>Ga0210102_1000405_pt1 | contig 11460 bp, 10 predicted proteins | sample RushOxbow_ThreeS_4_FD_185563 | JGI IMG/M metagenome (GOLD analysis project Ga0210102, IMG submission 185563) | Wetland microbial communities from San Francisco Bay, California, USA, that impact long-term carbon sequestration -... | ecosystem: Environmental > Aquatic > Marine > Wetlands ...
TGTCGCCACTCGGGCCGATGAACAGCAGCTTGACGGCACGCCCCCCGATCAGCACGACCCCGATCGGGTGCAACTCTCCGTTGACGGGATTGTCGTCGAGCAGTTCTGGCTCGAGTCCCAGGCCTCGGGGGCCGGCAAATTCGGGATTCTCGACGATGAATCCCCGGGAGATCCGGATCTGCTGGGGGGTGGCGTGGGTGATTTCTGCGCGGACGGCCTCACCCGCGCGCATCCCCGCGCGGGTATCCGGATACTCCCGGGCGACCTGTCGATACATTGCGATGCGGGTGTCCCGGCGGTCTTCGCGACTCGCGAATGCTTCCGCCTGTTCGGCGGCCTTTTCCCTCAACTCGGCGAGTTTGTCGACGTCGAAATTGAGATCCTGCAGCGCGAGGTTGTACACCGCGATCTGATTGTCCCGCTTGCTCTCGAAGGACGACAGCCAGCTGCGCACCTCGGCGGCGCGCGCGCCATCGGGATGGAGTTCGAGATAGTGGCGCCCGTAGACGGCCGCCAGACGTGCCGTCGGCAGGGACCTCATCCAGGGCAACTGCAGCAGACGCATCGGGAACGCGAGCGCAGTCTGTCCGATCGCGGGAAGGTCGATCAGCCACTCGAGTGGTCCGGGCAGGCGTCGGTCCGCGGGCCCGCCCGCCCACGGACCGAGCAGGACCCACTTGGCTCTGTTCTTGCGGTCCTCGCTGCGGGCCTTGCTGAACGCCATGTAGGGGTTGCTCGCCGGATCGTTGATCAGTGCGCGCGCGTGCCTGACCATGTTGGAGCGATGCGGTTCCTGCCCGGCGATCTCGTCCAACGCGTGCCACATCTGCAATTCCGCACCCTGCTCTCCGAATGCAATGGCCTCGGCGAAGTGCGCCTCGTCGGCGAGGGGACCTTTTGGATCGGATTCGAGCAGTTCGTTCGCGGCCGCCAGAATGTCGCCGTCCGGGTCGAGCAATGCAATCGACAGCTGTCGCGCGCTGGCTGGGGTCGGTGTCATGTCGCGAGCGACTTCGACGCTTCGGCTCTGCTGTTCGCGCTCTTCGACCAGCCGTCGGTCGGCTTCGTCGCGCAATGCGGACGCCAACGAGTCTTCCGGTTTCAACGCCAACGCTCGATCCGCATAGACGAGAGCCAGTCTCGTGCGCCTGGCCTCGAGCGCGTGCTGCGCTCCGCGGACCGCCCGCGCGTAGAGCGTCTCCGCCAGCTCGATGTCTCCCTCTTCGATGAGGGGCTCCAATTCGCCGACTTCCGGAGCGTCCGGGTAGCGGGCTACGAATTCCTTCCAGTGCGCCAGCGCCTGCCGGCGCTGCAGCGGCAGCCGTTCCTGGTTGTAGACCTGGATCGCGTAGCTGACCACGGATCTCGCCAGGCGGTAGGGCGCCAGACTCATCGTCATGATCGATTTGCCGACCGGCTCGGCGAGGGCGTTGAACGCGCGACCGAAACTGATCAACCACGCATCGCGTATCCGCGCGGATGCGAGCGCGAGGGGGCGATTCTTCTCATCCTGCGAGAGTCGTTCGCGTAGGCTCGGGTCGAGATCGTCGCTCTCGAGCAGTGCACGGGTCGCATTGCGATAGCCGTACGCCGAATCGGTGGTGGCATTGACGAGATCGGTCGCGACCGGAACGAGTCCCGTCGGGAGTTCGCCTCCCGCTTCCAGCACCGTGTCGATCGCGCGCAACCGACCGAGCAGGCGCTCGGCCCGCGCGAAATCGGAGACCAACGCCGCACCCGCCAACTCGGCCGCCGCATAGTCGGCGACATCGGGGATTCGGGTCGAAAAGCGCACGTTCGAATCGATCGTGCGGCCAATCGGTCGCGCGCCGGGCGAGCGGCAGCCCGTCAAGCATCCGACGACCAGCACGCCAACGACGGCGGCGATCCATGTTCGATCAGGGCGTGAAGCGATCACGATCGATCCGAATCGAGTAGGCGAGGAATGCCTCCAAGCGTCGGGAGGCCTCGAGCTTTTCGGGCGTTCCGTCGCGATTGGCCACCATCTCGTACAGACGTGAAGCGCCCTCGACCAGCTCCTGGAAGCGCACCGGGTCGAAGAGCAGGCTCTCCGGCGGATAGGTGGTCGAGTATTCGACCGCGAGTTCAGCGTAGAGGTCGGCGAGTTCGAGCAGATGGCGGTTGAAATTCTTGCTCCTCGGGTGTCGAGCCGTGACACGTTGTAGCTCGCCGATCGCCCGCACATCTCCGCTCACGTCGGTCTTGCGGATCCCCACGAAGTAGTTGGCGCGCGCCATGTCTGCGCGTTCGAGTTCTTCCTGGACGATCGGCGCGTAGTGGGTGCCCTCGGCGATCACACCGAGGCCATCGAGCAGCGCGGTACGCGCCTCGAATTCCGCGAGCACCGAGTCGGGATCGAGTTCGATGCGCTGGTCGAAGCCATCCGATTCGAACTCGACGTCGTCCTGGGGTTCGAGTGCCTGGGTCATCTGCGCGGCTTCGTGGAGTGCGTCACAGATATCGGCGCTGTCCAGCGCCGCTGGTCTCAGGTCTTCGCTGAGGTCCGCCGCGAGTCGGTAGTTCTCCGCCGCGAGATCGAAGGCGCGCAGGCGCTCGAGCGATCGGGCCTTCGCGAATGCGATCACCCCATCCATGTGGCCCGCCCGCAACGCATCCGGGTGCAGTTCTTCGAGGTTTTCCAGTCGCAGCAGCGAGCTGCGGTAGACGTTTCGCCCGGTGAAGTCGCGCGCCGGTTCGAAACGATAGGTGTCGTCATCGACGTGTGCGCGCAGCACGGCGATGACTTCGAGGGCGTTTTCCGCGGGTCGGTAGGCGGGATCGACCGCCGGAGCCGATGCACACGCCGCACACAGCGCGAGCAGCGCGCACGCGAGGAGCGGATCGAAGAGGAAGAGCCGAGATCCCATGTCAGTCGCCAAGCATACCAACCCCGGAAAATACACGAGGCCGCGTGACGCGATCCCGTCCTGGCAGGCGTGGGGGCGCTCCCTCGCCCACGCGCCCGACCCGGGATGCGAGGAACACCCGATCAGAACCTGATGCGACGCGCGCCACCCGGTTGCAGCGCTGACACACGATCCGATTGCCCGGAATCCGATTCAACGCGTCGCCTCTGCTCGGGGATCGGGACGCAAGAGCCACTGGCTCGAACCCCATGTCGCTCGCGGCTCCTGCGTCCCGATCCCCAGCGACTCCGATTCTGCGCGAGAAGAAAATCAGCGGAACCAAGGGTCCTCTCGAAAGGGAGCGTCACTCGGGGTCGCTGAGGGGAGGCCATCGGGCGACATGGGGTTCGAGCCCGATGGCCTCCCCTCAGCGATCCCGGGCAACCACCGCGCAAACGAATTCGCCGAGCAACCGACTCCCGCGGCGAACTCGACCAGGAGCCTGACGCATGGCGGTGCGATGAAGCGGGTCGAACCCGTTCTCGCAGGCCTGGAGCACGGCGCCCGGGTCCTCTCGCAGAGATCGGACGTGTCGTTAGTTTCGCCTGCCAGCCGTCTTTCGCCGCAGAACGATCGCGTTGAGCATCTTCTCCGTCGCGATCACCGCCGCCGCGAGCTGGTCCGAATCGACGCCGAGCGTCGTGAGATGATCGCCCGCGTCGTCCTCCAACTTCCAGGTGATCACGGTCTCAACGAGCGCCGTCGTTCGCCCTCCCGGCGGGATGCGCACCCGGAAATCCGCCAGACGCGGCACTTCGAGTTCGAGCTTCTTCGCGGCCTTGCGGATCGCGTTCATGAACGCGTCGTAGCCGCCTTCACCGTTGGCCTTGGCAGCCGATTTCTTGTTTCGATACGCGAGCACGATCTCCGCCTGCGGCGTTTCGTTCGTTCCGACGACGACCCGATAGGATTCCACCCGCACGCGTTGATCCGCGGGTGACTTGAGCACGTCCGCGATGATGTAGGGGAGGTCTTCGACACCGATCCGGTTCTTGCGCTCTCCGAGTTCGACGATCCGCTGCAGGACGAGCGCTTTTTCGTCGGTTCCGAGAGCGATCCCGAGTGCCTTGAGGTTGTGTTCGAGAGACGCTTTTCCCGCCAACTTGCCGAGCGCGTAGCGCCGCTGTTCGCCGAAGCGGGCCGGCAGCAGTCGGCTGGCGTACAATTCCCCCTTCGCATCACCGTCCGCGTGGATGCCCGCGGTCTGGGTATAGACGTCACGCCCGACGATCGGTGTATTGTCGGAGACATCCTTTCCGCTGAAGGTTTCGACCAGGCGCGACAGCGACGAGAGGCGGCCTTCCTGGACCCCGGTCTGGAACTTCGTGTGGTCGTGGATCGTGGCGACGACTTCCGCGAGGTGCGCGTTGCCCGCTCGCTCGCCGAGACCATTCACGCTGGTGTGAACGCCCCGGGCGCCCGCGCGAACGCTCGCGAGTACATTTGCCGCAGCGAGCCCATAATCGTTGTGGGCGTGAAACTCGAATATGACGCCTGGCCAGGTTGCGACCATCAGGTCGACATAGCGCGTCACGTCCATCGGCGACATGATGCCGAGTGTGTCCGCGAGGTAGATTCGCGCAGCGCCGAGATCGCGCAACAACTCCACCATCGCAAACACGTAATCGAAAGAGTCGCGAACCCCGTTCGACCAATCTTCGAGATAGGCGTTGACCGCGATGCGCTTGCGCGCGGCTGCGCGAAATGCCTGGCTGACGGCGTTGCGGTGCTCTTCGGGCGTCATGCCGAGCTGGATCCGGCAGTGGCGTTCGGATCCCTTCGTGAGGAGGTTCATCACCCTTCCGCCGGTTTCCGCAATCCAGTTGACCGATGCGGTTCCGTCGCAGTAACCGAGCATTTCGATCCGCGGCAACAGGCGTTGTTTGCGCGCCCAGTCCACCACGAGCCGCGCCGCTTCGCGTTCGCCCTCGGAGACGCGGGTCGAGGCAATTTCGATGCGATCGACCCCCACCTCGGTGAGCAGCAGCCGGGCCAGCTGGAGCTTCTCCGCGGGAAAATACGAAATGTCGGGGGTCTGCTCTCCATCCCGGAGGGTGGTATCCATCACCGCGATGCGATCTGGGTCGGTGCGTTTCACGGGCAATTCTCCGAATCAGGCCGACAGAATCTCGCTCGGAGTCTCGCGCTGTCAACCGGCGAGGCTTTGCTCGCGCAGTTCCGAACCGTCTAAGCTCGCCGCATGAGCGAATCGCGCCAATCCCTGCCGGTCCGGGAAGAGCATCGCGGCCAACGCCTCGACCGCTTTCTCGCCGAACACCTGAGGCTGTCGCGCTCGCAGGTGCGGCGGCTGCTCGCACGCGGCGCCGTGAGTGTCGGCGGGCGCAGCGTGAACGAGGACGCCAAGGGCTTGAATCTACAGCCGGGTCCGGTCATCGATGTGACCCCGTTTGCGCGGCCCGAAGACCAGCGGGCGTTGCCCGCGCCCGATCAGCCGCTTGCGCTGCTCGCGCGCGGAAGTGGCTGGCTGGCGGTCGACAAGCCCGCCGGTATGCCCGTGCACCCGCTTCGGGAAGAGGAAACCGACACCGCGTTGAACGCGGTGATCGCCCGAACTCCCGAGATCCATGGCGTGGGCGAGGGCGGCCTGCGAAGTGGGGTCGTCCACCGGCTCGACGTCGATACTTCGGGCGTACTGCTGTTTGCGACAGAAGAGGAGACCTGGCGGCGCTTGCGCGCGGCCTTTCAGGAGCATCTCGTCGAAAAAACCTATCGCGCGCTCGTGATCGGTGCGCTCGAAGGGCAGGGGAGCCTCGAGGTCGGACTGCTCACGGCACGCCACCGTCCCGCGCGAGTGCGCGTGGTCTCCGAAGCCGAATTCGAACGCGCGCGCGGGGTCCACATCGGTGTGCTGCGTTGGCGCTCACTCGAAGTCTTCGGCGACGTGACACTCGTCGAAGTGAGGCCGAAGACCGGCTTTCTCCACCAGATTCGCGTCTCGCTGGCTCATCTCGGTTTTCCAGTACTCGGAGACCGCACCTATGGTCCCGCGAGCGATCCGATCGCGGTGTCGCGCCAGATGCTCCACGCCACTCACGCGCGTTGGGGTGAGATCGAAGCGAGCAGCCCGGATCCCGATGATTTCGGCGCTGCACTCGCGCAGTGTGCGGCGCGTTCCGGCAGGGCGTGATCCCGCTCAGCGCTTCCGCAGCAGCGTCACGCCGTCCGCGATTGGCAGCATCACGCATTCGACCCGGGAATCGGCGGCCACGAAGTCGTTGAATCTCCGGATCGCCAGGGTGTTATCGTCGTTGATCGCCGGATCGATGACCGCGCCCATCCACAGCACGTTGTCGACCAGGATGACGCCGCCGCTGCGGATCAGCGGCAGCAGGGCTTCGAAATAGGCAATGTAGGCCGATTTGTCGGCGTCGATGAACGCGAGATCGAAGCTCGGCTCCTGGGCGAGATCCGCGAGTGTCTCGAGCGCGGGAGCAATGCGCAGGTCGATCTTGTGGGCGATTCCCGCTCTCTCCCAGTAGCGTTGGCCGACGCTCGTCCACTCTTCACTCACGTCGCAGCAGATGAGTTCGCCGTCGTCGGGGAGTCCGCGCGCCAGGCAGAGCGCCGAGTAGCCCGTGAACGTGCCGATTTCGATCGCGCGCCGGGCGCCGATCATCCGGGCGACGAGAGTCATGAAGGCGCCTTGCTCCGGTGCGATCTGCATGATTGCGACGTTCCCGAGCGCACGGGTCTCGTCGATCAACTCGGACTGGATCTCGTCCGGGGGCGTTCCGTGCGCAACCAGATACCCGTGCAGCGCGGCGGTCAATTGAACGGACTTCAGTGCATCGCCCAACGTGCCTTCTCCCGATCAGTCGGATTTTGCCTGGCTCTCCGCCTTCAACTGCAGCTGCATCGCGAGCGCCTTTTCATCCTCGGCTTCCTGGATCATGCCCTTCGCCTGATACAGGATCGACAGATTGGTATGGGCCAGGGGATCGGCGGATTCGAGTTCGACGATCTTCAATCCCGCCTCGATCGCGCCGTCGAGGTCGCCCTTGCGCTTCAGCGTCATCGACAAGCCGCTCCACGCAATTGCGAGGTTGGGTGCTGCTGCCACCGCGCGCCGATAGCAATCGATGGCTTCGTCGATGCGGTTCTCGGCGAAGTGCTTGAAACCTTCTCGGTAGAGTGCGTGGGCGTCCGGCATGCTCGAATCCTGATCCAATCGACGGGTCTCAGCTCTGGTCGAGTCGTTTTTCGGCCTGTCGCAGGAACGCGTGGATCTCGTGACCCGTCACGATGTCACCCGCGGCCTCGGCCAGTCCGATTGCTCGGGCAAAGATCTCGGCGGCTCGCGTGGGGTTGTCCGAATCGAGCAGCGATCGACCCAGATCGCGGTGAGCCGCGGTGTCTTCGGGTTTGAGTTCGACGGCGCGCTGCAGCGGCTCGACGGCTTCAGCCGGCCTCCCCATCTCCATCAATGTGCGCCCCAGTTCCGCCCAACTCGACTGGTCGTTCGGATCGCTCTTGAGCAACGCGCGAAATCGGGCCGCCCGGCTTTGAAGCATGTCTGGGTTGTGGTGGGACAATTGGGAAAGGTTACCGAAGTCCCGTCGGCGCGGCCCGCAGAGCGTCGGAATGCGCCGATTGGTCTCGCGAATCGAGCGGATTCGCGTTGCGGCAAAGCGACCTGTTCGGTTCCGCCTGGCAGGAGAGCTTTCCGGATTCGCCTTGCGCCGAATGGAGCCCGTTCGATCCCGTCCGAACCCGTGATCTGCGTAGCGCGGCGCGGGGTTGCTTGGCCATTCGGCAAAGGAGTATTAGGATTCCGCCGGATCCCATGCAGAAACCCAGACGGCGCGAGACAGCCTCTCCGCCCTTCCGCTCTTTTTCCAGAGGCCTTCAGCATGCGCAAATTTCGGGTGTTGATCATCGCGGCGGCTGTCGGCGCCTTCTTGTTTTGGCTTCTGGTGGGTGGCCGGGGCCCGTCGATCGAGGACGGCAGCATCCTGGTGCTTCCGATCGAGGGCCAATACGTCGAGTCGCAGGATCCTTCGCTGTTGGCGCGAATCTTCCTTGACACGGGGATGTCGTTCGCCGCGCTGCTCTCCGAAATGAAGAAAGCGGAGCGCGATGACCGCCTTTCGACGGTGGTTCTGCGGATTCGGAATCTCGGCATCGGATGGGGTCAGGCACAGGAGTTGCGCGATGCGATCCGACGACTCGAAGAGGCGGGCCGCAGCCCCGTCGCGTACCTCGAAGTTGCGGGGTTTGGCGCCAATCTCGAGTACTACGTGGCGAGCGCGGCAGACGAAGTCCAGATTGCTCCCGCGGGTTTCAGTGGTGTCGTCGGTCTCGCGGGAGAGTATCTCTTTCTCGGTCAGATGTGGAAGAAGTTCGGAATCGAATTCGACGTCGCACGCGCCGGGCGATTCAAGAGCGCCGTCGAAACCCTGACTGGCGACGAGATGTCGGACGCCTATCGCGAGGCGGCGAACTCCCTGCTCGATTCGATCGACCACCAGTTCGTTTCCGGGATTGCGGAAAGCCGCGGCCTGACACTCGCGACCGTGCGAAAGGTCATCGATCTCGCGCCGATGACGCCGCAGGACATGGTCGAGCACGATCTCGTCGATCAGATCGCGTTCTTCGACGAGCTTCTCGAATCGCTCGATGCGCCGATCGTAGAGGCGAGCGACTACGCGCAGGTCGATCCCGCGAGCCTGGGATTCGATCCCGTCGCGCGGTTTGCGCTGGTCTACGGGAGCGGCAACGTCGTCGTCGGCAAGCGTCGCGCGAGCTCCAGCGGAAGCCCACTGATGGCGTCGGACACCGTGGCGGACGCCCTCGAAGCGGCGGCCAAAGATCCCGAGATCGACGCGATCATCTTCCGAATCGACAGCCCCGGTGGCTCGGTGCTCGCAGCGGACATCATCTGGAGATCGCTGGAAATCGCCAAGCAGAGCAAGAAGCCGGTGATTGCTTCGTTTTCGAACGTCGCGGCGTCGGGCGGCTACTACGTCGCCGCGGGTGCGGACGCGATCCTCGCCCCACCTGCAAGCGTGACGGGCTCGATCGGTGTCTTCGCGCTCAGGCCGGTATTCAAGGGGCTGCTCGACAAGCTCGAGATCAACGTGGAATCAATGACGCGAGGAGCGCACGCGGGAATCCAGATCGCCTCCCAGCCGTTGTCGCGGGATACCGCTGCGATCCTGGATCTCGAGGTCGAAGCGATCTATCGGCTCTTCATCGAGCGTGTCGCCCAGGGGCGCGGGCTCGATCTGCCGGCGGTCGACCGGGTCGCTCAAGGACGCGTCTGGACGGGTGAACAGGCCTTCGAGCGCGGCTTGATCGACGAACTCGGCGGCCTGCGCGAGGCGGTCACGCGCGCCAAGCAGTCGTTGGGCCTGGATGCGGATGCGGACGTCGCGCTGGTTCCCTACCCCGAGGTGGGCACGCTCGCCGAACAGCTGACGGACACGCTGTGGCGGGTATCCCTGGAGGCGACGTCGGCTTCGCCGCTGAAGGGCCTTGCCGAGCGGGTGCAGACCTGGTTCGAGGCGGCCCCGGTGGAAGCGCCGGCACTGGTTCCGCCGTTTGCGTTCGACATCCGATAGTGTCGAACGGGAGTGGGGGGTGCCGTCGTGCGACTCGAGAAGAGCTTTGAGGTCGATCGACCGCCGGAAGTCGTTGCCCGCATTGCGTCCCTGGACGAGACCCTGTTGAGCCTGTTCGCAGATTCGAAGACCGAGATCGTCGAGCGTGAGGGCAATCGGAGAACCACCCGAACGCACTATCACGCGCTCGGAAGGGAAGGCGTCGCAACGTTTCACTTCCACACCCTTCCCGATGGTCGCATCTCGTTCGAGAAGGTCTGCGACGGAAACGTCTGGCAGGAACTCTCGGGAACCGTTCTGTTCAACAAGCGGGGCCGTGGAACGCAGGTGACCCTGAAGATGATCGGCCGGACGAAGGCGCTCGTTCCGGAGTTCGCGATTCGCTCGCCGATGCGAGACCAGATCGAACAGATGGCGTCATCGCTACGAGCCTGCATGCAGGCCGCCGAGCTTTCTGAAGCCGACTAGCGGATCGGAACGGCCCGCTGATCGAGCGCAGGTTTTCAATGACCACTCTGATTGCCGAAGTGATTGCCGAAGATGGCGTCATTCTCCACGCGGAATCCCACGGCGCCGGGATTCCCGTGATCTTGTCGAACGGACTGTGCACGACCTGCGAGAATTTTCGCCCGCAGGTCGAGGCTTTTGTCGCTGCCGGCGCGCAGCTGATCCTCTGGGATTATCGAGGACATGGCCGGTCGGGCTCTCCCGACGATCCCGCGGCCTACACATTCGAGCGTGTCTTGAGCGACCTCGGTCGCGTGCTCGATTGGGCGGCACCCGGACGGCGGGTCGTGGTGGGAGGAGGCTCGTTCGGGGGGTTGGCGGCGCTGCACTTCGCGCGCAGAAACCCCGCGCGGGTGCGCGGTCTGATCCTGCTCGGGACGGGGCCGGGCTTCAAGAACCCGGCAGCCACAGCGCGTTGGTCGGAATTGACCGAGCGATCGGCGTCGCTGATCGAAAGCGAAGGGCCGTCTTCGTTCGTGAACGGTCCAGCTGCCCCGACTTTGATCGGTCTGCGTCCGGATCTACCCGCCGCCCGGGCCGCGGCTCGCGCGATCGCGCGTCAGGATCCCGTCGGGCTCGTGCATTTTCAGCGGCAGGTCGCTGCCCACGTACCCGCGATCATCGACGAGTTGATCGAGATCGATTTCCCGGCGCTGGTGGTCGTGGGGGAGAAGGATGACGCTTTCCTGCGTGCCGCAGACGTGATGGCTGCCCGCTTGCCGCAGGCGGAGCGCGAGACGATTCCGAGCGCGGGCCACATGGCCAACATCGACGAGCGCGAGGCCTTCAACGCCATCGCACTGCGGTTTCTCGGGAAGATCGCCGCCGAAACCCCCGGCTGAGTCCATCATTGCCCGACACTGCGGGCCGCCATCTTCTGGAGTGCCTTCAGGCCACCCCGCACGTGAAACGCGCGAAGCCCTTCTTTTCGCATGAGTTCGGCGAGGTGCGCGCTCTTGAGACCGATCTCGCAGTAGAGCACGTAGGTCTTGTCGCGGTCGACGCTCGCGTAGGTCTCGAGGGCGTGGGCGAAATCCAGCTGGAGCGCATCGGGCCAATGCCAGGCCTGATATTCCGGTTTCGAGCGTAGGTCGATCACGGTGGCGCCATCGGGGATGCGATGGATCTCGAGATCGGGAATCCCCAGCGTCTCGACGTCGAGTTCGGGCGCACGAGGCTTCGCATGCCGCGGCCGATTCGGTGGAGCAGGGAACGGACCGGTCGCACGAGCCGAACCGCGTTTTTCTCGCTTCGGATCCTGGCGGGATTGCTCGCCGGCCTCGCAATGCTGGTCCACTCGTCCTCATCGGCCGAGCCTCGCGATTCCGAAGCGATCCCCGAGGCGCCGACCGCATCGCCCCTGGCGCTCTGGCTGGATCGGCTTCTCGCGAGTGAGCCGCTCGCGAGCGCGAGCGTCGGTCTGCTCGTCGAGCGGGCGCACGATG
>Ga0210102_1000406_pt1 | contig 11425 bp, 12 predicted proteins | sample RushOxbow_ThreeS_4_FD_185563 | JGI IMG/M metagenome (GOLD analysis project Ga0210102, IMG submission 185563) | Wetland microbial communities from San Francisco Bay, California, USA, that impact long-term carbon sequestration -... | ecosystem: Environmental > Aquatic > Marine > Wetlands ...
GCGGGACGGCTCACCGCGAGACCCACGGCCGCGCCGCCCGACTCGGCGCAGACCGGGCTGGTGCCCCTGGGACTGAGCGGCTCCGACCGCGACGGCGCGATCTACGTCCCTTCCGGCTACCGTGCCGACCGTCCCGCGCCGCTGGCGCTGGCGCTGCATGGCGCCACCGGGAGCGGACGCCGTGGCATCGCCCGGTTCACCGACCTGGCGGAGCGCCGGGGAATCATCCTGGTGGCGCCGGATTCCCGCGACTATACCTGGGACCTGGTGCTGGGCCGGCTCGGGCCCGACGTCGAGTTCATCGACCGCGCGCTCGGGCTCGCCTTCGCCGGGTACGCGGTGGCTCCGGGTGGGGTCGCGGTCGAGGGGTTCTCCGACGGGGCCAGCTACGCGCTGGCCCTCGGCCTCTTGAACGGCGACCTCTTCTCCCGCGTCGTCGCCTTCTCGCCCGGATTCCTGGTGGCCCAGCCGCGCCGCGGCCGGCCCCGGCTGTTCGTCTCCCACGGCACCCGTGACGACGTTCTGCCGATCGAGCGCTGCGGCCGCGAGGTGGTGCGCGAGGCGCGGCGGGACGGCTACGATGTGCGCTTCGTCGAGTTCGACGGCGGCCACACCGTGCCGGCCGACGTGGCCGGCGCGGCGATGGACTGGCTGCTGGCCCGGTCCTGATCCTCCCGCCCGGACAAACGTTCCACCCCGCGCGAATGTATTATCCCCAATCGTAGTCCTCGTGTCAGCCGGGAGCACGATTGGAAGTGACTCGAGTCCGAAACGCCGCGATCGCGACGGTGGGGCTGCTCGCGGGTTGCGTCGCCACCCCGTCCGTCTCGGGGGTCCGTGGGGCCTCACCCTCGCCCGACGTGCCCTGGACCCCGCCGGCCGGCGCCGCGGCATCGCTGGCCGCGGCCGACTCCACCGAGCGGCCGGCGATCCCGGCCGACCTGGGCGAGCGGATCCGGCGCCTCACCCTGGCCGAAGTGGTGGAGCTCGGGCTCCGCACCAACCCGGCCACCCGGCTCGCGTGGGCCAACGCCCAGTCCGCGGCTGCCGCCTACGGCGCCGAGCGCGCCGCCTGGCTGCCGGATGTCAACGGCGAGGTGACCGGCACGAGGCTCAAGACCGTGGCCAGCCAGGGCCGGACCGCGGTGGAGCAGTCGGTCTTCAGCCCCAGCGTCACCCTCTCCTATCTCCTCTTCGACTTCGGCGGCCGCACCGGCAGGATCTCGGGTGCGCGCCAGCGGCTGCTCGCGGCCGGGTTCAACCACAACGCCGTGATCCAGGACGTGGTGCTCCAGGTCCAGGTGGCCTACTTCCAGTATCTGGCCAACCGTTCCCTGCTCGAGGCGCAGCGTACCACGGTGGCCGAGGCGGATACCAACCTGGCCGCGGCGGAAGAGCGCCGGCGGGTGGGGCTCGGCACGGTGGCGGACGTGCTGCAGGCGCGCACCGCGGCGAGCCAGGCCCGGCTCGATCTGCAGGCCATCGAAGGCAGCCTGCAGACCTCGCGCGGCGCGCTCGCGGTATCGCTGGGCCTTCCGGCGAACCTTCGGTTCGATGTGGACACGGTCGCGCCGGAGCCGCCGGTAGCGGCGGTGGCCGACAGCGTGGACGCGATCATCCGGACCGCGCTGGAGGGGCGCCCCGATCTGGCCGCGGCCCGGGCCGAAGCGGAGGCGGCGGCCGCGGCGGTGGGCCAGGCGCGCGCGGCGCTGCTCCCGTCCCTCAGCTTCGACGCCACCGGCGCCCGCACCTACGCCACCAGCATTCCCAACGGGGCCAACAGCTACAATCTCTCGCTCGGCCTCAGCATTCCGCTGTTCAACGGCTTCGGCCGGCAGTACGATCTGCGATCTGCCCGCTTCGGCGCGGAGGCGGCGGATGCGCGCGCCGCCTCGCTTCGGCAGGAGGTGGTGTTCCAGGTGTTCAGCGCGTACTACGCGCTGCAGACCGCCACCCGCCGGGTCCGTACCGCGGACGATCTCCTGGCCAGCGCCGAACAGTCGAACGAGGTGGCGCTGGGCCGCTATCGCGCCGGGGTCGGCAGCGTGCTCGACCTCCTCTCGGCCCAGAGCGCGCTGGCCTTCGCCCGGGCCCAGCGGGTGGATGCGCGGCTGGCCTGGAGCGTGTCGCTGGCCCGGCTCGCCCATGATGCGGGCGTGCTCGACGCGCGGGGCGGGAGCCCGCTTCGCCTGAGCACCGACTCCACCACGGATACCCCCCGATGATCCGCTCGTCCTCCGTCCGGGGGCTCGTCGCCCTCGCACTCGCCCTGCTCCCGGGCTGTCGGGACGACGCGGCGCCACCGCAGCCACCGGTGCCGGTCACCGTGGCCACGGCCGAGCGAAGGGATGTGCCGATGGAGCTGGCCGCCACCGGCACGGTCGAGCCGGTGCAGACGGTGGCGATCCAGCCGCAGGTGAGCGGTGTGCTGACCCGGATCGCCTTCCGGGAGGGCCAGGACGTGACCCGGGGGCAGAGGCTGTTCCAGATCGATCCCCGCCCGTTCCGGGCGGCGCTGGCCCAGGCCCTCGCGGCGCTGGCCCGCGACAGCGCCACCGCGGCCAACGCGCAGCAGGAGGCCGGCCGCTACGCCGAGCTGGCGGCGAAGGACTACGTCACCGCGCAGCAGTACGACCAGGTGCGCACCGCCGCCGCGGCGGCCCGCGCGACGCTGGAGGCGAGCCGAGCCGCGGTGGAGGAGGCCCGGCTCAACCTGGAGTACGCGACGATTCGCGCTCCGATCGCCGGACGCACCGGCAGCCTGCGGGTGCGAGAGGGCAACGTGGTGCGGGCCGCCGATCAGGCGCCGCTCGTCACCATCAACCAGATCCGGCCCATCCTGGTGCGGTTCGCCGTGCCGGCCGGCAACCTGCCGGTGATCCAGCAGCACCGGAGCGAGACGCTCCCGGTCCGGGCCGCCCCGGTCGGCGGCGGCACGGCCAGCGAGGGCACCCTCGCGTTCGTCGACAATGCGGTGGACACCACCACGGGCACCATCCTGCTCAAGGGCGATTTCCCCAACCGGGACGGCGGCCTGTGGCCCGGCGAGTTCGTGAACGTGCGGCTCAGGCTCTACGTCGAGCGGGAGGCGCTGGTGGTCCCCTCGACGGCCGTGGTGTCGGGGCAGCGGGGCAGCTTCGTCTTCGTGATCCAGCCCGACAGCACGGCCGCCACCCGGCCGGTGACGGTGGCGCGGGAGGCAGGCGCCCTCAGCGTGCTCGCGGCCGGCGAGGTGCGGCCGGGCGACCGGGTGGTCACCGACGGCCAGCTCCGGCTGCGCCAGGGCGCGAAGGTGCAGATCAAGACCGCGGCGACGATCGCCGGGGAGAGTGAGACATGAGCTTCACCGAGCTGTTCATCCGCCGGCCGGTCATGACCACGCTGGTCATGGCCGGCATCCTGATCTTCGGGCTGGTGGCCTACCGGAAGCTCCCGGTGAGCGACCTGCCCTCGGTGGACTATCCCACCATCTCGGTGAGTGCCAGCCTGCCGGGCGCCAGCCCCGAGACCATGGCGTCGGCGGTGGCGACGCCGCTGGAGAAGCAGTTCTCCACCATCCCCGGCATCGAGACGATGACGTCCACCAGCACCCAGGGCGGGACCTCGATCTCGCTGCAGTTCGCGCTCAGCCGGAACATCGACGCCGCGGCGCAGGACGTCCAGGCGGCCATCTCCCAGGCCATGCGGTCGCTGCCCCAGGACATCCAGCCTCCCAGCTTCCGGAAGGTGGATCCCTCGGCCCGGGCCATTCTCTACTACGCCCTGCGCAGCGCGACCCTGCCCCTGCCCCAGCTCAACGAGTATGCCGAGACCTTCCTGGCCCAGCGGCTGTCCACCGTGGACGGCGTGGCCCAGGTGCAGGTGTACGGCTCGCAGAAGTACGCGGTGCGGATTCAGCTCGATCCCCAGCAGCTCTCGGCCCGGAGCATCGGGATCGACGAGGTGGCGCAGGCGGTGCAGGGCGGCAGCGTCAACCTGCCGACCGGCATCCTCTGGGGCACCGACAAGGCCTACGCGGTGGAGAGCCAGGGGCAGCTGAACGACGCCGCCGATTTCGCCCGGCTGGTGGTGGCCTACCGCGACGGGGCCTCGGTCCGGCTGGGCGACCTGGGCAACGTGATCGACAGCGTGCAGGACACCAAGCGGGCGAGCTGGTTCAACGGCCAGCGCGCGGTGGTCCTCGCCATCATGCGCCAGCCGGGCACCAACACGGTCGCGGTGGCGGAGCGGGTCAAGGCGGAGGTGGCGAGCCTGCGGGCGCAGATCCCCGCCTCGGTGGAGATCTCCATCCTCAACGACCGCTCCCAGACCATCCGGGCCTCGGTGGACGACGTGAAGTTCACCCTGTTCCTGGCCCTGTGCCTGGTGGTGATGGTGATCTTCCTGTTCCTCCGGAACCTGCGGGCCACCGCCATCCCCAGCCTGGCGCTCCCGATGTCGGTGGTGGGCACCTTCGCGGTGATGTACCTGCTGGGCTACAGCCTGGACAACCTCTCACTCATGGCGCTCACCCTGGCGGTGGGCTTCGTGGTGGACGACGCGATCGTGGTGCTGGAGAACATCGTGCGCCACATCGAGCGGGGCGAGCCGGTGCTCACCGCGGCGATCAACGGCAGCCGGGAGATCACCTTCACCGTGATCTCGATGACCCTGTCGCTGGTCGCGGTGTTCATCCCGGTGCTCTTCCTGGGCGGGCTGATCGGGCGGCTGTTCCAGGAGTTCGCGGTCACCATCGGGGTCGCCATTCTGGTGTCGGGCGTGGTGTCGCTCACCCTCACCCCGATGCTCTGCAGCCGCTGGCTCAAGCCCCAGGCCGCGGAGCGGCACGGGCGGTTCTACCAGGCCACGGAGCGGGTCTGGGAGGCGTCGCTCGCGGGCTACGAGCGGAGTCTCGCCTGGGTCATGGACCGCCGGGGCCTCGCCCTGCTCTTCAGCGCCGCCATCCTGATCGGCACCATCGCGCTGGCGCGGGTCGTGCCCAAGGGATTCATCCCCAGCGAGGACCAGAACCAGCTCTACGGCACCACTGAGACCGCCGAAGGCACCAGCTACGACGCCATGGTGCAGCACCAGCAGGCGGCGGCGGCGATCGTGCAGGAGGATCCCAACGTGGACGGGTTCATGTCCGCGGTGGGCGCGGGCGGCACGCTCAACACGGTGAACCAGGGGCGCCTCTTCATCCATCTCAAGGCCCGAGACGAGCGCCGCATGAGCGCGGACGAGGTGGCCCGCTCCCTGACCGCCAAGCTGGCCGCGGTGCCGGGGCTTCGCGCCTTCCTCTCCAACCCGCCGGTCATCAACGTGGGTGGCCGCGGCTCCAAGAGCGATTACCAGTTCAGCCTGACCAGCTCCGACATCGGCGGGCTCTACCAGGGCGCGGCCGACCTGGAGCGCCGGCTGCACGACGTCCCCGGGCTGGCCGACGTCACCAGCGACCTGCAGATCAAGAACCCCGAGGTCCGGGTGGAGATCGCCCGCGACCGGGCGGCGGCCCTGGGGATCGACGTGAGCCAGATCGAGAACGCGCTCTACAACGCCTACGGCGCCCGCCAGGTGAGCACCATCTACACTCCCAACGACCAGTACTGGGTGGTGATGGAGCTGCTCCCGGAGTACCAGCGGGACCTCTCGGCCCTCAACCTGCTGCACCTCACCGGTCGGGCCGGCGTCTCGGTGCCGCTCGGCAGCCTGGCGAAGGTGGCGCCCGGCACCGGGCCCCTCACGGTCAACCACTCGGGCCAGCTTCCCTCGGTCACTCTTTCCTTCAACCTGGAGCCGGGCACCTCGCTCGGCACCGCGGTGGAGCGGGTCGAGGCGGCCGCGCGCGAGGTCCTGCCCTCGACCATCAGCACCAGCTTCGCCGGAACCGCCCAGGCGTTCCAGCAGGCCCAGGCCGGGCTGTTCGTCCTCCTCGTCATGGCCATCCTGGTGATCTACCTGGTGCTGGGGATCCTGTACGAGAGCTTCATCCACCCGCTCACGATCCTCTCCGGCCTCCCCTTCGCCGGGTTCGGCGCGCTGCTGGCGCTGGCGATCTTCGGCCTCGACCTCAGCATCTACGCCTACGTGGGCATCATCATGCTGATCGGCATCGTGAAGAAGAACGCGATCATAATGATCGACTTCGCCATCGAGGCGGAGCGCAACCACGGCCGGAGCGCCCACGATGCCATCCTCGAGGCCGCGAGGGTGCGGTTCCGGCCGATCATGATGACCACCATGGCGGCGCTGATGGGCACCCTGCCCATCGCGCTGGGGCACGGTGCCGGGGCGGAGTCGCGGCGGCCGCTCGGCATCGCGGTGGTGGGTGGGCTCGCGTTCTCCCAGCTCATCACGCTGTATGTGACCCCGGTGTTCTATACCTACTTCGACGCGCTCCAGCGGCGCCTGGGCCGGCGCAAGGCCGCGGCGCTCGCGCCGGCGAAGGAGGCGGGAGGTGCGGAGGCGCTCGCGGGTTAGCGGAGCCGGGCCTTCAGGATCAGCACCGGGTCCAGCTCGCGCGTTGGCGATGTAGCAGTAGGTGTCGCTCGCGATCTCGCTCCGCACCACCGACGTTTCCCCCTGGTCGAGATAGATCCGGAATACCCTCCGGTAGCTCGAGGGCTGGTGGGCGATCAGGTGCTGCCGTTGGGGAAGACGTAGGTGCCGGGAGGAACTACGGCGATCAGGGAATCGGCGCCGGCGGGCAGCCGATAGACCGCGCCCGATCGGGTGTCGGTGGTGTAGACATCACCGTCGGGCATCACCGTGAGATCGTTGAAGCCGTGCCCGACTCCGCCTGCCGGCGCCAGCAGGTAGCGCCGGTGGAGCTGCCCGGTGTCCATTTCGTAGGCGTCGTCCGCCTCCATCCCCGCGACCGGGCCGATGCCGTCTTGACCGGAGAAGATGAAGTCGCGCGCGGTGCCGTCTCGGGCGACCGCGACGATCTTCCGCCTGTAGAACCTGCTCAGGAACAGGGTTCGGGTGGCGGAGTCCCACGCGGTGCCCTCGGGGATCAGGTCCCGCTCGGGCAACTCGAACGCCGTCTCGCTGTGGGAGATGGGGCGCTGGGCCCGCTCGATGGCGGCGGAGATCGGGCCGAACTCCGGCCGGGCCACCAGACGGCGGAAGGCGCTGTCCGAGCCGGCCTCGAAGACCGCGACGGCGCCTCGGATGGCGAGCCGGGGCAGGCAGCGGGGTGAGCAGCAGAACGGCGCCGGATTCGCGCTCAGTCCTCGTCCTCCCCTCGCTCGCGTTCGGTCCCGCCCTCCGCGGCCACTCCGACTTGGCCGTCGGCCCCGGTGTACGCGCTCGCGGCGCCGTACCGATAGACTAGGTTACCGCCCGAGTGACCGACCTGGACCCCGGCCGCGACCAGGGCCAGCGCGCCGACGGTGGCAGCCCCTCGGGCGGCGCGACCGATGCCGCCCCGGGCCAGCCCCGCCGCGGTCAGGACGAAGAGTGCCGCGGATAGGCCGAGGAAGCGCTCGGCGGCCTCTTCGTGCTGCTGCAGCCGCCGCTCGGCTACGACGTTCTCCACTCGCTCTTCATCGGACTCGCCGGTCTCCACCGCGACCCAGGAGCTGAGCGCGAGCGCGGCGGCGCCGGCCACGGGAAAGAGCCAGGCCCGGGTGGGGGAGGCGCCCCGTCGGATGGCCCACCAGGCCCCGATGGCGATCAACGGCAGGAGAATCATCAGCACCACCGGGAAGTGGACCACGGCGGGGTGCAGCGGATCGGGCAGCATGACAGACTCCGGTTGAGGTCAGCTGCAGGATGGGGAGCCGAACGCCCCAGCGCCATCCGACATTCGGCCTAACTCGGTGCCGCCGGAGCGTATCCGGCGGATGACGGAGGCGATTCGATGGAGGAAAACGGGGGCCGGGCCATGCGGCTCGTGCTGGCGGGACTGATCGCCGCGATCGTCGTCGGCGGGACGGTGGACCTGATTCTCGACCAGCCCCGGAGCTGGGCCAGCGCGCATGTGCTGTACGAGCTCCTGCTGATCGGTGGCGGAATCGCGGCGGCGGTCTGGCTCTGGAGCAACTGGAAGCGGGCGGCGGAGTCGGTGGTGGAGCTGCGCCGGACCCTGGCGGAACGGCAGGCGGAGCGCGACGCATGGCGGGTCCGCGCCGGGCAGGCGCTCGAGGGGCTGGGCCGCGCCGTGAGCGACCAGTTCGCCGTCTGGGGGCTGACGCCGGCGGAGCGCGAGGTGGCGCTGCTGCTGCTCAAGGGGGAGAGCCACAAGGAGATCGCCGCAGCGACGGGGCGGAGCGAGCGGACCGTACGGCAGCACGCGGTGGCCGCCTACCAGAAGGCGGGACTGGGAGGCCGGGCGGAGCTGGCGGCCTTCTTCCTGGGCGATCTCCGGCTGCCCTCCTAGCTCGGCACCCGGCGCCGGGGCGGTGGCGGTGGCTGGGGCGGATGGCTGATGGACCAGACGTAGGCCGCCACGGCGCGCGCGTCATCCTCGTTCATCGGGCTCGCCCCCATGGCCGGCATGGACTCGCCGGTGTAGGTGCGCCAGGCCGGCACCCCGTGCTTCACCCATTCCAGCAGCGACTCGTAGGTGCCCGGCCCGTGGAGCCAGAGAGCGCCGGTAATGTTGGGCCCGCGGTCGGTGCCGCGCCCACCCTCGCCGTGGCATACCGAGCAGTTGGCCGGGCCGTGGAAGAGCGCCTTGCCCCAGGCGATCGCCGAATCGGTGACACCCGGCGGCCGCTGCTCCGGGCGGATCTGGCCCAGGGCGATAGCGGGCGCGGCCGCGGCAAGCAGGGCGGCCAGCAGCAGCGGGCGCATCGTCACTCCCCGGTCATCCGCCCCGGCATCGGGTGGGGACCATGTGGCCCCATGCCGGCGGGGCCGGAGCAGCCGTCCTGTCCCATCTGGCCCATCCGCTGCATCTGCTCCTGCATGTGCAGGTGCATCTCGCGGCGGTCCGCCACCATCATCCGGATGGCCTCGGCCATCGCCTTCATCTTGGCATCGCCGCGGGCGCTGTCCACCTTCGCCATCTGCCGCTCGAGCCGTTCGTCCCGCTCCTGCATCTGGGCCTGCATCTGCTCCATCCGCCGCCGGCGCAGCGTATCCTGCATGCCCATGCCCATGTTCTGCATCCCCTGCATGCAAGGCATCCCCTGGCCGGGCTGTTGCGCCAGCAGGGGTGTGCCGCCGAATCCGGCAGCGACGGCCAGCGCCGTCAGGAGTCGCCTCACGAGTCCCTCCCGGTAGAGTATCGAACCCATGGGAGGATACGGCCACACGCCTGAAGCCGGGATGAAGAGGCTATGAGAGGATGGAGCGGGCTCGCTCGACCGGGACCCCTTGCCGCCACGGGGCGCGCTGCGAACAGCCCCACGGTCATTCCTCCGATTGGCTCGGCCGTCCCCGGAACTCCACCTCGGTGGTGTAGCCGTCCACGCTCACCAGCGATTGGAGCAGACGGCGGGCGCTTTCCTCCGCGTGCCGGGACAGCGCCAGCTCGCCCGCCGTGGCCACCAGCTGGCGGCGGGCGAGATGGAAGATGCTGTCCCGGTCCGAAGGCCGGAACGGATTCCACAGCCCGCGCTGCTCGTCGTAGGTCCGGAGCTCGGTCACCTCGACGCCCAGCACCGCGGCGGGCGGCAGGACCAGCCGGATCCTCCTCGCGTCATGATCCACCCTGACCTCAGTGCCCCGGTCGAGGTCGAACCCGGTGAGCACCTTGCCGCTGACGACCACGAGCGAGCGCTTGGTGGAGCCGAGCCGGCGGTTCTGGTAGATGACGACATCGCGCAGGGTGGTCTCGCTGGTCACCAGCCGGGCCACCGCCCGCATCCGCTCCACCACGACGCTGTGGCTCACGGCGGTGGCGCCGGCATGGTCCAGACGATCCACCACCGCCCGCACCTGGCTCGCGAGCAGCAGCACGACCGCCGCCGCTCCGGCGACGAGGAGGGCCACCAGGAGCAACCCGAGGCGCAGGCCCGAGCCTCTCGGCTCGCGGGTTCGGCCCGCCTCAGTCATGCCGATGGCGACGCCGGCGAGGGGCACGAGCTCGTGGGTCGTCTCCAGGCCGCGCAGGTGAAAGCGATGCCGATTCCTCCCCGGCGGTCAGGTGCATTCGCGCCGGAACCGCTGGGCGATATCGAGCCGGTTCTCCATCGCGCCGGACTGGGCCGCGATCCTCCAGGCGAACTCCAGCCGGGTTGCCGCCGAGTCGGCGCCGGCCCGCACCGCCACCTTCCACTGAGCGCAGTAGGCCGGGAGCTCCGAGTCGATGACCCGGCGGGCGGTGTTGAGCGTGGCGAGGAAGGCCTCACAGCTAGGGAACGTCGCGGCCTGTTGCCGATGCACCGCCTCGTGGGCCTCGATCTCCTCCCGGAGAGACGAGCTGCGGACGTCCTCCCGAACCTCCGTGACCGCCTGTCCCGCCTCGCACCGGGTGATGCCCAGGAAGTCGTCCGGCCGGGCGGCCCGCTGCGCCTCGGCCGGGCCGGCGAGCGCCAGGCCGGCGGCGAATGCGATCGCGGCGCGCGCGGACAGGGCCATGCCTCAGTCTAACAGCCCTACCTCCAGATCCCGAGCGCCCGTCGCAGCACCACCAGCTCGCCGACATGATAGGCATTATGGTCGATGACGAGCAGCAGCTCCCTCAGCAAGGTCTGGCCGCTCCCGTGCGGGATCGGGGAGAAGAGATCCACCGTGGGGTCGGTCGCCAGCCGCGCCAGCGCCTGCCGGTCACGGCGGAAGGCCGCCACGCTCTCGTCCCAGGCGCTCGTGGCGGGCGGCTCCGGCGCCGCGGGCCAGTAATCGTCGGGCCAGTCGCGTTCGGCGTACCCGGGGTTGCGGCAGAAGTCGAGGATGTCCTCCTGCGCCAGCCGGAGGTGCTCCAGCAGTTGCCACGGCGAGTAGGGGAGCCCCTCGGGGACGCGCCCCCGGAGCTCCTCGGGGATGCCGTCCACCGCGCGGTCGAAGCCGGCATGGGCGTCTTCCCACTCGAGGGCGCGGGCCAGCTGGGCCCGCAGCGCGGCATCGCTCACGGCGTCCTCACGGTTCGGGGCAGGCCCACTCGATCCCTCCGATGCGCTCCACCACCGCGAATCGGATTCCCTTGGCCTGGCAGGCGTCCTCGAACCGGTGGTGCGCGTCGAATGAATTGCGGTTCCATACGTAGGTCGAGATCTCCAGGGTGCACTCGGGGCGGTTGGTGAATTCGCCGCCCTCGATGCGCCGGGAGACCTCGTCCAGGTCGGCCAGCCCGACCGAAGGTCGTCCGGTCATGTTCGCTCCTTCCTCTTGGGCTTCGCGCCGGCCGCGATCTGTTCCATGGTCCGGCCGGTGACCACCGAGGTCGGGTAACGCTCGACCGGATCGAGCTCCGGATCGGCGAACCGGTCGCGGTGCTTGATGAGGAGCCATTGCCCCTTGCGTCCGGTTCCGCGGGTCCGGACCAGGACCCAGGCGC
>Ga0210102_1000407_pt1 | contig 11420 bp, 8 predicted proteins | sample RushOxbow_ThreeS_4_FD_185563 | JGI IMG/M metagenome (GOLD analysis project Ga0210102, IMG submission 185563) | Wetland microbial communities from San Francisco Bay, California, USA, that impact long-term carbon sequestration -... | ecosystem: Environmental > Aquatic > Marine > Wetlands ...
GACCAGGGCCGGAGTGCGGCGGAGATCTTCGAGGCGCTCGCCGTGGCCGATGTGCGGGCCGCCTGTGACGAGTTCGCCGGACTGCATCAGGTGACCGGGGGAATGGACGGCCTGGTGTCGCTGGAGGTGTCCCCCGCCCTCGCCGACGACACCGTGGCGACCATCCACGAGGCGGAGCGGCTCTGGCGCGCGGTGGACCGGCCCAACGCGATGATCAAGATCCCGGGCACCGTCGCGGGGCTCCCGGCCATCACCCACTGCATCGCGGCCGGGGTCAGCGTGAACGTAACGCTGCTGTTCTCGGTGGAGCGCTATGCCGCCGTCATCGAGGCGTGGCTGGCGGGGCTGGACCAGAGGCTCGAACGGGGCGAGCCCCTGAGCACGGTCGCCTCGGTAGCCAGCTTCTTCGTGAGCCGGGTGGATGGGAAGGTGGACCCGCTGCTCGACCGCGCCGGGGCGCCGGCGCTCCGCGGCAAGGCCGCGATCGCCAACGCCTGCTCCGCCTACCGGCTGTTCGAGTGGTCGCTGGGCACCCCGCGATGGGACCGGCTGGCCAAGGGGGGCGCCAGACCCCAGCGTCCGCTCTGGGCCTCCACCAGCACCAAGGACCCGCGCTACCCCGACGTGTACTACGTGGAGGCGCTGGTCGCGCCCCGGACGGTGAACACCCTGCCGCCCGAGACCTTCGCCGCCTACCGGGACCACGGCCGGCCGGCGGTGCGGATCCACGACGGCATCGCTGTCGCCCCGGGGCAGCTCAAGGCGCTGGCCCAGACCGGCATCGACCTGGCGGAGGTGACCCGCGAGCTGGAGGTGGACGGCGTCGCCCGGTTCGCCGCCTCCTACAACTCGCTGCTCGCGGGGATCGAGGCCAAGGCTGGCGCGCTCGCGCTGGCGCAGGGACGCTAGGCCGCGTCGTCCTGCCGTTCCGGCGTCACCAGCGGGAGCCGCTCGCTCCGAGCCACGATCAGCGAGGTGAGCAGGTCGCCGGTCACGTTGGGGACCGTGCGGGCCATGTCCAGGAGGCGATCCACCCCGAGGATCAGCGCGATCCCTTCGCCCGGCACGCCCACCATCCCCAGCACCATGACCAGCAACGGAATCGAGCCGCTGGGCACCCCCGCCACGCCGATCGCCGTCACCACCGACATCACCACCACGATCACTTGGGCCATCAGGCTCAACGGCACGGCGAAGACCTGGGCCAGAAAGAGCACCGTCACCCCCTCGAACAGGGCGGTGCCGTTCATGTTCATGGTGGCCCCGAGCGGGAGCACGAAGCCGGCGATCTGGGGAGGGACCCCGAAGTTGTCCTCCGCGGTGCGGATGGTGGTGGGCAGGGTCGCGCTCGAGCTGGAGGTGGAGAACGCGGTGATCATCAGCCCGCGCACCCGGGAGAAGAAGCTCCGGAACGGGATGCCCACCACCAGGCGCGCGATCGCGCCGATCACCCCGAACTGGTGGATGACGAGCGCGAGCAGCACGGTGACGACGTAGAGGCCCAGCGACTTCAGGATGTCGAAACCGAACTTCGCGGTCACCGAGAAGATGAGACCCGCGACCCCGTAGGGTGCGAGGCGCATGGCGAAGCCGATGATCACCATGACGGCATGGTTCAGCCCCTCGAGCACCCGGATGACCGGCGCGGCAGCCTCCTTCGCGATCAGGGTGAGGGCGATCCCGAACATGAGGCTGAAGAAGATCAGGCCGAGCATGTCGCCGTTGGCCGCGGCGGCCACCGGGTTTCGCGGCACGATGTTGACCAGGGTGTTGATCCCGAAACGGTTTTCCTGGGAGGCGGTCACCTTCTCCCCCGCCTGGGCGGAGTACTCCGCCATGAGCGAGGCGCGGATGGCCGGGTCGAGACTGTCGCCGGGACGGAGCAGGTTCACCAGGGTGAGGCCGAGGCAGACCGCCAAGGCGGTGGTCAGCAGAAAGAGCAGCAGCGTCTTGGTGCCGACCCGGCCGATGCGCCGGAGGTCCCCCAGGGAAGCGACCCCCATAGTGACCGAGGCGAAGACCAGCGGGACTACCACCATGAACAGGAGCCGGAGGAAGATCTGCCCGACCGGCTGGGCCACGTTGTCGACGACCCAGGCCAGCTGGCGGGAGTCCCGGGCGTACAGGTTGGCGGTGACGCCGGCCGCGGCACCGATCAGCAGTCCGAACAGAATCTTGGTATGGAGCGCCGGGCGCCGGCGCGGGCTGTCGGCCATGGGCGGAGCGGGTCCGGGTGTAGGGTTGGGCGAAGTCTATCCCTGTGGCCCTCTTGTATCTACCCAAAAGGCCGCAACTTTGGGATGCGCGAAACGATGCAGGACGCAACTTTTCGGTGCTGTCACGCGTCAAGCATGGGCCGGTGACCGGCAGTCGACGACCTCAAACCAGGAACCCTGATGTCCCCCAACCCGCGGTGGCACCGAGCCTTGCTTCTTCTCGTCCTGCTTCTTCCACCGGTCCCTGCGGGGGCCCAGCGCGTGGCCCGCCCGGCCGCCCCGCCGCCCATCCGTTCCGCCCCGGTATCCAATCTGCGCTACGACGTCACCTTCGACTCGGCGACGGCGGCCGAGCGCACCATCAAGGTGGCGGTCTCGTTCGACGTGACTGGCCCCGGCCCGGTGCTCCTCTCTTTGCCCGCCTGGACGCCCGGGGCCTACGAGATCACCAACTTCGCCCGGTGGGTCTCCGACTTCAGTCCCACCGGGGGAGGCAAGCCGCTCGAGTGGGACAAGCTGGACTATGACACCTGGCGCATCCAGCCGAGCGGCGCCAGGTCGGTCTCGATCGGATTCGATTTCCGGGCCGATTCGCTGGACAACGCCATGGCCTGGTCCCGTCCCGATTTCGCCTTCTTCAACGGGACGAACCTGTTTTTCTATCCCGAGGGTCGCGGATTCGATTTCCCCGCCACGGTCCGGGTCCACACCCAGGACGGCTGGCTGGTCGAAACCGGCATGCCGCGGGGCCCGCAGCCGGGCAGCTATCGTGACACCAACTACCACGACCTGGTGGACCGGCCTTTCCTAATCGGGCGGATGGATGTGGACAGCAATCAGGTGGAGGGCCGGTGGACCCGGCTGGCCACCTACCCCGCGGGTACCCTGACCGGCCCGGCACGGTCGCTTCTCTGGGACCAGATCGGCAAGGTGATCCCGGCGATGGCGGCGGTGTATCAGGAGACTCCCTGGTCCGACTACTCCGTCTTCGCCCTGTTCACCCCGGAGCAGAGCGGGGGCAGCGCCCTGGAGCACGCCAACTCCCATCTGGGCATCTACCAGCCCCAGTTCATCGGCACCCCGCTGCTCGCCTCCATCACCGCCCACGAGATCTTCCACGCCTGGAATGTCAAGCGGCTCCGCCCGGCCGACCTCTGGCCCTACCGCTACGACCAGCCGCAGGAAACCACCTGGCTCTGGGTGAGCGAGGGGATCACCGACTACTACGCCGATCTCGCCCTGGTGCGCGGCGGCGTGGTGGATTCGATGGTCTTCCTCAACCTCACGGCGGACAAGATCGGCGAGGTGGAGGACGCGCCTCCGACGGCGCTGGAAGACGCCTCGCTGTCCACCTGGATCGGACCCACCGACGGGACCCGGTACCTCTATTACCCGAAGGGCTCGCTGGCGGGCTTCATGCTCGACGTGCTGATCCGGGACGCGAGCGACAACCGGCATTCGCTCGACGACGTGATGCAGGCGCTCTATCGCGGCGACTACAAGAAGGGCCGCGGCTTCACTCCGGCGGACTGGTGGAGCACGGTGAGCCGGATGGCGGGCGGGCGATCCTTCGTCGACTTCTACCAGAAGTACGTGAACGGCCGGGAGCCCTATCCCTGGGACAGCATCCTCCCGCTCGCGGGCCTGCGCCTGGTGACCGACACGATTCGCGAGCCGCGCGTCGGGATCGCGACCAGCCAGGACTCGACCGGCGCGATCGTGGTGGCGCACGTCCAGCCGGGGAGCGTGGCGGAGCAGGCGGGGCTGAGGCAGGGAGACCGGCTGCTCGAGCTGGGCGACGTGGAGGTGCTGGACCCGAAGTTCGGCGACGCGTTCCGCTCGCGCTTCGGCAGGAGCGAGGGCGACAGCCTCCCGATCAAGGTCCGCCGCGGCACCGACACCCTCACCCTCAACGGCGTCGTGCGCCTGGTCGAGCGGACGGAAACCCGGATCGAGCCCGATCCCGGCGCCACGCCGAAGGCCGCCAGGATCAGGTCGGGGATCTTCCGGGGGCGCTGAAGCGCAGCTCCACCAGCTCGGCGGCGCGTCCCAGCACCTCGACTGGGGTCGCGCCCGCCGCGCGCAGGTCGCGAACGCCGGGGTCGCCCGCCGCCTTGCTCAGCTTGGCCCCGTCGGGCCGGTAGATCAGCGGATGATGCAGGAATACCGGCGGCCGCTCCCGGCCGAGCAGGCGCGCCAGGGCGATCTGGCGTCCGGTCGAGCTCAGCAGGTCCCGGCCCCGGATCACCAGATCGATGCCCTGCCGAAGGTCGTCCACTACCACGGCGAACTGATAGGTCCAGTTGCCGTTGCGGTCGCGCAGGAGGAGATCGCCGCATTGCGCCGAGGGCTCCTGGCGCTGCTCCCCCAACAACGCGTCGGTGAAACGCTCCACGCCGGGCCCCAGCCGGAGCCGAAGCCCGCGGCCCGGACCGGGCGCGAGCCCGCGCTCCCGGCAGCGGCCGGGATAACGGGGCTCCTCGTTGGCGACGTCGCCGGCGTCGCCGGCGATGACCTTGCGCGAGCAATCGCAGGCGTAGACCAGCCCCCGCCGCTCCAGCGAGGCCAGCGCCTCGGCATACGCCGGGCCCGCATCGCTCTGCCGCACGGGGCCGAGATGGGGCCGGAGCCCCAGCCACTCGAGGTCTTCCAGCAGCGCGCGTTCGTACTCCGGCCGGCAGCGGCCGCGATCGTGGTCCTCGATGCGGAGCAGCACCCGCCCGCCCAGTGCGTCGGCGACCCCCCACACCCACAGCGCGTTGGCGACGTGGCCGAGATGGAGATACCCGGTGGGGCTGGGGGCGAAGCGGGTGAGTGTCACGCCGGAAAGATCGCGGCATGCAGACTCTTGCGCGATCCCGCGGCACGGCGTACATCATCCCTTCCGAGATCAACGCATCATCGAGGTCAGGTATGCCGGCACCGGCCGAAGGAACGCCGTTCGAGCTGGTGGACGAGGGATCCGGGCGATACGGATCCTATCGCGGAAGGGATCGGCGGCGAATCCACCCGCGGGTGGGGGTAAGCGACCGACTGGCCGCGGCCCGTCGTGGCGCATGGACCGCGGTACTGGTGCGGGTGGTCGTGGTGCTGGTCGTCTGGTCGCTGGCCGCGGCGCCCCTGCTGCTGGAGGGCCATCCGCTGCTGGCGCTGATCTGTCCCCTGGGCTATCTGCTGCTCGAGGGCATCGGCCTCGCCCTGATGCTGGCCCATCTCACCGCGCTGGCCCGCGCGGCGTCGCGGTACTAGCGCACCCGTCCTCGACCCGGGTCAGAACCGCGCCCCACGATTGGTCGCGCGGCCGTCCACCCCGAAACTCGAAGTGCTCGTCCATCGCGATACACAATCGACCCAGGGCGAAGGCCCGGCCAGGTCGCAGGTCACATCCTGGAGTGGATGGATGAGCATCACGACGATCGTCATCACCAGCCTGAGCGAGCTGATCGCGCGGGTCACGCCTACCGATCCCGATCCGGCCACGGGGCGCCGGCGGGACAGCGGCGTTTATCGCGGGGCCGCCGACGCCTCGTGGTCCCTGTTCACCAGCCTGGACACGCTCGGGGGGGTCAATCCGCCCCACGGCAAGGCGGATCTGGAGGAGCACATCCTGCGGAACTTCATCCGCTACTCGCGTCCCTATTTCGGGAGCGTGGCGGTGAACGAGTGGGAAGCGCTGGTCGCGGCCCAGCATCACGGGCTGCCGACCCGCCTGCTGGACTGGACCTACTCGCCGCTGGTGGCCGCGCACTTCGCCACCATCCGGGGCAAGCCCGGCGTGGACCGGGCAGTCTGGCGGCTGGACTGGAAGGCGGTCCACCGCCGGTTCCGGCTCCCCGAGCTGGCGCTGCAGATCCAGGACCTGAGCGAGGTCTTCGGGCCCAACCGGCCGTTCACCCCCTGGACCCTGTTCGGGAAGGGATTCGTGGACCTCCATTTCGCCTGCATGATCGAGCCGCCCTCGCTCGACGCCCGCATCACGGCCCAATCCGCCACCTTCACCCTCTGCTCCCACAAGCGGGAATCGTTCGATCAGTTCCTCGAGCGGCACGACCTCGGCTCCGCGCTCACCCGCTACGTGATCCCGGCGCACGAAGTCGGCAGGCTGCGGGACCAGCTCGACCTGGTGAGCGTGGACGAGCGGCGGCTCTTCCCCGACCTGGACGGCGTCGCGGACTACCTTCGGCGGTACTACTCCTGATGGATGCGGCTGGGTGGGAGCACTGCGGCGGGCGGTGATGCAAACAATTGCACGGCAACCGGCGTGCTGCGGCCAACCCCGTGGGGTCGGCCTATTCCCGGGTTATGGGACCCTGCTTCGGGCGCGCTTCAGCCTCGCACCCGACCCGACAGGCGCGCGGCGGCCTTCTCGTCCACCGCACCCGCCCGCGTGAGCAGGTACTCGAAGTCACCCCGCGGCGCGGCGATCCAGCTCAGCCGGACGAAATCGTCGGCGGTCCAGGATGCGGCCGTGGCGCGGTCGGAGTACTCCACTTCCCAGACCGAGCCGTCTTCCAGCGTCACGTAGCGCCCGCCCTGGTCCACGGCGCGGACGTAGAGGCCGACGGGCCGGGGCACCCGGTCGCAGGCGCTGGTACAGGAGGCCGGCGCCGGCCCATAAGCCTGGGCCGATGCCGGGCCCGCGGCCAGGAGCAGGGGAACGGCCAGCAACGCAATGCGGGACAGCATGAGAAACCCTCCTCGAAGGGGTTCTCCTGACTATACACCCGAAATCGCGATCCGGCCTCCCCCTCACCCGGTCGCCCCACGGGGGCGCTTGCCGAGCCAGGCCTCGCGCAGCGCCCGCTGCCGGGAGGTCGGGTGGGGGTCGATCTCGAAGTGGTCGGGCCGTCCCTGCGGGTCGGTGACCACCCGGATGCCGAGCTTGGCGTAGTATTCCTTGATCGGCAGGCGCTGCGAGTCCATGACGTAGCGGTCGAAGAAGTCGCGGATCCGGGGGTCCGTCATGGCGACCAGGGTGTCGATGAAGGTTGCCTCGGGGAAGGCCCGGTGCTTCCCGTACTCTCGGGTGAGGTCGAGGATCAGGTCCTGGAGCCCGCGCCGGCCGCCGGACAGCTCGAGCAGCCGGATGTCGAGCAGCCCGGCCGTGAGCGCGCCCCGCATGTAGATGTTGGCATACTGCTTCTGGCCCGAGTCGCTGTAGGAGGTGAGCGCGAGCTCCTTCAGGCTGTAGGTCGAGTCGAACGCCGCCCGGTCCACCCGCATCTTGGTGATCATCGTCTTGAGGTATTCCTCGGGGCTCTTGAGCCCGCCCCGGAGCTGCATCATGTGCGCCGCCCACTCCGTGGTGCCCTCGTAGAGCCACAGGTGCTGGGACGGCACCGGGGTCACGAAGTTGAAGTGCTCGATGATCTCGCTGTGGATGTTGAGCGGCGTCACCACGTGGAAGAACTCGTGGGCCGCGATGTCGGTGATCCGCCGCCCCACCGAGTCGGTGAACTCGGTCTCCGGCAATACGTACTCCGAGCTGAACGAGTGCTCCCAGGCGCCCGCGCCCACGTCCTCGAAGTGGTAGAGGAAGGTGTACCGGTCCACCGGCAGCTTGCCCAGGAACCGCCCGGCGGCCTGGAGCATGTCGTTCATCGCGCCCAGAAGCTGCTGCGAGGTGATCTTGTCGGTCTTCGAATAGGTAAAGATCGCCACCGGCACCCCGGTGACCGTCGTGTGGGCCTCGCTCAGCCGGCCCAGCAGGATGGGCGAATCCACCAGCTCGTCGTAGCTGCCCGCGACGTACTCCCCCGAGGGCGTCCGCTCCAGCGAGGTCCCGATCACCCAGTCCGCGGGGTACGCCAGCCTGAGGTGCACCGAGTCGGCCTGGAGCCCCGTGGGGTAGCCGATGACCGCGTGGGGATTGAGGAGGACGTGGTCGTTCTCGATCGAGGTGCCGCACATGAGGTACACGTCGTGCTCCGGCACCGGGGTGTCCCAGGTCTCGGCGATGCGGTAGCGAATGCTCCGGACCCGCGGGGCGTCGGCCAGCCGCCATTGGTTGACCGACACCCGTTCGACCGGCACCGGGGCGCCCCCGGCATCCAGCGCCTCGAAGCTGCGCACGTATCGCCCGATATCCATCACCTGGTAGGTGCCCGGCGCGGTGGCGGCGAACTGATACACCGCATTGTCGGGGGTGAGGCCGGAGACCTGCAGGGTGACCTTGAACTGGTCGTCGGCCCGGTCGTTCAGGTCGATGGCGTAGGTGAGTGTCGGGGGCACCGCTCGGGCAGGAGCCGGCAGCGCCATGGCGGCGACCAGGAGTGGCAGCGCGGTCCGGGACGTTCGCATCATCGGGTCCGTGGTGGAGGTGGCTGCCGGACGACGGCCGCGGGCTCGGAGTTTCGCCCGGCAGAAGGAAAGTAAGGCGGGAAGGCGCGCCCTAGCGCCCTCGCGCCTCAGCGCCTTGGCTTGGGGCCGCCCAACTCCGGCCCGGCGAGGTACTCATGACGCTGGTGGACTGGATCGTCGTCGCACTCTATTTCGGCCTGGTGGCCCTCGCCGCAGTGTGGCCCGCCGCCCGCTCGGCGATCGCGAAGCGGGACAGCAGCGAGTACTTCCTGGCCAGCCGCCACACCGGCTGGGTGGTGGTCGGCGCCTCCCTGTTCGCCTCCAACATCGGATCGGAGCACCTGGTCGGGCTGGCCGGCACCGGCGCCGCCAACGGCCTGGCGGTCGGCCAGTTCGAGGTGCTCGCCTCACTCATCCTGCTGCTGCTGGGCTGGGTCTTCGTGCCCTTCTATCTCCGCAGCGGCGTCTACACCATGCCGGAGTTCCTCGAGCGCCGCTACTCGGCGGCCGCCCGACGGTACCTGGCCGTCGTCTCCATCATCGCCCACGTCATCACCAAGATCTCGGTCACCATCTTCGCCGGCGGCGTGGTGTTCGAGACCCTGATGGGGCTCAAGTTCTGGACTGGCGCGCTGGTGGCGGTCGTCGCCACGGGTCTCTACACCGTGCTGGGCGGCCTCCGCGCGGTGCTCTATACCGACCTGCTCCAGACGGTGGTGCTGATCGGGGGCTCGGTCACGGTGACGGTCGTGGGAATCGGCGCGGTCGGCGGCTGGGACGGCATTCGCGCGGCGGTCGAGCCCGGCTGGGGATCACCTTCGCCACGGCGCCGCCGGCGCCGCACGACCCCGCCGCGGTCTCCCGTCGCCGCGCCGAGCTGCTCTGGAGCCTTCTCCCTCGGGCTGACGAGCAGCTCGCGGCTCAAAGCGGCAGCAGCCCGCGTCGCAACCGCCTCCGCCCGGGTGTGGCAGCCGAGCTTGGCCAGCACCGATGCCACGTGGCGCCGCACCTGATCGAGTCGACGGCGCCGGTGTGTGCGGGAATCCCCTTCCCGCATCTCCGGCATGTCCCGCAGCCGCCATGGCCGCGGCGCTGGTCCATCGCCGTCACTCGCACTCGGAGGACATCATGCCTTCCCCTCGCCCGCTCGCCGGGCGCGCGGCCGGTCTGGCCGCCGTCCTGCTGCTCGCGCTCGGCACCACCGCGTCCGGCCCGGTGGTGCGGCCACCGGTGACCGGCAGGATCGAGGGCCTGGTGCGCGAAACCGCCGGGGCCCCCGTTCCGGGCGCCCGCGTAATCGTGCTTGGCACCGCCATCTCGGCCCTGGGCGATTCCGCCGGACACTACCGGCTCGAAGCCGTGCCCGCAGGCGCCGTGACCCTGCGGGTGACCGCCGCCGGCTATGGCGCCGCCGAGGGCACGGTCCGGGTGGTGGCGGGCAGCACGGTGCGACACGACGTCACCCTGGCGCCGGCGCCGGCCCGGCTGGAGGAGGTGGCCGCGCAGGCCCCGGCCTCGTCGCCCGAGCAGCGGCGCGCCGCCAAGTCCATGGCTGCGCACGACGCGGTCGGTGGCATCTCCTACCCGCCCGAGCCGTGGCGCTACCGGCGGGAGCCGGGCAACACCGAGGCCTACGCCCGCATCGAGGAGAACCGCTTCCTCGCCGCCGGGGCGCACCCCATCTCCACCTTCTCCATCGACGTGGACGCCGCGTCCTACAGCAACGTCCGCCGTTTCCTCACCCGGGGCTCCCTGCCGCCGGCCGACGCCGTGCGCCTCGAGGAGCTGATCAATTACTTCCCCTACAGCTACCCCGATCCGGCCGGCGGCCATCCCTTCGGCGTGATCACCGACGTCGGACCCTGCCCCTGGGCCCGGGACCACCGCCTGGTGCGGGCGGCGCTCCAGGCCAAGCGGGTTGAGACCGCCCACCTGCCGCTCAGTAATCTGGTCTTCCTGATCGACGTGTCCGGATCCATGCAGTCGCCCGACAAGCTGCCCCTGGTGCGCCGTGCATTCCGTGTCCTGGTGCAGGAGCTCCGGCCCGAGGACCGGGTGGCCATCGTGGTCTACGCCGGCGCGGCGGGGCTGGTGCTCCCCTCGACCCCCGGAAGCGACCGGGCCCGGATACTCGAGGCGATCGACCGGCTCGAGGCGGGCGGATCCACCGCGGGCGGAGCCGGGGTGCGGCTGGCCTATGACGTCGCCCGGGAAAACTTCGTGGACGGGGGAAACAACCGGATCATCCTCGCCACCGACGGCGACTTCAACGTGGGGGTGAGCTCCGACGCCGAGATGATCCGGCTGGTGGAGCAGCGGCGCGAGGAGGGGACCTTCCTGACGGTACTCGGGTTCGGGGCCGGCAACCTGAAGGACACCAAGATGGAGCAGATGGCCGATCACGGTAACGGCCACTATGCCTACATCGACAACTTCAGCGAGGCGCGCAAGGTCTTCGTGCGCGAGTTCGGCGGTACCCTCGTCACCGTGGCCAAGGACGTGAAGATCCAGGTCGAGTTCAATCCCGCGCGGGTCCAGGCCTACCGCCTCCTCGGCTACGAGAACCGGATGCTGGCCCGGGAGGACTTCGCCGACGACCGGAAGGACGCCGGCGAGCTCGGCGCCGGCCATGCCGTCACGGCGCTGTACGAGGTAGTCCCGGTCGGCGCGGCGCCGGTAGCGCTGGCGGACGACAGCCTCGCCTATCAGAGCGTCTCGCTCCGCCCCTCGGCCCGGACCAGCCCGGAGCTGCTGACCCTGCGGGTCCGCTACAAGACCCCCACCGGGTCCCGCAGCCGGCTGTTCACGCGACCGCTGGTGGACCGCGGCGGCGCCAGGGCGGGCGAGGACTTCCGGTTCGCGTCGGCGGTGGCCGCGTTCGCGATGCTGCTCCGGGACTCCGAG
>Ga0210102_1000408_pt1 | contig 11320 bp, 10 predicted proteins | sample RushOxbow_ThreeS_4_FD_185563 | JGI IMG/M metagenome (GOLD analysis project Ga0210102, IMG submission 185563) | Wetland microbial communities from San Francisco Bay, California, USA, that impact long-term carbon sequestration -... | ecosystem: Environmental > Aquatic > Marine > Wetlands ...
CGCCATCGATCGCGCTTTCCAGGAACGCCTCGCCGATACGGAACGCGTGGTGGGCAAGCAGCCGGATCGAGCGGTCGCGGTTCTCGATGACGCGCTCGTTCATGCGCCCGGCCGGCATCTGGCGCACGTAGCGCTGCAGCGCCCGCAGCACGTGGATCCACTTCCCGAGGAGCTGATCGGGCGGGAGCGGCTTGTGCCCGGTGCCCTGCAGCCCGACAAACTCGGCGACGTCCTCCAGGTTCTGGCCGAAGACGTAGTTTTCGCCCTTGGCGACGACCGGCACGTTGCGCACGCCGAGAGCGAGCAGCTTCTCCCGCCCGCCTGGATCGTTCGCCACGTCGATCACGACATGATCGATGCCCCTTCGCGAAAGAAACTCTTTCGCCCTGAGACAACTGCTTCACCCGGGTTGGAGGAACAGAGTGATTTTCTCGATGGCGCCCATGGACGGTCCTTCGGAGGTCGATGCACGCAGCCTAATGCCTGTGATTCTCTGACGTCAAGGCGAAAGGCGGACGTCACCCCTCATCCCTCATCCCTCCGCCGTCATCCCTCGCATCGACCGCGCCAGGCGGGCACTCCCGGGCGAGGTCGGCGTCGTAGCGCATGCGCTCCGCGGACTCGATGATGCCCCCGCCCAGGCACACCTGGCTCTCGTAGAGCACGACCGACTGGCCGGGCGTGACCGCCCATTGCGGTTCGCCGAACTCGATCACGCAGCGTTCGGCTCCGCTGGCAACGACCGTGCACGCTGCGTCCTTCTGCCGGTAGCGGGTCTTCGCGCTGTAGACCCAGTTGCAGTGAGGGGGCGAGCCGCTGATCCAGTTGAGGTCGAGCGCTGTCAGCCGGTCGGCGAGCAGGGCGGGATGGTCGTGCCCCTGCACCGCGATCAGCCGGTTGTCGCGCATATCCTTGGCGGCGACGTACCACGGGTCGCCCGCCCCCTCGCGATCGCCGCCAATGCCGAGGCCCTGGCGCTGGCCGATGGTGTAGAACATCAACCCGTGGTGGCGGCCGAGGAGCCGGCCTTCCGGCGTGCGGATGTCGCCGGGGTTGTCCGGCAGGTAGCGGTTCAAGAACTCGCGGAACGGTCGCTCGCCGATGAAGCAGATTCCGGTCGAGTCCTTCTTGTCGTGGACGGCAAGCCCGGCGCGGCGCGCGATCTCGCGCACATCGCGCTTGTAGAGCCTGCCGAGCGGAAACAGGGTGCGTGCGAGCTGCGCCTGGTCGAGGCGGTAGAGGAAGTAGCTCTGGTCCTTGGTGCCGTCCTCCGCCTTGAGCAGCTGGCGGAGCCCGTCCACTTCCCGCACCTGCGCGTAGTGGCCGGTGGCGATCCAGTCGGCGCCGAGAGCGAGGGCGTGATCAAGAAACGCCCGGAACTTGATCTCGGCGTTGCACAGCACGTCCGGGTTCGGCGTGCGGCCGGCCTGGTACTCACGCAGGAAATTGCCGAACACCCGTTCCTTGTACTCGGCCGAAAAATTGACGACGTCGATCTCGATGCCGAGCTTCTCGGCCACCGCCACCGCGTCCACCAGGTCATCACGGGATGAGCAATACTCGCTGGTGTCGTCGTCCTCCCAGTTCTTCATGAACAGGCCCGACACTTCGTAGCCCTGCTCCTTGAGCAGCAGCGCAGCGACGGAGGAATCCACTCCGCCCGACATGCCGACGATGACGCGCTTGCCGGCCATGGACCTAGTGCGGTGGGTGGCGGAGCACGTCGAGAGGGAAGCGACGACCGGAGACGTAATCGTCAACGCAGCGCATCACCAGCGGCGAGCGGTGGCGGGCTGTCTCGAGCCGTATCTCCTCGGGGGTGAGCCAGACCGCGCGGATGATGCCGGCATCGAGCGCCCGACCGGGCTCGGGCCCGGTGATCGCGCCGGTGAATGCGAAACGGATGTAGGTCACGTCGTCGGCGCTGGAATGATATTGATAGACCCCGAGCAAGCCGGTCGGTTCGAACGTGCAGGCAGTCTCTTCCAGCGTCTCGCGTGTGACGGCGTGGGCGAGGGATTCGCCCGGATCGAGATGCCCGGCGGGCTGGTTGAAGAGCCGTCCGCGGTCGGTATTCTCCTCCACCAGCAGAAAGCGGCCGTCGCGCGCGACGATTGCAGCCACGGTGACGCTGGGTCTCCAGATCATGGAGTCTGGATTCTACCCCCGCCTTCGCGCCCCGATATGACCCCCGGTACAAACGAAAAAGGCAGGGCGCGCGCCCTGCCTTCTTGTCGAGCGAGCCTGGTTACTTCGGCTCGTCGGACTTCTTCTTGGTATCGGCCTTCTTGGTAGTGGATTTTTGCTTGGTAGTGGACTTCTTCTTGGCGTCGGCCGTCGTCTTGGCGTCGGTCTTCTTCTTGGTCGTGGTCGTGGGCTTCTTCTTGGCTTCGGTCTTCATCTCTTCCTTCTTCATCTCCTGCGCGAAAGCGACCGGGGAGACGGTCACCACGGCGAAGACGGCGGCCAAAACAGCAGTCAGTAGCTTGCTCATGAGTAGTCCTCTAGGTAATTGAAATTTGCTTGTCTGCAGCAAACGACCGAAATCCCGGTCAACGCCTATAACGGCCCAGTCAGGCCGCCGGTTGACAGGGTGTGCGCGGAGCCGAAGCCTTCGTTCGGGCCCATGATATACATCAAATAAATCAATGGCCCGCAGCTGTCCGTCGCACTCGTCGGCGCGCTTCCTCTTGGTTGAAATCGCCGGCTGGCCGATGCGCCGGGCTAATGCACGGCTACCGGTTCGCGCGCTGCCTGCGTCAGCAGCTCGTAGCCGGGGAGGGTCAGGAACTCGACGTATTCGTCGCTGGTAATGAGCCGCTCGAAGAGTCTCGCGGCGTCGTCGTAACGGCCCGCTGCCCACCCGTCGGCGCCGAGCAGCGACCGTACCCGGGCAAGCTCCTCCGGCAGAAGCTTGCGGAACAGCTCCTTGGTCACCTTGCGGCCGTCCTCGAGGACGCCTTTCGGGCTGCGGATCCACTGCCAGATTTGCGAGCGCGAAATCTCGGCGGTCGCCGCGTCCTCCATCAGGTTGAAGACCGGCACGCAGCCGTTGCCGGCGAGCCAGGCGCCGATGTACTGGATGCCGACGCTGATGTTGTTGCGCAGCCCCGCCTCGGTGATCGGCTTCTCGGGCTGGAAGTCGAGCAGGGCGCTGGCCGATATCGCCACGTCATCGCGCTTCCTGTGGAGCTGGTTCAGGCCCGGCATGTGCTGGTCGAACACCGCCTTCGCGATCGCCACCAGGCCCGGATGCGCGACCCAGGTGCCGTCGCAGCCGTCGGTTGCTTCGCGGACCTTGTCGGCGCGCACTTTTTCGAGCGCGGCCTCGTTCGCCGCCGGATCGTTCTTGATCGGAATCTGGGCTGCCATGCCGCCCATGGCGTAGGTATTGCGGCGGTGGCAGGTCTTGATGAGGGCGAGGGCATAGGCGCGCATGAACGGCGAAGTCATCGTAACCTTCGCGCGGTCAGCCAGGCAGAATTCCCGGTGCGAGCGGAATTTCTTGATGCAGCTGAAGATGTAGTCCCAGCGGCCGATGTTGAGCCCCGCGCAATGCTCGCGCAGCTCGTAGAGGATCTCGTCCATCTCGAATGCGGCGAGGATGGTCTCGATCAGCACGGTTGCCTTGATCGTACCCTGAGGCACGCCGAGCTCGCGCTGCGCCATGACGAATAGGTCGTTCCACAGCCGCGCCTCGAGGTGGCTCTCGAGCTTGGCCAGGTAAAAATAGGGGCCGGTGTCGCTTGCGAGCAGCGCCTTCACGTTGTGGAAGAAATAGAGCGCGAAGTCGAAGATCGCCCCGGACACCGGCTCGCCGTCCACCCGCACGTGATGCTCCACGAGGTGCCAGCCGCGCGGACGTACCATGAGGGTGGCGGTGGTTTCGTTGACCGCGTAGCGCTTGCCTTCAGGGCTCAGGAAATCGATGGTGCGGCGAACCGCATCACGCAAATTGATCTGTCCCTCGATCATGTTCTCCCACGTCGGCGTGTTGGAGTCCTCGAAGTCGGCCATGAACACGCTCGCCCCGCAGTTGAGCGCGTTGATCACCATCTTGCGTTCGGTTGGCCCGGTGATTTCGACGCGGCGGTCCTGCAGACTGCGCGGTACTGGCGCTACGGTCCACTCGGAGTCGCGAATGGATTTCGTGTGCGCCAGAAAATCCGGCATCCTGCCGGCGTCGAACTCGGCCTGGCGCCGCGTGCGTGCCGCCATCAACTCGCGGCGGCGCTGTTCGAACTTGCGCGCGAGCTTGGCGACAAACGCAAGCGCCTGGGCGCTGAGGATATCCGCGTAGGGCGGCGTCAATCGGCCGCGGATCACGATGCCTTCGGGCACGCGGGTAGATCGGCTCGTCATGGCTCTTCTCCGAATCTGTTTTTTGCGCTGAGCAGGCATGAAACGCCACTTACCACGATATAGGAGAGCGTTTCGGAGTCTGTGCTGCAGTGCATTATACCGTTTCGAGCCTATGTGCCAACTTCAGGTTACGAATGAAATTTCTAATGGGTGCATAAGCACAAATCCAGAAGCTGTCGGAGATTTTTTCGCTTGGTAAACCATGAGTTACACGACTGCGGGCAGCCTGACGGCGCGCACACGCGAGGGGCGCCGGGCGCAGCGGAGCGCGCGCAGGGTTTTGCTATAATTCGCGCTTTTCCCGCTGGTCGGCGCGCGGCGCTGCGGCGCAGCAGATCCCCTCGCAACCTTTCCCTCGCATTCGAACGGAGACAATTCGGCATGACTGAACGACTCGACCTATTGAAGATCGCCCGGGAAGAGCAGAGCGGCGACCTGTTCAAGCACCTCGACAGCATCTACAAGCGGTCCCGGATCCAGCCGCGGGGCATTTCCGACGCGGTCATCTGGGAAGGCGGGAATCCCCACGGCAACGTGAAGCCGGTCGCGCACGCGCTGACCGACATGTTCGCGTTGAACGGCACGGTGATGGCGCTCGACGTCCTCGGGCTGCCGTTCCTCGGCGTGCCAATGATGGCGCAGTTCCGCCACGACACGAAATTGAAGTCGCTCGAGTGGTTCGGCAAGCTCGACTACACATCGATCAAGTGGTCCACCGCCGGCGACTTCCTGGTGAACGAGAACGGCAGGAAGGTGGTCGTGATGGGCAAGTCCGCCAATGCGCCGCTGCGCACCGCGGCGGGGGTCTACTGCAATGTCCGGCCCTACGGCACCATCACCAACGTGCGCTTCATGCCCGGCCTGCCGTATTCGCAGGACGGCAAAAAATTCCGGGTGGATCGCGACACCGGCAACATCCACTCCGAAATGAACACTCCCGGGGTCAGGATGGCGTACGCGGTGCGCCTGTTCCTGAAGATGGTCCACGAAACGGGTCAGCTCGGACGCGTGGCGACGAAGCCGACGCAGGCACAGGAGGACGCCGTCAATGCGGGGATCCTGCGCTGGCTCCTCCAGGGCACGAAATTCGAGTTGAAGCGCCGCTACTCCGTCGACGCCTACGCCGAGCACAAGGCGAACGTCGATGCGATCGTCGCGCTGCTCCCGAAGGACTTCAAGGCCGGGATGGATAAGTGGGGCGGCGAGATCAACGAGCACATCTCCGACACCAATTTCGGCCTCCTGCTGCACGACATGTACCAGCAGCGCAAGGTGATCGTGTATTCAACCGACCTCGACGGCGACCGGCTGACCGATCTGATGGCCGACGCGCCCGATGTGCTGCGCGGTTGGGGGCAGCGGATTCTCGACCATGCCAGGACCGGCGCCGACATGAACAAGGTCTGGAAAGACATGGGCTTCACCATGACGAACGGCAAGGACATGACCAGCGTCATGTACCGCGTGGAAGGCGAGCCGATCTTCGAGCAGACGCTGGGTTCCGCCGACGCGATGCTCCTGCGCCTGCTGGCCGGGGACGAGACGGTCGGAGGCGAAAAGCAGCCCTATGACCCGCGCATCCACTTCGTCCTCATCAACGAGGCTTACAAGGCGGCGAATCCGGGCAACGAGCGGCTCGCGAACTGGCTCGACGCACAACTCGACACGTTCGACAGGATCTACAGCGGTAAGCGGCCCCGCTACATCGAGGGCTACAACAAGCTGAAGGAAGCGATCAAGCCCTGGGGCAAGTAATTCTTCTCCCCCATAGGCAAAGCCCACGCCACCTTGCGGTCGCGTGGGCTTTTTATGGTAGCGGTTTCGCCGGAGAAGCCGGCGCGGGTTTCAGGAAGCGGCCTGGATGTTCGAGGCTTGCTTGCCCTTGGGTCCCTGCGTCACCTCGAACGACACCTTCTGCCCTTCCTTGAGGGTCTTGAAGCCGCTCATCTGGATCGCCGAGAAGTGCGCGAACAGGTCCTCGCTGCCGTCGTCCGGCGTGATGAACCCGTAACCCTTGGCATCGTTAAACCACTTCACCGTACCGGTTGCCATACACCTACCTCTGCTGAGATAACGCGGGTGGGGCGCCCGCACGCTGTTTGAGTTTCAAGATCGCGTACGGACCGGACCGGTACAGCGAACAAGCTTGAAGCCAAACACCCATACGCTTTCTAGGGCATTTGACCGGGGAAGTCAAGTATAGCGCCTTTTCCGCAGGTAAAACGGCACTTGATAATTTCCGTATTATGGTGAAAATACCAATCAGTGCGCGCAATTAACGACGGCATCCGATATGGCGAATCGGCAGCGCGAGGACACCGTCCTCGAGGCCAAAAAGGCCAAGGTAAAGGCACCGCCGATGTTCAAGGTGCTGCTGCTGAACGACGATTACACGCCGATGGATTTCGTCGTGCTCGTGCTGCAGAAATTTTTCGCGCTGAGCCGCGAGAAGGCGACGCAGGTCATGCTCAAGGTGCACCGGGAAGGCATCGGGGTATGCGGCGTCTACCCGCGGGACGTCGCCGCGACGAAGGTGGAACAGGTAAAATCGTACTCCAAACAGCACCAGCATCCGTTACAGTGCGTAATGGAAGAAATGTGAAATGATTGCCCAGGAACTGGAAGTCAGCCTGCACATGGCCTTCATGGAGGCCCGGCAGAAGCGCCACGAGTTCATCACCGTGGAGCACCTGCTGCTCGCGCTCCTCGACAACCCCTCGGCCTCCGAGGTGTTGCGCGCCTGCGCGGCCGACATCGAGGACCTGAGAAAGCAGCTGGCGGAGTTCGTCACCGAACACACCCCGATCCTGTCGGGCGAGGAGGCGGACACCCAGCCCACGCTCGGCTTCCAGCGGGTGATCCAGCGCGCGATATTGCACGTGCAGTCCTCCGGCAAGAAGGAGGTGACCGGCGCCAACGTGTTGGTGGCCATCTTCGGCGAGAAGGACTCCCACGCGGTCTATTTCCTGCACCAGAAGGGCGTCACGCGGCTCGACGTCGTGAACTTCATCTCGCACGGCATCACCAAGGTGCCGCAGGCTGGGCCGTCGAAGGGCGATCACGAGACCGAGACCGAGCAGGAAGCCTCCCCGGGTGGCGCGCTCGAGAATTACACGCTCAACCTCAATTCAATGGCGCTCTCTGGCAAGATCGATCCGCTGATCGGGCGCCAGAAGGAGATCGAGCGCGTGATCCAGACGCTGTGCCGCCGGCGCAAGAACAACCCGCTGCTCGTGGGCGAGGCGGGCGTGGGCAAGACGGCCATCGCCGAGGGCCTCGCGCGCCGCATCGTGGAGAGCGACGTGCCCGAGGTGCTCAAGCGCTGCCACGTCTACGCGCTCGACATGGGCGCCCTGCTTGCCGGGACGAAGTATCGCGGCGACTTCGAGCAGCGGCTGAAGGCGGTCTTGAAGCAGCTGGTGGACAACCCCAACGCGATTCTCTTCATCGACGAGATCCACACCTTGATCGGCGCGGGGGCCGCTTCCGGCGGCACTCTGGACGCCTCCAACCTGCTCAAGCCCGCGCTGCAGGCCGGGCAGTTGAAGTGCATCGGCGCGACTACTTACCAGGAGTATCGCGGCGTATTCGAGAAGGACCACGCGCTCTCCCGTCGCTTCCAGAAGATCGACGTGGTCGAGCCCTCGGTGGCTGAGACGATCGCGATCCTGAAGGGGCTGAAATCGCGCTTCGAGGCCCACCATGGCGTGAAGTACATGCCCTCGGCGCTGACCGCCGCGGCGGAGCTCTCGGCGCGCTACATCAACGACCGCCACCTGCCGGACAAGGCGATCGACGTGATCGACGAGGCGGGCGCGGCGCAGAAGATCCTGCCAAAAGCCAAGCAAAAGCGCATCATCGGCAAGCACGAGATCGAGGAGATCATCGCCAAGATCTCGCGCGTACCGGTGCAGGCGGTGTCGGTGGACGACCGCAGCGCGTTGAAGAACCTCGACCGCGATCTCAAGGCTGTGGTGTTCGGCCAGGACAAGGCGATCGACGCGCTGACGTCGGCGATCAGGATGGCGCGCAGCGGCCTCGGCAATCCGCAGAAGCCGATTGGCAATTTCCTGTTTTCGGGGCCAACCGGCGTGGGCAAGACCGAGGTCGCCCGGCAGCTCGCCTACGTCATGGGCGTCGAGCTCGTGCGCTTCGACATGTCGGAATACATGGAACGGCACGCAGTATCGCGGCTGATCGGCGCGCCCCCGGGGTACATCGGCTTCGACCAGGGCGGGCTCCTGACCGAGGCGATCACCAAGCATCCGTACGCCGTGCTGCTGATGGACGAGATCGAGAAGGCGCACCCCGACGTCTACAACATCCTGCTGCAGGTAATGGACCACGGCACGTTGACCGACAATAACGGGCGCAAGGCCGACTTCCGCCACGTGGTGATCGTGATGACGACCAACGCCGGGGCGCAGGAGCTGTCGAAGTCCGGAATGGGCTTCGCGCCGAGCCAGCAGGCGGGCGACGAGATGGGCGAGATCCGGCGGATGTTCACGCCGGAGTTCAGGAACCGCCTGGACGCCATCATCTCGTTCAACGCGCTCGACCGGAACGTCATCCTGCGCGTGGTGGACAAGTTCCTGATGCAGCTCGAGGAGCAGCTTGCGGAGAAGAAGGTCGATCCCACCTTCACCCCCGCGCTGCGGGAATACCTGGCGACCAAGGGCTTCGATCCGCAGATGGGCGCGCGCCCGATGGCGCGCCTCATCCAGGACACGATCCGCTCGGCGCTCGCCGACGAGTTGCTGTTTGGCCGGCTCGCGCACGGCGGCAAGGTGACCGTGGATATCGGCCCCGACGAGAAGATCAAGCTCGCGTTTGCCGAGGAGCCCGCCAGCGTCGCCTGATCCTGCTCTCTAGCTGACAGCGCCCCGGTGACCGCAAGGACCGGGGCGTTTTGTTTTGCTTGACTGGGGCGGAGCCCCGTCACAAACTACTGGCAGGATAACAATCCAGTCACGGCGGCGGCATCCGGCGCCGCCCCCAGCTACTTCGTCGATCAGGAGAAACGCCATGAAACCCACGCTCATCCGCGTCGGCTGCGCGGTCGTGCTGCTTGGTGCGGGATACGCCGGCATTGCTGCGGCACAGGATCCGACTTACGCGCGCAACCTCGCTTCCGCCTGCTTCACGTGCCACGGCACCGACGGACGCAGCGTCGGCGGCGTTCCACCTGCTCTGGCAGGGCGCGACCGCGGCGAGTTGCTCGAGGCAATGAAGGGCTTCAAGTCGGGCCAGCGTCCCGCGACGCTCATGCACCAGCAGGCCAAGGGCTACACCGACCAGCAGCTCGAGGCGATCGCGGGCTATTTCGCCGGCACCTCCAAGGGACCGGCCGCAGCCGCTCCCGCCGCGCGGGTCAACTATTAGGGAGGCACCCATGAGACTTTCCAGACGCGAGTTCGTGAAATGGATGGCGGCCTCGACCGGGGCCGCGGCGGTGGCGGGTTGCGCGGGGATGGGCGGCCCATCCGGCGGCCGCGTGGTGGTGATCGGCGGTGGTTACGGCGGTTCGACTGCGGCCCGTTATCTCAAGCTATGGGAGCCTGATATCGACGTCACGGTGGTCGAGCGCGGCGACGTATTCGTCTCCTGCCCGATCAGCAACCTCGTGCTGGGCGGTAACACCCAGATGAGCAATATCACGATGGGCTACGACGGCCTGCGCAGCCGGGGCGTGAACATCGTTCGCGACGAGGCGGTGGGCGTGGATGCGGGCGCGCGCCAGGTTCGGCTCGGGAGCGGCAAGACGCTCTCCTACGACCGGCTGATCGTCTCTCCCGGAATCGACTTCAACTTCGACGCGATTCCCGGACTCAAAAGTGCGGATGCGCAGAACCGGGTGCTGCACGCCTGGAAAGCGGGGCCCCAGACGGCGGCGTTGCGGAAGCAGCTCGAGGCGATGCCGGACGGCGGCGTGTTCGTGTTCCACGTTCCGATGGCTCCCTACCGCTGCCCGCCCGGGCCGTACGAGCGTGTCTGCCAGGTCGCGGACTATTTCAAGAAGTCCAAGCCGAGGTCGAAGATCATCGTGCTCGATGCCAATCCCGACATCACGTCGAAAAAGGGTCTTTTCCTCGCCTCGTGGAACTCCCTGTACAAGGGCATGATCGATTACCGCCCGAACAGCGAGCTCCAGGACGTGGACGTCAAAGGCATGACGGTGAAACTCACGTTTGACAACGTCAAGGGCGACGTGCTGAATGTCGTGCCGCCACATGGCGCAGGCGCCATCGCGCGGCAAGCCGGGCTCATTACCGCCAACCAGCGCTGGTGCGGCGTGGATTGGCTTACGATGGAATCGGTCGCAGTAAAGGGCGTGCACGTCCTCGGCGATGCGACGCTCTCCGCACCGGGGATGCCGAAGTCCGCCAGCATGGCCAACCAGCACGGCAAGATCTGCGCGGCGGCGGTCATCGCGCTGCTTAAGGGCACGCCGGTGCACCAGGAGCCGGCAATCATGAATACCTGCTACAGCTTCGTCGACGGCCGCTCGGCCATGCACGTCACCTCGATACACCAGTACGACAAAGGAAAGAAGACGCTGGTGCCGGTGAAGGGCGCCGGGGGCGTTTCCAAGGCATCGAGCGAGATCGAGGGCGCCTATGCCTGGGGCTGGGCACGCAACATCTGGGGGGACACGCTCGGCTGATCGCGGCAATTCGTCTGCCGGAATTGAAGGGGCGCGTCACGCGCCCCTTTTTTTCGGGCGTATCCACCACCAGGTCGCCGCGACGACGAACGCGAACAGCACGTACGCCACCGTGAACACCCATCCCGGAAAATCGTAAAACATGACGCGGTGGATCCAGCGCGCGACGAAGCTCTTGTCCGCGTGCACGCCGCGCAGCGCGTCCTCCCAGACCGTGAGCGGGCACCAGATGCCCAGCAGCGCCTCGCCCGCGACGAACACGATCGCGGCGAGATGCGCGGCGCGGAACCAGAA
>Ga0210102_1000409_pt1 | contig 11316 bp, 9 predicted proteins | sample RushOxbow_ThreeS_4_FD_185563 | JGI IMG/M metagenome (GOLD analysis project Ga0210102, IMG submission 185563) | Wetland microbial communities from San Francisco Bay, California, USA, that impact long-term carbon sequestration -... | ecosystem: Environmental > Aquatic > Marine > Wetlands ...
CCAGGTCGAGGCGCTCGGGCAGACGGCCCGGTCGAAAACGAAAGGGACGGTCACCATTTCGGACGACGAGATCCGGGAGAGCCTGGAGCGCTCGCAGCTGAAGCTGCAGCGCGAGCGCGGCACCGATCTCACCATCTTCTCCCCGCGCGCCGGCGGAATAAACCATCACATCGGGAACGCGATCACGAGCCGGCACTGGTCGGAGATCTGCAACGATCTCATTCACAGGGTGTGCAGGCTTTATCCCGACAATTTTGTGGGGATGTGCCAATTGCCGCAGAGTCCGAGCACCGATCCGGGCAATTGCGTCGGCGAGCTCGAGCGCTGCGTGCAGGAGCTGGGGTTTGTCGGCTGCAACTTGAACCCCGACCCCTCGGGCGGCTACTGGACCGACCCGCCGCTCACCGACCGGTGGTGGTATCCGCTGTACGAGAAGATGGTGGAGCTCGACGTTCCCGCGATGGTACACGTGAGCGCCTCGTGCAATCCGAATTTCCACTTCACCGGCGCGCACTACATCAACGCGGATACCACGGCGTTCATGCAGTTCATCACCTCTGATCTCTTCAAGGATTTTCCGACGCTGCGATTCGTCATCCCGCACGGGGGCGGCGCGGTGCCCTATCACTGGGGCCGCTACCGTGGCATCGCGCAGGACATGGGGCGGCCCCCGCTCGCCGAGCTCCTCCTCAAGAACGTGTTCTTCGATACCTGCGTCTATCACCGTCCGGGCATCGAGCTCCTGCTGAAGGTGGTCCCGGCCGACAACATCCTCTTCGCGTCCGAGATGGTCGGCGCAGTGCGCGGCGTAGACCCGGAGACTGGCCATTACTACGACGACACCAAGCGCTATATCGACGAGATCGACTGGCTCCCGGACGCGGACCGCGAGAAGATCTTCAACCTCAACGCGCGGCGCGTTTACAGCCGTCTCGTGGAGCGGCTTGCATAGGCCGCCTCGTCGAGCAGTAGTCGGAACTGCTCTGCGCGCGTAACGCCCGCAGCCGCCAGGCTGGCGGCAAAGGCCGATCCGGACCCCACGAGGGGCGCAGCGTCGCATTCGAGGAAGAAAAGGCGATCGCTGCGTGACTCGTAGATGAAGTCGACGCGCGCCGCCCAGTTGATCGCGAACAAACGGGCAATTCCGAGCGCTGTAGTGCGCGCCCGCTCGGCAAGAGCACCATCGGTCACCACCTCGCGGGCCGGTCTCAGCAGATATTTGCGTGCGAAGGAGTACGGTGTCCCTTCGGGCAGAAGGATGCACAACGGCAGGCCCGCTTGTTGGCGAATGATGCCCACCGTCAGCTCCTGACCCCGGATTCTCTCCTGTGCGATGAACTCACCGCTCTGAATGGAAGGTGGGATCGGCCCGTTTCGTAACACCCGAACGCCAATGGAGTCGGAGCCGGCACGGGGCTTCACGACCAGCGGAAACGCTAGTGCGCGCGCCTCGGCGGCGAGCGCCGTTGCGGGGCAGGTGATCCCGTGCGTCGCGGCAAGACCGTACGCTTCATACTTGTCGTAGCAGCGTTCCATGACCGCCGCCGCGGGTCCCAGGAAATTGCGTCCCGCACGGGTCAGCGCCCGCGCTGCAGCGAGCATTACGGGATCCGACAGGCAGAGCAGGAGCGGTCCCGGCGGTAAGTGTGGGATACCGCTCTCGCGGTAGCGCACGAAGTCCACGGCGTGCCCCCCGCGCACAAGGTCGCGAGCCACGCTGCGCGCCTCCGCTCGGTGGATCCAGACAAGCGGACGCAGCCGCCAGCCTTCGTGCAGTACTGTCAGTCTCACGCCGTCAGCTGTCCCGCCGCAATTTCCGATTATCGGCAGGAATCAGGGGATTGCAAATTCGTAACGCGCGCTGCGTACTGAGCAGCCCTTGCGCTTTCACTCCGGCCGAGGTATCCCTCAATCTTGCCTCGGGATCTCCTGCGGGCTTCCCGGGGATCGAGGAGAAGGATAAGGCAATGAGGAACCGAACCGTCGTCTGGATGCTGGTATTCCTGTTCGCGGTTTTCGTGGTGGTGCTGCTGCTCTTTGCGCCCCTGCGCGCCGCATTTCTCGCGAACCCTCTCTTCAACGGCATGATCATCGGCGTGCTCGCGGTTGGCATCGGCGTCGTGTTCCAGCAGGTCCTCAGCCTGCAGCATGAACGCCTGTGGCTCACCGGACGCCAGGCGGGAATCGCGGCGTTCGACGGGCGCGAGCCGCGCATGCTCGCGCCGCTGGCGCGGATGCTTGCGACGCGAGAGGGGACGCCGCGCCTTTCCGCCATGGTGATGCGCTCCCTGCTGGACGGCATCCGGTTGCGTCTCGACCAGAACCGCGACATCTCGCGCTATCTCGTCGGGCTGCTGATCTTCCTGGGGCTCCTCGGAACCTTCTGGGGCCTGCTCGACACCGTCATTGCGGCGAGCAAGGTGATCGCGAGCCTTCAGGTGACAGGCGGGGATGTAGGCGAGGTATTCGGCCGCTTGCGGGACGATCTTCAGGGACCGCTCGCCGGAATGGGCACCGCCTTCAGCTCGTCGCTCTTCGGCCTCGCCGGGGCGCTCGTGTTGGGCTTTCTCGACCTCCAGGCGGGACACGCGGAGAACCGGTTCTTCAAGGATCTCGAGGATTGGCTCGCCGAGCTGACGCATCTGCCGAGCGGGCTGCTCTCCGAGGGCGAGACCACGATTCCCGCGTACGTGGAAGCGCTCCTCGACAAAACGGCGGACAGCCTGGAGGGCCTCGAGCGCATCCTTTCGCGCGGGGAGGAAGACCGCACGATGATGCGCGAGCAGCTGCTGCAGCTCACCGCCCGGCTCGCGGATATGACCGATCAGATCCGGGGCGAGCAGCAGCTGATCAAGGGGCTCGCACGGCAGCACCAGGACCTGCAGCCGATCATCTCGCGCCTTGCGGCGGCGGCCGAGACGGGCCTGGGCATGGACGACACGCTGCGGGCTCACTTTCGCAACATGGACCTGAACCTCCAGCGCCTCGCGGAAGAAGGGGGGACCGAGCGCCGGCAGCTGGCGGAGGACATCCGCAACGAGCTGCGGCTGATGACGCGCACCATCGCCGGGCGCTCCGGCGGAGGATCCTGAGGGCGCGCGCCCATGTTCCAGCTTGCCCGCCGCACGCGCACCATCGACATCTGGCCGGGGTTTGTCGATGCGCTCGCATCCGTGCTTCTCGTCTTCATCTTCATGCTGCTTCTCTTCGTGCTGGCGCAGTTCTACGTGACGTGGGAGCTCGCGGGACGCGAGGCGACGATCAGCCGGCTGCAGCGCAGCATCAACGAGCTGGCGGCAACGCTGTCCCTCGAGCGCGACCGCAGCGCCAGCCTCGAGAGCCGGCTCGCCGATACCGAGGAGCGCCTGCGCGCGACGCTCGCCGAGCGCGAGGAGCTCTCAGGCCGGTTGCGGCTTGCACTGGAGCGCGCCGCGGTGACGGAGGCTGATCTCGCCGAGGCGCGAAGAATCATTTCGGCGGACAAGGACGCGATCAAAGCCCAGCTTGCTGAAATTGCGAGCCTCCAGCAGGACATCGCCGCGCTGCGCGAGCTGCGCGCAAAGCTCGAGGCACAAATCGCCCAGCGCGACACAGAATTGACCGCGTTGCGCGACCGCTCGAAGCAGCTGGAAGCGCGTCTTGCCACCGAGGAGGAGCGCACCCGCCTCGCCCAGAAGGAGATCGACAAGCGCGACATTCGCATCGCCGATCTCGCCTCCCGCATCGAGGAGCAGGACAAAGCCCTCGCGGAAGGACGGCGACTGTCAGAGCGGGCCGAGGGCCGGATCGCCGAGCTCACGCAGCAGGTCCAGGCGCTGCGGCGGCAGCTCGCCGAGCTCGATGCCGCATTGAAACTCGCGGAGGCCACGTTGAAGGACCAGAAGGTCGAGATCGAAGGCCTTGGCCAGCGTCTCAACCTGGCGCTGGCGCGCAAGGTGCAGGAATTGAACCGTTACCGCTCCGAGTTCTTCGGGCGGCTGCGCGAGGCGCTGGGCGACCGCGACGACATACGCATCGTGGGCGACCGCTTCGTCTTCCAGTCAGAGGTGCTGTTTGCGACCGGGTCCGCCGACCTGGGCGAGCCGGGCCAGCGCCAGATGAAGCGGCTGGCCGAGGCGCTTAAGGACGTATCGGCCCGCATCCCCAAGGATATCGACTGGGTGCTGCGCGTCGACGGCCATACCGACCGTAGGCCGATCCATACACAGGAGTTTCCCTCCAACTGGGAGCTTTCGGTAGCGCGGGCGCTTTCCATCGTCCGCTTCCTCATCTCGGAAGGCATTCCGCCGCGGCGTCTGATTGCGGCCGGGTTCGGGGAGTACCATCCGCTCGACCCCGCGAACACGCCCGCGGCGTGGCAGCGCAATCGCCGCATCGAGCTTCGGTTGACGCTGCCGTAGTTGACGGCAGGGTTCCCTAGAAGCCGCTTTCGCGGATCAGCACCGCCGCTGTATAGCGCAGCGCGTCCCACAGCACGCTCCGCGCCTCGCCCTCGATGACCGCCGCGCCGATCGTGGCCGAGGCCCGCGGCGGCGGGCGATCGAGCTTAAGGCGCACGCGGTAGAGCGCCGCGTTGGGGGTCAGCCGTTCACGCTCGGCGGCAACCGTCGGAATCGGGCCACCGTGGACTGCCGCAAGGGCCGGCGTCGGCAACGAGACCACGCGTGCCGCGTCGATCTCCTCGACCGTGCCGGATATCGGCTCGAGCTCGTCTCCACGCGGGAAGAACCGCCCGCGGTTTCCAATGCGGATACGGTCGAGGTCGCGTTCCTCGATGAACACCTCGGCGATCCACGCGGCCGGATCGACAACGACGCCAAGGGGCTGTGTGGGCCGCACCCACGAGCCTTGTGTGATCTCGGGGTCGACGTCGAGCAGCACGCCCGCGATCGGCGCCCTGACCGTGAGGCGCGCGCGCTCCGCCGCCTGCGCCGTCGCCTCGGCCAGCTCGCGCGCAAACTGCTCCGCGATAACGGCGCGCCGCTCCTGCTCGTCCGGCAATCCGGGCAGCCGCGAGAGCAGGCCCGCAAGCGTCTCCGCCGCGATTCGCGCGCGCCCCTCGCGACTGCGCAAATCGGGCGAATCGACGAGGAAGAGCGCCGAACCCGCCGCAACCTTTCCCGCGGCCGGCGGGTCGGCGGCAAGCCGTCCGGGCAGGGGCGCGTAGAGCACGTGCTGTGAGGCAGCCCGCGCCCAGGCCGGGCCATCGATGCGGTCGCGCCAGGGCACGATGAGAAACCCGAGGAGCAGCGCACCCAGCAGCAACCAGCCGAGCTTTGCGCGCCGCGTCGTCTCGGCGCGCCGCCTGTGCCACACCTGAAGCTCCGCCAGCACCGGGCGCGCCACGAACCAGCCGAGCTCCACCGCCAGCAGGATGATCCCCGCCAGCTTGAAGAAGAAGTAATACACCGCGAGCGCGATCGCGATGAAGATGAAGAGACGTACAACCCAGGTTACAAGCGCGAAGACGATGAGAAGCGCCCGCAGCCGCCGCGGAAAGTGCTCCGGATCGGGCTCCTTCCAGCCCAGCAGCTGGCGGCGCAGAAAGGCCCGGGCGAGCGCGCCCGAACGCTCGTGAAGGTTGTGCAGGTCGAGCAGATCCGAGAGCAGGAAATAGCCGTCGAACCGCATGAATGGGCTTGCATTGATGCCGACCGAGATGACCCAGCTGGTCGTGGCGAGGAAGAACAGGGCGTCACGCAAGCTGCCGTCGGCGACAATGCTCCAGCCGAGCGTGGCGAGGCCGGCCAGCGCGAACTCGGACCCGATGCCCGCGCCAGCGATCGCCAGGCGCTCGCGCGGGTTGGAGAGCTTCCACGACTCCCCGGTGTCCGTGTAGAGCATGGGCCACAGCACCATGAATGCGATGCCCATGTGGGCGACGCGCACACCGTAGCGCGTGGCAACATAGGCGTGCGCAAGCTCGTGGATGCTCTTTGCTACGGCGAGCGCGCCGAGGTAACCGAAAAGGCCGGCGACTGTGAGGCTCGCGCCGAAGGTCTGCGTAAAGGCGTCCCATTGCCGCGCGGCGAGGACGAGCCCGAGGAGACCGGCGAACGCGATCAGCCCGAGCGTCGCCGGACGCAGCAGGAACGAGACATAGGGCAGCGTCTCGTCGAGGAATCCCTGAGGGCGCACCAGCGGGATCCGGAAAAAAAGATAGTTGTGCAGGACGTGGCGCCACAGGCTTGGCCGCATCTGGCGGCGCTGCTCGGCGAGACGAGCGGTGTCGCGCGCGCTTTTCGCCTGCAGCAACTGGTGATGCTCGAGGAAGCGGATCAGCGCAGCGACGTCCTCGACGTCCGGCTCGAGCGGCGTTTCCGCGCGCACGCGGGTGACGAGCGCATCGGCATTGCCCGCGTCCCAGCGCGCGAGGAGCTCGAACTCGAGCCAGCCTATGCGGAAGAACCGGTTGCGCGCGGGGTCGTGGATCATCCACGAGGGGGAGCCATCGCGATTGGCCGATGCGTTCTCGAGGCGCAGGTCCTCGCGCAGCGCCGGAAGGGGAATCGGACCGCGCGGCGGCGCGCCGGAAAGCGTCAGAGCCCGGTCCATTCGCGCAACGCGGCGAGCGGGCGGCGGAAGAGCACGTAGGCGAGCAGGACGCGCTCGCCGTAGAGCTTTGCAGTGCCTTTGAGACCGACGCGGGCTTCGGCGGCCAGGCCGTCGAACGAGCCCCGGATGCGATAGGATGCGACGCCCTCGGGCGAGAGCGCTGCCTGGTAGCTCGTCTGGGTAAGCTTTGCCGCGTAGGGTGAAAGCGGCGCAACGTGCAGGAACACCCGCATTTCAGCGCCCGGGTTCAGGTTGATCGCGTCGGCGACGGGCAACCACACGAGCACGCCGGCGTCCTTGGGGTCCGCGAGGAGAACGATGCGCTCGCCCGTCACCACCGGACGCCCGATCCAGTCGTTCGGATCGCCGTAGATCGCGACGCCGCCCGCGGGGGCGCGGACTTCGACCCGGGAGAGCAGCTCGTTGAGGTAGGCCACTTCCGCTTCGCGCTCCCGCACCCGTCCCTGCAACGTGCCGAACTCGCCTTTCGCCTGGAGGCTGTCGAACGCCTTCTGCGCGGCGAGCAGCGCATCAGCGCGCGCCACCTCGAGGGCCTTGATTGCGACTTCGCGCCGGTTGCGCAGGGTGGTGTCGTCGAGCGTGAAAATGACCTCGCCCCGGCGCACAGGGCGGTTCGGCTGCACCGAGAAGGATTTGACGACGCCGTCCATGGGCGCCGCGATCGCCTGGGCCTCGAGCGCGATAACCTCTGCGGGAGCGAGCACGCTTTGACGCACGGGAATGAAGAGCGCCACGACGGCAGCCAGCGCGAGCCAGCGCCACCAGGTGCGCCGGGTGCCGGAACGCCGCCACCACCGGGTAAGCCGGCCGGCCTGGTTGGATATCGCCCACAGGCTGTAGCCGAAAGCGGCATGCACGCGCGTGATGAATGTGCGTGCGGTCTTTTCGTCCAGGGCGCCGAGCTCTCGCAGATCGGCCCCGCCTGCGAAGGCCTTCTCGCCGGCGCCGCGCAGCACGATGGCGCGCGGCGGATCGAACGCGAGCGCAACGAAAACCTCGCACAGCGCATCGAGCAGAGCGCTGTCCAGGGCATTCGCCTTGGCCGCGTTGTCGATCGTGACCTGCGCCGTGTCGCCCGAACGTTCGACGTGGATGGCGGCGGTCGACATGTTCATCGCAGTGCTATGCTAGCAGCGCGATGCCCAAGGCGACCTGGAACGGTACGGTGATCGCTGACGCGAAAGCGGGCGCGGTGCAGATCGTCGAGGGCAACGTCTACTTTCCACCCGAAGCCGTCGACCGCACTTACCTGCGCGAGTCGAAGACCAAGACCTTCTGTCACTGGAAGGGCGATGCGAGCTACTGGGACATCGTCGTCGACGGCGAGATCAACCGAGACGCGGCGTGGTTCTACGCCGCGCCCAAGCCCGAAGCCGCCCAGATTGCGGGTTACGTCGCGTTCTGGAAGGGCGTGCGCGTCGACGCCGAAGTCTGAGCGCGCATTACTGCAGCCGCTCGAAGATCGCCGCAATCCCCTGCCCGCCACCGATGCACATCGTGACCAGCGCATAGCGCTTCTGCGTTCGCTGCAGCTCATAGAGCGCCTTCACGGTGAGAATCGCGCCGGTCGCGCCGATTGGATGGCCGAGCGCCACCGCGCCGCCGTTCGGGTTCACCTTCTCCGGATCGAGGCCGAGGTCCCTGGTCACGGCCATCGCCTGCACCGCGAAGGCCTCGTTCGACTCGACCACGTCCATGTCGGCCGGCTTCAGCCCGGTCTTCTCGAACACGCGCTTCACCGCCGGGATCGGTCCGAGTCCCATGACCTGCGGCTCGACGCCGGCGTGCGCGTATCCGAGCATGCGCGCCATCGGCCTGGCGCCCGCCTTTTCGGCGGCCCGGGCCTCCATCAGCACGACCGCAGCCCCGGCATCGTTGATGCCCGAGGCATTTCCCGCGGTCACTGTGCCGTCCTTCCTGAAGACGGCCCTGAGCTTCGCAAGATCCTCGGGCTTGGCGTCTCTGCGCACATGCTCGTCGCTTGTGAACTGCTCCGTGCCCTTGCGCGTCTTGAGCTCGATCGGCGCGATCTGGCTCTTGAAGTACCCCGCCTCGAGCGCACGCGCCGCGCGGCGATGCGACTCCAGTGCAAACGCATCCTGCGTCTCGCGTGTAAAGCCGTACTTCGCCGCGATGTTCTCGGCGGTGACCCCCATGTGGCCATGACCGAAGGGATCGTGCAGCGCGGCCGTCATTGCATCGACCACCGGTGCATCGCCCATGCGCTGCCCCCAGCGGCCCGCGGGCAAGAAGTAGGCCGCGCGGCTCATGCTCTCGGCGCCGCCGCCGATCGCGACATCGACATCGCCCAGCAGGATGTGCTGGGCGGCCGAGACGATCGCCTGCAGTCCCGATCCGCACAGTCGATTGACCGTCAGGCAGGGCGTGCCCACGGGCAGGCCGGCATCGATCGCCGCAACGCGCGACAGGTACATGTCGCGCGCTTCGCCGTGAATGACGCTGCCCATCACGACATGACCGATCTTTGCCGGATCCGCGCCGGCGCGCTCGAGCGCCGATTTGATCACGACCGTGCCGAGCCGTGTCGCCGGAACGTCTTTCAGGCCGCCGCCGTAGTCGCCGATACCGGTTCGCGCCCCAGACACCACCACCACCTGCCTCGTGCTCATACCAGCCTCCCGTACAAATCATGCTCGTCCGAGCGTTCGATCCGGACATCGGCAAACGTGCCGGCCCGGCCGCCTTCAAAATGCACCACACCGTCGATCTCCGGGGCGTCCGCCATCGAACGTCCGATACCGGGGGCGTCGACGAGGGTCCGTTCGATGCGCCCCCGCTTGCGCGCAAGGCGCGCCGCACTGATGCGCGCCTGCGTTTGCATCAGGCGTTCCCGACGCGCCGCCTTGAGGTCCTCCGGCACGGCGTCAGGGTAGGCGTTTGCCGCGGCGCCGTCGACCGGCGAATAGGCGAAGCATCCCACGCGGTCGAGCTGCGCCTCACCGAGAAATTCGAGCAGCGCTTCGAAGTCGCCTTCCGTTTCCCCCGGAAATCCGACGATGAAGGTGCTGCGCAGCGTGATCTCGGGGCACAAGGCCCGCCAGCGCCGGATGCGCACGAGCACGTTTTCGGCGCTCGCGGGGCGTTTCATCCGCTTGAGAATGCGCGGGCTGGCATGCTGAAAGGGCACGTCGAGATAGGGCAGGATGCGACCGTCGGCCATCAGCGGGATGACATCGTCGACGCTCGGGTAGGGGTAGACGTAGTGCAGCCGCACCCAGGCCCCGGCGGCCTGTGCGAGCGTTCCCAGCGCTTCGCACAGCTCGAGCATGCGCGTCTTCAGCGGTCGCCCGCGCCAGAAGCCGCTGCGGTATTTGACGTCGACGCCGTACGCGCTCGTATCCTGCGCGATCACGAGCAGCTCTCGCACGCCCGCGTGCAGCAGCGTCTCGGCTTCCGCCAGCACCTCTCCGATCGGGCGGGACACTAGGTCGCCGCGCATCGAAGGAATGATGCAAAAGCTGCAGCGGTGGTTGCAGCCCTCCGAGATCTTGAGGTACGCAAGGTGGCGCGGCGTGAGCTTGATGCCCTGAGGCGGCACCAGGTCGACGAACGGATCATGCGGTTTGCGCAGCTGCGCGTGCACCGCGTCCATGACCGCCGCGGTGTCATGCGGCCCCGTCACCGCGAGGACTTTCGGATGCGCGGCCTGCACCGTGCCCGCCTGCTTCCCGAGGCAGCCGGTGACGATCACCTTGCCGTTCTTCTCGAGCGCTTCACCGATCGCCGCAAGGGATTCCGCCTTCGCGGCGTCGATGAAACCGCAGGTATTGACGATGACCAGATCGGCGCCTTCGTAGCTCGCGGAAGTCGCGTAGCCCTCCGCGCGCAGCTGGGTGAGGATGCGCTCGGAATCGACCAGCGCCTTCGGGCAGCCCAGCGAGACGAAACCGATGGCGGGCGTGTCGCGGCGCGCGCCGCTCGCGCGACCGCGGTGTGCCGGCGCGGTCCGGCACGCCGTTTTCGCGATCACTACTCGTTCTTGTCGGGCTCGCCCTTGTCGGGCGCTTCGCCCTTCGGCATTCCCGGCATCGTGAACCCGGCGAGCATCGTGCGTGCCTGGTTCTGCATCTGCTCCTGGAACTGCCCGAATGCCTTCTGACTCTGCTCCATGTAGGCCTGCATCAGGCTTTGCATGGCCGGGCCCTGCAGATTCATGAACTGCCCCCAGAGATCCTGCGATGCACGCGAGTTGTCGCCGTAGAGCCGTTGTGACTGTTCCTGCATCGCCTTGTGCATGTCTTGAAAGGCCTTGAGGTTCTTTTCCAGGTAGCCGCCCATGAATCCCTGCATCGCGTTGCCGTAGGAGCGGATCATCTGCGAGAGCAGATTGGAGGAGAACATCGGCATTCCGCCCGACTCCTCCTCCAGGATGATCTGCAACAGGATTTGGCGCGTGAGATCATCGCCCGATTTTGCGTCGACGACGTGAAACTCTTCCTGGTTCAGGACCATCTGCTTGACGTCGGCGAGCGTGATGTAACTCGACGTCTTGGTGTCGTATAGACGCCGGTTGGGGTATTTCTTGATCAGTCTCACCTGTTGCTCCATGGGGACCTCGCGTATGGCGCGCCCGGTCGGTCGCGCCTCAGAACATGTGCTGACCGCCGTTGATCGATATGTTCGCGCCGGTGACGAATGCCGCCTCTTCCGAGCACAGGTAAATGATCAGCCCGGCCACCTCTTCCGGCTTTCCGAGCCGGCCGACCGGGATCTGCGGCA
>Ga0210102_1000410_pt1 | contig 11312 bp, 8 predicted proteins | sample RushOxbow_ThreeS_4_FD_185563 | JGI IMG/M metagenome (GOLD analysis project Ga0210102, IMG submission 185563) | Wetland microbial communities from San Francisco Bay, California, USA, that impact long-term carbon sequestration -... | ecosystem: Environmental > Aquatic > Marine > Wetlands ...
CCGCGCCGTGGCCTCGGCAATGAGAATCTGCGTTCCGAAGCGCTTGTTCTCCTGCTCGATGCGCGCAGCCAAGTTGACGGCGTCGCCGTGCACGGTATATCCGAGACGCCCTGAGCTGCCCACCGTGCCGGCGACCATGGTGCCGGTATTGATTCCGATGCGCGTTTTCAAGGTAAGACCGTTGCTGAACCGATGCGTGCCAAGCGTATCCTGAATTTCGAGCGCAGCCTCAACCGCGTTGGCCGCGTGGCGCGAATCCCGTAGGGGAAGATTGAAGGTGGCCAGAATAGCGTCTCCCTGAAACTGGTGGATTACTCCGCCCTTGCTCTCGATCGGAGCCGTCACGAGTGAGAAATACTCGTTGAGCAGGACAATGATCGCGCGAGGATCCATGCGTTCGGTCAATGTGGCGAAGTCCGCGATATCGGAGAAGAACACTGTCGCTTCGCGCAATTCAGGCTCGAGCATCCCTGCGTCGGCGATAACCTGGTTCATGATCGGAATCGGAATGAACTTGCCGAAGGTCTCGTGCATCAGCTCCCGCTTCCTCAAGCCGTCGATCACGGCTTCTCTGGCACGTTCGAGTTGACGCTCGGTCTCGACCCGCGCCGTAACGTCACGCTGCACGGCAACATACTGGTAGACGAGACCCCGATCGTCGCGGATCGGTGCGATCGACCACTCCATGACGAATTCCCGCCCGTCCTTGCGGTAGTTTACGGCCCGCCCTTCCCAAGTTTCGCCACGACCGAGCCTCGATCTGAGATCGTTGAAAATCGATCGGTCCGTGCTCGATCCCTGCAGCACACGGGGCGATTGCCCGAGGATCAGTTCCTTCGACCATCCAGTCATCCGTTCGAAGGCCGGGTTCACATAGACGACGGTCGGGCCAGGAAAATCGAGATTCGCAGTGGTGACCAGAATGCTCTCTACGGCCGCCTCGAGCAGCGCCAACGGCACAATCTTCTTCGTGGGATCCAGATTCATCGCCTGCGGAAGCAATTTGAAGAGAACGGAATTTCGCCACTCAGTGCGGAGATTCTGATTGCCGATAATCCATTTGGCAACGCGGTGGTCCGTGGTTCCGCAAGACCGCGAGCGTCCGGCGCCGGTGGGGGCGCAATCAATCCCTGATCGCGAGAATCACACTGCAAAGATGACCACCGCTTACTCACTTCGATCGTAACGGCGCCATCGGTCGGTTGGATTTGCGAGGCATTGTCTCATGCCGTGTGTTCGCAGCGGCGCTACGCGACAGGCTCGTTGAACAGCGGTCGGCACATCGATCGCGAGCACCGTTCGGTACGAGCATTTGGCGACAACGGGCCGACGGCTACCTCCCGAGCCTCAGCCGCGTAGGACCGATGCGGAACAGCGCCCGGTCATGAGGCGCTGCGCGATTGCCCCGTCGATTCACGATGCTCTCGCCACAGCTGCCCACGAGTTCGGTGTTCCATTTTTTCTGAGCTGCCGCGAACGAGGCTCACCGGGAATTTCGATTGTCTCCTTTGGGTCGATAGCACCGCTTCGGTTTTCCCAAAAGCGGACGCTCTAACGCCGGAAGAATACGCCGGGAAAACGTAACTCAGGTGACGTACCGTGACGTGTTTTAGCGAGTGACAGCGGGCCGAAGATCAACCACTTTTAAAGCCTTCTTCCGCTCTTAATCCTTGTTCAGCGGCCCGAATGTGTAGAGGCGATCGATGGCGTACTGCGTTATCTCGCAGGTCTCAGTCGCCCGCGCTCAACGCCCCAGACGCCCAATGCGCCCACCCAAGCAGCGCGCTGTCCCCGTCGAACAAACCAACGAGTTGCACCCCGAGCGGCAACCCATGCGCCCCTTTGCCATGCGGAACGGTGACGCAGGGAACACCTAACAAGGTCCAGGCGCGGTTGAACACCGGGTCACCTGTGCTCTTGTGGGAGCGCGGGGCTTCGCTCGTCGCGCTGGGCGTGAGCAGGAAATCGACTTCACGCATCCTGTCGGCCAGGGTGCGGCGGCACTGGCGCGCGCTCTCGCGCACGGCGTCGTAGTCGGTGCGCGTGATCTGCCACGCCGCGTCGAGGCGCGGCTTCAGGGTGCTGCTGATCTGGTCGGGATGGTTTTCGTACTCCCAGGCCAGCGCCCGCGCGCTTTCGTAGCCCATGATGATTCCGTGGCGGTCGAAGAGCTGGTCGCTGCCTGGAGGCAGCTCGAAATCGCTCACCATGGCGCCCGCTTTCGCCAGAAGCTGCGCAGCCTGCTCGAGGTTCGTCTGGTTCGTGGCGTCCGCGTCCTGCCAGCGCGGGGTGCGGCACAGGCCGATGCGCGGCTTGCCGGAGAACGCAGCGAAGTCCGGAACTGAACGACCGGACAAGACTTCGAGCGCGAGCGCCAGGTCTTCCACGCTCCTTGACAAGATACCGATCGTGTCGAGCGATTCGGCGACGAACTTGGTTCCCTGGCGGTTGATGCTGCCAAAGCTCGGCTTCACCGCAAACGTGCCGCAGTAGGCTGCGGGGCGGATGACCGAGCCGCCGGTCTGGGTCCCCAGAGCGAGCGGCACCATGCAATCGGCCACCGCGGCCGCGGAGCCGCTCGAGGAGCCGCCCGGAGTGTGCGCGGGGTGGTGCGGATTACGCGTCGGCGAAGGGTGATTGTTGGCGAACTCGGTGGTGACCGTCTTACCGAGGATCAGGCAGCCGGCGCGGCGCAGGAGCGCGACGCAGGCGGCATCGGCCCGCGGACGGTGGTCGCGGTAGATCGGCGAGCCGTACTCGGTTGGCAGGTTCTCGGTATCGATGATGTCCTTGATGCCGAAAGGCACGCCGTGCAGGCGACTGCGACGCGGCATGCGGTCGAGCTCGCGCGCCTCGGCGAGCGTATGTCTGGCGTGGATGAACGCCCACGCCCGCACCGCGTCGTCGCGCTCGGCGATGCGCTCGAGGCAGGCCGCGGCGAGCGCTTCGGCGGTCAGCTCGCGTGCTTCGATCAGCCGCGATGCCTCGGCCGCGGAAAGCTCGTTCAATAGTCTTTGCATGAGCGAAGCGTATAGCGCGCGAGGCGCGCCTGCTACAATGCGCCCGCGCAGTTGATCCCAACCCAAGCTGGCCGCGGCCGGCTTTTTTGTTTCTGGAACCCCTCACGTGATCGTCGCCTCCGGCATTGCCATTCAATTCGGGGCCAAGCCCCTGTTCTCCGACGTCTCAGTGAAGTTCGGCGGCGGCAACCGCTACGGCCTGATCGGCGCGAACGGCTGCGGAAAATCCACCTTCATGAAGATCCTCGGCGGCGAGCTGGAACCCTCCGCGGGGACGATCGCGATCGACGCGAACGAGCGGGTCGGCAGGCTGCGTCAGGACCAGTTCGCCTACGAATCGGAGCGCGTGCTCGACGTGGTGATGATGGGCCACGAGGAGATGTGGGCCGCGATGAAGGAGCGCGACGCGATCTACGCCAACGAGAACGCGGGCGAAGACGACAACCTGCGCGCCGCAGACCTGGAGCACAGGTACGCGGAATACGGCGGCTACACGGCCGAAGCACGCGCAGGCGAGCTGCTCCTCGGCCTCGGCGTGCCGACCGGGCAGCACGAAGGCCCGATGAGCGCGGTCGCACCGGGCTGGAAGCTCAGAGTCCTTCTCGCGCAGGCGCTCTTCGGCGACCCGGACATCCTGCTGCTGGACGAGCCGACCAACAACCTCGACATCCACAGCATCCGCTGGCTCGAGGACGTGCTGAACAAGCGCACCAGCACAATGGTGATCATCTCGCACGACCGGCACTTCCTCTCCAGCGTGTGCACGCACATGGCGGACGTGGACTACGGCGCGATCAAGGTCTACCCGGGCAATTACGACGACTACATGGAAGCCTCCGCGCTGGCGAAGCAGCAGCTGGAGAAGAACAACGCGAAGGCGAAGGACCGCATCGCCGACCTCGAGGACTTCGTGCGGCGCTTCCGCGCGCACAAGGCCAAAGCGCGGCAGGCGACCTCGCGCAGGAAGATGATCGAGAAGCTGAAGGTGGAGGACGTGAAGCCCTCCAGCCGGCAGTACCCGTTCATCAGGTTCCTGGTCGACCCGAAGGAGAAGCTGCACCGCCTGGCGCTGGAGGCGAAGGGCCTCGCCAAGGGCTACGAGAAGGGCCGGCCGCTTTTCAAGAACCTCGATCTCACGCTCGAGGCGGGCGAGAAGCTCGCGATCATCGGCCCCAACGGGGTGGGCAAGACCACGCTCCTGAGGTGCCTCGCAGGCAGCCTCGAGCCCGACGCCGGCAGCGTGAAGTGGGCCGAGAAGGCGAACACCGGGTACTGGCCGCAGGACCCGGCGGACGAATTCAGGCAGGAGGAGACTCTCGCCGACTGGATGAGCCGCTGGCGCAGAAAAGACAAGGCGCAGGACGAGCTGATCGTGCGCGCCACGCTGGGACAGCTGCTGTTTTCCGGCGACGACCAGAAAAAGCAGCTCAAGGTGATCTCCGGCGGCGAGGGGCAGCGGATGCTCATCGGCAGGCTGATCCTCGGCATGCCGAACGTGATGCTGCTGGATGAGCCCACCAACCACCTCGACATGGAATCGATCGAGTCGCTGAACGGCGCGCTCGAGCGCTACAGCGGAACCCTCATCTTCGTCTCGCACGACCGCGAGTTCGTCTCGTCCCTGGCCACGCGCATCCTCGAGCTCAAGCCCGGCGGCGAGCGGGTCGACTTCAAGGGCAGCTACGAGGGCTACCTCGAATCCGAAGGCCCGGCGCTGCAGGCCGCCTAGCGCGCGCGAGCCAGGCCCGGGGCCCCTCTGGCGGAAGGACCGTGCTACATTTGGGCCGCAGGATCTCAAGCTTGTGAAGACCCGTCCGTTCTAGCGCCCCAAGCGGCTCCAGTGTGGCAGTCGAATCCCTCCCTTGATCATCGTGCCCGAAGCGGGGCTCGGACCGTCTCGCGCAATTGCTGCAATTTCAGAAATCGGAATGACATGCCTACAGGTACAGTGAAGTGGTTCAACGACGCCAAGGGCTTCGGCTTCATCACGCCGGATGACGGTGGCAAGGATCTGTTCGCCCATCACAGCGCAATCCAGGCCTCGGGCTTCAAGTCGCTGAAAGAGGGGCAGAAGGTCTCTTTCGAAGTGACGCAAGGCCAGAAGGGTCCGGCCGCAGCGAACATCAAGCCGCTGTAAGCGCGCGGCGGCGCGCGCCGCACCGAACCGTGCCGGAAGCTTCGAAGCTCGAAGCGGTGATGCGCTATCACGAGCGCAGCAAGCACCACTTCAACCGCTTCGCCGCCGGACCCGGCGCGCTCGACTGGGCGAACCAGCCCGATCCGTTCCGGCGCTACGCGGGCGCGGCGCTCACGCGGCTGCCGATCCTCGGGCCGGTGGATCCGCCGCTCTCGCCCGCATACGAGACCCTGTATGCGCGCGGCGCCGTGCCGTGCGCGCCGGTCACGCTGCGGACGCTTTCGCGCCTGCTCGAATACGCGCTCGCTCTGTCGGCGTGGAAGCAGGCCGGCGGCACGCGCTGGGCGCTGCGCGCGAACCCCTCGAGCGGCAATCTGCACCCTACCGAGGGCTATGTGCTCGTAGGCGGCATTGCCGAGCTTGGCGCAGCGCCGGGCCTGTTTCACTACGCGCCACGCGAGCATGGCCTCGAGCGGCGCGCCGACTGCCCGGAGGCGCTCTATGCGCGCCTTCTGGGCGGCTTCCCGCCGCATGCGTTTCTCGTCGGCCTTTCGTCGGTCCACTGGCGCGAGGCGTGGAAATACGGCGAGCGCGCCTTCCGCTACTGCCAGCACGACGTGGGTCACGCGATCGGTGCGCTGCGTATTGCGGCGGCGACGCTCGGCTGGTCGGCGCTCGTGCTGGACGACGTCGCGGACGCCACGCTCGAAGCGCTACTGGGCCTAGACCGCCCGGCGGATTTCGACGGCGGCGAGCGCGAAAGCGCTGAGCTCGCGATGGCGCTATGGCCGGGAAGCGGCGCACTACGGACCACGGGACTCGACGCCGAGGCCGTGCGCGAGCTGACCAACCAGCGCTGGCACGGGAAGGCGAACCGCCTAAGCGCGGACGATCCGCTGCCCTGGGAAGCGATCGACCGCGTGGCTGCGGCATCGCGAAGAGAATGAATTCCGGGCCCAGCGCGGGGCAGATCATCCGCCAGCGGCGCAGCCTCGTCGCCTGCGACGGCAGGACCTCGATCCCGGTCGAGCGCTTCTACCGCATGCTCGCGCGCGTCATGCCGCGGGTCGAACTGGACGTCGCGCGCCGCCCGATGCCCTGGGACGCGATTCCCTGGGAACCGGCGATCCATTTCGGCCTGTTCGTGCATCGCGTCGACGGCATCGACCGCGGTCTGTACGCGATGGCGCGCGATCCCGGCAAGGTGGAGACGCTCAAGCACAGCATGCACAGCCACTTCGACTGGGCGATGCCGCCGGGCTGTCCCGCGAGTCTCCCGCTCTACCTGCTCGAGCGCGGCGATGCGAGGCAGCTCGCGACCCAGCTGAGCTGCCGCCAGGACATCGCGGGCGAGGGCGCGTTCTCCATCGGCATGATCGCCGAGTACCAGGAAAAGCTCCTCGCGCACGGCGCGTCGTTCTACCGGCGGCTGTTCTGGGAAGCCGGTGCGATCGGGCAGGTGCTCTACCTGGAGGCGGAAGCGGCGGGGGTGCGCTCGACCGGCATCGGCTGCTTCTTCGACGACCCGGTGCACGAGGTATTCGGCTTCAAGGACCTCGCTTTCCAGTCCCTGTATCACTTCACCGTCGGCGGCGCCGTGGACGATCCGCGCCTCACGACACTTCCGCCTTACGGCCGCAGGGGCGCTGCGGCGCGGCCTCGGAGCTCGGGCTGATCGAAGGCTCGACGAACGGGTTGCCTACCCTTCGCTGCCGTAAGGCCGCGTGATGATCTCGAGCAGATTCCCGCTCGGGTCCTCGAAGTACACGCCGCGCCCGCCGAAGTGCGTGTTGATCTCGCCCTTCTGCAGCTTGCCCGGGTCGGCCCAGGTGTCCAGGCCCCGCGCCTTGACGCGACCGAAGATCTGGTCGAACTCGGCCTCGCTCACGAGGAAAGCATAGTGCTGCGGCTCGAATTTCTCGTCGGTCTCGAGGATCGCGAGGGTCACCTCGTTCGCAGTCTCCACATCGAGGAAGGGGCCGAAGGCCACGGGCTTGCCGAAGCCGAAGACTCGCACATAGAAGTCGGCCGCGGCGCGCTTGTTGCGTGCGTGAATGATGGTGTGGTTGAGCTTGACAGTCATGGGGCGGATGGAGTCGCTAGCGTCGCGCCTGCAGCCTGTAGAGCGGCGGCAGCGCCGCCGGCGTGGTTACTTTGACCCGCGCCGGGCGCTTGCGCAACCAGGGCCGAACCTCCCGCCAGAACGCCTTGCCGTCCCACGCGCGCCCGCCGTAGAGCGCGGCATCCAGAATGTCGAGCTGCGCTCGCGCGCTCGCGTCCCAGCCGGCGCCGATGCGCTGCGGCAGCGTCCGATCTGTGCCGCTGTCCTTGGCCCATCCGACGATTGCGTCGCGCGCTTCGCGCGCGTCGTTGCGCCGGCAAGCGATGCGCAGACGGCGCCGCGCGGTTCGCATCGCACGCGTGCGCAAGTGCCACCAGAGCGCGCAGGCAACCAGCAACACGATGCAGGCCAGGATCCACCGCAGCGCGTCCGGCGCGGAGACGCTCGCCGGCGCCTCGCGCACCACCGCGGCGGGCGCGATCGCAGCGTGCAGCTGCAGCCTGCGGCCGGGCAGCGTCGCGCTGCGCGGCGCATCGGCCCCGACGTCCCACCAGCGCACCTCGAGCCCCGCAAGCTCGACCTCGCCGGCATCGACCGGCATCAGCACGATGCGCTGCACTCTGCGGCCGACCATGCCCGTGGCGGGGTACTCGGTGACGAGATCGGGCTGGTCGTGATGCACGATCAGCGCCGGGTGCGGCGGCATCTCGAGGCGCGGCAGGCGGTCCGCCGCGATGCCCTCGGCGCTCAGCACCAGGGTGCGGGTCACCGGCGTGCCGGCGGAGAGCGCATCGGGGTCGCGCGACCATGATTCCTCGAGCGTGAGGCGCCGCGCCGGCAACCAGGGTTCGCCGGCCCCGGGCGGGGGCGGGCGTACCGCGAGCACGCTTTGCGGCCCGCGTGCGGTGCGCGGCGTGGTGCCGGTGGCGCGGTTGTACACCTCGTAGTTCAGCGAGCCCTCGAATTCGGCGCCCGGTACGACCAGGCGCCCGGCGCGCCGCGGCACGATGACGTGCGTGCGCTCGAGCACCTCGTAGGTCACGCCGTCGCGCTCTGTCTCGTAGCTGTGGATCGGACCGAGCAGCGTGATCTCCGCCGCATCGCCGAGCGCGGGCGCACGCAGCACGCCGTGCGTGACGCCCGCAGCACGCAGGAGCCGCAGCCGCAGACGCGCTTCGCCGCCGACATAGACCTGCTCGGGCACGAGCTCGGCCTCGATCACGACGTCTGCCGGCGCGGCGCGCGCCGACAGCGCGCACGCGGTCAGCGCTGCGAGCAACGCCGCACGGTTCCAGCCGCTGCGCACGCGGTGCCTCACCAGCGCGCCCCGGTATCGTAGTTCCAGTTCCCGCGCAGCCGCAGCTGCCAGGCGAACCGGTTCGCGAGCAGCGAGCCGGGATCGTCCTGGACTTGCGCGAGCAGGGCTTCGAGGCGCCGCAGCTCGGGCGCGTCGAGCGCGTCCTCCGGCCGCCGCGCCGCGCTGTCCGCACCCGACGGCTCTCTAGACTGTGCGACGTTGCTGCGCGCCCGCGCTTGGCCCGAGCCTGCGCCCTCGCCCGATTGCATGCCCCGCTGCGCGGCGTTTGACCCTGCTGCGGACCCTCGGCCGCGTCCGGCCGATCCGCTTTCAGGGCGCGCGTTGGATGGTCCGGGTGCCGCCGAGCGCTGCGGCGCCTGGCCGCCGGCCTGCCCCCGAGCGCGCCGCTTGGCCAGCGCCTCGCGCACCAGCGCACGGTTGAAAAGGGCGTCGCGCATCGAGGGGCTGCGCTCGAGTGCGGCCGCGTAGGCAGCCAGCGCCTCCTCCAGCCGGCCGTCGAGCGCGAGCGCGTTGCCGCGGTTGTAATGCGCGTCCGCGCCGTCCTCGGTGGCGAACAGCGCGGCCGCTTCCGCAAAGCGTCGGCTGCGGTACAGCAGCGGTGCGCGCCACGGCGAATCGGGATCGAGCTTTGCGACGAGCTGCGCCTGCGCGCCGAATGTTCCCGCCGCAAACTCGGCCGCCGCCTGCTGGTCCGCACGGCGCCACAGGTCCGGCCAGTCGAAGGCCAGGGCCGGCTTCGGTGCGAGCGGGAGGGTGAGCGCGACCGCGGCAAGGCCGACCAGCCAGCCGCGGCGGAACAGGAGCGCCGCGAACGGGAGCGCCAGCAGCGCAAACCATGCGCCGTCGTCCCGGCGCAGCCGCATCGCGCTGTTCATTGCGTCGGGCGATTCGGCCCAGGTGCGTGCACCCCGTGCGAAGTGCGGCACCGCGCTGCCGGCGGCGAGCGCGTGAAACTGGCCGCCTCCCGCGCGCGCCACGCGCTCGAGCCCGGCAAGCTCAGGCTTCACGACCAGGATTTCATCCGCGTCGGTCCGTGCAAACGCGCCGCTCGCGAGCCGCACCGGCCCGCCGTGAAGGGATCCGACCGCGAGCACCGAGAGCGGGTATCCCGCCCGCGCCAACGCACGCGCGGCCTCCAGCGTACGCGCGTCCCCTGCACTGTCGCCGACGAGAACCACGTCGCCCGCGGCAACGCCGGCACGCGCGAGCAGCGTGCGCGCCATGTCGAGCCCGAGGTCGGGGCGGCTGCCCGCGCGCGGCACCGTCGCGGTGCCGAGGCTGCCGAGCAGGTGGATCAGCGCGGAGGCGTCGTTCATGAGCGGCGCCACGGTGAACGCGTCGGCGCCGAACACCACCAGGCCGAGCTGTGCGTCCGGGGATTCACGCAGAATGCCGACGATCGCCGCGCGCGCGCGCTCGAGGCGGCTCGGAACCACGTCGACCGCATCCATCGACGGCGAAAGGTCGAGGACGACGATGCGCGCAGTGAGATCGCGGATGAGCGGCGCAGGATGCGAGCGCCAGCTCGGTCCGGCAAGCGCGACGCAGACGAGGATCAGCGCGGTTGCGGCGATCGCCAGCGCGCCGTGTGCACTCGTGATCGGCGCGCTCCGCGTGCCGGTGGGCGAGCGGCCGACGAGGTGCGGCAGCAGCGCCGGATCGACCAGCCCGCGCCAGCGCCCAGTGCCTGCCTGCGCGCGCCACCATAGCCAGAGCAGCGCGAGCCCGGCCGGCAGCGCGAGAATCCAGCCCGGGCGCAGCCATTCAAGCGTTTCGCTCATCGGCGCAATTGCGCAGGGCCGATGGAGCGCACGGCGCCCGCGGCGCGTGCTCCGGCGGCGAAAGTCGCCAGCGCCAGCGCAAGCGCGAGCGCGAGCGGCCAGGCATACAGTTCGGTGGTCGGACGGACATGGCGCTCGTCGCGCGCCGCCGGCTCGTAGCGCTCGAGCGCGGCGAATATGCGCTCGAGCGCCGCGCCGTCGCCGGCGTGAAAGTAGAGGCCCCCCGTCTCAGCGGTGAGGCGCTTCAGCACGGGCTCATTCAGCCCTTCGCCGCGCCGCAACGCGTCGCCCGCGGCGAGCGCGCCGATGCCGATCGCATAGACACGCACGCCGTAGTAACGCGCGAGCCGCGTGGCGTCGGGCACCGCCATGACGCCATCCGTGCTCGAGCCGTCGGTGAGCAGGATCATGACGCGCTCGTCGCGCGGGATCGCGCGCAGCCGCATGACGCCGAGCGCGATCGCGTCGCCGAGCGCAGTGCCCTCGCCGGCGAGACCGATGAACGCCTCGTCGACCATGCCGGCCACGGCCTTGCGGTCGAAGGTCAACGGGGCCTGCACGTAGGCTTTCGAACCGAACACGATGAGCCCGATGCGGTCGCCCGCGCGGCCGGCGATGAACTCGCGCGCGGTTCGGCGCATCACCTCGAGCCCCACCGCACCGTGCAGAGCCACAGTGCGCATGCTTGCCGATACGTCTAGCGCGAGCAGCATGCTGCGCCCGCTCGCCGTCGTGCCCATCGGCTCTCCGATCCACTGCGGGCGGCATGCGGCCGCGACCAGCGCCGTCCAGGCGGCGAGCGCGAGCAGCCGGCGTGCACGCGGATAGGCGCCGGCGCCGGCTTGCCAACTGCGCGCAGCGCGCAGGAACGGCACGCGCAGCGGCGTGGCAACCGGCGCCGCGGGCGGCGCAAGGCGCGCCACCAGCCAGGGCAGCACGATTGCCGCAGCAACGAGTGGCCAGGCGAACTGCAGCATCGGCTGCTCGCTAAAGC
>Ga0210102_1000411_pt1 | contig 11311 bp, 12 predicted proteins | sample RushOxbow_ThreeS_4_FD_185563 | JGI IMG/M metagenome (GOLD analysis project Ga0210102, IMG submission 185563) | Wetland microbial communities from San Francisco Bay, California, USA, that impact long-term carbon sequestration -... | ecosystem: Environmental > Aquatic > Marine > Wetlands ...
CTGGGCCTGGATGAGCACGCGGCGGGCGAGCTGCGGCACCGCTACTGGAAGCGCTACGGCGCGACGCTGCTCGGGCTCATGCGCCACCACGCGACCGACCCTCGGCACTTCCTGTGGCACACCCATCAGTTCTCCGATCTCGATCGCATGCTGGTGCACGAGCCCCAGCTGCGCGTCACCCTGCGGCGCCTGCCGGGCCGCAAGTACGTGTACTCCAACGCGCCGGTGCACTACGCGCGCGCCGTGTTGAAGGCGCTCGCGGTCGCCGACCTCTTCGACGACGTGTTCTCGATCGAGCGTGCACGCTTCCGGCCCAAGCCGGACAGCCACGGGTTCCTCCGCCTGTGCCGCGCCAACCACCTCAGGCCCCAACGCTGTATCATGGTGGAGGACTCGCTCGAAAACCTGCGCGCCGCCGGCCGGCTCGGCATGAAAACGGTCTGGGTGACGCGGGCGGAGCGGGCGCCGGGCCACGTTGACGTGAAAATCGCAAACCTGCTGCAGTTGCCCCGCATGCTGGCGTATCTACAATAGGGGCTGCACATGGCAGAAAAGACCGCGGATCGCAAGGACCAGATCCTGCAGACGCTGGCGGAGATGCTGGAAAATCCCGCCGGCGAGAAGGTGACGACCGCGGCGCTCGCCGCGCGCCTCAAGGTGTCGGAGGCTGCGCTCTATCGCCACTTCAAGGGCAAGGCCGAAATGTTCGACGGCCTGATCGAATTCATCGAGCAGACCCTGTTCGCGCTCATCAACAAGATCACCGGCGAGGAGAAGAGCGGCGTGCGCCAGCTCGAGGCGATGCTCGGCATCATGCTCGCTTTCGCGCAGAAGAACCGCGGCATGACGCGGGTGCTGGTCGGCGACGCGCTGGTGAACGAGGACGACCGGCTGCAGACGCGCATCAACCAGCTGCACGACCGGCTGGAGGCCGCGCTCAAGCAGGCGCTGCGCTTTGGTGTGAGCCAGAACGAGATCGCGCAGGAGGTGGACATCGCCGCCCAGGCGAACCTGCTGATGAGCTACGTCACCGGACGCTGGCACCAGTTCGCGAAGAGCGGTTTCAAGCGCGACCCGGTCGAGCTGTGGCCGAAGCAGTGGCGCCAGCTCATGGAGGGCGTTATCGCATGACGGCGGAGCGCCGCACAATATCGGAGAGGTGAGCGATGGCGAACGTGACGACCCAACAACTCGCGGAACTGCTGATCGGCATCGCCCGCGCGCAGCAGGCGGTGATCGACGCCATCGAGAGCCAGAGGGCGGGCTACAAGTTGACGCACCTCGGGCCGGTCCTGACGACGACGGCGAAGATCCGCAACACGGGCCACGTGCCGACGCTGATGGATTTCCCGGCCCGCGTGCTGCTCGCGCACCAGGGACGCAACCCGCCCGACCTGGCGCAGGTTCTGCGCGATCTCGAAGCGCTGCTCTCCGGCCGGCCGATTGCGCCCGCTGCCCCTGCCGGGCCGGGTGCCGTGGCCACGCCGGGTGGCCGCGCGCCTACAATCGACCAGAGCTGACTACGCAACACCGCAGACCGGGCAGGCCGGGTCTTTCCGGAGCCTGATGCTGCGGACCTGCATCGTGAGTGCATCGAGCAGCAGCAGCCGGCCGCTGAGGGTTTCCCCGGCGCCGGCGAGGAGCTTCAAGGCCTCCGCCGCCTGGATCGAACCGACGATGCCGGTGACGGGAGCGAACACGCCCATGACCGCGCAGCGCACGTCCTCGGACTCGCCCGACTCCGGGAACAGGCAGGCATAGCACGCGGAGTCGGGCAGCCGCAGGTCGAACACGGCAACCTGGCCGTCGAAGCGCACTGCCGCGCCCGAAACCAGCGGCTTCCGCAGCTTCACGCACGCCCGGTTTACGGCATGCCGCGTGGCGAAATTGTCGCTGCCGTCGATCACGAGGTCGTGGCTCGCCGCGAGCGTCTCGAGGCGCTTGCCGTCCACCCGCTCCGCGAGCGCCGCGACCGAGACGCCGGGGTTGATCGCCGCCAGCGTGTCGCGCGCCGAGTCCACCTTCTTCCTCCCCACCGATTCCATGCGGTGCACGATCTGGCGCTGCAGGTTGGTGAGGTCGACCTCCTCGTTGTCGCAGAGGGTGATGGCGCCCACCCCCGCCGATGCGAGGTAGAGCGCGACCGGCGAGCCGAGCCCTCCCGCCCCGATCACCAGCGCGCGCGCGGCGAGGAGCCGCTGCTGGCCTTCGATGCCGATCTCCGGCAGCAGAATGTGGCGGCTGTAGCGCAGGAGCTCGTCGTCGTTCACAGCTCAGTGTAAAACAAAACGCCCGGCGGGCGCCGGGCGTTGCCTGCGGCGGAGCGCCGGTTCAGTTCGCGACCTTGATCTCGCCGCCGCGGCTCTTCAGGAAGGCGATCGCCTGGTTCAACTCGTAGTCGTGCTCGGACACGACCTCGCCGGGCTGGGGCCGCATCAGCTTCTCGTCGATATCCTTCGGGCGCGGCGCCGGCGTGAATTTGAATTGCTGTGCCGCCGTGGCCGCTGCTTTCTCGCGCTCCTCGTCCTTGGCGTCCTTGCCATTGTCGGTCAGGTGCTTGGTGAGGTCGGCCTCGCGCAGCTTCAAGGTCGCGGCGCGATCGCTCGCCCCGTCGTCGAGCGGGATGTCGGGCATGATGCCCTTGGCCTGGATCGAGCGCCCGCTCGGCGTGTAATAGCGCGCCGTGGTGAGCTTGATCGCGGTGTTGTTGCCGAGCGGCAGTATGGTCTGCACCGAGCCCTTGCCGAAGGTCGGCTGGCCCATGATGACCGCGCGCTTGTGGTCCTGCAGCGCGCCGGCGACGATCTCGGAGGCCGATGCCGAGCCGCCGTTCACCAGCACCACCATCGGCACGGTCTTCACGTCCTCTGGCAATCTCCGGTTGAAGTCCTCCTTCATGCGCCCGCGCAGGTAATCCTCGGGGCGCGCGTTCAACTTCATCTTGGAGTCCTCGGTGCGGCCGTCGGTGTACACCACCAGCGAGCCGGCCGGCAGGAAGGCCGCGGATACCGCGACCGCCCCGTTGAGCAGTCCCCCGGGATCGTTGCGCAGGTCGAGCACGATGCCCTTCATCGTTCCCTGGTTTTCCTTGAACAGTCGCTCGATCGAGCGCGCGAGGTTTTCTCCGGTCTGCTCTTGGAACTGCGTCACGCGGAAGTACGCGTAGCCGGGCTCGAGCAGCTTCGACTTGACGCTCTGGATCTTGATCACGGCGCGCGTCAGCGTCACCACCAGCGGCTTGGTTTCGCCCTTGCGCACGAGGGTGAGCGTGATCTGGGTATTGGGCCGCCCGCGCATGCGCTTGACCGCTTCGGTCAGCGTCATCCCCTTCACCGAGGTTTCGTCGAGCTTGATGATGAGATCGCCGGGCTTGAGACCGGCGCGCGAGGCGGGCGTATCGTCGATCGGCGCCACCACCTTGACGAAGCCGTCCTCCATGCCGACCTCGATGCCGAGTCCGCCGAACTCGCCCTGGGTGCCGACCTGCAGCTCGCGGAACGCCTCCTGGTCGAGGTAGGCGGAATGCGGGTCGAGGCCGGTCAGCATGCCGTTGATGGCTTCCGTGATCAGCTTCTTGTCGTCGACCGCCTCGACGTAGTCGCTCTTCACCCGCCCGAAGACCTCGGTGAACGCGCGCAGCTCCTCGATCGGCAGCGGCGCAGTCGCCACCGCTTTCTGCGCCACCGCGGAGAAATTGAGGCTGATGGCGACGCCGATCAGCGCGCCGATCGCCAGGAGTCCGATTTGATGCAGCTTGTTGCGCATTGCCTGCTCCTTGAAACCCTGGGACAAGTGCCCCGCTCCGCATCCCCTTTGATACGGGGGTTTGGGGGGATTGGCTTCCCGCGTTATTTGATGTTGACCCAGTCCAGGGGATCCAGCGGTTTGCCCTGGTGCCGGAGTTCGAAGTATAGACCTGAATCGGTGTTGCCGCCGCTGTTCCCCACCGCCGCAACGGCCTCGCCGCCGTGAATTATGTCACCCACCCGCTTGAAAAGCGCCTCGTTGTTGCCGTAGAGGCTCATGAACGCGTCGCCGTGATCGATGATCAGAAGGTTGCCGAACCCGCGTAGCCAGTCGGCGAACACCACGCGGCCGTCCGCGACCGCCCGCACTTCCTCGCCTGCGCGGGCCGCAATGAACAGTCCCTTCCAGAGCACTCCGCCATCTGAACGTGGACTGCCAAAGCGGTTCGCAAGTTCCCCGCGGACCGGCGGGGAGAGCCGGCCCTTCAGCCGGCCAAACGCGCTGTCGAGCGGAACCGGCAGGGCACGCTCGCCGCGCGACCGGGGCGCGGGCTTGGAGCGCGCCATCAGCTTTGCCAGGCTTGCGACCAGCCGGGCGAGCCGCGTCTCGTCGCGCTTCAACGTGCCGATCTCGCGCCGCTGGCGCTCGATGTCGCGCGAGATCTTCGCGAGCACCTGGTTGCGCGCGCGCTTCTCGCGCTCGAGGCGGGCGCGCTGCGTCCGCTGCTCGGCGGTCACTGCGGAGAGCTCGGCGGCCTTCTGCTCCGCTTCGCGCGCCAGCTCGCGCAGCCGCGCGAGGCCCGCCCGCAGCTCCGCGATCAGCTCGGCGCGCGCCCGGGAGATGTAGCCGAAGTAGTGGAGGCGGCGGCTGATCTGGCCGGAGTCCTCGCGGTTGAGAAGGAGCCTCAGTGGCTCGGCCTGGCCGCCGAGGTAGTGCCGGTAGATGAGATCCGCCAGCATCGCCTGTTGCGCCTTCAGCGCCTTCTCGCGGCTCCGCGACTCGGCGTTCAATTCGGCGAGCCGCTTCTGGTGCTGGCGTGCCTCGCTTCCCAGCTCGCGCAGCGCGCGGTTTGCTTCCGAGATCGCGCGCTCGGATTCACGCAGCGCGTCGGCCGCCTCGCTCTTCGATTCCTCGGCCGCGGCGAGCCGCTTCTGCATCGCGTCGATGCGTCCGCGCAGCTCGCGCAGCTCCTTTTCCTTCTCCTTCGCGCCGGCGGCGGCCGGCTCCGCGGCCGGGCTCGCCAGCAGGAGCAGCAGGAAAAGAACGCCCGCGGTATGCGCGTTCACGTGAAGGCGATGAGGGATTTCCCGGTCATCTGCGGCGGCTGCGGCAGGCCCATCATCGTGAGCAGCGTCGGGGCGACGTCCTGCAGCGCGCCGCGCGCAGCGATCTTCGCCCGCCGCCCGACGTAGAGCAGGGGCACAAGGTTCAGGGTGTGCGCCGTGTGCGCCTGCCGGGTTGCTGTATCGAGCATGGTCTCGGCGTTGCCGTGGTCCGACGTGATGAGCACCTCGCCGCCGGCTTCGCGCATCGCGGCGACCACCCGCCCGATGCATTCATCGAGCACCTCGATGGCGCGGATCGCCGCGGCGAGATTGCCGGTGTGGCCGACCATGTCGCCGTTGGCGAAATTGCAGACAATGGCGCCGTACTGACGGCTGCGGATGGCATCCACCAGCCGGTCGGTGACCTCGTGCGCGCTCATCTCGGGCTTGAGATCGTAAGTCGCGACCTTGGGCGAGGGGACGAGGATGCGCTCCTCGCCCGGATACGGCGCTTCCACGCCGCCGTTGAAGAAATACGTGACGTGCGCGTATTTCTCGGTCTCGGCGATGCGCAGCTGCTTCAAGCCCTGCGCCGCGATGTACTCCCCGAACACGTTGGCGACGTTTTGCGGCGGAAACGCCGCCGGGACGTGAGCGTAGTCCTCGCCGTAGCTCGTGAGCGTGCAGAAATAGCCGAGGCGCGGCACGCGCTCGCGCACGAAGCCGTTGAAGCCGGGATCGGTCAGCGCGCGCGTCAGCTGGCGGGCGCGGTCGGCCCGGAAGTTCATGAACACGACCGCATCCCCGTCCTCCATGCGCGCGCTGTGAGCGCCGATCGCGGTGGCGTGGACGAATTCGTCGGATTCCCCGCGCGCGTAGGCGGCGCGCAGGCCTTCGACGGCGGTTCCCGCGCGTTGCGCCGCCTTTCCCTGGGTAAGGAGATCGTAAGCCGGCCGCACGCGCTCCCAACGGTTGTCGCGGTCCATCGCGTAATAGCGGCCGCAGATCGAGGCGATGCGCCCGGCCTTCAACTCCGCGCACAGCCGCTCGAGCGCGATTAAGGAAGCTTCGGCGCTCCGCGGCGGCGTGTCGCGCCCGTCCAGAAACGCGTGCACGCGAATTTCCTTCACGCCTGCGCGCGCGGCCATCCCGAGCGCGGCGTGGATCTGTGACTCGTGGCTGTGCACGCCGCCGGGGGAAAGCAGACCCAGCAGGTGCAGCGAGCGGCCGGTGCCGCGCGCGGTCTCGATCGCCTTCACCAGCACCAGGTTGCGGGAAAACTCGCTGGTCTCGATCGCGTTCTCGATGCGGGTGTAGTCCTGGTAGACGACGCGCCCGGCGCCGATGTTCATGTGCCCGACCTCGGAGTTGCCCATCTGGTTCCTGGGCAAGCCCACCCATTTCTCCGACGCGTCGATGGTCGTGTGGGGACACGTGCGCCACAGAAAGTCCCAGTGCGGCTTGCGCGCCTGGCAAATGGCGTTGTACTCGCATTCCTCGCGGTGCCCGAAGCCGTCGAGTATGATCAGCAGGACCGGGGTGACTTTCATGAAGGCGCAGGCTCGCGGACGCGCAGTTTTCTGAATGGCGATTTTAGACCATTCCGACCGGCCCTACTTTCTGCGCGCAGCCGTGTTGCTTCTCGGGCTCGCGTGGACATTGCCGTTCCTGCAGCCCTATCACCGGTTCCCGCTCACGAGCTTCTATAGCGAGTGGCTGGCGTTCGCGCTCGGCCTCGCCGCCGCGCTGCCGCTGCTCAGCCGGAACGCGTGGCGCGATGCGGCGGTGCCTATCATCGCGCTCGCTCCGCTCGGGCTCGCCGTGCTGCTGGCGCTGCAAGTCGCGCTCGACCGGGTGCCGTATGCGGAGCAGGCGTACACGGCAGGACTCTACCTGCTGTGGGCGGCGCTTATGGCAGTGCTCGGGCATGTGCTGGGACGCCGGATGACGCTTGACTCGATCGCGGGGACGCTCGCCTGGTTCCTGCTGGTGGGGGGGCTCGTTCACGCGCTGATAGGCCTCATGCAGCACTACCACGTCTCGACTCCGTTCGATTTTCTGGTCGCAGGCAAGAAATGGGCGGCGGTCTACGGCAATCTCGGGCAATCCAATCACTACGCCGCGCATATGACGCTGTCGCTCGCGTCCGTGGCCTATCTCTACGGCCGCGGGCATCTCGCGGGCGCGATCGCCTCGGTCTGCGCGACGCTCTACCTGGTCGTGCTGGCGCTGGCCGGCTCGCGCAGCCCCTGGCTCTACCTGGCAATGCTCATGGGCTTCGCATTGGTGCTACATCGTCTGCGGCGCGATGACGCAAGCCGCAAGCTGGCGGTCTTTGCCTGCTGGCTCCTGCCCGGCTTCATCGCTGCGGACCGGTTGGTGACACTGCCGTTCCTGATGCCGGAGGAAGGCCTGCTGACGGTGACCTCCGCCGAGAACCTGTTCCAGATGGCGACAGGCATCCGGCCGCGGCTGGTATTGTGGGGCGAGGCGTGGCAGATGTTCCTCACCGCTCCGGTTCTCGGTGCCGGTTTCGGGCAATTCACGTGGCACCATTTTGTGTATCAGGCCGCAAATGACGCGCCGATGGCGGCCGGGTTGTTCAACCATTCGCACAACATCGTGCTTCAGCTCCTCGCGGAGACCGGAATCGCAGGCGCGCTCATCGTCGTGGGCGCGGTGCTTGCCTGGATCGCGGGATTGCGCCGGGTGCGTTTCGACCTGGAGTGGTGGTGGCTGCTGGCGCTGCTCGCGGTCATCGGCATCCACAGCCTGCTCGAGCACCCTCTTTGGTACTCCTATTTCCTGGGCCCGGCGGCACTGCTGCTGGGACTTGGCGCGCAACGCTCTCTTTCCGTGCGTTTCTCCGGCGCAGTGCGGGCGGCAGTGGCAGTGGTGTTACTTACCGGTTGCGTGAACTTGGTCGCCGTGATTCCGGCGTACCGCGATTTTGAGCGACTCGTGTTCAGCGCCGGGCCGCGGGCGCCGCAAACGTCCAGCGACGAAGCGTTCGCACAGGCGTTGATGGGAGTGCACGAAGAGCCGCTGCTGAGGCCATACGTCGAGCTGGCGATCGCCTACGGTATCAGCGTAGACCGGGAGCGACTGGGGGACAAGCTGGCGCTCGTCGCGCGCGCAATGCATTTTGTGCCAGTTGAAGTGGTGGTCTATCGCCAGGCGCTGCTGCTGGCGCTGGCAGGGGACGCCGTTGCCGCGCGCGCACAGCTCGAGCGATCGCTGCGTGTCTATCCCTCCGAGCGCGCGACGGTCGTCGCTGAGCTCAAGAATCTCGCGCGCCGCTACCCCGCCGAGATGACGCCTCTGCTAAAATTGGCGGCTTCAAAAATCGCGGAAGGGCGCTCGTCGCAGGACGCGAGGTGACGCGCCCGGATGCCAGAGGATACACGTTGGAGCAGTTCCTGGTATTTCTCCTGAAAAGCCCGTTCAACATGCTGCTGTTCGGGCTGGCGCTCGCCTCGGGCGCGATGCTGCTGTGGCCGCTCCTCTCGCGGCCGTTCCGGATGTCGCACGAAGTCGGTGCGATCGAGGCGGTGCAGCTCATCAACCGCCGCGACGCCCTGGTGCTCGACGTGCGGGACACCGGCGACTACGCCGCCGGGCACATCGCCAGCGCCAAGCACGTCCCGGAGGCGCAGCTTGCCGAGCGCCTGAAGGAAATCGAGAAGCACCGGGCGCGCCCGATCATCGTCAGCTGCCGGACCGGGTCGCGGGCGCCGTCAGTGAGCGCGATGCTGCGCAAGAAGGGATTCGCCGAGGCGTTCGCGCTGCGCGGCGGGATTGCGGCGTGGCAGCAGGCGAACCTGCCGCTGGAAAAAAGCTGAATGTCCCAGAAAGTCACCATGTACAGCACCGGGGTCTGTCCGTTCTGCCAGATGGCCGAGCGATTGCTGCGTTCCAAGGGGGTGGCCGCGATCGAAAAGATCCGCGTGGACCTGGAGCCGGAGCGTCGGGCCGAGATGATGGAGAAGACCGGGCGGCGCACCGTGCCCCAGATCTACATCGGGGAGACGCACGTCGGCGGCTTCGAGGAGCTGGCCGCGCTCGACCATGCGGGCCGGCTGGACGGCATGCTGCGCGGCGAGCCCGGTTAAACCTGATCGGACCGTCACGATGAGCGAGCAGCAGCCCGTCTTCAGCATCGAGCGGATCTACCTCAAGGATCTGTCGCTCGAGATCCCGAACGCGCCCCAGGTTTACGCCGAGCGCGAGCCGCCCAAGATCGACGTCAACCTCCACAACGAGGCGCGGGCGCTCGACGCCGGGCTCTACGAAGTGGTGCTGACCGCCACCGTGACCGCCAAGCTGAAGGACAAGACCGCGTTCCTGGTGGAAGTGGCGCAGGCCGGGCTGTTCCAGATCCGAAACGTCCCGCAGCAGGAGCTCGATGCGGTGCTCGGCGTGACCTGCGGAAACATCCTGTTCCCGTACCTGCGGGAGAGCATCTCGAACACGGTGGCCCGCGGCGGCTTCCCGCCGTTCTGGCTGAATCACCTCAGCTTCGATGCGCTCTACCAGCAGCAGCGCCAGCAACAACAGCAGCAGGCGGGAGCACCGCCCGCCACCTGATGACAGTGACCAGTGACCCTTCGACCCTTCGACAGGCTCAGGACAGGCATGCTCAGGACAGGCAGGTGACCAGTGACCAGTAGGCAGGCCGGGATCAGCGCGTCGGCGGGTTTCGCGCTTGCCGTAGCCGCAGCAGCTTTCGCGGCAATGCCCGCGGGCGCCGCGGATTTCCGATCGGTGGCGGAGAGCGCCGCGGTGCTCTACGACGCGCCCTCGGCAAAGGCGAAGAAGCTCTACGTGGTGAACCACGGTTACCCGGTGGAGGTCGTAGTCCAGGTGGAAGGCTGGAGCAAGGTGCGCGATGCCAGCGGCGAGATGACCTGGATCGAAAGCAAGCTGCTCTCCGACAAGCGCAACGTCCTGGTGAAACAGCCGCTCGTTCAGGTGCGCGAGGCGGCCGACGACAACGCGCCGGTGGCGTTCCAGGCGGAGCAGAACGTGCTGCTCGAGCTGCTGGAGGTGGCGGGCGGCGGCTGGTTGAAGGTCCGGCACCGCGACGGCCCGTCGGGCTTCATCCGGATCACCCAGGTGTGGGGCGTCTGATCTTTCATCCCTCATCCCTTAGATGAGAATCGCAGTACTCGGCGCGGGCGCCTGGGGCACGTCGATCAGCGTCAGTCTGTGCGCGCGTCACGAGGTGCGCCTGTGGGCGCGGGACGCGGCCCTCGTGGCGGCGCTGCGCGCGGCCCGCAGCAATCGACGCTATCTCCCCGGCATCAGCCTGCCGCCCCCGCTCGCGCTGGAGGACGATCTCTCCCGCGCTCTCGATGGCGCCGAGCTTGCGCTGGCGGCGGTGACGACCAACGGCTTGCGCGAAACGCTCAGGCGGGTGAATGCAACCGGGCGCAGTACGCCGCTTATCTGGCTGTGCAAGGGCTTCGAGAGCGAGCAGGCCAAGCTGCCGCACCAGGTCTGCGCCGAGGAGCTTGCGAATTCGGTGCCGCGTGCGGTGCTCTCCGGCCCGAGCTTCGCCGAAGAGGTTGCACGTGGGCTTCCGGCTGCATTGACGCTCGCTTCGTCCGACAGTACTTTTGCGCGCGCCGCCGCGCCTGCCCTGCATGGCCCGGCGCTGCGCGTCTACCTGAGCGACGATGTGACGGGCGTCGAGGTGGCGGGCGCGGTGAAGAACGTGATGGCGATTGGCGCCGGCGTGAGCGACGGGCTCGGTCTCGGGCTCTCCGCCCGAGCGGCGTTGATCACGCGCGGTCTCGCCGAGATGACCCGCCTCGGCGTCGCGCTCGGCGGCCGTCCCGAGACCTTCATGGGGCTCGCGGGAGCGGGCGACCTCATACTCACCTGCACGGGGGACCTCTCGCGCAACCGCCGGGTCGGGCTCGCGCTCGCGCGCGGCACGCCGCTCGCGGCGGCGCTCACCGAGCTCGGGCACACCGCGGAAGGCGTCCTTACAGCACGGGCGGTCGCGCGGCTGGCGGATGGATTGAAGGTCGATATGCCGATCACGCGCGCGGTATGCAGAGTCCTCGACGATTCGCGGCAGGCGCGCGCTGCGGTGCAGGAGCTTCTCGCGCGCGAGCAAAAGAGCGAGTACTAGTGTTCCTCCGCCGCGAGGAGCCGCTGGCTGCCCACTTCTTCGCGCTACCGAGCGGTTGCGGGTTGCCGATGGCAGCAAAACAAGATAGGGTTATAGATCAAGGGCATGGAGCTCAATGATGGCGTTGCAACCGGAACAGGCGGAGCGGCGGACGGCCCGG
>Ga0210102_1000412_pt1 | contig 11269 bp, 11 predicted proteins | sample RushOxbow_ThreeS_4_FD_185563 | JGI IMG/M metagenome (GOLD analysis project Ga0210102, IMG submission 185563) | Wetland microbial communities from San Francisco Bay, California, USA, that impact long-term carbon sequestration -... | ecosystem: Environmental > Aquatic > Marine > Wetlands ...
CCAGGGCCGGAACCAGGCCAGGCGGCGCCACCATCCAGCCGAGCCGCCAGCCGGTCATCAGGAAGCTCTTCGAGAAGCTGTGCACCACGATCAGCCGGTCGTAGGCCGCGACGACCGCTCGCACCGCATTCGCCATGAGCCGTCCTGCGAGGCCTGAGCGCCGAGGATCAGTCCCGGTACATCTTCGAGCGCAGCAGTTCCGCCTCGGTCTTGTCCAGCCGCCCGCTGGCGCGCGTCCACATCGCCTCGTAGGCGATGGCGAGGTACTTCTTCGCGCCCTCGCCCTGCATCGCGAAGATCTGCACCCCCGCCTCCTTGACGGCATCCTCGTCGGCCTTGGCGGCCTTGAGCATGTTGTCGATCGATGCCTGCTCGTACTCGGCGGCGACCTTGGCCAGCAGCGCCTGCGCCGGCTTGGGCATCGCGTTCCACTTGTCCAGGTTGATCAGCACCACGTTGGCGAGGTGATAGAACGGCGGGTCGACGCGCACCTTGACGAGCTTGGCGAGCTTCTGCGACGCGAGGCCCACCGTGGGCCAGCCGAAGCCGCCGACCAGGCCGCGCTCGAGCGCCGTGTAGACCTCGCCCGCGTTGGTGATCTGCACCGGGGTCGCGCCGAGCGCCTCGATCAGCGGGCGATACGCGCCAGTCGTGCGGATCTTGACGCCCTTCAGGTCGATCACCCCGTCGGGCCGCAGCTTCGGCACGTCGACCAGGTAGAGGTGGAACTGCGCCGAGGTCTCGCCGATCGCCAGGATCTTCGCGTTCAGCTTCTTTTCCCAGTTCGGCGCCAGCACGTCGAACGCCCCGTTCGCGCGGTACTCGGCAACGCCCAGGTTGGTCGCCATCATCGTCGCGCCTTCGGGCACGATGCCGGCATGGTAGGCGGCCGGCGTGTGCAGCAGGTCGATCGCGCCGCGCTGCACTGCGGGGGCCGCCTTGTCGGGCGGGTTGATCTCCGGGCCGCCGAGATACTCGATGCGCACGACGCCCTTGCCCTGCGCGTTCAACGGCTCGACGAAGGAGTCGAGGAAGCTCTTCGCCAGGTCGTGGCCGCGCGGCAGCGCGGTCTGCGTCTTCAGGACGACCTCGTCGGCCAGCGCAACGCCGACCAGCGCAAACAGACCAGCCGCCGCCGCCAGTCGCCTGGCGGCCCGATATGCGTTCATGGATCTTTCCTCCTCGTTAGGGCGTAGAACAGACGACGTCCGCCCGGCCGCGCATGCGCGGCCGGGCGGCGGCAGCCGATTCCTGCGACCGCGATGCTAGCCTACCGCGAGAGAAACTCGGATGTCGGAGGTTCTCTAGGGGTGGAGCCCCCGTGCTCGGACCTTCCCTAGTTCAGCGCCTTGGCGCCGGCCTCGCAGGCCTGCTCGTCCTGCTCCGAGGCGACGCCGCTCGCGCCGCAGGCGCCGACTACCTTGCCCTCGCGCATGATCGGCACGCCGCCGGTGATCGGCATCGCACCGGACAGGCCGAGCACTGCGACGCGGCCCTTGGAGACCGCGGTCTCGAAGGCCTTGCTCGGCCGGCGGAACATCGCGGCGGTACGCGCCTTCTCGATGGCGACATTGACGCTCGCGGACTGGGTGTCGTCGAGCTTCTCGAAATACACGAGGAAGCCGTGGTTGTCGACGATCGCGATCGCGACCGGCCAGTTGTTGCGCTTCGCCTCCGCGATCGCACCGGCCGCAACGCTCTTCGCGTCGGCCAGGTTGATCTCCTGGCCGTACGACGGCCGGCCCTGAGCCGCACTGCCGCCCGCGACGAGCGCGAGCGCGATCGCGCAGCCCAAACGGGCCGCAATCCTGCTTTTCTGCATGACGCCTCCTCCGTGGCTGGGAACCCGGACCGCTAACACATCCCGTCCGGCGATATTCCCCTGCCACCGTCAGAGCGAGCGCTCGGCGCGCCGGATCGCATCGTCGCGCGGCGGCAGGTCTGCGCGCGCGCAGCGCACGAAGGCGATGACGCCGCGCACGGCTTCGCCCAGGCGCAGCTCCTGCAGCTGCAGCTCGATGGCCGCTTCGCTCGATCCCGTCTCGAGCCGCATGCCGGTGCCGCTCAGGCGCAGCTCGACCGTTTCGATCGCGAGCTGCCTGTCGGGCGCTTCGAAGATCGCGCGCACGCCGTCGATGATTCCTTCCAGCGTCTTCAGGCTCGCCTTTTCCGCGATGAATTCGTCCAGCGTGCCCTGCAGCGCGCTTTCGAGCCGGGCGATCTCTACCGCCGGGTCTTCCGCCTCGTCCTCGAACGCGCGCTGAATGCCGTCGCGGCGCAGCTGCAGCATCCGGAGCCGAGTCGCGAGGATCCCCTTGCGCTCCTCGAGATCCTTCACCCGCCGCTCGGTGCCGAGGCTGCGCTCCACCGCCAGAGCGGCCAGGCGGCGGAACAGTCCTGCGCCGACCTCGCGCCGGCAGGCCGCGGCATCGGCCGCCAGCGCGAACAGGCGCTGACGATCGAAGCTGACGCTCACCTGCGCGACGTCGCGGCGCAGCTGTCCGTCGATCAGCGCGGGCGCCAGCACGCTGCGTTCCTCGCGCCGCGCGCCGAGCAGCGCGTGCCCCTCCGCGCAGGCGGGATTCGCGTCGAAGAACCGGTACAGCTCGCGGCTGCGCCCGAGCAGCGCGCGCACGTCCTCGGGCCGCGCGAAGCAGGCCTTGACGAGCGGCTCGCGCTGCCAGCTCTCCGGCGACAGCACGATCGGCGCGGGCAGCCGCTGCGCGATCCCGCGCATGTGCGCGATGGTGCGGCGCACGCCCGGCTCGAGGGCCCTGCGGTAGTGGCGATCGGAGCGGATGCGCGGATCGACCGCGTCCACGATCGCCTCGATCGTCTGCTCGACGATCGCCTGATCGGCGTCCGGCGGCGCGGCCGCGCCGAACAGACGTCCGGCAACACCGGAGAAGAGATCAGCAAACGCCATCGAAGCAATCGCGCGCGGGAGGCCCGGTATCATACGGCTTTTGACGGCATTCGCAGCCGGAGGCAATCCGCAATGCGCATCGTGATCGGCAACCTTCCCGACGACGTGACCGAAGACGGCATCCAGGAGGCGCTCAGCGCGTTTGCTCCGGTCGACGCGATCCAGCTGGTGCGCGAATCCGGCGCGCCGAGCGCGGTGATCGAGATGGAGATGAGCAAGCCCCAGGCGGACTCGCTCGCGAAGCGCATCCAGGGCCGGCTCTACCAGGGGCGCGCGCTGCGCGCCTGGGTGCCGCTCATGGACTGGAAGAAGTAGGTCGGCAGGCCGGCCGGAGGTGCACCTCAGCCCGCGGCGAGCGTGAAGCTCGGCACGGGCTCGGCAAATCCCTTCAGGGTCAGCGTTTCGCCCGAGCGCAGCCGTGCGCGGCGCGCCTCGTCGGCGAGCAGTTCGCGGGTGCGCGCGTCTACCAGCACCTCGCGCGCCTGCGCTTCGGCGCACAGCCGCGAGGCGAGGTTCACCGCCGGACCGACCGCGGTGTATTCCAGGCGCGAGGCGCCGCCGATCACGCCTACGGTCACGTAGCCGCTCGCGGTCCCGACGCCTACGCCGAGCCGGCGATCCGCGCGCGACCAGCGCGCCGCGAGCGCGCTGCCCTCGATGCGGATGCGCTCGGCCAGATCGAGCGCGCGCTGCGCGTGATCGGCAAAGGCAATCGGCGCACCGATCAGGATCAGCACGCCGTCGCCCGCCTGGTCCTTGATCGTGCCGCCGACCGCGGCGGCCGCGGCGCCTACAGCGTCGTAGTACTCGCGCAGGATGCCGATCACCTCGCGCGACTCGGTGGCGGCGGAAAACGCGGTGAAGCCGCGCAGGTCGCAGCACACCACCGAGATCTCCAGCGTCTGCTCCTGCGTCGCGCTGCGCAGGCCCTGCTCGCGCACCAGCTCGGCCACCTGCGGCGCGAGAAAGCGCGACAGGAACTGCGCGCGCGAGCCCTGGATGACGTGGTACTGCACCCCGCCGATGAGAAAGATCAGCAGGCCGATGGCGGTGGCGATCGGCGCCACGTCGATCGGCAGCACCAGCCCCGAGGCCATGATCGGCGAACCGATCATGAACGCAACGATGCGGATCATCTCGGCCTTGTCGGGACGCCGGTTGAGCAGCAGAAAGCACGAGCCGATGCCGAGGATGAGCGAGGCGAGTAGCGGCCCGGCGAACCACCAGAACTGGATGCTCGCGACCGCATCGGCCATGTCCAGATTGATGAAGTGGCGCGAGCGCTCGACCGGAAACAGCAGCGAGACCGCCAGGTAGGCGAGCGCCAGCGCCTGCGCCACGCGCAGCTGCCGGTCGCCGAAGCGCGTCTTCAGGTTGCGCGCCGGCACGGTGCGCCGCACGCGCAGGATCCATTCGTAGGCGAAGACGAAGGCGAGCGTCTCCGGAATCGCGAACAGGCCGCTCCACCACTGCGGGCCCTCGCGCGCGTGCAGCGGATAGGCGACCTGCGAGCCGATGCCGATCGACAGTCCGACACCGACGAGGAACAGCGCCAGCGCGCGGCTGGTCGGCGACTTGCGGTCGGCCAGCACGAAGGCGAGCGCCATGCCCATGGCGAGCAGCGCGACGATCACCTGCGGCCGGGTGTCGCTCAGCATGGCGGGATCTTACGCCTCGCGCCTCAGGATGCGCGCGCGCGCGTCTCGCGCATCAGCACTTCGCTCGCCACTTCGAGCGCGCCGAACTGCGCCGCGAAGTCGAGCCGGTTGGCTTGCTCGATTTCGCGCCCGGTGTCCGAGGAAATCAGCCAGGCGTCGCCGCGCGGATTGCACTCGATGACGTAGAGCTCGCCGCTGTCGGCGTCGCGCACGACGTCGGTGCCGAGCAGCGGCTGCTCCGGAAACGCGGCGTGCGCGCGCTCGGCGAGCGCGATCACGTCGGCGTCGAAGGCCAGCGTGTAATGCGAGTCCTTCTTGTTCGAGACCACGGTGATGCCGCCGGTGGCGCGGAAGTCCCAGCGCGATTCGAGCGGCCAGTAGCGGTGATCGGCCTCGCAGCGCCAGGCGAGCAGCCGCGTGCCGAACAGCGTCACCACGCGGTAGTTGACCGGCCAGCGGCCGGTATAGATGAACTGCTGCGCGACCAGCGGCGCCTTGCGCACCGGGTGGTCCTCGGGATAGCTCTCGGGCGGCCGGTAGCGCACGCGGCCGGCGCGCTTGATGTAGATTTCGGCGCCCTTGCGCCCGAGCTCGGGTTTGACGACGACGTAGGGCCCCCATTCGGCAGGGTCGAGCGCAATGCCGGGCGCGACGCGCGTCCAGCGCGGCACCGCGACCCCGATCGCCGTCAGGCGCTCGTACTGCTCGCCCTTGGGAAACTCGTAGCCCTGGCAGATCGCGCCGCGCGGCGGCGCGAAGCCGCGCAGCGGCATCGGCGCGACCGTCAGCGTGGCCGCGGTCGGGTCGAAACCCGCGGGATGCCAGTCGCGCTCCTTGGTGCCGGCGACGTAGACCCTGATCTCGGGCGCACGCAGCGCGATTCTGCGCGCGATCTCGGCATAGTCGGCCGGGTCCTGCTTGGTGCGTTGGTGAACGAGAATGAGATTTGGCATTGCCGGCGTCGACCGCAGCGCACAATCCACAATCCACCGTCCGCAATTCGCGGGCTGGCGCGCGCAGAGCGCTATCTAACACATCCGGGCGACCCGCCGCGGGCCTCGCGCGGATGGACTTGCGCAGGGCCGCACCCCCGGATCACAATCCGGGCTGCCGGCGGATCGCCAAGGGGGGCAGGCCGCACGGCGGGCGGCGGCGCGCCACGGGGAAAACAACCATGAAATCAGCTCGCAGCGCGGGTCGCGTCCTGATCTACAGCCACGACAGCTTCGGCCTCGGGCACCTGCGGCGCTGCCAGACGATCGCGCACGCCCTGGTCGAGCGCTTCGAGCACCTTTCGGTGCTGATCCTGTCCGGCTCGCCGATCATCGGCAGCTTCGATTTCCGTTCGCGCGTCGATTTCGTGCGCGTGCCCGGCGTGATCAAGCTGCGCAACGGCGAGTACACGCCGCTCAATCTGCATATCGACATCGAGCGCACGCTGACGATGCGCTCGTCGATCATCCGCCATACCGCCGAAGTCTTCGACCCCGACATCTTCATCGTCGACAAGGAGCCGCTCGGGCTGCGCGGCGAGGTGCTCGATACGCTCAAGGTGCTCAAGCCGCGCGGCACCCGCCTGGTGCTCGGGCTGCGCGACGTGATGGACGAGCCGCGCCTGCTCGCGCCCGAGTGGGAGCGCAAGCACGCGGTGCCGGCGCTGCGCGACTACTACGACGAGATCTGGGTCTACGGCCTGCCGCAGATCTGCGATCCGCTGGAAGGCATCTCGCTGCCGGTCAGCGTGCGCCAGCGCATGTTCTACACCGGCTATCTCGCGCGCGAGGCGCGCAACGGCAACCCCTCGGCGCGCCTGCCCGAGATCACCAAGCGGCCGTACCTGCTGGTCACCACCGGCGGCGGCGGCGACGGCGAGGACCTGATCGACTGGGTGCTGCGCGCCTACGAGCACGACGCGCTGCTGCCCTATCCCGCGCTGCTCGTGCTCGGGCCGTTCATGCACTCGGACCGCCAGGGCGAGTTCATCGCGCGCGCCGCGAAGCTCAAGCGCGTCGACACGATCACCTTCTACAACCACCTCGAGTCGCTCGTCGCGCGAGCCGCCGGCGTCGTCGCGATGGGCGGCTACAACACCTTCTGCGAGGTGCTCTCGCTCGACAAGCGCGCGCTGATCGTGCCGCGCACCACGCCGCGCCTCGAGCAGTTCATCCGCGCCTCGCGCGCCTCGAGCCTCGGCCTGGTCAGCATGCTCCCGGACGACGGGCGCCACGATCCCGAGACGATGGCCACGGCGCTGCGCGCGCTGCCCCGGCGCAACCGGCCCTCGGAAGTGGTGGTGCCTGGCCTGCTCGAGGGGCTGGAGAACGTCGCGCGCCTCGTCTCGCCCTGGGTCACGCGTGCGCGTGCCGGCGAGGACGCGCAGGACGCCGCGCCGCAAGCGCTGCCGCGCCTCGCCTGAAACCCGTGAGCGGTGGCCGCGCGGGACGCGTCGCGCTCGTCCTCAAGGGCTATCCGCGGATATCCGAAGCGTTCATCGCGCAGGAGATCGCCGCGCTCGAGCGCCGCGGTCTCGAGGGTCTCATCGTCTCGCTGCGCCATCCGACCGACCGGCGCCGGCACCCGGTACATGCCGAAATCCGCGCACCCCTGCTCTATCTGCCGGAGTACCTTTACCAGGAGCCGCGGCGCGTGCTGCGCGCCTGGCGCAGCGTGCGCCACTGGCCGAGCTATGCGGCGGCGCGCGCGCTGTGGCTGCGCGACCTGAAGCGCGATCCGACGCCGAACCGCGTGCGGCGCTTCGGCCAGGCGCTGGTGCTCGCCGCCGAGCTGCCGCAGGACGTCTCGAGCCTGCACGTCCATTTCCTGCACACGCCGGCTTCCGTCACGCGCTACGCGGCGCTGCTGCGCGGCCTGCCGTGGAGCGCATCGGCGCACGCGAAGGACATCTGGACCACGCCGGAATGGGACAAACGCGAGAAGCTCGCCGCCTGCGCCTGGCTGGTGACCTGCACCGCCGCGAACCGCGATCATCTCGCGGCGCTCGCGCCCCCGGGGCGGGTCGAGCTGGTCTACCACGGCGTCGACCTGGCGCGCTTTCCGCCCCTCGCGGATTCGCGCCCGGCGCGCAGCGGAATCGATGCGGCCGATCCGGTCGTCATCCTGAGCGCGGGCCGCCTGGTCGAGAAGAAGGGCACCGACGTGCTGCTCGAGGCGCTCGCGCGCCTGCCGCACAGCCTGCATTGGCGCCTGGTGCACGCGGGTGGCGGACCGCTGCGCGCGAAGCTCGAGCAGCGCGCCCGCAGCCTCGGCATCGCGGGGCGCATCGCCTGGCGCGGCGCGCTCGCGCAGGACGCCCTGCTAGGCGAATACCGTGCCGCGGACCTGTTCGTGCTCGCTTCGCGCATCGCGCGCGACGGCGACCGCGACGGTCTGCCGAACGTGCTGGTCGAGGCGCAAAGCCAGGGACTCGCCTGCATCAGCACTGCGGTGTCGGCGATTCCGGAGCTGATCGACAACGGCCGCACCGGGGTGCTGGTGCCGCCGGATTCGGCCGACGCGCTCGCCGAAGCGCTCGCGGCGCTGATCGGCGATCCGGCGCGCCGCCAGGCGCTCGGCGCGGCGGGACAGGCGCGCGTGCGCGCGCACTTCCGCCTCGAGCCCAATCTCGAGCGGCTGGCGGCGAAATTCGGCCTCGCGCCTCGCGCAGAGCCGCCGGAATAAAATTCGCTCATGCGCATCGCTTTCTACGCGCCGCTCAAGGCGCCGACGCATGGCGTTCCCTCGGGCGACCGGCGCGTGGCGGGCCTGCTGATGCGCGCGCTCACGCACGCGGGTCATCGCGTAGAGCTGGCCTCGAGCTTTCGCAGCTACGAGCCCGGCGGCGACGCGGCGCGTCAGGCGGCGCTGCGCGCGCAGGGGCTCGCGCTCGCGCAGGCGCTCGCCGAAAACTGGCGCAGCGGACCGCCGCAGGCGCGTCCCGCGCTTTGGTTCACGTATCACGTGTACTACAAGGCGCCCGACTGGCTCGGTCCCGAGGTCAGCCGCGCGCTCCGCATCCCCTACGTGATCGCCGAAGCCTCGCACGCGCCGAAGCGCGCCGGCGGCCCTTGGGCCATCGGCCATGAAGGCAGCATGGCAGCGATTCGCGAGGCGGCGCTGCTGCTCGCGCCTACGCAGCACGACGTCCCCTGCCTCGCCGCGCTGCTCGGCTCGGCCGAGCGCATCCGGCGCCTGCCACCATTCCTCGATGCGGGCGTGTTTGCCGCGGCGCGCGCGGCGCGCAGCGCGCATCGCGCGGCGCTTGCCGCGGCGCACGGCATCGATCCTGCGAAGCCATGGCTGGTCGTCGCGGCGATGATGCGCGCAGGCGACAAGGCTTCCTCTTACAAAGCGCTCGCGGCGGCGCTCGCGCAGCTGCGCGCGCTTCCGTGGCACCTGCTGGTCGCAGGCGACGGCGAAGCGCGCGCTGCGGTCGAGGCAGCGCTCGAGGCGGCCGCGCCCGGACGCGCGACCTTTCTCGGCGCGCTCAAACCCGAGAGGCTCGCGCGCGCCTGCGCCGCCGGCGACCTGTTCGTCTGGCCTGCGGTGAACGAGGCCTACGGCATGGCGATGCTCGAGGCGCAGGCCGCGGGTCTGCCGGTGGTGTCCTGCGCGCTGCGCGGCGTGCCTGACGTCGTCATCGACGGACGCACGGGGCTGCTTGCGCCGCCGGACGATGCGCCGGCTTTCGCCGCGCGGGTGCGCGCGCTGCTCGAGGACGAAACGCTCCGGCGCGCGCTCGGCGAAGCCGCGGCGTCGTTCGTGCAGAGCGAGCGCAGCCTGGAAGTCGCCGCGCGCAGCCTCGCCGGCGCCCTCGAACAGCTGACGGCCGCCTGGCCGCGCGCGGCAGCCGCAGGATGACACTGCTCGCCACTCTGCGCCACGGCGAAACCGAGTGGAGCCGCTGCAAGCGCATCCAGGGTCGCAGCGACGTGCCGCTGTCGGAGGACGGGCGCGCGGCGCTGCGCGCGCGCAGTCTGCCGGCGCTGTACGCCCAGATGCGCGCAGTGACCAGCCCGCTCGCGCGCTGCGTGGAAACCGCCGCGCTGCTCGGGTGCGCGCAGGCGGCGCGCGAGCCGCGCATCGCGGAAATGCACTGGGGCGCCTGGGAGGGGCGGCGCATCGCGGAGCTGCGCGCTGCGCTCGGCGCGGAGATGGCGGCGAACGAGGCACGCGGCATGGATTTCACCCCCGAGGGCGGCGAGAGCCCGCGCCGCGTGCTCGAGCGCCTGCGGCCCTGGCTGGCGGAGATCGCCGCGCGCGCGCAACCGACGCTCGCGTTCACCCACCGCGGCGTGATTCGCGTGCTGCTCGCGGACGCCTGCGGCTGGGACATGCTCGGCCGGGCGCCGGCCAGGCTGGACTGGAATGCGCTGCAGGTGTTCCGGCTCGACGCGCAGGGCAGGCCGAGCGTGTTCCAGCTCAACCTGGGGCTGGTCGCGGCGCACGCGGACGCGGGCAGCCTGTGAGTCCGCCCGCGCGACGCCGCGTCCTGCTGTACGTCCAGCACCTGCTCGGCATCGGCCACCTGCAGCGTACTGCGATCGTCGCGCGCGCCTGCGCAGAAGCGGGGCTCGACACCCTGCTGCTGAGCGGCGGCACTCCGGTGCCGGACCTGCCGCTGGGCGGGGCGCGCTTCGAGCAGCTGCCGCCCTGCGTCGCCACCGATCCGAGCTTCAAGGTCCTGATGGACGCCGCGGGCCGTCCGGTAGACGACGCCTGGAAAGCGCGCCGGCGCGAGCGGCTGCTCGGGCTGTGGCGCGCGTTCAATCCGCATGCGCTGGTGATCGAGCTCTATCCCTTCGGCCGGCGCCTGATGCGCTTCGAGCTCGTGCCGCTGCTCGAAGCGGCTCAGGCCGCGATGCCGCGCCCGCTGATCGTTTCCTCGGCGCGCGACGTCCTGCAGGACAACGAAGACAACGCGCCGCGGCTGCAGAAGATGCTGCAAGCCTTCGAGCGCTATTTCGACCGGGCGCTGGTGCACGGCGATCCCGCGTTCATTCCTTTCGAGCGCACCTTTCCGCACGCAGCGCGCATCTCCGCGCGCATCGTCTATACCGGATACGTCGTCGACCGGCCGCTCGCCGCGGAGGACGCCGGCGACGCGCAGGGCGAAGGCCGCGGCGAAGTGCTCGTTTCGGCGGGCGGCGGGTCGTTCGGTGGCAGCTTGCTGGAGACCGCGATCCGCGCACGCGCGAGCACGACGCTGGCGGATCGGCTCTGGCGCGTGCGCGCCGGCGTCGATCCCGCGCCGGAGCGCATCGCCGAACTGCGGCGGCTGGCGCAGCGCAGCGGGAGCGGCCGGGTGATCGTGGAGCCGAACCGGCCCGATTTCCGCAATCGGCTGCGCGGCTGCGCGCTCTCGATCAGCCAGGCGGGCTACAACACGCTGCTCGAAACCCTGCAGGCGAACGCGCGCGCGGTCATGGTGCCCTACGTAGGGCGCAAGGAAACCGAGCAGACGCTGCGCGCGCGGCTGCTCGCCGAGCGCGGCGCGATCGACATCGTCGAGGAAGCGGCGCTCGCGCCCGACAGTCTCGCCGCGGCGATCGACCATGCCGCCCGGCGAGCGCGCGGCCCGCGCGTGGCGATCGACATGAACGGGGCGCAGCGCAGCGCCGCGCTGCTCGCAGAATGGACTGCGGCGCTGGCATGGTGAAAACAGCGAACACGGCGGGCACGGGGAGCG
>Ga0210102_1000413_pt1 | contig 11262 bp, 8 predicted proteins | sample RushOxbow_ThreeS_4_FD_185563 | JGI IMG/M metagenome (GOLD analysis project Ga0210102, IMG submission 185563) | Wetland microbial communities from San Francisco Bay, California, USA, that impact long-term carbon sequestration -... | ecosystem: Environmental > Aquatic > Marine > Wetlands ...
CACCGGCGTTGCCGGCGAGGCTACGTTCAACTCCCGCGCCTATCTGGCCGATCCTCTGGTGCATTTGTCGGGCTCCAACGTCGTCCGGGTGACGGTCAAGACCGAGCCCACATCGGCGAACAACGGGGGGCGCTGAGTTGTCCGCTTCCCGCTCCACCGGCCTTCGGCAGCTTTTCGGCACCGATGGCATTCGCGGCGTCGCCGGCGAATATCCCCTCGACCGGCCCACCGTTTACGCCATCGGGCGCGCCTGCGGCGCGCGACTGGCGCGGCAGAATAGCGGAGCCCGCGTCGTCCTGGGACAGGACACGCGCGAGTCCGCCGCCTGGATCGCCGAGGCTCTGGCATGCGGCCTCCGCGACGCCGGCTGCGGCATTGCCAGCGCCGGAGTCCTGACCACGCCCGGAGTCGCCTACCTTACCCGCACGCACGGCTTCGCCGCGGGCATCGTCATCTCCGCCTCGCACAATCCGTGGCACGACAACGGCATCAAGCTCTTCGGCCCCGACGGGCGCAAGCTGGCCGACGAGATCGAACACGAGATTGAGGCGGAAATCTTCGAGCACCTGAACGAACCTCCCGCCCCACCCACTGAAGACGCGGCCATCGCGGCGCAGATTCTTCCCGGCGACGCCGCCCTGCGCGCCGACTACGAGTTGTGGCTCGCCTCCACTGTGGACGCGGCCGCCCTCGGCCATCTCCGCGTGCTGATGGACTGCGCCAACGGAGCCGCCAGCGAAATCGGACCTGAGCTCTTTGCCCGTATCGGCGTTCGCGCCGGGGCGCTGCACACCGAGCCCAATGGACGCAACATCAATGACAGCTGTGGCGCACTGCATCCCGAGCACGTCGCGGCGGAGATTGCCCACCGCGCGGGTGAGTTCGACCTTGGCATCACCTTCGACGGCGACGCCGACCGCGCGCTGTTCAGCGACTCGCGCGGCAACGTCGTCAACGGAGACGGTGTGCTGCTCGTCGCCGCGCGCGAGATGAAGGCCCGCGGCTCCCTCGCCCATGACACCGTCGTCGCCACCACCATGAGCAATATGGGGCTGGAAAAGGCTCTGGCTGCCAGTGGAATCCAGATGCTGCGCGCTCCGGTGGGCGACAAATACGTGCTGGAGGAGATGCAGAAGACCGGCGCCACGCTGGGCGGCGAGCAGAGCGGCCACATTCTGTTTCTGGACGGTGACTCCACCACCGGCGACGGCCTGCTCACCGCGCTGCGCGTGATGGGGGTGATGGCCGCGAGCGGTAAAGCGCTGCATGAACTCGTCGCCGACCTCAAGGTCTTTCCCCAGAAGATCGTCAACGTGAAGGTGCGCGAGAAGGTACCGATGGAGGAGCTACCCGCCGTCGCCGCCGCCATCCGCGCTGCAGAAGCTGCCCTCGACGGCAACGGCCGCGTCGTCGTGCGCTATTCAGGAACGGAAAAGCTGGCCCGCGTGATGATCGAGGCGGAGAGCGAAGCCGTGATGCAGGAGCACGTCAACGCGATTGCAGAGGCTCTGCAGGAAGAATTAGGGGGGTAAGTGTATCCGTGAGATCGGCAGGGATCAGCGTATTTACCTCATGTCATTCAGTTGCCTCAATGCGTTTGGGGCACCTTCGTGTGCGCCTCCGGAACTCGCTGCTCCTTGCGCTTTTCTTACATCTACCCATATTTCAGATTGCGGCGGCACAAACCGCCTCGCCTCCGAATTCTGTCTCGGATGCTGTGTCTTCGAAATTTATCTGTCCAATCGGCGCCCGCGACTCTGGCCAAGGGCCAAGCCCGGGTGTTGTTATACGTTGGTGTGAAATAGAACAGAACGGCAGGCTTCTCTACCACGGTCCTGTCTGGCGTTGGTATCGCAGTGGAAAATTGGAAGGAAAGGGATACTACATCAATGGCAGTGCTGAAGGTGTATGGCCTTCCTATTACGAAAATGGCCACATGTCGTCGCTGGGATCATTTGCAGAGGGAAGAAAAATCGGATTATGGAAATATTGGGACAATGGTGGAAGACTACGAACGGAGGTATCTTACTCCGAAAACGGTAATTCACGCACGGATTACTATGCCTCAGGCCAGAAGAAGGATGTTGGCGTTGTCACCCGAAGCGGCAAGATTGGAAAATGGATTTATTGGGACCAAAGCGGTCAGGAAAAAGCATCGTGTGACTTCGGAAATGGCGCGTTCAGCGTATCAAGCCGAGGATGTCAGATCATAAGCAATGAACTCGATCCAAAAGGCTATAGTCTTCCAATTGCGGTTGGAAGCATAAACCCCGATGGCATCTCTTTCGTGTCGGTCGGCACCCAAGTCTTCAAATTCAGAGTCCCGCAGGGATGGGTTGCGGATGTGACTGCAGGTCGTCAAGAAGGTGTCCCCCTTGTGTTTTATCCCAAGGGAAAGGCATGGAGAGACTCTGGTGCGAATATGTATGTGCGGGTGCTCTTCAAAGGCGGCCGATCCTTCGATCAGATCGTCGACGATGACAAGCAGGACTTTGAGCAGAATGTCGAGGAATACCGCGAAGAGTCTGGTAAGGACGGTCATCTCTCGAGAGACCTTCCTTACCGCTTGAAGTCGATCACTTACAAACCTCTAATTGAAACCGATTTACCTTTTTCGATTGTTGCATCGAACCAAGTTTTCGAGCAACTTGCATACATAGATGGCTCGAAAGAGATTGTATTGCTGCTTGTCCTGACAACCGATAGTAATCAGAATCTGGACCAATCAGTGCCTCCATTCCAGGCGATTTTGCATTCGCTCCATTGAACAGCCGAACGTGTGCAAGCCCCATCCCAGTCAAATTAACTACAAGCAGGGACGCCCTACCTCACTCCATATCCCGCCAGTTTTTGCCCACGCTGACCTCGACCTCCAGCGGCACACTCAACTGATATGCGCCCTCCATGCACTCCGTGACCAGCGCCTTAACCTCGTCCACCTCGGCCTCGGGTGACTCCAGAACCAGCTCGTCGTGCACCTGCAGCAGCATCTTCGACTGCAAGCCACGCTCGCGCAGCGCCTCGTCCAGCCGCAGCATGGCGATCTTGATCAAGTCCGCTCCCGTTCCCTGCAGTGGAGTGTTCACCGCCGTGCGCTCGGCAAAGCCTCGCTGCGTCGGGTTCTTGCTCGCCAGGTCGGGGATGGGCCGCTTGCGTCCGAAGAGGTTGCGCACGAAGCCGTCGCGCCGCGCTTGCTCCAGCGTGCGGTCGATGAAGCCCCGCACACCCTTATAACGCTCAAAGTAGGCGTCGATGAACTTCTTCGCCTCCTTCTGCTCGATACCCAGCTGCTGCGCCAGCCCGAATGGCGAAAGCCCGTAAACGATGCCGAAGTTCACCGCCTTGGCGCGGCGGCGGTGCTCGGCGTCGATCAGCATGGGCGGCACGCCGAAGACCTCCGAGGCGGTGAGCGCGTGGATGTCCTGCCCGGTGCGGTAGGCCTCCAGCAGCAGCGGGTCCTGCGAGTAGTGCGCCAGCAGCCGCAGCTCGATCTGCGAGTAGTCCGCGCCGACCAGCAGCGTCCCCGGCGAGGCGACAAACGCGGCGCGAATCTCGCGGCCCAGCTCCGTGCGGATGGGAATGTTCTGCAAATTCGGATTGGTCGAGCTCAACCGTCCCGTCGCCGCCACCGTCTGGTTGAAGCTGGTGTGCAGCCGCCCGGCGGCATCGCACAGCGACGGCAGCGCATCGACATAGGTCGATTTCAGCTTGCTGAGCTGGCGGAATTCGAGAACCAGTTTGGCGATCTCATGCTCGCCCGCCAGCCCTTCCAGTACGTCCTGCGCCGTAGAAATCTTTTTGCCCTTGCTGCCGCGCACCGGTGTGGGCAGCCCCATTTTTGTAAAGAGCACCTCGCCGAGCTGCTTGGGCGAGTTCACGTTGAACTCCACACCCGCCAGGGAGTGAATCGACTTCTCCAGACGCTCAACCTCGCTCGCCAGCTTCGAGGACATCGCCCGCAGCTCGCCGCCATCCAGCAGCACCCCGGCGCGCTCCATGCGGTAGAGAACCTCGGCCAACGGCAGGTCGATCTCGCGATAAAGCCGCGCCAGGTCTGCGTCCTCCGCAACCTCGGATTCAAGCGACTGCGCCAGTTGCAGCGTGACATCGGCGGCCTCGTCCAGCGCACCGCTCAGCTTCCGGCCCAGCCGCCGCAGCGCCACTTCGGCCAGCGTGTGCCCGCCATAGGTGGGGTCCAGCAGATAGGAGTACAGAGCCGTGTCGTGTCGCACGCCGCGCAGCCCGGCACCGGCCGGCTCCAGCGCGTGCCGCGCCGCCTTGCTGTCGTGCACCGCCTTGCCGCGAGCCTCATCGGCCAGCAGAGCTGCCATGCGCCCGCCGAACTCGCCGCCCAGCTCCGTCGTGTAGCTCTCCGCCTCGGTGGCGCACAGCGCCAGGCGCAATGTTGCCGCCGCCTCTCCTCCGGTGGAAGGGTGCAAACCAAGCGAACCCTGCGCGGCGGCGGCATCATTCTCAGATCCCTCTGCCTCATCGTCGGCTTCCGCATTGGCCTCCGCCGCCTCCACTGCGCCCGCTTCCAGCGCAAACGCCACCAGCGGCGCTTGCTCCAGCTTCGCCAGCGCCTCCGCGGTCAGTTCGCCGTAGCGCGTCTCCGCGGCCGCTTCCGTGGCGGCGAGAAACTCCTTGTACAGCGTGTTGAACTCCAGCTCGCCGAAGAGTTCGCGCGCCGCCTCGGCGTCGGGAGGGTGGGAGCGCATCTTTTCCGGCTCAAAGGGAACCGGCGCGTTCGTCTCGATGGTGACCAGGTCACGGCTCAGCAGGATGGTTTCGCGGTTCTGTTCCAGCGATTCGCGGTAGCTCTTCCGCTGCACCTCGGAAGCGCGCTCCAGCAGCGCGTCCAGCGAGCCGAACTCACGGATCAGCTCCACCGAGCCCTTTTCGCCGATGCCCGGCGCGCCGGGCACGTTGTCGATGGCGTCGCCGCGCAGCGACATCACGTCGATGACCTGCTCCGGCGGCACGCCCATCAGCTCCTCCACCTTGGAGCGGTCGCAGATCAGGTTGTCCTTGGGAGGGTTCAGCACGCATATCCTTTCGTCCACCAGTTGCAGCATGTCCTTGTCGCTGCTGACGACATAGACCCCGTAGCCGGCCTCGGCGGCGCGGTGGGCCAGGGTGCCGATGACGTCGTCGGCCTCAAAGCCCTCCTGCCCCAGGATGGGGATACGGTAGGCCTCCAGCGCCCGAAAGATGTAGGGCATCTGCTGGCGCAGGTCTTCGGGCATCTCAGCGCGGTTGGCCTTGTAGCCGGCGTACTCCACCTCTACGATCTCGCCGGTCTCCTTGTCGCGCTTTTTCAGCGCGGGCATGGCCTCGGCCTGCGCCTCGCGGAAGCTGGGCCCCATGTCAAAGACCGCCGCAATGTATTCCGGCGCGAAATCCTTGCGCAGCTTGTTCAGCATGTTGACGAAGACGAAGGTCGCCGCCGTGGGCAGCCCGCTGCGCGTGGTCATGGGCCGCATCCGCGCCATAGCGAAATACGCCCGAAAGACGAATGAGTAGGCGTCGATGAGAAAGACGCGCCCCTTGCCCGGCGGAGGCAGCACGGGCTCGTGCGCTGCGGCCTTTACGGCTGCGGCGTCCGAGGCGGCGGATTTCTTCTTGGCGGCCACGTTGTCATGCTATCGCGAAGGCGGGCGGCGCGCGAGCCGAACTCGCGCGGAGCATGGCGCCGGCGCAGCTCTGACGCTCAGTTTTCGATGAACATGCAGTCGCCGTAGCTGAAAAATCGGTAGCGCTCGCGTACGGCGTGCTCATAGGCGCGCAGGACGCGAGCGCGGCCGGCGAAGGCGCAGACCAGCATGAGCAGCGTGCTCCTGGGCAGGTGAAAGTTCGTCAGCAGCGCATCCACCACGCGGAAGCGGTAGCCGGGAAAGATGAAGATGTCAGCCTCGCCCGTGTGCGCCGTGATCCTTCCCTCCGGATCGAGCGCGGCGGCGTATTCCAGCGTGCGCACGGTGGTGGTTCCCACGGCCACCACGCGGCGGCCCTGCTGTTTGGCGAGCGCAATCTTTGCGGCCGTCTCCTCGGAAATCTGGTACCCCTCGGTGTGCAGCCTGTGCTCTTCCACCACCTCGGTGCGGATGGGCGCGAAGGTTCCCAGCCCCACGTGCAGCGTCACCGAGGCTGTCTCCACGCCGCGCTCACGGATGCGCTCCAGAATCTCCGGGGTGAAGTGCAGCCCCGCCGTCGGCGCGGCCACTGAGCCGGTTTCGCGGGCAAAGACCGTCTGGTAGCGCTCGCGGTCCTCCGGCGTATCGGGCCGGTCGATGTAGGGCGGCAGGGGCACGTGTCCTAGCTGCTCCAGCCGCGCGAAGAAGTCCGGCACGGGCAGAAAGCGCAGTATGCGCTCGCCAAACTCGCCGCGTTCGACGACCTCGGCTTCCAGTTCAGGAGCCTCCTCGGGGCCGAAGTACAGGCGCTCGCCCGGCATGATCTTTCGTCCCGGACGCACCAGCGCCCGCCAGATCTGCTCTTCTCCTGCATTCGAGCTGCCCTCAGCCTGGACCTCTGCGGTGCCAGGTAGCCGGCGCGTCAGCAGAACCTCGACCCGGCCGTGTAAAAAATCCCTGGATGCGGGATTGTGCGGGCTCAGAGGCTGCGCTCGGCGCCCTCGGCGATGTCCAAAGAGCCGCGCCGGAAAGACCCTCGTATCGTTGAAGACCAGAAGGTCGCCGGCCCGTAAAAGGGCCGGGAACTCGAAAAAAATTGTGTCGCGCAGCTCCTCTCCGCACATGTGCAGCATGCGCGCGGCCCCGCGCCTGGCGGCCGGATGCTGCGCAATTAATTCAGGAGGAAGCAGATAGTCGAAGTCGGAGACCAGCACAAGGGCCATTATAGGGCCGGTTACGAAGGATTGAAGGTTTCCGGGAATGTGGTGGCGCACCGCTTTCGACCTGAGGTACTATGCGGGGGTAGTTTGCGGATGCGGAATACTCCCGGGTAGAGTGAGACCATGAGCGAACGCCATTCCCGACTTGAAATCGTGCGTGTCGGTAAGCAGCTGCACGAGCGCGGCCTGATCGCGGCCACCGACGGCAATATATCCGTGCGTTTGGACGAAAATTCGGTGCTGATTACGCCCACCTGCATCTGCAAGGGCATGATGGAAGCCGAGGACCTGATCGTGGTGGACATGAACGGCCGCCGCATCTCCGGCTTCCGCGACGTCACCAGCGAGAGCGCCATGCACATGACAATCTACCGCATGCGCCCCGACGTCGGCGCCATCGTGCACGCCCATCCCCCTACGGCAACCGGCTTTGCCGCCTGCGGGTTGGCCCTGGACCAGGCGCTCATCAGCGAAGTCCTTCTTTCGCTGGGCGATGTTCCGCTGGCCAGCTACGCTACACCGGGCACCAGCGAACTCTCCCAGTCTCTGGAGCCGTTCATTCCGGACCACGATGCCATCCTGATGGCCAACCACGGCGTAGTCACCTGCGGAGCTGACCTTACTCAGGCTTACCTGAATATGGAAACGGTCGAGCACTTTGCCAAAATCGCCCTGGTGGTCAAGCAGCTGGGCTGCGCGCACCCGCTGGCCACCGAACAAGTCAACAAGCTGCTCGAGATGCGCGAGCGCATCATGCACTACAAGTCGGAGCAGCGCGCCCGCAATCGCGCCTGAGCCCGACCTCGCCCCTGCACCCGCGGCCTCTTCCAGGGCCAGTCTTCCGTTACCTTATCGTGATCCCGTTCCTCAACTACACTAGAAGTGTATGTGGCGATTCCTCAGCATGGCCGCGCTGGCCTGCGCTCTCTGGCTGGCGTGGGTACTGGCCGTTCCAACGGCGCCGCCCGAAGAGCGGGTGATGCTGTTTCCCAAGGGGTCCTCCTCGAAGCTGATTGCGGCGCAGCTGGAGCGCGCCGGGGTGATTCGCAGCCGCCACGCCTTCCGCCTTCTGCACTACGCCCAGCCCCATCGCAACCTCAAGGCCGGGGAGTACAGCTTTGAGGCCCGGGCCAATGCGATGCAGGTCTTCAACCGCATCGCGCGCGGCGAGGTCATCGTGCACACTGTCGTCGTTCCCGAGGGGTACAACGTCTTTGAGATCGCTAAAGCTGTGCAGGAGGCGGGGCTGGGGAAGGAAGAGGACTTCCTTAAGATCGCGCTGCACGATAATTCGCTCGTCGCCTCCTTCGCTCCCGAGGCGAAGTCGCTGGAGGGCTACCTTTATCCCGACACCTACCACTTCTCGCGCAGCATGAGCATGGAAGAGATCGCCGACGCCATGGTTCAACGCTTCCAGAAGGAGTCGGAAAAGCTGGAGTTGGGGCCCGACGTGCACCGGCTGGTCACCCTCGCCTCCATCGTGGAGAAGGAGACCGCCAACCCTGGGGAGCGAGCAGAGATCGCCGGCGTGTACACCAATCGCCTGAAGCGCAGGATGGGTCTGGACGCCGACCCCACCGTCGCCTACGCCGCTATGCTCAAAGGAACTTATCAGGGAACCATCTACGGGCGCGACTTACAGGCCGACTCGCCGTATAACACCTACAAATATCCCGGCCTGCCGCCCGGTCCCATCGCCAATCCCGGCGAAGCCGCCCTCCGCGCCGCGCAGAATCCTGCCAAGAACAACTACCTCTACTTCGTCGCAGTCGGCGACGGCAGCGGCCGCCACCGCTTCTCCGCCACGCTGGACGAGCACTCGCGCAACGTCGCCGCCTACCGCAGGCAGACGCGAGCGCGCTGACGCTGCCCAGGTCTCCTGGCGGGGCTCACTTGCTATTCTTGCTCGCCTCTTCCGCTTCGCCTTTGCGTTCTTCGAGCGTGAAGCGGTAGCCCACGCCGCGCACCGTGATCAGATACTTGGGCGTGGAGGGCGAATCCTCCAGATAGCGTCGCAGCCGGACCACAAAATTGTCGATCGCGCGCGTGTCCGTGTCTTCATGCAGCCCCCATACGTCTTCCAGAATCTGCTTGCGGCTCACGTTGCGGTTGCGATGCCTGAGGAAGTAGCGCAGCAGCGCCGCCTCCATCAGCGTCAGCTGAATCTTGCCCTTCGGGGCGATCAGTTCCATGGTGCGGAAGTCCAGCGTGCGACCGTCAAAGCGGAAGACATCCTGCGGCTCGGGCGGCGCCGCCGGCTCGTTGAAGATGGCTGCGGAGTCGCCCGCCTCAATCCCAAATGGCCGCGCCTTCTCCTCTTCCATTGCTTCTGCCTGCGCAGACTGCCGGCGCTGCCACTCGGTGCGGCGCAGCAGGCCGTGCACCCGCGCAATCAGGATGCTCAGCTCGAATGGCTTGGGAAGATAGTCGTCGGCTCCGGAGGCGAAGCCCTTCAGCACATCCTCGGGCCGTGCGCGCGCCGTCAGCATCAGGACAGGCACGTAGTTGTGCGCCGCGCGGACGCGCTCGGCTACCGTGAAGCCGTCCACGCCCGGCAGCATGACGTCCAGCACCACGGCGTCAAACTGCTCCCGGCGCGCCACCAGCCGCTCCAGCGCCGCCTCGCCGGTTTCCACCGCGGAGACCTCGTGTCCTTCGGCCTCCAGGTTGAAGAGCAGCCCCTGCGCCAGATGCAGCTCGTCTTCGACGATGAGAATGCGCGCCATGGAAAATCTCCGCCGCGAACGATGGTAGCGCAGCCGCGGGCACCGTGACGAATGCAATAGCGTTGAAGTAGGAAATGATGAATACTGGCGGCTCTTTCGCCGGACGCGGAGAGCGACGAAAGAATAGGACGAAGGAAGCAGCTTACGCCTTGGCTGTGTGCTGCTCGCGCGCCAGCGCCGCCATCTGCTGCGCGGCTTCCTTGCCGGTGCGCACGCAGTCAGGCACGCCGATGCCCTTGTAGAAGTTGCCCGCGATTGCCAGATTGCGCATCCGCTTCACCGTTTCCCCGATGCGCTCGATCCGCTCCACGTGCCCTGGCGTGTACTGCGCCATGGCGCGGTCCCAGCGATAGATTCTGACGAACCACGGAGCGGCTTCGACGCCGGCGATCTCGCGCAGGTCGCGGCGCACTATCGCGGTCAGCTCCTCGTCGCTCAGCTTCAGGGCCTCCTGATCCTTGGCTCCGCCCACGAAGCAGCGCACCAGCGCTTTGTTCTCCGGCGCGCGGAAGGGAAACTTGGTGTGCACGAAGGTCGCCGCCAGCATGCGCCGTCCCTCGCTGCGCGGCACCAGAAAACCGAAGCCCGGCGGGCACGCTTTCAGCTGCTCGCGCTCGTAGCCCAGCGTCACCGTGATCGACGAGCTGTACTGCACGCTGCCCAGATCGGCGGCGAGCTGCGCGTCGGTCTCCGCCAGCATCTTTGACGCAATGCGCGCGGGGGTGGCGAAAATTACCGCGTCGAAGCTTTCCGGTCCGACCGGGGTCACAAGCTCCCATCCCGCGCCGCTGCGCTTGAGCTCCCGCACCGCGGTTTCAGTGCGCAGGCTGCCCGCATCGAGCCGCGCCACAACGGCGTCGATCAACTGCTGCATGCCGCCCTTCAGCGAGCTGAACAGCGGCTTGGGCTTGTATCCCGGGGCCTTCCGCATCTCAGCCAGTTTCTTCTGGCTGGCGACCATGGCGCGGCAGAGCGAGCCATATTTCTGCTCCATCTCCACGAAGCGCGGCAGCACGGCCCGCACGCTTAGCGAGGCGGCGTCGCCGCCATAGACGCCGGAGAGCAGCGGGTCCGCCAGCCGGTCCACCACCTCCGTGCCGAAGTGCCGCTGCACCATCTGCGCCACGGTCTCGTCCGTCTCGGCCGCATGCGGCGGATGCAGCCACTCGCCCAGCATCTTGAATTTTGTTCCCAGGGAAAACAGCGGGGAGAGCGCCGTGGGCACCAGCTTGGTCGGCACCAGAAACATCAGCCCGTCGGGCATCGGGACCAGCCGGTTCTTCACCACGATGTAGGTAATGCGCTGGTCGTCGTTGGAGCCGATGAGATCACCGGCAATACCCAGCTCGCCGCACAGCTGCGCGGCCCATGGTTTTTCGGTGAGGAAGGAGTCGGGTCCGCCTTCCACCACGCAGTCGCCGATGCGGTCGCTGAACATCACGCCGCCCAGCCGCCCGCTGGATTCGAAGAGCGTATATTCCAGCCGCGCACCGGCGGCGCGTTCCTGCTCAAGATAAAAGGCGGCACTCAGCCCTGAGATGCCGCCTCCTATGATCGCTATCCGCATCGCCGCCCTATCGGGTTCCGGCCGTGGCCCCGCGAAGCTCGGCCGAATACTCCTGTACGAACTTTGCCAGGTTCTTCACGTTGTCCACCGGGGTCAGCGGCAAAATTCCGTGGCCC
>Ga0210102_1000414_pt1 | contig 11240 bp, 8 predicted proteins | sample RushOxbow_ThreeS_4_FD_185563 | JGI IMG/M metagenome (GOLD analysis project Ga0210102, IMG submission 185563) | Wetland microbial communities from San Francisco Bay, California, USA, that impact long-term carbon sequestration -... | ecosystem: Environmental > Aquatic > Marine > Wetlands ...
CGAGCTTTACGTGACGCTGGAGCCCTGCGCGATGTGCGCCGGAGCCATGGTGCATGCCCGCATCGACCGATTGATCTTCGGCGCGCGCGATCCCAAGGCGGGCGCGGCCGGTGGTGCCATGGAAGTACTGAACCATCCCAGGATGAACCACCACGTCGAGGTACTCGGCGGTGTTCTCGCAGGCCGCTGTCAAAACCTTCTGCAGACCTTCTTCCGCGAGCGCAGAGGCTAGCGCCGGCTCCGCGGCTGAGCGATCAGCTCGTCCAGTCTCGTAAAGAGCTTCTCATTGCCGGTGCGCGGGTACTCCTCCAGCTTTTCGCGATACTGCGGCAGGTTGCGGAGGAACGATTCCACGTTCTCCTGCTTCAACTTCTCCCAGAATTCTCCGTAGCCGGTGCGCTGGAGCCAGAAGGCGTTGAAGATCTGCTCGAACTGGTTCTTCACCGGCATGGCGAGGTAGGGCTTACCCATGTGCAGCGCTTCGGTGACCAGTGAAAACCCGGCATTGGCGATGATGGCGCGGGCCGCGACCAGGTCGTTGAAGAAGATTTCAAACCCCGGCTTCTTATAGAGAATGTTGCCTTCGCGGCCTTCGCGCTCGAAGCCGTAGGCGATAAATTCACCGTCCACCGAGGAGAGCAGGCGGATGAGCTCCGGCGCTGGCGTGGTGACGTAGACAAGCACGGGGCCGTCGAAGGTGGTCTGCGCGTCGAGAATCTGCTGGCGAAGGATGGGGGCGACCAGTTCGGAGTTGCGGCGTCGCGGCGGCGCCTCGAAAAACGAGGTCACCAGATAATTCGTCGCGTAGGGAGTCATCATGCGCACCAGCATCCTGCAGGCGGTGGCGTCGGCGCGGTAGCCAGGCGGCGTGGACACCTTGAAGTGCGTCATGATGTGCTGGTTGTCGATGGAGATGACGGGAAGTTTGCGGCGGCGTCCGGCGCGGCAGGTAATGGGCTCAAAGTCGGTAAAGACCAGCGCGATTGAGCGCTCGTCGATCAGACGCGTCAACTTCGTGACATCGTGCATGGCTCTGGGGGCGTTGAAGAGGCCCCGGGCGAGGGTGCGATTGTAGCGCACGGCATTGTTGACGTAAGTGAAGCGGAAGCCGTGGATCTCGATCGTCTCGCACAGGCCGCTCAGATTCTGCAGCCCTCGGTCGAAGGAGGCGGCGATCACTGTGTGGCCCTGCCGCTGGAGATAGGCTATGACCTCGCGCGAGCGGGTGGAGTGCCCCGCTCCCTCTCCGTTGACACCGTACAGGATGTTGGCCATCGCTGGCTGGAAGTATAAATAGCCCCGGGAGGGGCGGCAACATGTGGGGTGCCCGCAGAGCTGCAATCGCGTTGCCGCGCGGACTCCGGCAGGCAGCTAGCGATTCGGCCGCGTTGCTTTTCACCTGCGCCTACCGCATAATTTTTTCTACTCCCGCCGGAAGGCATGCCGTGCTGAATCTGCCCAATTCGATCACGTTGAGCCGCATTGCCTGTGTTCCCTTTCTGATCTGGGTTCTATCCACCGACCGGTTTGGCCACGGCACGCAGGAGTTTCTGGCCGCGGGCATCTTCATCCTGGCCTCGGTCACCGACGGGCTGGACGGCTACTTCGCGCGCAAGCGCGGTCAGATCAGCACGGTGGGCATGCTGCTGGACCCTCTGGCCGACAAGCTGCTGGTCGCCGCCGGACTCATCATGCTGGTGCGCTACACGCCGCAGCTGATGCCGCCGTGGATCGCCGTGCTGGTTCTGGGACGCGAGTTTCTCATCACCGGGCTGCGCAGCGTTGCCGCCCGCGAGGGCTTCACGATTCAGGCGCGCGAGGTGGGCAAGCTGAAGATGGTGGCGCAGATTGTGGCCATCGTCTCAGTCATCTTTGCGCATGGCTGGTGGGAGTGGAACTGGTTTGGCTTCATCGTCGGCGTGCACTTCACCGCACGGCTGGCGGTCTGGTTCATGATCGCCGTCACCCTGATCTCCGGCGTGGACTACTTCCTGGCCTTCTGGATCCAGGTGGCGCGCCTGGCCCGCCGCCGTATCGCGTAGGCTGCGCACTGCTGTCCAATCGCCGGTCTCGCCGCTTCCCTACTCCACCCAATCGAAGGAACGCGTAACGGCCTTCTTCCACTGCCGGTAGAGCTCGGCGCGTCGCGGCTCCTCCATCTCCGGCGTCCAGCGCCGGTGCTCGGCCCAATGAGAGGCCAGCTCGTCGGTGTCTCGGTAGAATCCGGTGGCCAGCCCGGCGACGTAGGCTGCGCCCAGCGAAGTGGTCTCCTGTATCTCCGGGCAAATCACCGGCCGGTTGAGAATGTCGGCCTGAAACTGCATCAGCAGCGAATTGTGCACCATGCCACCGTCAGCCCGCAGGCTGGCGAGCGAGATGCCGGAGTCGCGCTCCATGGCGTCCAGCACATCGCGGGTCTGGTATGCCGTGGCCTCCAGCGCAGCCCTCGCCACATGTCCGCGCTCGACGTAGCGGGTGAGACCTGCTAGGACGCCGCGCGCGTTGTCCTTCCAATAGGGAGCGTAGAGTCCGGAGAAGGCGGGCACGAAGCAGATGCCGCCGTTGTCGGCGACACTGGAGGCCAGCGTCTCGATCTCCGCGCTGCTGCTAATCAGCCCCAGGTCATCGCGCAGCCACTGCACCAGCGCACCGGCGATGGCGATGCTGCCTTCCAGGGCATAGACGGGCGGCTGCGATCCGAGCTTGTACGCCACCGTGGTCACCAGCCCGCAGCGCGAGGGCACAATGTGCTCCCCGGTGTTCATCAGGAGGAAGCAGCCCGTGCCGTAGGTGTTTTTTGCGTCGCCGGGCCGGAAGCAGGCCTGGCCAAAGAGCGCCGCCTGCTGGTCGCCCAACACTCCGGCCACGGGCACGCCCGCGATGGGTGACAGCTCAGCCTCGCCGTAGACCTCCGAACTGGAGACGATGCGCGGCAGAAGCGAGGCCGGAATATCGAAATCCGCAAGCAGCTCCGGTTCCCACTGCAGCGTCTCCAGATTCATTAGCTGGGTTCGGCTGGCGTTGGTCACGTCGGTGAAGTGCAGGCCGCTCCTCGCACCGCCGGTCAGCTTCCAGAGCAGGTAGCAGTCCATGGTTCCGAAAAGCAGCTCTCCGGCCTCGGCGGAGGCGCGGGCGCCGGGGATGTTATCCAGCAGCCAGCGCAGCTTGAGGGCGCTGAAGTAGGAGGCCAGCGGCAGTCCGGTACGGGCGCGGAAGCGGTCCTGCCCGCCGTCGGCCGCGTAGGCCGCCACCAGGGGCGCGACGCGCGTATCCTGCCATACGATGGCATTCGCAATGGGCTGGCCGGTCGCGCGCTCCCACACCAGGGTGGTCTCACGCTGATTGGTGATGCCAATGGCTGCCAGATCGGAGGGGCGAAGGCCTCCGGCCTGCATCGCCCCGGCGATTACGTCGCAGGAGCGCTGCCAGATTTCGGCCGGGTCGTGCTCCACCCATCCGGGCTTGGGGTAGATTTGCTGGTGCTCCTGCTGAGCGGAGCTGACCACGCGCCCTGCGCGGTCGAAGACCAGGAAGCGTGTGCTGGTGGTTCCGTGGTCCAGAGCTGCCACATAGTCCGCCATGGCGTCCCTCCCCTTCTCGTTGCGGCTCGCCGAAGCCAAGCCGGGATGGCGAAGCTACTTTCGGCCCGGAAGTGGGGAAATCTTCCCCGCCCCGCTGCCGCGGCGAGCTCCGGTGCGGTAAGCTGGCGTGAGCTTCGCGAGGGAGAGTCCCATGCCCGCATCCGCCATCTTCAGCCCCGAAGTATTCACCTTCCTGCGGCAACTGAAGCGTAACAACAATCGCGACTGGTTTGCCAGAAACAAAGAGCGTTATCGCTCCGTTATTGTCGAGCCGGCGCTGACCTTCATCTCCGGCTTTGCGCCGCACCTGGAGAAGTTGAGCCCGCACTTTGTCGCCGACGCCCGGCCCACGCGGGGCTCGCTGTTCCGCATCTATCGCGACACCCGCTTTTCGCCCGACGGGGCGCCCTACAAGACGCATGTGGGCATTTCTTTCCGTCACGAGAAGGGCAAGGATGTGCATGCGCCGCTGTTCTACTTCCATATGGAGCCGGGCGGCTGCTTCGTGGGCGGCGGCGTCTGGCACCCGGAGACCCCGACCCTTACCCGGATTCGCTCGGCAATTGCAGGCGAGCCCAAGGCGTGGAGCCGGGCGCGGCAAAAGCTGGAGCTGGCAGGTGACAGCCTGACGCGCCCGCCGAAGGGCTTCGACGCCGATCACCCGTGCATGGAGGACCTGAAGCGCAAGGACTATATCGCGCTGGTGTCGCTCAGCGAGGAGCAGGTCTGCTCCGCCGCGCTGATGCGCGACTTCAGCGCCGCCTGCCGCAAGCTCTCCCCTCTGGTCGAGTTCACCACCCGAGCGTTGGGATTGAAGTATTAGGCAGCCGGGCCGTCTTCCTCCCGGCTCTCATTCGTGGATGAGCATGCGGCGAATGGCGGGCTTTGTCCCCTGCGGAAGGCGCGCCACCGTGCTCTCTGCGGCGCAATAAAGCAGCGATCCGAGGATACCGGCGGTGGCACGAATGTAGCCCCCCTTCCATGGGGAGCGCAGCCCGGCGATCCGGCCGCCAACTCCGCTGCCGGGATCTGCGATCAGAGGCAGGGCCGAGCCGTCGCTGGTTGGCTCCGAATAGATCAGCTGGCGCCCCAACTTGCGCTCCTGCGGGGAGGGAAAGAAGGCGAGTCTTCGCAGCATCCGCTGTGCGCCGCGCCGGATGGCAGCCTCATCGGTGACTGTGAGGGGATACGTTGCGGCAAACCATCGCGCGTAGGCCAGAACGCCCTCTTGAATTCGGGCCTGCACTTCGGCGGATTGACGCTCTGCCTCGCGGGTTCCCCCTGTTTCCATATGCGTGGGCTCGATGCGTCCGTCATCCGCTTCCACATAGCCGGCCACCATTCCGTGATTTGCGCGGCAGATTGCCTCCAGCAAAAATCCAGCATGCCAGGCGGAGCCTTCCCGAAGACCGCTACCGCGACGCTGGTCAGTGATCAGCCCGTTCGCGCCTGGGGGAAACGCCGCGCGCTCCTCGTTCCATAACCCCAGGTAGTAGCCACGCGGGCTGGCGAGTCCCCACCCCGGAGCTTCGGCCTGCAGAATCTTCTGCAAGGAAGCCCGCCAGCCGATGTCTACCAGCGCGCTTCTGTCGCAGAGCACCCCCTCCTGCACCAAATAGCGGCGTACCCGATCCGTCATCGACCGGAACTCATCGGCCAGATCGGCTGCGGCTGCGGCATCGGAGAGCAGGCGCCGCAAGTCTGCTTCCGTTCCCTTGACGGCGGCCAAACGTTCCGCGTGACGGGAGATGAGCTCGGCAGGCGCGTTATAGAGGCTCTGGAAGCTCCCGAGCATCGTGTCCATGCCTCGGATATCGCGCAATGTGGCAACGACGCGCTCCACGGCGCCAGCATCGGTGTGAAGGCGCTGCAAATCCGAGGACGCACACGCCAGCGATTGCCCGGAAAGGTGCAAATAATGCAGCGCCAGGGGGGCTTCGAATTTCTCGCCGATCAGCGTCCGGGCCACTCGCAGAAGCAGCTCGCCATCCCGCGCCACGAAGGCCAGCCTCTCAACGCCATCGCGCCGGGCCCGCTGCAGGAGAAGCCGGGTGAACGCCACCAGAACCGGACCAACCGTCCGGTAGCCCATGGCGTAGGCGGGGTCGAGGCGTTCGGCGCTCACTGGTTCCGGAGCCAGGGGAAGGCTTGCCGGGCCAGGCAGACGGCGCACCCGTCCAACCGCCAATCCCCTTTCCGAGGGGGACAACATATCCGCGAGAAGGTCGTCGCCGACATGTAATCGGCGAGCCCGGGTCGCGCCCTCCCGCTTTGCGATCCGGTCAAAAAGCCTTCCACTGAACTTGCTTGCTGCCTCGTCCGCCGAGGTATAGATCGCCGAGAGGGTCGGGATGCCATGGCTGGAGAGAAGCCGGCGAAGCTCGTTCGCCGAGTAGCGGGTATCAGAGGCCGCGACGACGCGCCGCCCTTCCGCCAGCCGCGCCCGCACCCAGCGGCGCACGGCTGCGACCGGCCGGGTGAACTCTACCTCGCGCGCCAGTTCCCAGGCCGCAAGCTCCTCTGCCCATGCGGCCGCCTGCGGGCCGGCGCCCCACTCCAGGAGCATCTCCTCCAGAACTTTCCGGTGGGAAAATTCCGGGTCCTTGCCCGAGGCAATTTGCTCGGCGGAGAGACGCCGCTCCACCTCGCGCCGCAATGTGATCGGGTCGGTGCCGGTTACCAGGCCGCGGGCGCGGGCCACCTCGGCGGCGTGCAGCGTTCCTTCGTACCAGGCCGCATCGTCACCGCCCTTGCGGGCAATCAGGGTGCCAAAGACATCCACTGAAATCAGCCGCCACCCGGACACGTCGCGGCTGCGGCGCAGCGCATCCGGAAGCCTTATGGCGCCGATGGCGAGCCGCCAGCCGCTGCGCAGGGAGCGAAAGGTAAGTCGCATATTTACGTTTGGCCACCCTCACGCTTTGCAAGGCACACCGTTAGCCCCCGCAATCCGACAATCTCCTGAGGTACGCCAGCATGACGCGGTAATTTCCGAAGTTCAGCTGAACAATCCGGCAAAGTTCCCGGTCCGCGCCGCCGCCCGAGACCCCTATGCTGTGCTGTTCCGAAATTGCCTCTTTGAACAAGGATACGCGGGTTTTCGATTTATGCAGCCTTTGATTACAGTCGAAATCCGGAAACGCTCCATACGCAAGGTCATACCCCGGAGGATCGCCCCGCGGGCAAAAAACGCTCCGAATACGCATGGGGCGAGCGGGGTGCTTTTCTCCCCTTGGACGGTGGGATTCCGCGCTTTCCCACGGCGGGAATCAAATGCGGAGTTCCGCTGCGGTAAGATGAGACAGAGAGGTCTATCTGGAGATCTACGTGACCGAATTGCCATCTATTTCGATTGTCGTGCCCAATTTTAATGGCGGCGAAACCATCGAAAAGACCCTCCTCAGCCTCATCCAGCAGAAGTATCCGAACCTTGAAATTCTGGTGGTTGACGGGGGCTCTACGGATAACAGTATCGATGTCATCCGCAAGTATGAAAGTCACATTTCCTGGTGGGTGAGCGAGAAGGACCGAGGCCAGTCGCACGCCATCAATAAGGGATTTGCAAAGGCCACTGGACAAATCGTCAACTGGTTGTGCAGTGATGACGTGTTGACGCCTGGGGCGCTGAGCGCTGTTGCGAAGGCCTACGTCGAAGAACCGCAGACGGATGTTGTCGCGGGAGCTTGTCAGTTTATCTATCCCGACGAACCTAAGAGAAACCGGATTGACAGACCTACGGCAGACAGGGTTGCGCTCATGCCGTGTGCGAATCCCCTGCCCCAGCCGGGGTGTTTTTATTCAAGAGCATTATTGGATCGCAGCCCGGTTCTTGACGAAGACCTCCACTATGCGATGGATTTCGAATTGTGGAATTATTTCTTTCGTCGAGGAGCCAAATGGAAATTTATCCCCGATATTTTATGCACGATGTATTTCAGTGGGGAAAACAAGACCTCGACAGGACGTGAAAAGATCACACAAGAGTTTGAGGCAATTTACAAGAAATATGTCCATGAGCGTATCCCGCTGACATTCTGGCATCGTTACCTGCGCTATCCCATGGAGCGTGTCCGGCGCAGAAACCGGAGCTTTCTATTCGCCTGCCTCTATTTTCCCTACCAGTGCACGATCATTGCCCTGTTGAGCCCTTTTTATGGTTTTCAGCGCGTTCGTTGGATGAATTGGGCTGAATTCGGATAGCTAAGATCTCGTCCGATGTTCCGCACTGTACGCGCCGCCGCGAGCAAAGTAGCCCTGAGCCCTCCCTCGTAAAGCGGCCCAATGGCAGTACATCTCTTCCCGGTCGCACTTCGCCGCGGCCAAAATGGCGCGAACAGCGGGCACCGCGAAAAATAGCGCCACCCACCAAACGGGCATGGGATGTTTGCGCAGAAGGAGTCCCCCACCGAGTGCATAGCGATAGCGCTTGTCTCTCCCGGCCCTGTCGAAGGCCACATACATGTCGGGATGGTGAACGCGGATCGCGGGTTCGTACTGAATTTGATACCCGGCTTTGAGAACCCGAAGCAGCAGGTCGTTGTCCTCCCCGCTTGCCCATGCCGTTCCGCTGCCAGGGCCGATCAATTCATCGAAGCCTCCGGTTCGCTCCAGGATGTGGCTCCGGAGAAAGTAAACGTAAGTGACCGCCCGTCGCCAGCACATTGCCAGGGACAACTTCCCCCTGCGGTCCCGCCACGGTAAGGTTGGTTTTCCAGACGCGTCCACGGTATCTCCGATGACGCCGTCCCACTCCGGATTTTCAGCCAACGCCTGATTCACTTGCTGCAACAGATCGTCGCCATACCAGCAGTCATCGTCGGGGAAACAGACGACATCCCCCGTCGCGACCCGTAGGCCAAGATTTCGAGCCCGCGAAACACCCGGCTGTGCATGCAAATGGCGGAGATCCAAATGCTCAGAGAACTGTTTCAGGATCGCAACGAGCCGATCATCGTGGTTCTGGTCAACCACAATGACCTCAAATTCCCGGTGGCTTTGCCTTTGCAGTGATTCGAGAAGCCGGATGAGTTCCGTGGTACGCCCGAGGGTTGCGACTACGAGCGAGAATCGCATAGCTTCAATGTACTCCTCCCACAGGCTGCGTCGCCATCGTGTAACCCCAGGTTACATGGCGTATTAAGGGAAGCCGGGCTTTCAGCTCCTGGCGGCATCCAAAGCAACCAATTGCCTTCGAACTCGATTCCAACATTGCTGAATGAAGAATCGCACCTCACGGGATGGATATGCGTCGGGCCTGCTCGGCTGAGCGGGCCCGAGAAGCATTACCGTCCGATGGAATGTAGGGAGCTGTCCCAAGCTTGCCTGCCAAACTGACTCCGGAATTTCGCAAAGTGCTTGGCAATACGGGATGGCTCATGGCCGACCGTATTGTGCGCATGGGGGTAGGTCTGTTTGTGGGGTTGTGGGTCGCCCGCTACCTTGGCCCTGCGCGCTATGGAAGCCTGAATTTTGCTATCTCCTACATCGCACTGTTCGGGTCGCTGGCTACGCTCGGACTGGACGACATTGTCATTCGAGAGATCGTACGAGACGAGAAGAGGGCTCCCGGCCTGCTGGGGAGCACGCTGGCATTGAAGCTTGCGGGGTCCTGCGTCGCTCTGCTCGTATCGATCCTCGTCATCCAGTTCCTGGTGCCGCACAATCGCACGGACATGATCCTGGTCAGCATCGTGTCCATGGGGCTTGTCTTTCAGGCATTCGACACCATCGATGCGTACTTTCAATCCCAGGTACTCTCCAAACTGACGGTCTGGTCCAAAAACAGCGCTCTGCTGCTTGTCGCAGGGCTGCGCATATATCTGATTCAAACCCAAGCTCCCATTTGGACCTTTGCCGCGGCGGCAAGCGCCGAAATGGCGCTCGGCGCCATCGGCCTTGTCATCGCCTACCGGCTGCACGGCGGGAGCATTCTTCGCTGGCATGCCAACAAGAAAGCAACGCTTCATCTGCTGCACGACGGCTGGCCGCTCATTCTCTCGGTCATGGCGATCATGGTTTATATGAGGATCGACATGATCATGCTCAAGGTGATGCAAGGGGATAAGGCCGCGGGAATCTACGCGGCGGCCACCAAAATCTCCGAGTTATGGTTTTTTATCCCGACTGCGATCGTAACCTCTGCCGCCCCCGGAATCATGCGTTCCAGGGAGTATCCGCAGCTCTACTACGGCCGGATGAAAGCGTTGTTTTCGGTCATGGTTCTGATGTCCGTTGGCCTCGGTGTCGTGATCAGCCTGGCATCGCCCTGGATTATCGATCTGCTGTTTACGAGCGCCTACAGGCAGGCGGCGCCGGTGCTGGCGGTCCATATCTGGTCGTTGATCTTCATCTTCGTGGGGTTCGCGCAGGGACCGTGGGACATCTCGGAGAATTTCCTGAAGCTGGCGCTGGGCCGCAGGGTGGCCGGAGCGGTCATGAACGTATTGCTCAATCTGATCCTCATTCCCCGCTACTCGGCGCTTGGAGCGGCGATCTCCACGGTCATCTCCTATGCGATTCCCGCGGTGATCGGCAATGCCTTTGACTCCCGCACCAGGCCCATTTTCCGGTTGCAGTTGCAATCCATCAAACCGGATTTCCGTTTTCTCGCGACAGTCTTTCGCGGGCCGGCGCCATAGAGGCCGTGCCGGAAACGGCATCAAGGCCACTCAGCGTTCTCGCAACACGTGGAAGGCCGCTTCCAGCAGTGTCTGGCCCAATTTCTTCTGGCGCTCGAGCGACATTGCCAGAATCTCTGCCCTGCTCATGCGAGGGGGTGGGGTCTTCAACATCGCGACCATCTTCCGCGCCATCTCTTCCGTTGAGCCTGCCTTGAAGAATTCAAGTACACCGACGTCCGCCTCAAGATTTACGGCGATGTCGGAGACAATCGCGGGCGTACCGGTCGCAACCGCATCGTAAACGGAGCCGCCTCCGGGACCGCCTTCAAATAGCGTTGGCTGCAGCACAGCCACCGACCGGCGCATCACCGCGAGCTGGTGCTGTTTGGGGATCAACCCCAGAAATTGGATGCGGTTGGAGAGGCCGTCGCGCGCGATGCCGGCCTGGAGCTTTTCCAGCCGTCCCGGAGCGCGGTAGTCGTGCAAGTTGCCCGTGCAGAGGATGTGGACATCGGGAAATCCCGCATCCCGCACCAGGCGAAGCGCCGAAAAAGCCGTCTCGTGCGATTTGTGTGCCCAGAGCTGGTTCGAGATAAGGAAAAACTTTTCAGGCAGTTCGTAGGGAGCCAAATCATCTCCACCGCGCTCTTCAAGGAATTCCGGCCGGGCAATAGGGCAGAAGGGCAGCGAAAACATCCTGGCCCTCCGGCCTGGGTAGAACTCGTCCACATCGTGCACAACCGCTCTGGAATTCACGATGATCGCGGGCGCATGGGCCAGAAGGCCCCGGAAGAGCCGGTCTCTATCCCAGCATTCCCGCCGGCTGAAGTATCCCGGGAGCCGCTTGTGCTGAAGGTCGAAGATATATCCCACCCAGGGATGGGAGAAATTTGGCCCCAGATCGTGCAAACTGGGAAGCGCCACCTGTGCGCCGGTTCTGTCGAGGTGCCGCCCGAGGCCGGCCCGGGTGCCGTAGTAGTGTTGCGCGCTCACCCGGCAACCAATACTCGCAAGAGTATCGTGCAGATGGTCGAGGGAG
>Ga0210102_1000415_pt1 | contig 11214 bp, 11 predicted proteins | sample RushOxbow_ThreeS_4_FD_185563 | JGI IMG/M metagenome (GOLD analysis project Ga0210102, IMG submission 185563) | Wetland microbial communities from San Francisco Bay, California, USA, that impact long-term carbon sequestration -... | ecosystem: Environmental > Aquatic > Marine > Wetlands ...
GTGCCGCGCATGCGCGGATCGTCCGCCGGCAGGAAGCCGACCAGCGGGATGATCAGCAGGCTCGCGTCTAGCGCCGTGCCGCCGTAGGTCTGCACGAAGCACTCGCGCTTCGCGTCGTAGCCGTTCGTGCAGACATCGGCATGAATCTGGTCGCGCAGCGTGCGCCAGCGCTCGACCGGGCCGTGCAGGCCGAGGCGCTCCACGCTTTTCACCGCGCGATCGAATGCGCGCCAGGCCATCACCTTGGAGTGCGTGAACTGGCGCTGCCCGCCGCGCACCTCCCAGATGCCTTCGTCCGGCCGCTGCCAGTTCGCTTCCAGGAAATCCATCAGCACCTTCTGCACCTGCCAGGCGTTGTCGTCGCAGTCGATGCCGAAGTCGCCCGCCAGGCCGAGCACGTCCATCACTTCGCCGTAGACGTCGAGCTGGAACTGGTTCGCCGCGCCGTTGCCGATGCGCACCGGCGCGGCGCCCTGGTAGCCCGGCAGCCAGGGCAGCTCGCGCTCGAGCAGGCGACGCTCGCCGCGCACGCCGTAGACGATGCGCAGGTCCTGCGGCCGGCCGGCGGCGGCGCGCAGCAGCCACTCGCGCCAGGCCGCGGCCTCTGCGCGGTAGCCCGTCATCAGCAGCGCGTACAGCGCGTAAGCGGCGTCGCGCAGCCAGCAGTAGCGGTAGTCCCAGTTGCGCACGCCGCCGAGTGCCTCGGGCAGCGACGTGGTCGGCGCCGCGATGATGCCACCGGTCGGCGCGTAGATCAGCGCCTTCAGCGTGATCAGCGAGCGCAGCACCGGCTCGCGCCAGGCGCCGCGGTAGGTGCATCGATCGCTCCAGGCGCGCCAGCTGCGCTCGGTGCGGGAGAGCATCTCGTCGGCGTCTACCGGCGCCGCCGCGGGCTCGTGCGATGGCTGAAAAGACAGCACGAAGGGAACGCGCTCGCCCTTCTTCACGCGGAATTCGGCGACCGAGGTGTAGTCCTCGCCGCGCACGCTCACCGGCGTATACAGGCGCAGCGCGTCCGGCCCGCCGACGTACAGCTGGCAGTCCTCGGTGCGCTGCGCCCAGGGCACGACCGAGCCGTAATCGAAGCGCACCACGAGCTGCATGCACATCTGCACCTCGCCCTCGAGGCCTTCCACGATGCGCACAAGGCGCGGCAGGTGGCCGTCGATCGCCATGAACTCGATCAGGCGCACGGCACCGCCCTCTGCATGGTGCGTGGTCTCGAGGATCAGCGTGCCGTCGCGGTAGCGGCGCTCGATCTTCCTCGATTCGCCCCGCGGGCGGAGCAGCCAGTGGCCGTGTTCCGCGGTGCCGAGCAGCGCGGCGAAGCAGGCCGGTGTATCGAAGCGCGGCAGGCACATCCAGTCGACCGAGCCGTTGCGCTCGACCAGCGCTGCGGTGCGCATGTCGCCGAGCAGTGCGTAGTCCTCGATGTGGGCGGGGGTGTCGTGCTTGACGCGGCGGTTCATCGTGCGGGGTGCAGGCCGCTTCAGCGTTCCGTGTCTACCAGCGGATTCATCCACTTGAGATCGGGAAAGCGCGCGAAGTCGCGGTCCACGCTGCACAGCGTCGCGCCGTGCTCGATCGCCAGGGCCGCAAGTGCGGCATCCATCACCAGCGGCCCGCTCGCCTGGCCTTCGTGCAGCAGGCCGCGCAGCAGCTCCCAGTGCCGCTCGCCCGGCTCGAGGATTCCCGCGACCGGCTGCTCGAGCCACGACGAGACCGCGGCCGCGGCTTCCGCGTTGGAGAGCGGGCGCTCGAACACGCGCGGGTTGGTCGCGATCCTGAGGAACCCCCACAGCGTCAGCCACGCGAAGCGGACCAGCCGCGGACCGGCGAGCGCCGCTTCTAGCCACTCGCGGCTCGCCGCATGCTGCTCGGCCTTCGGGTAGTAGGCGTACAGCAGCAGGTTGGCGTCGACCAGGATCACCGGTGCAGCGGGCCTTCCACTTGCTCGATCAGGTCGGCGATGCTGTCGAGCGAGATGCCCTGGCGAAGTTGCCCGAGGTCGCGCGCGGCGATCTTGAAGGGCTTGCGCGGCGGCTTGGCGCTCGGCGCGCTCAGCCCGCGGCGCAAGGCGTCGTTCACCACGTCGCGGAATGACGCTCCCGAGCGGCGCGCCTGGGCCTTCAGCTTGGCGGCGACGTCCTCGTCGAGCGTCAGGGTCGTTCTCATGCCGAGATGCTAGTATCGACGCATCATGATGTCAATGGCATGATGCCGCTCGCACGTCGGTCGCAAGGAAATTGAATGGGCGTCCGGCGACTCCTATCGAACCCTCGGCCGACCTGCCGTGAACCAGGCTGCCCGAGGCTGGATCCGCGCATCCGGATGCGCAGGCCAATGGTGAGGTTCTACCCAATTCCGGGTATTTCCCGTGCCTGAACCCGGGTCTATTGTCGCCCAGCGCCGATTCCGCCGACGCGAGGCAGGAGGCATGAGAAGCACCCACGCATCGTCCCTTCTACGCGGCAGTCAAGCGCCGGCCTGTACGGTGAAAGGCAGTTGCGTTGCCTTCGTCGTCTGCGCTTTGTTCTCGAGCACTGCAGTGGCACAGCAGGAGACTCTCGGCTCCATTCTCGACAAGGGCGCGACGAAAATGCCCGCGGCCGAGCTTTCGGCGGGTCTGAAAAGCGGGAAGCTTCCGGACGCTGGCCAGTTCGAGGGCATTGCCTACGAGGCCGACGGCCGCATTTCGGGGCGTTACCAGAACTACAGCGTGAGCGGCGAATGGACAGTCGACCCGAAGGGTCTGCTCTGCGGCGAGTGGTACACCAATTTCGGCAACACATGGAAAGTCTGCAGGTACTGGTTCAAGCTGGGCGACGTGTACTACGTGGTCGAATCCGAGTCGGATTCGGACCGCACGCTGCTGGTACAGAAAGCCAAACCGAACTAGCCGAGCCTCGCGGCAGGCGCCGTACGCACGAGGCCGCTTTCGGCCTGTGAGGGTCGCCCCGATCCCTAGTGGACAGTCACGAATCCCCGGCCGTACAGTTGCAGCGCGAACCGCGATTGCCTTCGTGGAGGTCGAGGTGCTACGAGGCTCCTGCATGTGCGGCAAGGTCAGGTACGAGCTGCGCGGCAGCCCGAAGGTTGTCTACTACTGTCATTGCGGAAAGTGCCGCAAGCAAAGCGGCTCCGCGTTCGCAACGAACGTCGTCGTAGCTACGGAAGATCTTGTGTTCACCGCGGGCAAGGACGCGATCGCGTCATGGGTTTCGAGCCCGGGCAAGCAGCGCTACTTTTGCTCGGGATGCGGCTCGCCCCTCTACAGCCATGGCGAGAGGACGAAACACATCGTCTCGGTTCGCTGCGGCACGCTCGACTCGGAGCTGCCGATCTCCCCTTCCGTGCACGCGTTCGTCGCTCACAAGGCCGCCTGGGACGAGATCCGCGACGACTTGCCGCAGCACCCGGAGTACTTCGCGTAGGGACGGCTTCAGCCCGCGGTCAGCCGGTCAGCGCGCCGGCATCGACTTGCTCATGCGCTCCACGATATCCGGCGGTACGAAGTTGACCAGCTCGGTCGTCTCGGCCTCGACCAGTTCGACGTAGCGCTTGACCACCTCGGACGGGTCCATCTGCCCGATAGTGATGCGCTGCAGGAGCTGGTCCATCACCGCCACGTCCTCGGGCGCGGCCTTCGCGCGGTCGAACCACGGTCCGGGATTTTTCGCCATGCGATCGTTGAAGCCGGTGGCGTAAGGCCCCGGATTGATCAGGCAGACGTCGACCCCGAACGCCCTGAGCTCTGCGCGCAGCGCGGTCCCGAAGGCCTGGATCGCGTGCTTGGTCATCGTGTACGGCCCCGACCCCACGCCGGCGCGCACGCCGCCGATCGACGACATGATGATGATCCGGCCGGCGCGTTTCCTGCGCATCGCCTGGGCGACGCGCTGCGTGATGGCAAATGTGGCGAAGACATTCACCTCGAACACCGCGCGCAGCCGCTCCAGCGGGATCAGCGACAGGGGCCCGGTCTGCCCGATCGCGGCGTTAGAGACGAACACGTCCAGGTCCCACTGATCGACCTTGGCGATGTCCTTGGCGTCCGTGATGTCGAGCTTGACCACCGTCAGCTTCGGCTCGGCCTTCGCGAGCTCCGCGGCCTGCTCGTCGTTCAGCGCCGCGGCGATCACTTTGTGGCCGCGCTGGGCAAGCTGGATGGCCGCGCCGCGGCCGAAGCCGCTCCCGGCGCCGGTGATGAGCACTGTCTTCGGCATGTCCTCTCCTATGCGATCGTCGGGCGGGCCAGATCCTCAGCTTCGCTCGCCCGATCCGATTCCTCGGTGCAAGGAGAATACTACCCGCCACCCTGGCAGCGGCCGCGCAGGAGCGAAATGCCGCACCCCGTCGCGATGAGAGTTCATGGCCGGGAACGGCCAGCCGTGGTGAGCCTCGCGCAGCCCGGTGTAAGCGTGCCTGTCAGCGGTTGGCGTTATGATCGAAGTGCACGTCTACATCGATGAGGGAGGGTAGCTATGGCATACGTTCTTGTCCGCCACAAGGTCTCGAATTTCGCCAGGTGGAAGCGTGGCTACGACGCGCATTTGCCCGCGCGTAGAAAGGCGGCTCTTCGGCAGAAGGCTCTGCTGCGGGGCGTCAGAAACCCGAGCGACGTGGTAATCCTGTTCCGCGCAGGAAATCTGAAGAAAGCCAAGGCATTTGTTTCCGGCCCGCAACTGCGCAAGGTCATGAAGGACGCCGGCGTCGTGGGCAAGCCGGAGATCACTTTTTTGAGGTAGCGTCGATCGTTGTCATGCGGTCCGCAGAATCTGCGGGCCGCGAGGGCACCGCTTGGCAACGGCGCGATCCGGTCGGCATGCGCCTGATCGCGATGGGTCCTGTCGGCCTATTCCGTCGAAAAGCTCATGGTTCCAAGCACGGAATTCTTGGGTCAAATGTCAATGCGTTCGCCATTGCGACGCTCGGAAAACCGCTCGTCGGTCGCACCCCTCGCCGACGAAGTTCGCGCTAGCATGTCGGCGCCCGATTCCGGGCGCACACGATGGGGAGATCCACATGCAGCTGTTCAAACGCATTTTGCGGGTCCTGTATGGCGTCGTGCTCGGGTTGGCGGCAGGTGCAGCGCTGGCGCAGGGCGTCCCGGCGGCGAAGGAGGGGACGTGGGTCGCGCGCGACTTCCGCTTTCATACCGGCGAGGTGATCCCGGAGCTGCGGATCCACTACACCACGGTGGGCGACCCCGGCGGCGAGCCGGTTCTGATCCTTCACGGCACGACCGGGTCGGGCACCGGGATGCTCTCGCCGACGTTCGGTGGCGAGCTGTTCGGGCCCGGCCAGCCGCTCGATGCGACGAAGTACTACGTCATCCTGCCCGATTCGATCGGCGCCGGTAAGTCGAGCAAACCGTCCGACGGCATGCGCGCGAAGTTTCCGCGCTACAACTACGACGACATGGTGGTGGCGCAGCACAGGCTGGTAACCGAGGGGCTGGGCATCCGTCACCTGCGCCTCGTGCTCGGCAATTCGATGGGCGGCATGCACGTTTGGCTGTGGGGCATCAAGTACCCGGAGTTCATGGACGCGCTGGTACCGATGGCGTCGCTGCCGAGCCCCATGTCGGGACGCAATTGGATGATGCGCCGAATGCTTGTCGAGGCGATCCGCCGTGACCCGGAATGGAAGAATGGCGAGTACACGAAGCAGCCTCCGAGCCTTCAGTTCGCGACGGTCTTTTTCGCGACCGGCACCAATGGCGGAAACCAGGCACTGCAGAAAGCGGCGCCGACGCGCGAGAAGGCGGACCAGCTCATCGATCGCCGTCTCGGCGGCGCGTTCCGCGGTGACGCAAACGACAACCTGTACCAGTGGGACGCTTCTCGCGACTTCGACCCCTCTGCAGACCTCGAGCGCATCCGGGCGGCGGTGCTGGTGATCAACTCGGCAGACGACGAGCGCAATCCGCCGGAGCTGGGCGTCATGGAGCGCGAGCTCGGCCGCATCGAAAACGCGCGCCTGTACCTGATTCCGGCGAGCGACCAGACCGCGGGCCACGGCACCACCGGGCGCGCCAAGTGGTGGAAGCAGGAGCTCGCCGACTTCCTCGAGGACACGCCTCGCAAGGGCCGCTAGTCCTGGCCCGGTCGTCGCGAACACATCAGCGCCCGCGGCCCTCGCTGAAGCGGAAATACTCGGTGTGATCGGCGCCCGCACCGAGCGCCGCGACCATCTTCCGCCACACCGCGACGCAATCGTGCGCGAACGGCGCGGCGACGCCCATCGCGTCGGCCAGGTCAGCCGCGGTGGCGAGGTCCTTGGTCATCAGCCCGGCTGAAAAGCCCGAGTTGAACGCACCCGAGAGCAGGAACTGCTTCACCTTGACCTCGGTCGTGTTGTTCTTGCCGGTGGAAGCGTTCAGCACTTCGTTCATCGCCGCGGGATCGAGGCCGAAGGCGCGACCGACGACGAGTGCCTCGCACACCGCAGCGAGCCCTGCGGCAGAAACGTAGTTGTTGAGCGCCTTCATCGCATGCCCCGAACCGAGCGGGCCGGTGAGGAAGACGCGATTGCCCATCGTCTCCAGGATCGGCCGCAGGCGCTCGATCGCGCCAGAGTCGCCGCCGGCCATGATCGAGAGCTGCGCGGTCTTCGCGCGCGCGACTCCACCCGAGACCGGCGCATCGATGAGCGTCAGGCCCTGCGCGGTGAGCGCCTCGCCCAGGGCGCGCGTGCCGACCGGGTCGGAGGAGCTCATGTCGAGCACCATCGCGCCCTTGGGCAGGGCGGCCGCGGCGCCGTCATCGAGCAGGACTTTGCGCACGATCTTGCCGTCGGGCAGCATCGTGATCAGCACATCGGCGCCTTGCGCGGCTTCGGCCGCGCTGGCGCAGGCCGTGGCGCCGATCTCCGCCGCGACCGCGGCGAGCTGCCGGGGCGATGCATCGAAGGCGCGAATGCGGTACCCGGCCCTGGCGAGGTGGCCGCTCATCGGCCGGCCCATCTGTCCGAGGCCGATGAAGGCCACGGCTTGGTGCTGGTTCATGTTCTCTCCCGAGATCCTGCGGCGCGATCGCCGTCCGGCCGCAGGATAGCGCAATGCACGGGGCGAATCGCGCGTGGTTTGATCTCGGTCATGGTGTGCTGCGCGGGCAGGCGGAAAGTCGTTGTTACGTTCCAGTTCGAACGATCGTGCGGTGCACGCGGCAGCACTCGCCGGCGGCGCTCAAGGAGGGACGCATGGCGCATATCGTCATCATCGGCGGCGGGCCGAACGGCCTTGCGATGGCCTACGAGATGCTCGAGCAGACGCGGGCGGAGGATCGCATCACGCTCGTATCGAGCAGCGCGCGCATGCAGGCGAGCACGCACGCGCCCTGGGGCGCGGCAGGGTGCGGCGCAGACGAGGATCCAAGCTTCGATCTGGGCGCGGCGCTCGCGAACAAGGGCATCGGCTTCAGCGCTGCGGGCGCACGGCGCGTTCATGCAGACCGCAACACGCTCGAGCTCGGCGACGGCACGAGCCTGGATTACGACTATCTGGTGATCACCACCGGCCCGAAGCCGGCGTTCGACGAGATCGAGGGCCTCGGACCGGCCGGTCACACGCATTCGCTGTGCGAAGCGGCGCATCTGCAGGGCTGCAGCCGGGCCTGGAGCGCGTTCCGCGCTGATCCCGGCCCGCTCGTCGTGGGCGCGGTGCAGGGCGCGTCGTGCTTTGCGCCGGCCTACGAAAGCCTGTTTCACATGGATGCCGACCTGCGCCACCACGGCCTGCGCGAGCGCGTCGACATCACCTTCGTGACCGCGGAGCCCTGGGTCGGCCACCTTGGTCTTGGCGGCATGGGTGATGCGCGCGAGCGCCTGGAAGCCGCGATGCGCAGCCGCGATATCGCATGGATCGCAAACGCGCGCGTCGACCGGGTCGAGCGCGAGCGCATGCACGTCAGCGAGTGCGACGCGTCCGGCCAGCCCCTGTGCCAGCGGGTGCTGCCGTTCCGCTACTCGATGATGATGCCGGCGTTCCGCGGCATCGACGCGGTGGCCGGCGTCGAGGGACTGGCGAACGAACGCGGCTTCATCCTGGTCGACGAGCATCAGCGCAACCCGCGCTACCCGAACATCTTTGCGGCCGGCGCGACGGTCGAGGCGGCGGGCGAGGCGCCGACGCCGGTGCCGACCGGCACGCACAAGACCGCCTACATGGTGGAGTCGATGGTCACCACGACCGCGCAGAACATCCGCGATCAGATCGACGGGCGCGCGCCGAGCCAGCGCGCGACCTGGCGCGCGGTCGGCCTGGCCGATCTCGGCGCCGCGGGGCTGGCCTTCATTGCCGACGAGGAGCCGCCTGCGAGACGGGTCGACTGGTTCAAGCAGGGCGACTGGGTGCAGCTGTCGCGCTGCTCGGTGTGCAATGTAGGCAATTGACAAAGGATCCGGCGCACTTGCGATAGATCAATTCCGCGTCCGGATGCGCGGATTATTCTGCAAATCAAGGAATTGGGCAGGTGAGTCAGGTTCAGCTGCAGGACTTCGAGATCGTCGCGCGGGAGGATCTCTCCCCGGCGACCTTCCTGCTCGAAGTGCGCCATCCGCTGATGGCGAAGGCGGCACGGCCGGGACAGTTCGTGATCGTCATGTCGCACGCCGAGGGCGAGCGGATCCCGCTCACCATCGCCGACTTCGACCGCGAGCGCGGAACGATCACCCTGGTCATCCAGGCGGTGGGCAAGACCACCCGCGAGATGCAGCAGGGCTGCTCGGTCGGCTCTACCCTCTACGGGCTCGTCGGCCCGATGGGCGTGCCGAGTCCGATCGGCCACGCGCGCAAGGTGGTCTGCGTAGGCGGCGGGCTGGGCGTGGCGCCGATCTACCCGCAGGCGCGGGGCTTCAAGCAGGCCGGCGCCTACGTGATCGGCGTGCTCGGCTTCCGTTCCAGGGACCTGGTGTTCTGGGAGGACAGGTTTCGCGCCTGCTGCGACGAGCTGATCCTGTGCACCGACGACGGCTCGGCCGGCCTCAGGGGCCTGGTAACCGAGGGCATCCGCCAGGCGATCTCTCAGCACGCGGACATAGACGAGGTCGTTGCGATCGGACCGCCGGTCATGATGAAGGGCTGCGCCGATGCGACACGCCCGCACGGCATCCGGACCATCGTCAGCCTCAACCCGATCATGGTAGACGGCACCGGGATGTGCGGCGGCTGCCGCGTCAAGATCGGCGACGAGGTGAAGTTCGCCTGCGTGGACGGCCCCGATTTCGACGGCCACAAGGTCGACTTCGACGACCTGATGACGCGCCTGCGGCGCTACAGGAGCGAAGAGCAGGCCGCATTGCAACGCTGGTCGGAGCAGTGCCGGCTGCTCGGCGGCCGCTGAGCCCATGGCTGCGACGAAGAAGAAGACGATCCGCACCATTCCGCAGCGGCGCACCTCCGCGCGTGAGCAGGAGCCGGCGGCACGCGTCAAGAATTTCACCGAGGTTACCTTCGCCTACAAGGCAGAAGAGGCGCTTGTAGAGGCCGAGCGCTGCCTGATGTGCCCGGACCAGCCCTGCGTGCGCGGCTGCCCGGTCGGCATAGACATCCCTCGCTTCATCGAGAAGATCAGCCAGAAGAATCTGCGCGCCGCCTACGACGTGATCGGCGAGACCAATCTGCTGCCAGCGGTTTGCGGAAGGGTGTGCCCGCAGGAGACCCAGTGCGAGGGCGTGTGCACGGTCGGCGACACGCTCGAGCCGGTGGCGATCGGCCGCCTCGAACGATACGTGGGCGACACTGCGATCGAAAACGGCTGGGTGAACAATCCTTACATCGAGCCGAACGGCATGCGCGTGGGCATCGTCGGCTCGGGCCCCGCCGGCATGGCCTGCGCCGCGGACCTGGCGAAGGCGGGCTGCGAGGTCACGGTGTTCGAGGCCTTCCATCAACCCGGCGGCGTGCTGCGCTACGGCATTCCGGACTTCCGCCTGCCGAATGCAGTGATCGATGCCGAGATCGAGAACCTGCGCAAGATCGGCGTGCGCTTCGAGTGCAACACCCTGGTCGGGCGGCTGTTCACCATCGCGCAGATGCGCGACGAGATGGGCTTCGACGCAGTGTTCATCGGCACCGGCGCGGGCTATCCGTCAATGCTCGGCGTTCCCGGTGACTCGCTGAACGGCGTGCTGTCGGCGAACGAGCTCCTCACGCGCTGCAACCTGATGCGCGCCAAGGACTTTCCCAATGTCGATACGCCGATGCCGCTCGGCCGGCGCGTCGCGGTGATCGGTGCGGGCAACACGGCGATGGATGCGATGCGCGTGTGCCTGCGCCTGGGCGCGGAGAAGGTGGCCTGCGTCTACCGGCGCTCCCGCGCCGAGGCCCCGGCGCGCGTCGAGGAGGTGCACCACGCCGAGCAGGAGGGCGTCGAGTTCCACTGGCTCGCCGCGCCGGTCGCAGTGCTCGACGACGGCAAGGGCAGCGTGCGCGGCATGCGCTGCGTGAAGATGGAGCTCGGCGAGCCCGACAGCTCGGGACGGCGCCGCCCGCTGGCGGTGTCCGGCAGCGAGTTCGACTTCGAGTGCGACCAGGTGGTGTACGCCATCGGCACCAACGCCAACCCGATCATCGGCCAGACCTCGAAGCTCAGGCTCGACAAGCGCGGCTACATCGCGACCGACGGCGATCTCGCGACCTCGATGGCCGGCGTCTACGCGGGCGGCGACATCGTCACCGGCGCGGCGACGGTGATCGAGGCAATGGGCGCCGGCCGGCGCGCCGCGGCCAGCATCAAGGCTTACCTCGGGCTCGGCGACGCGACGGCCGAGGCGAGCCCGCAGCGGCTGTTCGGCATTCCCTCCGGCGAGCGCAACTACGCGCGCGTGCGCATCGCCTAGCCCGCAACGATGAAGCGCGCAGGGACCAGGACCATGAAAGACGCCCCAACCCGATCGCTGCCCACCTCGAGCGCGCGCGGCATTGCCGCGCGCACGCGCACCACGCTCAGGGAGCACATCATCGAGGTGATCAGCGATTCGGGGGAAGGGGCGCAGCGCTGCGGGCAGTCGCTCGGTGCGATCGCGGCGCGCATGGGCAACGGCATCTGGACGGTGGAGATCATTCCGGCCGAGATCCGCCCGCCGGCGCGCTCGGTCGCCGGCGCGAGCGGCAACCGCATCCGCATCGGCGCGCAGAAGGTGACCAACGGCGGCGACGAGACCGACCTGGTGGTGGCCTTCAACGAGCAGGTGCTGCTCGGGCGGGTGCGC
>Ga0210102_1000416_pt1 | contig 11188 bp, 10 predicted proteins | sample RushOxbow_ThreeS_4_FD_185563 | JGI IMG/M metagenome (GOLD analysis project Ga0210102, IMG submission 185563) | Wetland microbial communities from San Francisco Bay, California, USA, that impact long-term carbon sequestration -... | ecosystem: Environmental > Aquatic > Marine > Wetlands ...
CCTCGGGCAAAGCGAGGAAAATTCGCCGATTCACCCGCTGAACATGCCCGAGACATGCGGAAACTGTCACGAAAACTACGACCTCACCCTCAACCACAAATTCCTCCCGAAACATCCGGTGGAGACCTACCGGGAGAGCGTGCACGGAAAGGCGGCCCTGCAGGGTCGATACCCGGCCGCGATGTGCAACGACTGTCACGCCAGCGGCGGAACCGCTCACCGGATTCTCTCGCCCGATGATCCGCAATCCACGATCAATCACTTCACCATTCCCAAGACTTGTGGAAGGTGCCACGAGGGGATCGAAAAGGACTACTGGGACGGAATTCACGGCCAGCTGACCGCTAGAGGCGAAACCGATTCGCCCGTCTGCACACACTGCCACGGTGAGCATCAGATCATCGCGCACACCGATCCCCGATCACCCACCAGCCACAGCAAGGTGGCGGAAGCGACCTGTACCCCGTGCCACGAGTCCGCATCCCTCAACGAGAAATACGGGGGGCCGGCGGGACAATTGGCTTCCTTCATCGATTCGTACCACGGACTGAAGAGCATGGCCGGTGACGTGACGGTTGCGAACTGCGCATCGTGCCACGGCGCCCATCGGATTCTTCCGCACACGGACAAGACATCGTCGATCTACCCCGACAACCTCCAGCAGACCTGCGGTGAATGTCATCCGGGCATTTCCAATGAGCTGGCGCAGACGAAGATTCATGAGATCGGCCCTGCGACTGCAAGGGGATGGCCCGATTTCTTTGCTTCCCTGTACTTGGTCCTGATCGGCTGCACGCTCGCTGGAATGCTCCTCTACATCGGCCTCGACATGTGGCGCCAGACGAAAAACTCGATTGCGGGCGAGCAGGTCCAGCGGATGACCGGGTGGGCGGTCCTCCAGCACTCGGTGCTGTTGATTTCGTTCGTGTTCCTGGTGGTGACGGGTTTTGCGCTGCGCTTCTCGGATTCCTGGTGGTCCCTGGTCCTGTTTGGCAGAGAAGGCGGCTTCCCGCTGCGGAACCTGATCCACCGGATTGCCGCGGTGATCCTGGTGCTGCTGTCGATCGCACACCTCTTCTATCTGCGCGGCGTCCGGGGACGGGAATTCATGCAGCACATACTCCCATCGCTGGACGATCTGCGCCAGTTTCGCCAGATGATCCGTTACAACCTCGGGCGCACGAACGAGAGGCCGCGCTTCGGCAGATTCAGCTTTGGGGAGAAGTTCGAGTACTGGGCACTGGTCTGGGGAATGCTCATCATGGCCGGGACCGGAACGATGTTGTGGTTCGATGACTACGTCGTAAGGGTTTTGCCGAAGACCGTGCTCGATGTGATGCTGGTGATCCACTACTACGAGGCCTGGCTCGCGACCATCTCGATTCTGGTCTGGCACATGTACGCGACGATTCTCAATCCCAGCGTCTATCCGATGAATCCCGCCTGGATTACGGGGAAGATGCCGATCGAGCAATATCGTCACGAACATCCGGGAGACACCGAAGCGCTGGGTGATGAACAGCCGCCGCCGCGAGCGAACACGGAAGCCCACCCGCGGACTGGGAATCTACCGTGACCGCTCGTCCTTACAGCGGACTGACCTGGCCGGGTGGTTTCCGAGCTTTCGACATCCGCCCATCGATTGCGGATGCGCGCGCGTGCGAGGCAGATTCCGACATCGGAAAGTGGCCTAATGCCCCAGTTGGCGCGGACTCGAGTGAAACCCTCCGCCCGAGCGCGCCCGGGGAAAACGCAGCGGCCGTCAGCCCAACTTCCACCGGGCGGGTGCCGCGTTTCTCGGGGGGCACCGAGGGGTGCTGTTTTGCCACTACTCGTTAGAATGAAGCATCTTCACATCCGGAACGTCCAACGGATGAGTCGAAAGAAACGATCAGATGGTGTCAAAGAAACATCAAAGGAGAACGGCAGATGATGGGATCGATGGCGCGAATCATTACCGGGATCGCGGTAGTTTGCAGCCTGGCACTGGGAAGTGGGCTCGCGAGCGCCGCTGATTCGGCGTACAAGTACATCGGAGCCAACAAGTGCAAGACCTGCCACAAGAAAGAGTTGATCGGCGATCAGTACGGAAAGTGGCAGAAGACCGGCCACGCGAAAGCCTTCAAGACCCTGACCGGCGAGAAGGCGATCGCACTCGCGAAGGAGAAGGGAATCGCTGGCGCACCCAGCGAATCGCCTGAGTGCCTCAAGTGTCATTCGACGGCTTTCGGTCTCAAGCCGAGCGACTTCGAGGCGAAGCCGCTCTCCAATTCCGATGGAGTCCAGTGCGAAACCTGCCACGGCCCCGGCAGCGCCTACCGCAAGAAGAAGGTGATGGCGGACCACGAAAAGTCCATCGCGAATGGACTGAAGATTCCCGATGAGAAGACCTGCGTCGGGTGCCACAACGACAAGAGCCCGACCTGGAATCCCGCAAAGTACACCCTCGCGAACGGGACCACTTCCGGCTTCGACTACGATCAGGCCGTCAAGAAGATCGACCACTCCATTCCCAAAGACGTGAAGGGGAAGTCCATCGAGCTCGAGAAACAGAAGCAGTAGCAAGCCAGCGACAACGAGGAGGGCCTCCGCCGGTAGTGACGCCCGGCCGACCGAATCGGCGTGCAACGGCCGACGTGGCCGGACACCGGGAGCACTCCTCTCACAACTGCAGGTAGAAGACGGCGCACAGCGCGCCGTCTTCTACCTCGTAAAGCGGTGGCAGCGCCTCCGCCGATCGAAATCAGCACTGGAGGTATCGTGAGTCTTTACGAAATTGCGCAGAACCAGTGGAAACGCGCAGCTGAACTGATGGAACTCGAGCCGTGGATCACCACGATCCTTTCCGAACCCAAGAACGAGATCCGGGTGAACTTCCCGGTTCTGATGGACGACGGCCACTATCGCCTCTTCAAGGGTTACCGTGTCCAGCACAACAACATCCTCGGACCCTACAAGGGCGGCATACGTTATCACCCGCAAGTCGACATCGATGAAGTCAAGGCGCTGGCCAGCTGGATGGCGTTCAAGTGCGCGCTCACCAATCTGCCGCTCGGCGGCGCCAAGGGCGGCGTCGAGATCGACCCGAAGCAGCACAGCAATGGCGAACTGATGCGCGTCACCCGCCGTTTCGCGCATGCGCTCGGTGAGAACATCGGGCCCGATTACGACATCCCCGCGCCCGACGTGGGCACCAATTCCCAGACGATGGTGTGGATGATGGATACCCACATCAATTCCACCAGCGCCCACAACCGGTTTGCGATGCGCGGCGTCGTTACGGGCAAGACGCTGACCTGCGGCGGCTCGCTCGGCCGCGACAAGGCCACCGCGCAAGGCACGGTGTTCACTCTCGAGTCCTGGGCGGAGCGCCGCGGCTTCAATTTCGATGGTGCGACGTTCGTCGTTCAGGGTTTCGGCAATGCCGGTAGCTGGACGGCCAAACTGCTCTGCGAAAAGGGAGCGAAGCTGCTGGCTGCGAGCAACAGCCGCGGCGTCGTCTACAACGACAAGGGCATCGATCCCGACGCGTTGCTCGCCTACCTCGCAAAGCACAGGGATCCCTCGGGCTTCCCGGGCGCCGAGTCGATCCCCGACAAGCAACTCTGGCAGATCAAGGCCGATATCCTGGTTCCCGCGGCGTTCGAGAGCCAGATCGACGGAAGCAATGCAGGCGACATCGACGTCAAGGTGATCGCGGAGGCCGCCAACGGGCCGACTACTCCCGCCGCCGACAACGTGCTGCGCGACAAGGGGATCACCATCATCCCGGACATTCTGTGTAACGCCGGCGGTGTGATCGTCTCCTACTTCGAGTGGGTGCAGAACAAGAATAGCGAGCAGTGGGTGCTGGAAGAGGTCGATCGCAAGCTGCGCCGGTTGATTACGACCGCCTTCGACGAAGCCGAAGAGGCCGGAAAGCGCTACGACCTCGGTCAGGACACGCGGACGGCCGTCTACATCGTCGCTCTGGAGCGCATGCGGCGGGCCTATCTGGATCGCGGAATCTTTCCGTAGACCCGATCAGCTCATTCCGGAGATTGCGCGCCGAAACACTCCGGACAGAGCGAATGGGAAAAATCGGCTCCGGTGTGATCGTGGATGTACTCCTCGACGCGGTACCAGTTTCCCTTGTTGTTTCGAATCTTCTTGCACGACGCACAGATCGGAAGAATGCCCTCGCGGAGTTCCAGCAGTTCAGTGATGTCGCGGAATTCCTCGATCACGTAATTGACGTCACCAGTGACCTCGTCTAGAGGGGTAGCCACGATCTCTTCGATGTAGAGCTCACCCTTGATCCGGTGCCTGTGAATGGCGTGTACCCGCCTCCGCGTATCGAACGCCTCTTTCACCGGGCACGCCACCTCTCCTGAGTGCCAGCACGGCTCCTCCTGGGCATGGGTTACCCTGAAGCAGGACCGGCCGATCACGTCTACGCCGCGCTGACACACATGGGAAAGAGCGGCGCGATTGGCCTCCACGATCCTGTAATCCCGATCGATCACCAGCACGGGAAAACTGACGTTGTCGAAGATCGTCCGAAGGATCCTTTCCGACTTCATCGCGGCGCCTCCTTGCAGCTACCGCCGGTCGTCGCGCGACCCGGAGCATTGCTACCGGTTCCATGAGCATAGCGAGCCTCGCCGTGCGCTCCGAATGGCGCTCCCAACCCGGCTCGAATCGCCGATCCACGTGCGCTTCCGAATCGAAATCTTCGACAAGATCTACGAGCGCGAGATCACGGCGCTTTATCTGGTTGGCGAAAATCCGCTGTTGACGGAGGCCAACGCCAGGCCAGATTGCACGCCCAGGTGACCGACATCTGTCTCCCGGGTGTGTGCTCGATGACGTTCCATTTCCACGAAAGTCGCACCAACGAGATCACCAATCCGGCCCTCGACCCGATCGCAAAGATTCCGGAAACGAAGGTGACGGCGGTGCGAATCGAGAAGCTCGAATAGCCAAGCCGAGCCGCGCTCGGGGCGCCAGGTGGCGACCCAATTTGCGCCGCACCGGGGCCGAAAATCGTCGCTCTTTCACATCCGATGCACGGGGAAGAGGCCGTAAAGCCGCACCCCCGATTTTGTGACCGGGATCCCAAAATGCCGGTCAATCCGACAGATTGGAGCCAACCTGCACGCGACGGAATCCAGCAGCCGCCGCTGGCACAGGGCTTGCTTTTCAGGGGCAGCCATGAGACGAACGCCTCAAAATCGCAGCTTCGGCGCTGTCAGCCTCGGGATCGCGCTGCTCGGGTGGATTCCCGCAGCGTCCGCGGTCACGATTGCCACCGGGACCGACACCTACGTGCGAGAGGCCCGGCCCGACAACGTGTACGGCGGCGGCGTGGTTGTCGAGTGGGACGGATCCGATGGCGGCGGGGAGAACCACGCCCTGCTCTACTTCCCGATCTTCCAGGATGAAGGCGGACCGGTCGATCCCGCGGTCGTCACGGGAAATCCCGATTTTCGCGCTTTCCTGCGCCTCGAAGTGATCAACGAAGGCGACGCTGGCGACCTGCATCGCCTCAGCGCGCCCTTCGCCGAGAACAGCACCTGGAACAGCCTCGGCGGCAGCGGCGTGCTGCCCGGCAGCAACGCCGAGTTGCTGGCCGACGCAGTCACGCCGGCCCTGGGTGTCGGCTATCACGAGATCGAAGTCACCCCGAGCGTCGAGGCCTGGGCCGCGACAGCGGGATCCAACTTCGGCTGGGGGATCCTGCCAAGCGGCGGCAACGGAGTGGAATTTGCTTCGTTCGAGGACGGAAACGGCCCCGTGCTGGTTCTCGGCGTGCAGGACGCCTACGTAGACGCAGGCGCGGCGGGAACGGTCTGGAGCTACTACGACGCCATCTTGGCGGGCGACCCGAACTATCCGGTGGACGGGATCGGGCGCGTCTGGACGGAAGCCGACTTCGACGACTCGGGCTGGTCGACGGGTACGGGGCAGTTCGGTTACGGCGACGGCGACGAAACCACCCTCGTTGCCGCGAGCCACATCACCTATCTGTTTCGCACGAGCTTTTCAGGCGGAGACACGCCCGACGACCTGATCCTCGAACTGCTGCGGGACGATTCCGCGATCGTCTATCTAAACGATGTCGAAGTGCTCCGCGCCAATCTTCCCGCGGGCGCGCTCGACGCTTCCACGCCTTCGACTGCCACGGGTACAGAGAACCACCTGAGCACCTTCTACCTCGACACCGCGAACTTCCTACCGAACCAGACCAACACGCTGGCCGTGGAGATTCACAACGCTTCGAGTTCGAGTTCCGACATCAGCTTCGATCTCACGCTGCGCGGCGTGGTGCACATTTCTCCGGTACCCGAACCGGACGGAGCACTGCAGCTCCTCATGGGTGCGACCTTCCTGGCGCTGATCCAGAACCGCAGGACCGCCTACGCGCGCGGTCGCTGAAGGCCTCGCTTCCCCCGATCTTCAGCGTCACGCTGGCCGTTCACACCTTGGCGAGTGCCTGGTCGATGTCCTCGAGGATGTCGTCGATGTGCTCGATCCCGATCGAGAGCCGCACGTAGCCCGGCGTCACACCCGACGCCAGCAGTTCTTCATCGTTGAGTTGGCTGTGTGTCGTGCTGCGCGGGTGGATCGCGAGGCTGCGGGCGTCACCGATGTTGGCGACGTGGTACAGCAGCTTCAAGTGGTCGATGAAGGATTGACCCGCGTTCATTCCGCCTTCGAGCTCCATGCCGACGAGGCCCCCGTAGCCCCCCTTCATGTAGGCGTCGGCTCGCCGCCGCGCTTCGCCCGTCTGTTGACTCGGATGGATCACCTTGGTGACCTTCGGATGCTGGGCGAGGTGCGCGGCCACCGCGGTGGCATTCTCCGAGTGCTTTTGCATGCGCAGCACCACGGTTTCGATTCCCTGCAGGAACAGGAACGCATTGAACGGCGACATGCAGGCGCCAGCGTCGCGCAGCAGCGTCACTCGGGCCTTGAGCGCATAGACGATCGGGCCGAGCGGCTTGGCGGCCTCGAGCCAGACCGCGCCGTGGTAGCCCGGATCGGGGCGGGTCAGGACCGGGAAGCGATCCTTGTGGGCCTCCCAGTCGAAGTTGCCGCCATCGATCAGGATGCCGCCGATCGAAGTGCCATGGCCGCCGAGGTATTTGGTGGTCGAGTACATCGTCACCGCGGCCCCGTGATCGAAGGGGCGACACAGGACCGGCGCCGAGGTGTTGTCCATGATCAGCGGAATCCCGATTTCGCGTCCGATCGCCGCCACTTCTGCGATGGGAAACATTTCGAGCTTCGGATTCGGCAGCGTCTCGCCGTAGTAGGCACGCGTGCGGTCGTCGCTGGCCTTGCGAAATGCCTCGGGGTCGCTCGGATCGACGAAGCGCACTTCGATGCCCATGTCGCGCGCGGTCACGTTGAAGAGATTCCAGGTTCCGCCGTAGATGTGTGTCGAGCAGACGAAGTTGTCGCCAGATTGCGCGAGGTTCTGGATCGAGTAGAGCGACGCAGCCTGACCAGAAGCAACGGCAAGCGCAGCCGCTCCGCCCTCCATGGCCGCGAGGCGCTGCTCGAGCACATCCGTGGTCGGATTCATGATCCGCGTGTAGATGTTCCCGAGTTCCTTGAGCGCGAACAGATCGGAGGCGTGTTTCGTGTCGCGAAACTCGTAGCTGGTGGTTTGATAGATCGGCACCGCGACGGCACCCGTGGTCGGATCGGATCGGTAACCCGCGTGCAGGGCCTGCGTCTCGGGGCGATGGGCCATTCGTCTGTCCTCCTGAGGTTGGCGGCCCCGGAGTCTATCACCCCTGGCCCGCGCTGGGTCAAGCGGTATTGCCGCCCGACGCTGCGTTCACGGGGCGAATCAGCGCCGGATGCTCGTCAGCGTGCTCAGGTCGAAGGGCGCGTCGTGGTAGAGATCCTTGATCCAGTTGGCGAACAGCAGGAACGCGTAGGTGCGCCAACGGTTGACCGGTGGCAGCAGGGGATCGTCGCTGGGAAAATAGTGGACCGGAAGTTTGGTTCCGAGCCCTTCCCGGAGATCACGCGCGTACTCGTTCGCCAGCGTGTCGGCATCGTACTCGAGGTGGTTCAACACGAAGACGTCCTTGCGGGCGTCGTCGAGAACCAGCGCGACGCCGGATTCCGGCGCCCGAGCCAGCACGGAGAGGTTCGGCACCGCGGCGATGTCCTCAGCGCGATTGCCGGTGTAACGCGACACGGGCATCGGGAAGCGGTCCGTGAAGCCGGCCAGCAGGCCAACGCGCTGCCTGCCGGGATCCAATGCGTGATCGAACACGCCGAACAGCTTCTCGGGCAGCTCGAACTTGTCGACGCCGTGCAGCTGATACAACAGCGCCTGCGCACCCCAGCAGGTGCCGAGCCGCCGCAGGACGTGGCTGTCCGACCAGTCGATGATCTCGGTCAACTCGGACCAGTAGTCCACCTTCTCGAAATCGATCGTCTCGACCGGCGCGCCGGTAACGATGAGCCCATCGAAGAACTCGTCTCGCACGTCTGAAAGCCGTCGATAGAACTGCAGCAGGTAGTCGGCCGGGGTGTTCTGCGGCTGGTAGCTGGCCGTGGTCATCAGCGTGAGCTCGATCTGGAGCGGCGTGTTGCTCAACAGCCGGGCGAACTGGATCTCCGTCTCCTTCTTCTTGGGCATCAGGTTGAGCAGCAGGATCTTGAGCGGCCGGATGTCCTGCCGCAGCGCGGTCTCGGCCGTGATGATCTCCACACCCTCTTTTTCGAGCTCGGTGCGCGCCGGCAGCTTGTCGGGAATCTTGATCGGCATTCTGGCGGTCCACTGCCTCCCCCGCTCGCGCGGAAATTCGAGAACTCAAAAGCTACACACGGCGAGCGGTCGGGTCCATGCCCGGGTGGAGCGCGGTGATCGGGCGATCCCGGATCCAGTCGGATCCATGTAGCGGTCGCAGCGATCGACGATTGGCCGGTTCAGATGCGACGGATGGACGCGATCGGGTGGCGTCGCCACCTGCGGCTCGGCGCGAAGACCGCGCAGGCAGCCGACGGCGGGGCCGGTCCCGACGAAGCAGCGCTCCTCAAGGCGAGCAGCTCAGATCTTCCCCGCGCTGCGAGTGGGCGACGCGCTCTGGTCGATACATTTCGGTCCGGCCGTTGAAGAACGCCCCGCGCGCGATTTCGAACGACGGCGTCTTGACGTTGCCGTGCAGCCGGCCGCTCGCGTGGATCACGACCTCGCGGGACGCGTCGAGGTTGCCGACCACCGCGCCGAAAATGATCACCGTGCGCGCTTTGATGTCGCCCGTGACGGTTGCGCGCTCATCCACGGTCACCGTCTTGCCGGCCTCGATGCTGCCGCGAAACTCTCCCTGAACCCGCAGCGAGTTTTCGAGCGCGAGCCTGCCTTCGACCTCGCAACCCTCTTGGATGCAGGCCGTATGGTCCTCTGCGGCGGGCTGCTGCGGAGCCTCGGAAACCGCAGTGTCTCGCCGAACCAACCTGCGACCGATCTCAAGTTTCTCCCAGCCGGAACTCATCATCGCCATACGCCTGTTCCTTCCTGCATCGGGGGCCTTGGTGTTCGCGCTGTGCCGCTGGGTGGGACATCGGCGCGCCGCGTTGAGCGCTTGAATGCCAGCCAAGACCCGAAAACGAAGACCGGCGGGTCGCCCATGTCCGGGAGACCCGCCGGCTTCGTGATTCGATCGTCGACCAACGGATGCTGGCTCGACGTAGGCTGGGATCTAGGCCGCGTAGCTGCGCTTGGCCTGGATCTTCCCGTTCCTTCCCTTGATCTTGAGTACGCCGCCCGCACGCTTGGCGAGTGAACGACCCTTGCGCACCGCGACGTCCTTCTTCCGGTGGGTGCTCTCGGGGCTCTTCTTGCCCTCGCGCTGGACCATCCAACCATCCTCGTGACTGCGAACGACAAACGACTTCTTCGGCATGCTTGCCTCCTATTGCTCCGCATATCGGGACGTGGAGCCGTGGATACAATCGACCGACACAGGAGTGATCTGAAGAACAAGAGACACCATGGAGAGTATCTCCTGGATCACGCTGACGCAGGAAATCGGCAGCTCGTGCGCAACTCCGGCGAAGCCCTGCCGGACTCTGTCAGCGACTCGGCCCGTGACGCCACGAATGACCGACCCCGAGACTCGCCAGCAGCGCGATCATGGCGACGAGCAGCAGGCGCGCGGCATGCGAGGAGGCCGGGACCGGTTCGGGTTCCGGGCCCTTGAGGATCCGGAAGTGGTCGTTCACGTTGCCGCTCTTGTCGATGAAGTAGCCGTCCAACTGGCGGCCGTCGACGTCGATCACCAGCGAGCCTTCGACGTTCTCCCAATAGGCCATGATCGGATGCTGGCTGAGTCCCCCCGCGTTCTTGGACGAGCTGCCGACGACCGAGTAGACCGCACCCTCGTTGGGGTCGGGACCCAGCTCGGGCTTCTCGTAGGCGCCGTCGCTCGCAGGATCGCCGTCTCCCGCGTCCTTGGCATGGACCCCCGGTTCGTAGCTGCTGGAATCGCCGTAGTGCCCGTCGATCAGAACCGAGCGTTCATAGGAGTGGCTGTGCCCGGTCAGGTTGAGGTCGACGCCGTACGCCTCGATGACGGGATTGAAGCGCTCTCTCATCTCCTGAAGTTGGCCCTCGCTATCGGAGTCGTGAGAGCCCTTGGTGTACGGTGGGTGGTGCCAGAAACTGACGATCCAGTCCTGATTCGTCGTCGCCAGATCGGCGCAGAGCCAGTTGTACATCGTTCCGCCACCACCACCGCCGGGACAGATGTTGGTCTCGGGGTTCAGCGGGGCCGTGCGCGGTGTGTCGTGCGAGTCGAGCGTCGCAAAGTGGATGTTTCCGAAATCGAACGAGTAGTAGGCTTCGGTGCCGCTCGCGACCCCGCCGGCTTCTGCGGCGGTCGGCAACGTGAAGGCCTCGTAGTAGGGACCGGTCTGGGTCGGCGAATCCGAGGCGCCGAATTCGTGGTTGCCGGGTACGGGCCAGAGGACGTGGTTGCGCAGCACGGGCCCAAACACCTCGAAAAGCCCCTGGGTGTACTGGAGGTCGGTGCCGTTGCTGTACGCATTGTCTCCTAGAATCAGCAACAGGTCGGCGCGGTTGCCGCCATGGCTCGACACCCAGTTCAGGTACTGATTCATGACCGCGGTGGCATCCGTGCAGCCGGCGGTAGATACCGCGCACTCTCCTGAATCTCCGATG
>Ga0210102_1000417_pt1 | contig 11171 bp, 8 predicted proteins | sample RushOxbow_ThreeS_4_FD_185563 | JGI IMG/M metagenome (GOLD analysis project Ga0210102, IMG submission 185563) | Wetland microbial communities from San Francisco Bay, California, USA, that impact long-term carbon sequestration -... | ecosystem: Environmental > Aquatic > Marine > Wetlands ...
AAGCGCGCGTTTTCCGATTCGAGCCCGACGGTGACGCGCAGGTGTTGCGGCATCCCGTAGCTCGCGATCGGGCGCACGATCACGCCCGCCTTCAGGAGCTTCCCGTAGACGCCCGCCGCGTTCTTGACCCTGAAGCTCACGAAGTTGCCATGAGACGGAATGTACTCGATGGCGAGCCGCTTGAAGCCTCCCGTGAGCTGAGTCATGCCCGACCGGTTGAGCTCGAAGCTGTCGCGCACGAAGGCGGTGTCCTCGAGCGCCGCCGTCGCGGCGGCGAGCGCGACACTGTTGACGTTGAACGGCTGGCGCACGCGGTTCATCAGCTCGGCGACGCCGGCCGCGGCGAGCGCGTAGCCCACGCGCAGCCCCGCCAGGCCATAGACCTTGGAGAAGGTCCGCGTCACCACCAGGTTCGGAAAGCGCGCGAGCCAGCCGATGCTGTCGGACCGGTGCTCCGGCAGCAGGTACTCGTTATAGGCCTCGTCCAGCACCACCAGCACCTCGCGCGGCAGCCCGGCGAGGAAATCCTCCAGCTCGCGCGCCGGCACCAGGGTCCCCGTGGGATTGTTGGGATTGGCGATGAAAACGAGGCGGGTTCCCGGCGTAACTGCGCGGCGCATCGCGGCGAGATCATGGCCGTAGTCGCGCGCCGGCACCTCGATGCCGGTGGCGCCGGTCGCCTGCACCGCCAGCGGATACACCGCAAATGCGTGCTGAGAATAGATTGCGGCGAGGCCCGGCCCGAGGAACGCGCGCGCGGCCATCTCCAGCACGTCGTTCGAGCCGTTGCCGAGCACGATGCGCTCCTGCGCGACGCCGAGGCGGCGCGAGAGCGCCTGCTTCAGCTCGAAGCCGTTGCCGTCGGGATAGCGCGCGAGCTCGGGCACCGCCGCCTCGATCGCGCGCCGCGCGAGCGGGCTCACGCCGCGGGGGTTCTCGTTGGAGGCGAGCTTGATGATGCTCGCTTCTTCGATCCCCATCTCGCGCGCGAGCTCCGGGATCGGCTTCCCGGGCTGGTACGGCGCGATGGCGCGGACGTAGCCGGGGGCGAGGTCGCAGATATCCATCAGGCGGCAGCGGCGGGGTAGGAGCCGAGGATTTTCAGGAACGACGCCTTCTGCTTCAGCTCCGCGAGAGCGTGCGCCACGTTCGGCTCCTGCTGGTGTCCTTCGATGTCCACGTAGAACACGTACTCCCACAGGCCCGTGCGCGAGGGTCGCGATTCGAGCCGGGTCATGCTCACCTGGTTGACCGCAAGCGGTGTCAGCAGCTCGTGCATCGCCCCGGGGACATTGCGCGTGGACATCACGAGCGAAGTCTTGTCGCGCCCCGAAGGCGCGGCGTCGTTCTCGCCAATCACCAGGAAGCGCGTGGTGTTCTTCGCCTCGTCCTCGATGTTGCGCGCGAGAAGCTTCAGTCCGTAGAGCGCCGCTGCGCTGTGGGGGCCGATCGCCGCCACGCCCCGCTCGCGCGCGGCGAGCCGCGCCGCCTCGGCATTGCTGACGACGGCGATGCGCCCGGCCTGCGGCAGGTTGCGCGCGAGCCACTGCTGGCACTGGGACAGGCTCTGGGCATGCGAGTAGACCTTGCGGATGTCGCCGAGCCTGCCGCGTCGCGCCATCAGGCACTGCCGGATCGGCAGCATGACCTCGCCGCAGACCCGCGCGGGGGTCGCGAGCAGCAGATCGAGCGTGCGGCCGATGGCACCCTCGGTGGAATTTTCCACCGGCACGATGCCGTAGCCGACCCCGCCGGTCTCGACGCGGCGGAACACCTCGTCGATCGAGCCGCACGGCGCGAGCGTCGTGAGCCCTCCGAAATGCTTGACCGCCGCCTCCTGGCTGAAGGTGCCCTCCGGCCCGAGGTAGGCGGCCGTCATCGAGTCCTCAAGGGCACGGCACGCGGACATGATCTCCGTGAACAGGCGCGCCAGAGCGCCATCCGGAAGCGGGCCGCGGTTCTCCGCAACGATGCCGCGCAGCACCTGGGCTTCGCGCTCGGGACGGTAGGCCGCGCCTTCCTTCAGGTGCCCGATGCGCTGCGCGAGCCGCGCACGCGCCGAAAGCAGCTTTACCAGCCGCCGGTCGAGCGCGTCGATGCGGTTGCGGATGGACTTGAGCGAGTCACTCACTGCTCACCACTCACCACTTACCGCTCACTGCTCTACAGGCAGGTAGCGCACCGCCAGCACGCCCTCGATGCGGCCGATCTGCTCGATCACCTTGGCCGGCACCTTGGTGTCCACGTCGACCAGCGTGTACGCCATCTCGCCTTTCGACTTGTTGATCATATTGTGGATGTTGAGCCCTGCCTTCGCCATCGCCGTCGAGATCTGGCCGACCATGTTCGGCACGTTGGCGTTGGCGATGCCGACGCGGAACGGCGCCTCCCGCGCCATCGTCACGTCCGGAAAATTCACCGCGTTCAGGATGTTACCGTTCTCGAGAAATTCCCGCACCTGGTCGACGACCATCACGGCGCAGTTGTCCTCCGCCTCGCGGGTGGAGGCGCCGAGGTGCGGCAGCGTGATCACATCTTGGCGCCCGACGAGCTTGCGTGCCGGGAAATCGCAAACGTAGCAGCGCAAGTGCTTGTCCTCGAGCGCGGCCACTACCGCGTCGTTGTCCACGATGCCCTCGCGCGCGAAGTTGAGGAGGATCGCGCCGTGCTTCATCAGCTTGACGCGCCCCGCGTTGATCATGTCTCGGGTCTCCTTTACGAGCGGCACGTGCACCGTCACGAAGTCGGACGCCTTCAGCACCTCTTCGATGCTGTGGGCCTTCTTCACCTGCGACGGCAGGCTCCAGGCCGCGTCGACGGTAATCTCCGGATCGTAGCCCAGCACGTTCATGCCGAGCTTGATCGCCGTGTCGGCGACGAGGCTCCCGATCCGCCCGAGCCCGATCACGCCCAGCGTGTTTCGCGGCAGCTCGATGCCCGCGAACTGCTTCTTGCCGTCCTCGACCAGCTTGTTGAGCGTCTTGTCGTCGCCCTTGAGGCCCTGCACGAAATTGAGCGCCGGGACCAGATTGCGCGACGCGATGAGCAGGCCGGCGATGACCAGCTCCTTCACCGCGTTGGCGTTCCCCCCCGGCGCGTTGAACACCGGCGCCCCGCGCTGGCTCATCTTCTCCACCGGGATGTTGTTGACCCCCGCGCCGGCGCGCCCGATCGCCCGCACCGGTGCCGCGATCTGCATGGCATGCATGTCGTGCGAGCGCACCAGGATCGCGTCCGGGTCCTCGACGTTCGCGCCCACCACGTAGCGTGCGGCCGGGAAGCGCTTCAGCCCGACGCCCGAGATCGAGTTGAGCGTCAGTATCCGGAACTGCCTAGCCATGGGTCCGCTCGAACTCGCGCATGAAGCCCACCAGCGCCCGGACGCCCTCGATCGGCATGGCGTTGTAGATCGACGCGCGCATCCCGCCGACCGCGCGGTGGCCTTTCAGCTCGGCGAGTCCCTGCGCCTTCGCCTGCTTGAGGAATTCCTCGTCGAGCTTGGCGTTGCGCAGCGTGAACGGGACGTTCATGCGCGACCGGTCCTCCCGCGCGACCGGCGAGTGGTAGAACTCGGTCTGGTCCAGGTAGTCGTAGATGAGCCCCGCCTTGGCGATGTTGATCTCCTCCATCTTCTTCAGCCCGCCAAGCCCCTTCAGCCACTGGAACACCAGGCCCGCAAGGTAGATGGCGTAGGACGGCGGCGTGTTCTGCATGGAGTCCGCGTCGGCCTGGACCTTGTAGTCGAATATGGTCGGGGTGCCGGGGGCGGCCTGCCCGATCAGGTCGTCGCGAACGATCACGATCGCCAGTCCCGCAGGGCCCATGTTCTTTTGCGCGCCCGCGTAGATCAGGCCGAACCGGCTGACGTCAAGCGGCCGCGACAGGATCGTCGAGGATGCGTCGGCGACCAGGGGCACTCCATCCGTCCGCGGGATCCAGTGAAATTCCACCCCGCCGATCGTCTCGTTCGGCGTGTAATGCACGTACGCCGCCTCGCGATCGATGTTCCATTGGTCCTGCTTCGGCGCGTACGTGAATTTCGCGTCCTCGGAGCTCGCCGCGCTGCTCACTTTGCAATAGCGCTTCGCCTCGGCGATCGCGCGTGTCGACCAGTGCCCGGTGTTGACGTAGCTGGCAACCGTCCGGCCCCGGAGCAGATTCATCGGGACGACCGCGAACTGCGCCGCAGCGCCGCCGTGCAGGAACAGCACCTTGTAGTTCTTCGGGATCGCGAGCAGCTCGCGCAGGTCGGCCTCGGCCCGGGCATGGATGCCGATGAAAATCTTGCCGCGGTGGCTCATTTCCATCACCGACATGCCGCTGCCGTGCCAGTCGAGCATTTCTTCCGCCGCCTGCCGCAACACCGGCTCCGGCAGCGTCGCCGGCCCGGCTCCGAAATTGAATACCCGCGCCATCTCACGCCTCTCCATTTTCCGGCTCGACGATCTTCTCCAGGCCGGCGAGCTTCTCGCCCTCGTCGATAAGATTGATGAGGCGCACGCCCTGCGTGGAGCGCCCCTGCTCGCGTACCTCCGCGACCCGCGTGCGAATCAGCACGCCGCCGGTCGTGATCAGCATCATCTCGTCCTCCGCCCCCACCAGCTGGGCGCCGATGAGCTTCCCGTTGCGCTCGCTGCAGTCGATCGCGATGATGCCCTGGGTGCCGCGCCCGTGCCGCGTGTATTCCGGCACCGGCGTGCGCTTGCCGTAGCCGTTCTCCGTGGCGGTGAGCACCGAGAGGCTCTCGTCGCTCACGGTGAGCAGCGACACCACGCTCTGGCTCTTCTGCAGCTTCATGCCGCGCACGCCCGCCGCGGTGCGCCCCATGGAACGCACCTCGTCCTCGGCGAAGCGCACGGCCTTGCCGGCGTCGGAGAATAGCATCGCGTCCTGCTTGCCGTCGGTCAACGCCACACCGATCAGGTGGTCGCCGTCGTCGAGGCTCACTGCAATGATGCCCTTCGCCATCGGCCGCGAGAACGCCGAGAGCGCGGTCTTCTTGACCGTCCCCAGCGCGGTCGCCATGAACACGAAATGGTTCTCGTCGAACTCCTTGACCGGCAGCACGGCCGTGATCTTCTCGTGCTCCATCAGCGGCACCATGTTCACGATCGGCTTGCCGCGCGAGGCGCGGCTGCCCTGCGGTACGTCGTAGACCTTGAGCCAGTAGACGCGCCCGCGATTGGAGAAGCACAAGATGTGATCGTGGGTGTTCGCGATGAAGAGCTTCTCGACGAAGTCATCCTCCTTGGTCGAGGTCGCCTGCCGGCCGCGCCCGCCGCGCTTCTGGGCGCGATAATCCGCGACCGGCTGGCATTTCATGTAGCCGCCGTGCGAGAGCGTTACCACCACATCCTCGGACGCGATCAGGTCCTCGGTGGAGAGCTCCTGGGTCATGGTGACGATCTCGCTCTTGCGCTCGTCGCCGTACTGCTCCTTCACCTCGGCGAGCTCCCGGGAGATGATCTGGGTCACGCGGGCGGGATTCGCAAGCACGTCGATGAGATCCGCGATCTTGTCCATGGTCTCCCGGTATTCCACGGTGATCTTGTCCTGCTCGAGCGCAGTCAGGCTCTGCAGCCGCATCTCGAGGATGCGCTGCGCCTGGACATCGGAGAGCCGGTAGCCCTGCTTCTGCAAGCCGAATTCGGCCGCGAGCCCCTCCGGGCGCGAGGTTTCGCCGCCGCTGCGCGCGAGCAGCGCCTCCACAATCTTGGAATGCCAGAAGCGCGCCATCAGCTCGCGCTTCGCATCTGCCGGCGTCGCGGCGCCCTTGATCAGCGCGATCACGTCGTCCACGTTGGACAGCGCCACCGCCAGGCCCTCGAGCACGTGGCCGCGCTCGCGCGCCTTCCTCAGCTCGAACACGGTGCGCCGCGTGACGATCTCGCGGCGATGGCGCAGGAACGCGTCCAGGAACTGCTTGAGGTTCAGGAGCCGCGGCTGGCCGTCCACCAGCGCGACCATGTTCATGCCGAACGTGTCCTCGAGCTGCGTCTCCTTCCAGAGGTTGTTGAGGATCACCTCCGGGTTCTCGCCGCGCTTCAGCTCGATCACCGCCCGCATGCCGCTCTTGTCGGATTCGTCGCGGATATCGGCGATGCCCTCGATTCTCTTCTCGCGCACCAGCTCGCCGATCTTCATCAGGAGGCTCGACTTGTTGACCTGGTAGGGCAGCTCGTCCACGACGATGGAGGCGCGGCTGCCCTTCTCCGCCTCCTCGAAATGGGTGCGTGCGCGCATCACCACCCGTCCGCGCCCGGTGCGGTAGCCTTCCTTCACGCCCTGCACCCCGTAGATGACGCCGGAGGTGGGGAAATCCGGGCCGGGAATGATCCGGATCAGGTCGTCGATGCTGATGTCGGGATTGGCCAGCAGCGTTTGGCAGGCGTCCACCACCTCGGAGAGGTTGTGCGGCGGGATGTTCGTCGCCATGCCGACCGCAATGCCCGAGGACCCGTTCACGAGCAGGTTGGGGATGCGCGTCGGCAGCGTGGTCGGCTCCTGCTCCTTGCCATCGTAATTCGGCACGAAGTCGACCGTCTCCATGTCGATGTCGGCCAGCATGTCCGAGGTGATGCGCTCCAGCCGGCATTCCGTGTAGCGGTAGGCGGCCGGGGAGTCGCCGTCCACGGAGCCGAAATTCCCCTGCCCGTCGATCAGGGTGTAGCGCATGGAGAAATCCTGTGCCATGCGCACCAGCGCTTCGTAGGTGGCGGCATCGCCATGGGGGTGGTACTTGCCGAGCACGTCGCCCACCACCCGCGCGCATTTGACGTAGGGCCGGTTCCAGACGTTGTTCGCCTCGTGCATCGCGAAGAGAATGCGGCGGTGCACCGGCTTCAGCCCGTCGCGCACGTCGGGCAGCGCCCGCCCCACGATCACGCTCATCGCGTAGTCGAGGTAGGAGCGCCGCATCTCCTCTTCGAGGCTGACGGGGAGCGTTTCCTTGGCGATCTGATCCATGAAAATGCAGGGAAATCCCGGGGTTTTCCGGAGCCGTTAAAAAACCGAAATTTTAGCATGTGCCGGGGTCCCGATTGGGTCCGATCGGACGGCACTGACGGGCCGGCGGGACGGTGCGACTCCTCAGATGTGAACGGAGGAATTCGGGTGGCAACACGATGTGAGGATGCCGCGCCGCAGCCCTCCCGAAGCGCTCCCGGCGAGATTTCCGGATCGAGCCGCTGCCCGCAACGCGCCTCAGTCCATTTGATGAAATACCCGCTTGCTGTGCGGGCGCATCGTTCCCCAAAAAGCAACAGGCAAACATCCCCTTACCGGCGTAACCATGCTATGATTTCCGCATCATTTGCCTTGCCCGTTCCGATGTGATATTAGTAGCCGCGGGGAGACTCCATAGTGGTTAACCGGCACTTCGGCGGGTCCCTAACCATCGCATAACAGGAGGATCAAGAACATGAATTCAGTATTGCGCAAGATTTACACCTTCGCCGGAGTTCTGGCCGCAGTCAGCCTGTTGGCCGCGTGCGCGACAGAACCGGAGATGAAGCCAGAACCGATGAAGCCCGCGCCGGCGCCGAAGCCGGCGCCAGCGCCGAAGCCAGCGCCGAAGCCGGAACCGCCGAAGAAGGCCAAGCCCGAATTCCTCAACATCGAGCAGAAGATCGAGCTGCAGGGCATGCCCTTCGCCAAGGCCGAGATGACTGCTGACAACAAGGCCGAGCTCGACAAGTTCCTGGCCGCCCTGCGCAAGGCGACCAAGGCGCGCGGAGTCGTGAATATCAGCGCGGTCGTCGTGACCGGCCACACCGACCGCATCGGCAGCCTCAAGTACAACATGGGCCTCTCCGAGCGCCGCGCGGTCGTGGTCAAGGATTACCTGGTGAGCGCAGGCGTCGACCAGAAGTTGATCTTCTGGGAAGGCAAGGCCTTCAAGCAGCCGATCCCGGTGACGAAGTTCTGCGACAACAAGATGAAGCGCAAGCAGCTGATCGAGTGTCTGGCGCCGAACCGCCGCGTCACGGTGGAAGTCGTCGGCCGCGCGATCAACCTCAAGCCGAAGCCGAAGGCGGCGGCGAAGAAGCCGGCGGCGAAGAAGTCCGCACGCTGATATCTGATATCCGATCGAACACGATAGTTCGCGGAAAACCATCGCTCAAGAGCCCTGCCGCAAGGCAGGGCTTTTTTGTTTCTGGAGGAGGACGCCCTGGCTGATTCTCGCCCCCTCGCAGTCGAAGCCGGCTGGGTGATTCCGGTCGACCCTCCGGGGACGGTCCTCGCGGACCACGCCGTAGTCGTGATGGATGGGCGCATCCGCGACGTGCTCGCTGTCGGCCTTTCCCGGGAGCGCTACCCCGCCGCACGGCGCATCGAGCTTCCCGGACACGCCCTGATCCCGGGTCTCGTCAACCTGCACACGCATGCCGCCATGACGCTCATGCGCGGCCTTGCGGACGACCGCGCGCTCATGGACTGGCTGCAGAACCACATCTGGCCGGTGGAGACCCGCCTCGTTTCCGGCGACTTCGTGCGCGACGGCACGCTCCTCGCCTGCGCCGAGATGCTGCGCGGCGGCATCACCTGCTTCAACGACATGTACTTCCACCCGGAGGCCGCCGGGCGTGCGGCGCTGGCCGCCGGCATGCGGGCTGCGCTTGGCATCATCGTCATCGAGATGCCCTCGGCATATGCTGCGGACGCCCAGGACTACCTCAGCAAGGGCCTGGCGACGCGCGACGAGCTGAAGCACGAGAGCCTGCTTTCGTTCTGCGTCGCGCCGCACGCACCCTATACCGTCAGCGACAAGGCCTTCGAGCGGATCGCCGTGCTGCAGGGCGTGCTCGACCTGCCGCTGCACATTCACCTGCACGAAACCCGCGACGAGATCGAGCAAAGCCTGGCCCGCCATGGTGCGCGTCCGCTCGCGCGGCTGCAAAGCCTGGGGCTGGTGGACGCTAACCTGATCGCCGTGCACGCGGTGCACCTGACGCCGCAGGAAACGAACCTGCTCGCGCAAGAGGGCTGCCACGTCGCCCATTGCCCGAGCTCGAACCTCAAGCTCGCCAGCGGATTCGCGGCGCCCGCGAGCCTGCTCGAGGCCGGCGTCAACGTGGGGCTGGGCACCGATGGCGCGGCAAGCAACAACCGTCTCGACATCTTCACCGAGATGCGGCTCGCGGCACTCCTCGCCAAGGGGGCCGCCGATGACCCGACGGCACTGCCCGCGCACACCGTGCTCGAGATGGCCACCGTGCGCGCGGCGCGCGCGCTCGGCCTGGCGGACCGCATCGGCACGCTCGCGCCGGGAAAATGCGCCGACATGACGGCGGTCAATTTGGGCGCGCTGGAACTGCTGCCGTGCTACGACCCGCTGTCGCACCTCATCTACGCCGCCGGACGGGAGCACGTCACCCATGTCTGGGTGAACGGCGTGCTGCTGGTCGAGGACGGACGCCTGACGCACCTCGATACCAGCGAGCTTGCGGCGAAAACGGCTTACTGGAAGGACAAGATCAGGGCCTAGGATTGAGGAATGAGGATTGAGGTCCTGTAGAATCAAGATTGCTCAATGCTCAGTCCTCGATCCTCGATCCTATTCATATGATCAACGTCGATCCGCTCGAGCTCGAGAAATTCAGCCAGCTCGCGCACCGCTGGTGGGATCCCGGCGCCGAGTTCAAGCCGCTGCACGAAATCAATCCCCTGCGCCTCGACTATATCGACGGCATCGTCGGGCTGCGCGGCCGACGCGTGCTCGACATCGGTTGCGGGGGCGGCATACTGTCCGAAGCAATGGCGGCGCGTGGCGCGCGCGTCACCGGCATCGACCTTGCCGACAAGCCGCTCAAGGTCGCACAGCTGCACCTGCTGGAGTCGGGGCTCGAAGTGGAATACCGGCTGATCGCGCCGGAAGCGCTCGCGCGCGAGAAGCCCGGCAGCTTCGACGTCGTCACCTGCATGGAACTGCTCGAGCATGTGCCCGACCCGGCGTTGACCGTCCAGGCGTGCTCCGAGCTCGTGGGTCCCGCGGGCCACGTGTTCTTCGCCACCATCAACCGCAACCTGAAATCGTACCTGCTCGCGGTGATCGGCGCCGAGTACGTGCTGAAGCTCTTGCCGCGCGGCACGCATGACTACGCAAGCTTCATCAAGCCCTCCGAGCTCGCCGGCATGTGCCGCCGCGCGGGCCTGGAGGTCACGCGTGTCACAGGGATGACCTATAACCCGTTCTCGCGGGCATACGCATTGGGCAGCGACACTGACGTGAATTACATCATGCACGCCACAAAGGCGTGATCCATGATCAGGGCGGTCCTCTTCGATCTCGACGGCACCCTCGCCGACACGGCGCCTGACCTGACCTACGCGTTGAACCGCGTGCGCGGCGCGCGCGGGCTGCCGCCGCTGCCGCTCGCCGCCACCCGTCCTGTTGCCTCGCAGGGAGCGCGCGGGCTGATCGGCGCGGGCTTCGGCCTCAATCCCGGCGACGCCGGCTACGATGCGTTGCGCGACGAGTTCCTCGCCGTCTATGCGGAGAACCTGTGCCGGGAAACTCGCCTGTTCGCGGGCATCCCCGAGCTGCTCGACCGGCTCGAAGCGCGCGCATTGCCCTGGGGCATCGTCACCAACAAAGCGGAGCGCTTCACGTTTCCGCTGCTCGATCTCCTCGGGGTGCGCGGCCGTTCGGCCTGCGTCATTGGCGGCGACACAACCGGCAAGATCAAGCCCCACCCCGAGCCGCTCCTCGCCGCGAGCCACGCCATCGGGCTCGCACCGCGATCCTGCATCTATCTCGGAGACGACCGGCGTGATGTGGAAGCGGGCCAGGCGGCAGGCATGATAACGGCGATCGCAAGGTGGGGCTATCTCAACGGCCAGGACCCGGAGAACTGGAACGCCGATCATATGATCGAGGCGCCAGGGGATCTCCTGCGGTTACTGTAGGGAAGCGGCTTTTGCATTGAACTCGGGCGTAATGCCCATATCTGAGATAATGTCGATACCCCGGATACGGATTCGTGGGGGCGACTTGGTTTCGACGCAGGTAGCGAAGCAGTAGGGGGCATGCCAAGGTCCAGTCACCTTGTAAAACCGCTGGAAACCACTAAACGCCAACGACGAGCGTTACGCTCTAGCCGCCTAATACCGGCTAGACGCTGCACTAGCTTGCTGATGGGCTAGGCCGAGGGGTAGCGAGACGCAAGTCA
>Ga0210102_1000418_pt1 | contig 11171 bp, 9 predicted proteins | sample RushOxbow_ThreeS_4_FD_185563 | JGI IMG/M metagenome (GOLD analysis project Ga0210102, IMG submission 185563) | Wetland microbial communities from San Francisco Bay, California, USA, that impact long-term carbon sequestration -... | ecosystem: Environmental > Aquatic > Marine > Wetlands ...
GCCCTACCGCGCTTGGCGTTGATTCGTGCGAGCCTCGCCGACGGAAGGCTCTCGGTCTCCGCGCCCGATCGGGCTCCACTCGAGCTGCCGATCGTCGAGCGCGGCGATCCGCGGTGTACCAAGCTCTGGCACGACGAGGCGCTCGCAGTCGATCAAGGTGACGTTGCCGCGCTGTGGTTCAGCGAGTACCTCGGCCGGCCGTGCCGGCTGGTCGCGAGCGACGAAGCCCGCAAGCGAACGGCGCCCGAGAAGTTCCGCCACATCTTTGCCGCGGAGCAGCGTCGCTTCGCGGCAGTCGCTCCGATCCTGCTGACGAGCCAGGCGTCACTCGACGATCTCAACGCGCGCATCGCCAAGCCGATCCGGATGAATCGATTCCGCCCGAACTTCGTCGTCGCTGGAAGCGCGCCATTTCACGAGGAGTGGTGGGCGCGCTTGCGGATCGGTGCTCTCGAATTCGAAAGAGTCGCGTCCAGCGAGCGCTGCAGCGTCACGCAGCTGAACCAGGAAACCGCCGAGCGGGGCGTCGAGCCGATCCGCACGCTCGCGAAATACCGCCGGCAGCCCGGGGGCATCGGCGGCGGTGTCGTCTTCGGCGTCTATTTCCGACCGATGGGCCCCGGTGTGCTGCAGCTCGGCGACGAAGTCAGTGTGCTCGAAACCCAGGATCGGTTCGTTCCGAACGATCGCGCCGCTGCGATTGCCGAGCGCGACATGCCGGCGCCGCCGAGTGATCTGTGACGGCGGTGGTCGAGTCTTCTGCGCTCGGAATGCTCTAACCCATTGTTTTAGAACGGCTTGTTTCTAAGAGTAAACACTCTTAGAATGTGCGCATGGAATATCGGGTCGAGCAGCTCGCCGCGGCCGCACAGCTGCCGGTCGACACGCTTCGCTTCTATCAGGCGCGCGGTCTGCTGCCCGCGCCGCGGCGCGAGGGCCGCATCGCCGTCTACGAAGATCTGCACCTCGAGCGGCTGACGCGCATTCGCTCACTCCAGCAGCAGGGTTTTTCGCTCTCCCAGATCCAGCGCGTGCTCGAGCCGCCCGCCGACGGATCCGAAGAACCTCTGCTCGCGGCATTGCTCGAGGAAACGGTCGGCGAGCGCACGCTCAGCCGCGAAGCCTTCGCCGCCGAATCGGGCATGCCGAAGGGGATGATCCTCGCGGCCGAAACCGCCGGATTGTTCGAACCGGTCGTCGTGGACGGCGAGCCGCGCTTCGTCGAAGCGGATCTCGGAATGGCGCGCGCGGCGCTGATGCTGCTCGAGGCGGGCATCCCGCTGCAGGAATTGTTGGAGCTCGCCTCCCGCCACGCGCAGAACGTGCAGGCCGCGTGCGATGCGGCGATCGATCTCTTCGACACGAGCATTCGCAAGCGCGGGGCCAACGCCGATGACGAGAACGTGACGCGCCTCTTCAAGGCGATGCTGCCGCAGGCCACGCGCCTCGTCGCGCTTCATTTTCAGCGCACACTCGTCGCGCGCGCGCTCGACCGATTCCGCGACAAGCACGAACACGGCACCCTCGCGAAGGCGCTGGCGGCGACGGAGTCCGCTCAACTCGATGTCGAAGTCACATGGCGCTAGATCCCCTGCCGTCGCTCGAGGAGAAGGGCGCGCGGGTGCGCGCGATGTTCGACCGGATCGCTCCGCGCTACGACGCGCTCAATCGATTGCTGAGTGCGGGGCTCGATCAGCGCTGGCGTCGCGAAGCCCTGGACTGGATCCGCGTCGGCATGGGCGATCGCGTGGTCGATCTCGCCTGCGGAACCGGCGATCTGGCCGAACTTTCGATGGCGCGCGGGGCGCATGTAATCGGTGTGGATTTCGCGTTCGAGATGCTCTGCGCGGCGCGTCGCCGCGGAATTCGAGCCGCGCTCCTGCAGGCTGATGGGGAAGCCCTTCCGCTGCCCGACGAGTGGGCGACGGTCGTGACGTGCGGCTTCGCGCTGCGCAACTTCGTGAGTCTGCCGGCGATTTTTCGCGAACTGGCGCGGGTGTTGGAGCCGGGCGGACGCGTGGCGTTCATCGAGGTGGATCGACCGCGCCCAGCGCTGATCCGGGCCGCTCATGCGGTCTACTTCGATCGCATCGTCCCCTGGGTAGGTGGTCTGCTCTCGGATCGCAGCGCTTACGCGTATCTCCCGAAGTCGACCGTCTACCTGCCGCCGACGGCAGAACTGCTCGCGTTGCTCGAGAGCGCGGGCTTCGAGCAGGTCGAACACCGACCCTTGTTGCTGGGTGCGGCGCAGATCGTGACGGGAACTCGGAGGAAGCCGTGAGCCTGGATCACAGTGCGGAGCTGGCCGTCGCCGCGCAGACTGCGCTGGAGGCTGGGGGGCGAACCGGCGAAACGCAGTGGGTGGGCGTGCAGGCGGAGATCCCCTCCTGTGACGCTCTCGCGGCTTTCGCGGCGTCGGAATCCCCTGACCGCTTCTACTGGGAGCGCCCTGTCGAGGGACGTTCGATCGCGGCATTTGGCTGCGCGGGGGCGATCGAGACCGAAGGAGAGGGGCGCTTTGCGGAGTCGTCGGAGCGCGCCGAGCATCTTTTTGCGCGCCTGCACGTCGCTGGGCGTGCTGCGCCCGCGACCGCGGGGCCCTTTCTCGTCGGGGGGTTCGCGTTCGCGAACGCCGCGCCGAGCGATCCGCATTGGCGCGATTTTCCGGCAGGTCGGCTGGTCTTGCCTCGGGTCACGATCGCGACGGCTGGCGGGCGGAGTTGGTGCACGCTCGTCCGCACCGTTCAGCCCGCCGAACGACTCCAATCGGAAACGTGCGCGCGGGATCTGGTTGACTCATTCGGCGCCGAATTCGATGACGTCGTGCGCGGACTGACCCACCCCGGCCTGATCGACGGGTCGATCGCGGAGGCCGGCGGACCGCCCGGTTACCACGCGTGCGCGGACCGGACCCACGCCGAGTACCGTGCACAGGTCGAGGCCGCACTGCGCGAGATCGCAGCAGGCCGTTTCGAAAAGGTGGTGCTGGCGCGGTCCGTCTGCGTGCGCGAACAGGGCGATCACGATCCGCGCGCGCTGTTGGACACCCTGCGCCGGGCCCATCCGACCTGCGCGATCTTCGCCGTTGCGCGACCCGGCGTCGTCTTTCTAGGTGCCACGCCGGAGTGTCTGGTACGGCTCGTCGATGGCCGGGTCGAGACGACCTCGGTCGCGGGTTCTGCGCCGCGCGGGCGCAGCCCGGAGGAGGATCTCGAACTCGGCCGCCAGTTGCGGGAGAGCAAGAAGGAGCAGGCCGAGCACGCGTTCGTGGTGAGGGCGCTCTGCGACGCGCTGGCACCGCATTGCGATGCGCTGGAGGTCCGGGAGTCGCCGCGCCTGATGCGGCTCCAGGACATCCAACACCTCGAAACGCCGATCACGGGACAGCTGCGCGCGCGCCGATCGATCCTGGAACTGGTGGGTTCGGTTCATCCGACACCCGCGATTGCCGGCGCGCCGCGCGAGGCGGCACTCGAATGGCTGAACGCCAATGAGGGTCTCGATCGCGGTTGGTACAGCGCTCCAGTTGGTTTTGCGGATTCCGCAGGAGGTGGCGAGTTCTACGCCGCGTTGCGTTCCGCGGTACTGCGCGGGTCCGAAGCGCGGCTGTTTGCGGGTGCAGGTGTCGTCGACGGATCGGACCCGGAAGCCGAACTCAGGGAGACCCGACTCAAACTGCGCGCGATGCTCTCCCCGCTGATGGAGATCTGAATTGGGCGCCGACGCGAATTCCAGAGCAGTCCCGGATGCGGCTGCAAACCCGGCCCATCTGTTTGCCGCGGCACTCGTCGATGAACTCGCGCGCGCGGGTGTGCGGGAGGTCTGTGTCTGTCCCGGTTCGCGCTCGACGGCGCTCGCGATTGCGGCCGCCGAGCATCCTTCGCTTCGCTGTTGGTCGCAGATCGACGAGCGGTCTGCGGGCTTCTTTGCGCTCGGAGCCGCGAAGGCGACCCGTGAACCTGCCGCGCTCATCTGCACATCGGGCACCGCCGCCGCGAATTTCCATCCCGCGCTGATCGAGGCCTACCACGGCCGCGTGCCACTGATCGTGCTCAGCGCCGACCGGCCGCCCGAGCTGCGCGACTGGGGGGCGGGCCAGACGATCGACCAGGTCCGACTCTACGGCACGCACGTGCGTTGGTTTGCGGAGACCGCGGTGCCTGCTGGCGATCGCCAGATGCTGAGATACGCGCGCGAAATGGGATGCCGCGCGGTCGCCGAAGCCTGGGGTCCGCCGCCGGGCCCCGTCCACCTCAACGTGCCATTTCGCGATCCGCTCGCGCCGACATCGATCTCGACCGCAGCGGAGGTCGCGGTCACGGGTCGCGGCCATCAACCCTACACCCGAGTCAGTCGCGGTGTCCAGATACCGCGGTCGGAAGACCTGGAGCGGCTGCTGGCGCGCGTGAAAGCGTGTGAACGCGGTGTGATCGCGTGTGGCCCGATGGATGTGGAACCGGAACTCTGCGCGGCGATTGCCGGCCTCGCGGCGGGATTGGGCTGGCCAATCCTCGCGGATCCGACCTCGCAGTTGCGATCGGGTGCGCACACCCGCTTCGGTCCCGTCGTGGGGAACTCGGATCTCTTCCTGAGGGACGAGCGAGTCGCCGCCGCGCTCGAACCCGCAGCCGTGTTGCGTTTCGGCGGGACGCCGACCAGCAAGGCGCAGCGACTCTGGCTCGAGAGGCAACCTCCGGAGCAGCTGATTCTCGTCGATCCCGAGGCGGCCTGGAACGATCCGGGCCATCTGGCTTCGGAGGTCTTCCAGGTCGATCCACTCGCGCTGTGCAAAGCGCTCAGTGGACGTTTGTCGGCTTCGGAGCGCGGTTCGCCGTGGCTGCAGCGCGTTCTGCAAGCCGAGCGTTGCGCGGCGGATGCCGTCGCGGACCTGATTGCCGATGAGGACGGGCTGTTCGAGCCGCGCGCGATTCGCGAACTCGCCGAGGCCCTGCCCGATGACGCAATTCTCTACGTGTCGAACAGCATGCCCGTGCGCGACCTCGATGCGTTTCTGCCGGTTTCGGATCGAGCGTTGCGGGTGCTCGCAAATCGGGGTGCCAACGGCATCGACGGGATGCTTTCGAGTGCACTCGGAGCCGCGGCATCGCAGCCCAGGCCAGTCGTACTGCTCACCGGGGATCTCGCGCTGCTGCATGACGTGGCGGCGCTGCAGGCTGCCCGGCGCCATTCCTTGAATCTCTGCGTCGTCGTATTCGACAACGACGGCGGTGGAATCTTCTCGTATCTGGCCGTTGCCGAGCGCGTGAATCCCGAAGTCTTTGAAACGCACTTCCGGACGCCACACGGGGCGGATCTCGGCGAGATCGTCGCGGGCTTCGGTGCTGGCTTCGTGCGCGTCAGCTCGTGGGAACACTTCCGCGCATCCTTCAAGAGTGCGCTTGCGACGCCTGGGGTCTCGGTCGTCGAGGTTCCGATCGATCGCGACCGAAGCGTTGCCCACCACCGCGAGATCGACCGCCGCGTGAGCCAAGCCCTCGCGCGCAACCGCGTGAGCGATCCGCTCGAGCGCAACCGCGCGAGCGATCCGATCGTGCGCAACCGCGCGAGCGATCCGCTCGCGCGCAATACTGGGAATTCGCGAACGTGATGCGCTCGCACCGGATCGATGCGCGGGGTGTTCGGCTCCACGTAGCGGAGTTGGGCAGTGGGCCGCCTGTCGTGCTGCTCCACGGCTTCACCGGCTCGACGCGCGCGATGGCAGGCGTGGCAGAGGGTTTGAGCGATACGCATCGAACGCTCTCGATCGATCTCGTCGGTCATGGACGCAGCGCGATCCCCGAAGACGCCGCCGCCTACTCGATGACGGCGTGCGTCGCCCAACTCGCGGCGGCTCTCGACGAACTGGATCTGCACGACGCGCATTGGATCGGATATTCGATGGGTGGACGCGTCGCGCTCTCGTTTGGCGTTGCCCATCCGACACGGATGAGATCGGCGCTGCTGATCGGAGCCAGCGCGGGAATCCGCGATCTGCAACAGCGGGCGGACCGGATCCGCGACGACGAGGCGCTCGCCGATCGCATCGAACGCGAGGGCGTCGAGTCGTTCGTCGCGTTCTGGACCGCGCAGACGTTCCTGTTCGATGAACGACGGCTGGGCGCGCGCGGCATCGCCGAAGCCCGAAGGATGCGATTGTCGAATTCGGCCCAGGGCCTCGCGGCGAGTCTGCGCGGTATGGGAGCAGGCGCGCAGCCGCCGATACACGCCGCGCTGGAGCGTTTCAGCGCCCCGACCTGCCTCGCGGTCGGCGAGCAGGATGCGAAGTTCCGAGCCCTCGCCGCGGAGCTGTCCCAGGCACTGGCGAACGCGCGAGTCGAGATCGTTCCCGGAGCCGGACATGCGGCCCACACCGACAACCCCGCGGCATTTCTCGCATTGGCGCGTCGCTTCCTCGCAGACGCCGAAATCCGGAACACGCCGCCGCTGTCCGCTACCGAAGTGGCAGCACCACCCAGATGAGGACGCCATGAGCACAACCAGCTGGAAGACCGTCAAGAGCTACACCGACATCCGATTCGAGAAGTGCGAAGAGGGCATCGCGAAGATCACGATTGCCAGGCCGGAGGTGCGCAACGCCTTCCGTCCCGAGACGGTGAAGGAATTGATCGACGCATTCATGTGCGTGCGTGAGGATTCGAGCGTCGGCGTCGTGCTGCTCACCGGCGAGGGGCCGGACGCATTCTGTTCGGGCGGAGACCAGAAGGTGCGCGGGAGCGCTGGCTACGTCGGGAAAGACGGCGTTCCCCGACTCAACGTACTGGACCTTCAGCGGTTGATCCGAACGCTCCCCAAGCCGGTGATCGCGCTCGTGGCGGGCTACGCGATCGGTGGCGGCCACGTGCTGCATCTGATCTGCGATCTCACCATTGCGGCGGCGAATGCCCGTTTCGGCCAGACGGGACCCCGGGTGGGAAGCTTCGATGGGGGCTTTGGTGCTTCGTACCTCGCTCGGATCGTGGGCCAGAAGAAGGCGCGCGAAATCTGGTTCCTGTGCCGGCAGTACGACGCACAGCAGGCGCTCGACATGGGGTTGGTGAACGAAGTGGTTCCGCTCGACGCGCTCGAGGAAACCGGCATCGGCTGGGCGCGCGAAATCCTGCAGAACAGTCCGATGGCGATTCGCTGTTTGAAGGCTTCACTCAACGCGGATTGCGACGGACAGGCCGGCCTTCAGGAACTCGCGGGCAACGCGACGATGCTCTTCTACATGAGTGAAGAGGGACAGGAGGGTCGCGACGCATACCTCGAGAAGCGCGCGCCCGATTTCTCTCGATTTCCGTGGCTTCCGTAGGCAGATCGGCCGGCGCGGTCCGGGGCTGCGGCCCCTGGCTGCTCGCCGCGCGGCTGCGAACCCTTCCGGTGGCCGCGGCGCCGGTGGCGGTCGGGACTGCGCTCGCGGTTGCGGACGGGCAGGGGCGCGCTCTGCCGGCCGCCGCCGCACTGCTGGGCGCGCTCTTGATCCAGATCGGTGCGAACTTCGCCAATGATGTCTTCGATTTCGAGCGCGGAGCGGATACGGAGGCGCGGATCGGGCCGCCGCGCGCTGCGCAGCTCGGATTGCTGACGCCGCGACAGATGAAGACCGGAACCGCGCTCGCGTTCGGGTCTGCTGCGCTCGTCGGTTTCTACCTGGTCGGCGTTGGAGGCTGGCCGATCGCGCTGATCGGCATCCTTTCGATCGCCGCCGGCCTCGCCTATACGGGTGGCCCGTTCGCGTTCGGTTATCACGGTCTCGGCGACATCGCGGTGTTCGCGTTCTTCGGCATCGCCGCGGTCTGCGGAACCTATTACGTCCAGGCGCTCGAGTTGCCACCGATCGCATTCCTGGGATCACTGCCGATCGGCGCCTTCGCAACGGCGGTGCTCGTCGTCAACAACCTGCGCGACGTGGATACCGATTGCAGCGTCGGAAAGCGCACGCTCGCCGTGCGCTACGGCCGGCGGGTGGCTCGCTTCGAGTATGCGGGGTTGCTCGCTCTTGCGTACGCGATGCTGCCGCTGCTCGGGTTCGCCGGGGCCTCGCGCGCGGCCATCGCATTGCCACTGGTGACGCTCCCAGTCGCGGTGTGGATGGTCCACACGGTATCGACGTCCAGCGATGGGCCGACGTTGAATGCGGCCCTCGCGCGGACCGCGGCGCTCGAAGTGGTCTTCGCTGCGCTGCTGGCTGCGGGGCTGCTCGTATGAAGATCGTGCGCGCGGAGCTGACGCGTGTCCGACTTCGGCTGCGCACGCCGCTGCTGACCTCGCGGGGCCTGACCGACCGCCGCGAAGGCGTGTTGCTCGCACTCACGAGCGAGTCCGGCCTGGTCGGCCATGGCGAGAGCCTGCCGCTGGCGGGTTTCAGCGACGAATCCCCCGAACGGGCCTTCGAAGTGCTTTCGGGATTGGCGCCGTTGCTGATCGGGCGCGCAATCGAGGAACGCGAGGCGTTGTTCGACCTGGTCGAGACGCTGACGCCAGAGGCGCCCACCACGCGTGCGGCTGTGGACGTCGCGCTGTTTGATCTGGCAGCTCGCGCCCAGGGAATCGGCGTGGCTGCGCTGCTCGCCAGACCCGAGCGGCCGCGCGCGCGGGTCGAGGTCAACGCGCTCGTGCATGACGCACGGCCGGACGACGTCGCTCGCGCGGCCGCCGCCGCGCGTGCGGATGGCTACCGAACCATCAAACTGAAGGTCGGTTCCTTCGGGCTCGAATGCGACGAGGCCCGCGTTGCAGCGGTGCGAGATGCCGTCGGAAGCGAGACGAAGATTCGGCTCGACGCGAATGCTGGCTGGAAGGAGTCGGAGGCCGAGCAGGCGATTGCGCGCTTCGCCCCCTATCGGATCGAATTTCTCGAGCAACCCGTCGACGCGCGCAATCTGGGTGGGCTCGCACGCCTGTCTGCGGGGTCGCCGATCCCGATCGCCGCCGACGAGTCGCTCGCCGGAGGTCATGCGCTCGATGAGATCTTCGAGCGCGCTGCGGCGAATGTGCTGGTGCTGAAGCCGGCCGCGTTGGGAGGTCTGCGCGCCTCGCAGCGCGTCGCCGCGCGTGCCCGCGCAGCCGGCTGGGATGTCGTGGTGACCTCGACGCTCGATTCCGCGGTGGGCCTCACAGCCGCGCTCCAGCTCGCGGCCGCGCTTCCGGGCCCGCATCTCGCCGCGGGCCTCGCGACCGGCGCGCTCTTCGATCGGGACCTCGCGAAGCCGCCGCTGCCGGTCGACGGAGCGCTCTGCCTGAGCGATCGACCCGGCCTCGGCGTCGCTCCGCTGCCCGAGGGCCTCACCCGCTGTGCGCTCGGAGCGAGCGAGGAGGTCATCGCGTGATTCCGAACCTGGCCCAGCTCGCGGAGCGCGCGCGAACCGCCGGCGATCGGCCCGCGCTCTTCGCTGCGGGTCGGACGCTCGATTACCGCACGCTCGCGCGTCGCGTCGACGAGACCGAGCGGGGACTCGGGGCGCTCGGAGTCGCTGGCGGTGACGTCGTCGCGGTGCTGCTCGAAAACGGGCTCGCGTTCGCCGAAATCCTCCACGCGATCGCACAGCGGGGTGCGACGCTGTTGCCGCTGAATGCGCGGTTGACGCCGCGTGAACTCGCCTTCCAGCTCGAAGAGAGCAGAGCGCGGATCCTGATTCATGGCGCTGGACCGCTAGCCGAACTCGCTGCGGGGAGTGCGGCGCTGATCGACGCGAGCGCAACACCCACGCGGTTCGAAGTCGAACCCGATCAGACGCCGGCCCTCGCGGTCGCGGCTGCGGCTCGGTTCGAAGCGCCGGTCGAGCGGCCGCCGATCGACCCCGCACGCACGCTCGCGCTGATCTACACCTCCGGCACGACCGGCTCGCCAAAAGGCGCACTGCTCTCGCACCGCAACCTGTTCTGGAATGCGATCGGCTCGGCGATGCATCTCGGCGCGATGCCCGACGATCGCTGGCTCGTCTGCATGCCGCTGTTTCACGTCGGTGGACTCTCGATCCTGCTCCGTTCGGCGCTCTACGGGAGCGCCGCCATCCTGCACGAGCGCTTCGATCCGGACGCGGTCAATCGCGCGCTCGACGAAGAAGAAGTCACCCTCGTGTCGTGGGTTCCGACCATGCTGGAGCGCGTGCTTGCCGCGCGCGGCGGGCGCCGCGCACCCCGCGCGCTGCGTTGCGTGCTGCTCGGCGGCGGGCCGGCGCCGCGCGGACTGATCGAGCGCGCGAGGTCCCAGGGGTTTGCGATCGCGGCCACCTATGGGCTCACGGAAGCGTCGTCCCAGGTTGCCACTCAGGTGCCGACCTGCGCAGTGTCGCAAGCCGCTTCGGGTCTGCGCCCGATCTTTGGAGTCCAGTTGGACACGATCGACGACGACGGAAGGTCCGTGCGAGGGCGACCTGGAGAAGTCCTCGTGCGCGGACCGACGGTGATGGAAGGCTATTGGAATCGCCCGCAGGAAAGTGAGCGCGCACTGCGGGGCGGCTGGCTTCACACCGGCGATATCGGTGTGCTCGATTCAGCGGGCGCGCTCGAGGTTCTGGAGCGGCGCTGTGACCTGATCATTTCGGGCGGTGAAAACATCTATCCGACCGAGATCGAGAGGGTGCTGCTCGAACACCCGGCGGTGATCGACGCCGCGGTGGCCGGTCGTGCGGATGCAGATTACGGTCGGCGACCCATTGCGTGGTTGGTTGCCGCGCCCGGTCACAGACTGGATCTCGCGGAGATCCGCCGTTTCTGCGCGGATCGCCTCGCGGGTTACAAGATTCCCGTGGATTTTGCGGTTGTCGATGCGCTGCCGCGCAATGCCACGGGCAAGCTCATGCGAGATCGCATCGCGTGATGGAGGAAATTCCATGTACGAGGGTGGTTGTCTCTGTGGCGCGCTTCGCTTCAGCGCAGCGGTTCGTCCGATCGATGCGGGCTACTGCCACTGCACGCTCTGCCAGCGCTCGACTGGAGCGCCGGTGCTCGCCTGGGCGTCGTTTCCCGTGGAAGCATTCGCCTACACGAAGGGCCGCGCCGCGCATTTCGCGTCGTCTGCCTGGGGGCATCGAGAGTTCTGCAACCGCTGCGGAACGCAGATCTGCTATCGCCAGACCGATGGCGCGCGGACCGTCGATGTCAATCTGGGCAGCATGGACAACCCATCGGAGTTCCCTCCGGAGCACCATCTCTACGTGAAGGACCGG
>Ga0210102_1000419_pt1 | contig 11166 bp, 11 predicted proteins | sample RushOxbow_ThreeS_4_FD_185563 | JGI IMG/M metagenome (GOLD analysis project Ga0210102, IMG submission 185563) | Wetland microbial communities from San Francisco Bay, California, USA, that impact long-term carbon sequestration -... | ecosystem: Environmental > Aquatic > Marine > Wetlands ...
CGTGCTCTCCTCGGGGGTTCGTCTGCGGGGGAATGAGGCAAAGGTAGGCGCCCCCGCTTCATAGATCAAATCGATTTTGGCAATCCTTCCGATTACCAGACGCTATTGGATCGCGCAGCCGGAAAAACCACTGCCTAGCCCGAGACCGCTTCGCCGCGTGCCTTCAGCCGGCGATCGGCGTTCAGATAGCGGCGCAGCTCGTTTAGCGCCTGGCGGTAGACCTCGCGCTTGAACTCGATCACCGTGTCGAGCGGCACCCAGTACTCGTGCCAGCGCCAAGCGTCGAACTCCGGGTGCCCGCTCGCGCGCAGGCGTACGTCGCAGTCGCGCCCCACCAGCCGCAGGAGGAACCAGATCTGCTTCTGGCCACGGTAGCTGCCACGCCAGTCGCGCCGTATCCACTGCGCCGGCACCTCGTAGCGCAGCCACTCGCGCGTGCGGCCGAGAATGCGCACGTGCGACGGCTGCAGCCCGACCTCTTCCTCGAGCTCGCGGTACATCGCCTGCGCCGGCGACTCGCCGTGCTTTATGCCGCCCTGGGGAAACTGCCACGCGTGCTGATTGACCCGCTTTCCCCAGAACACCTCATTGCGCACATTGGCAAGAACGATGCCGACATTCGGACGGTAGCCTTCCTTGTCGAGCATGGCCACACCGCCATACTGTTAGAATCTGGACCGATTTTTCCACAGCATCTATCCAAAGACAACGCCGCGCGGTGAGCCGTTCGCTGCGCGCCGTGCCCGCCATGCGCGCGTCCAGTTTTTTCATCGGAACGCTGAAGGAGGCGCCCTCCGAAGCGGAGCTCACGAGCCACCAGCTCATGCTGCGCGCGGGCATCATCCGGCGGCTCGGGTCCGGCCTGTATACCTGGATGCCGCTCGGCCTGCGCGTTCTGCGCAAGGTCGAGTCGATCGTACGCGAAGAGATGAATCGCGCCGGCGCGCTCGAGGTCCAAATGCCCTGCGTGATCCCGGCGGAGCTCTGGCTGGAAAGCGGGCGCTGGGATGCGTTCGGTCCGCAGATGCTGAAGATCAAGGATCGCCACGAGCGCGATTTCCTGTTCGGGCCGACGCACGAGGAAGTGATCACCGATATCGCGCGACGCGAAATCCGAAGTTACCGCCAGCTGCCGGTACATTTCTACCAGATCGACAGGAAATTCCGCGACGAGATCCGCCCGCGCTTCGGGGTCATGCGGGCGCGTGAGTTCGTGATGAAGGACGGCTATTCTTTTCACGTTGACCGTGACGACCTGGTGCGCGAGTACCGCAACATGCATGAAACCTATACGCGGATCTTCACGCGTCTCGGCCTGCGCTTCCGTGCCGTGGCGGCGGACCCGGGCGCGATCGGCGGTACGGGTTCGCAGGAGTTCCATGTGCTCGCGGACTCGGGGGAGGATGCGATTGCCTACTGTCCGGATTCCGAATTCGCGGCAAACATTGAGCTCGCCGAGGCGCTCGCGCCCGCCGCCCCGCGCGCACCCGCGGGCAGCCTGCTGGAGAAAGTGCCGACCCCGGGTGCGACGCGCTGCGAGGCGGTTGCGGAGCTGCTTGGTCTCGGCATCGAGCGCACGGTGAAGGCGATCGCGGTCATGCACGACACGACGTTCTCGCTTCTGCTGCTGCGCGGAGATCACATGTTGAACGAGGTGAAAGCGGGAAAGCTTCCGGGCCTGTCGCCGTTCCGCTTCGCGACCGATGCGGAGATCGAACGCCATCTTGGCTGCGCGCCCGGCTACATCGGTCCGGTCGGCATCGCGCCTGGAATCCCGGTGATCGCTGACCGAACGGTCGCCGCAATGCACGATTTCGTCTGCGGCGCGAACGAAGTCGATGCGCACCTGCGCAGCGTGAACTGGGGGCGCGACCTACCGGAACCCCTGGTGGCAGACCTGCGCAACGTGGTGGAGGGCGACCCCAGCCCGGACGGCAAGGGCGCGTTGCGCATCCAGCGCGGGATCGAGGTGGGGCACATCTTCCAGCTCGGCAGCAAATATTCCGAGGCCATGAAGGCCAGCTTCCTGGACGAGAGCGGAGCGAGCCACCCGATGCAGATGGGCTGCTACGGCATCGGCGTGACGCGAGTCGTGGCCGCCGCCATCGAGCAGAATCACGACGCGCGCGGCATTGCGTTTCCGCGCCCCATGGCGCCGTTCGAGGTCTGCCTCGTCCCGATCGGCTACCACAAGAGTGCCGCCGTACGCGAGGCTGCCGAGCGCTTGTACGCCGACCTCCTTGCGGCAGGCATCGACGTTCTGCTCGACGACCGCCCGGAGCGTCCCGGAGTCCTGTTCGCGGACATGGACCTGATCGGAATCCCGCTGCGCGTGGTGCTCGGCGAACGCGGGCTGAACCGCGGCGCGGCGGAGCTCAAGGCAAGGCTTGACCCTGAGCCCGTGGACGTCACATTGGACGCAGTGGTGCCGCGCCTCCGGGAGCGCATTGCCGACGCATGAGGCGCAGCACGCCGGCCGGCATTGCGGTGGCAGTCCTCGTGGCGTGCGGCACGGCGCAGGGCGGCGAGCAGAAATACGAACCCCTGGCGAACAGCGTGCGCGCGAGACTGACGTCGGCGATCAGCGACCGCGCACCACCGGTGTTTCAGTTCGAGCGTGCCGAGGACGGCCACCGCTGGGTCCACGAGATGTCCAAGCGTCTGGAGCGACATTTTCCCGACCGCGCACGCCGCATCGGCTTTCTCAAGACGATTCAGTACGAGGCCACCCGCGCAGGGCTCGACCCACAGCTCGTGCTCGGGGTGGTCGAGGTGGAAAGTGCGTTCCGAAAGTACGCCGTCTCCAGCGCGGGGGCACGCGGCTACATGCAGGTGATGCCGTTTTGGACGAAGCTGCTCAGTCGCCCGGACGACAACCTGTTTCACCTTCGGACCAACATACGTTACGGTTGCGTGATACTGCGCCACTACCTCGACATCGAGCAGGGCGACTACTTTCGTGCGCTGGGTCGATACAACGGCAGTCTGGGAGAGCGGCAGTACCCGGACAAGATCCTGCGCACATGGCGCGGCCGCTGGGACTATGACGGGCCACGAAACTGAACGCAGGCGAACCGGGCTCCTGCGGGGCCACGACCACAGCGAGCCGTGTGGGCGATGCTGCGCGCGCTGACCGATCGTCCTCGCCTCGCACATTGGTTCTACGGCTTCCGGCGGCCGGAGCAAGGCGTCATCGTGCTGCGCCACCGGCGGGTTTACATCCTGCCGACGCGCCTGGGTTGGATGTTTGCGGCGACGCTCGGCCTGCTGCTGATCGGCTCGATCAACTACGCGCTCTCGCTCGGATTCGCTATGACCTTCCTGCTGGCCGGAATGGGTCTCGCCGGCATGGTGCACACGGCGCGCACTCTGGCAGGTCTGGCGCTGAGCGTCGGGCGCGTCGAGCCGGTGTTCGCCGGCGAAGCCGCACAGTTCCGCATCTACCTCGACGCACGCTCCAAGTTCGATCGCCCGGCCATTTTGCTGCGCCAGCTCGCCTGCGGCGCGCAGCTCGTGACCGATGTGCCTGCGGCCGGCACCGCCGAAGCGGTGCTGGCAGTGCCTTCGGTGCAACGCGGCTGGCTCGCGCTCGGACGGGTGATGCTGGAAACGCGCTATCCGCTGGGACTGTTCCGGGCGTGGAGCTACGTCGAGCCCGACGTTCAGGCACTGATCTATCCGCGGCCGCAGTATGCCGCTCTGCCCGCGCACAGCGCCGACCCTCGGTCGGGCACAGGCGGTGCTCTTGCGCAGGGCAATGAGGATTTTTCGGCCCTGCGCAAGTACAACCGGGCCGACTCGCCGCGCCACGTCGCCTGGAAAGCCGTTGCGCGCGGCGGCGCGATGCTGACCAAGCAGTTCGCCGGCGAAGCCAGTACCGAGCTTTGGCTCGACTGGAACGATCTCCCGCCCGATCTCGCGATCGAGGCGCGTCTGTCGCATTTGACCGGATGGGTGCTCGCCGCTGACAAGGCGGGCGCGCGCTACGGCCTGCGCCTGCCGGGTGCGGAACTGTCGCCGGACGGGGGCGACGTGCACCGCGCCGCCTGCTTGCGTGCCCTCGCGCTTCACCCCGCCGCGGCGACCGGGTGACGATGCGCGTCCCGCACCCGCTTTCGCCTGACGCCCGCCTGGTGACGGCGCGCGACGTCGCCTGGCTCGCCGCGTCGATGCTTCTCGTCATCGCGCCGCACACGGTGCGGGCGCCGTGGTGGCTGATCGCGCTCACCGTCGCACTGTACGTTTGGCGCGGAGTGCTTGCGCGGAACGCGGCACCCCTGCCCTCGCGCTGGCTGCTCCTCGCGATCGCCGCGATCGCGATGCTGGGCGTGAGGGCCGAGTACGGAGTGTTCTTCGGCCGGGCACAGGGAATCGTGATGCTGGTGCTGTTTTCCGGTCTCAAGCTGCTCGAGCTGCGCACGCATCGCGATGCGACCGTCGGTGTCTTTCTCTGCTGCTTCCTGCTGATTACGAACTTCCTCTATTCGCAGACCATACCGATGGCGGTTCTGATGTGCGCGGCGATCGCCGCGATGACCACGACGCTGGTGGGTTTCAACGCCCCGGGGCGCGATTGGCACCGCGACCTGCGCGCCGCGGCGCTGCTGCTCGCGCACGCAGTACCGGCGGCATTGCTGTTGTTTGTTCTGTTCCCGCGCGTACAGGGCCCGCTCTGGGGGCTGCCACAGGACGCGAATGCGGGTGTCAGCGGCCTGTCGGAGACGATGACGCCTGGACAGATTGCGCAGCTCGCACTCTCGGATGCCATCGCGTTGCGCGCCGAGTTCAACGCCGAACCGCCGCCCCAGTCCCTGCGCTACTGGCGCGGTCCCGTGCTGTGGGACTTCGACGGCCGAACCTGGCGCATGGGTGAGACGACCCTGGCCGAATTCCCGGAGCCGGAGGGCGGCAGCGACGTCTATGAGTACAGCGTCGTGCTCGAGCCGCACGAGCGCAAATGGCTGTTCGCGCTCGAAACGGTGTCGCGCCTGCCTCCGCGCGCTCACTTCACGGCAGATGGACAAGTGCTTGCGCAGCGCGACGTTCGCCGCAGGCTGCGCTACGACATCACTTCCGTTTCCGATCCCAAGCCGCGCACGGAAGGGTCTCGCGCGGTGCTCGAGCGCGCGCTGCAGCTGCCGGACGGCTCGAACCCTCGCACCGTCGCTCTCGCCCGATCCTGGCGCGGCGAGTCCACCGAAGACGCGCGCCTGCTCGCGCGCGCGATCGCCTACCTGCAGGACAACCGGTTCAGCTACACGCTCGAGCCACCGTTGATGGGACCGGATCCCGTCGACGCGTTCCTGTTCTCGGCGAAGGCAGGCTTTTGCGAGCACTTCGCTTCGGCCTTCGTATTCCTGATGCGTGCGGCCGGGGTTCCTGCACGCGTAGTCACCGGCTACCAGGGCGGCGATCTCAACCCGGTCGACCGCATCATCACTGTGCGCCAGTCGGACGCGCACGCCTGGGCCGAGGTTTATCTGAGCGGACGCGGCTGGATCCGGGTCGACCCGACCGCGGCGGCCGTGCCTGGCCGCGTCGCCTCGGGTCTCGCGCGCGCTCTGCCCGAGGGATCCGCGTTGCCGCTGCTGATGCGCCCGCAATTCCAGTGGTTGCGTTCCCTGCGTAACCGTTGGGAGGCCGTTGCACACCAATGGAACGTTTGGGTGCTCGGCTACAACCCGGAGCGCCAGCGTGACTTGATGGCCTATTTCGGCATGCGAGACGCCGACTGGCGAAAACTCACCGCCGTTCTGTTCACCCTGCTTGGCGGCTTTACCGCCGTGCTGCTCGCCTGGTCGCTGCGCGACTTCGCGCGGCGGGATCCGCTACAGCGCGCCTGGTTCCTGTTTTGCCGCAAGCTCGACGCCCAGGGCGTGAGGCGCGCGCCGCACGAGGGGCCGCGGGATTTTGCCGAGCGCGCCGCGCGACGCCTGCCGACCGCGGCCGAGACGATTCGCGCAATTGCACAGCGCTACATCGGGCTGCGCTATGGCGCACAGGCGGACCCACGCGGGATCGGCGCACTGCATCAGGCGATTCGGCGCCTACGGTTCAAATGAGAGCGCAGGTGTTCGCCGTGCTCGCGGGCCTGCTTGCGGCAGGCGCCGCGTTTGCTTCCCAAGGATCCTTCGCAGCTCGAGCAGAGGTACGGGCATTCATCAATGAAATGGTGCAGCGCCACGGCTTCGTCGCTCGGGAGCTCGAGTATCTGTTTAGCCGCACCCGCAGCCGCGAGGACGTTCTGCGCGCAATCGCGCCCCCCAGGGAACCGCAGGAAAGGTCGTGGGAAACTTACCGCGCGCGCTTCGTAAACGACGTGCGCATTCGCGGTGGCGTGGAATTCTGGTCACGCCACTCCGGGATTCTCGCGCGTGCCGCCCGCGAGCATGGCGTGCCCGAGGAAATCATCGTCGCGATCATCGGCGTGGAGACGTCGTACGGGCGCCAGACCGGCGCTTTCCGCGTCGTGGATTCTCTCGCTACGCTCGCGTTCGACTATCCTCCGCGCGCGGCGTTCTTCCGTTCCGAGCTCGAGCAGTATCTGCTGCTCGCGCGCGACGCCGGATTCGACGTCTTCAGCGTCAAGGGGTCGTACGCGGGCGCGATCGGAATCCCGCAGTTCATGCCGGGCAGCATCCGGCGCTACGCGGTGGACTACGACGGCAATGCGACGATCGACCTGAGCAACAGCGCGGCGGACGCGATCGGCAGCGTCGCGAATTTTCTGCGTGCGCACGGGTGGCGTCGCGGGGAGGAGATCTGGGCGCCTGCACGCGTGAGCGGGGATGCACATCGCGCGCTGCTCGAAGCCGGCATCCGGCCGACCATTCCGGTTGCAGATCTACGGGGCGTCGAAGTCGGGCCCGCCGCCGGCCTTGCGCCGACGACGCGGGTCGCGTTGATCGCGCTGGAAAGTCCGGGGGCGGAGCCCGAGTACCGACTCGGGCTGGAAAACTTCTACGTCCTGACGCGGTACAACCGCAGCAGCCTGTACGCGTTCGCAGTCGCCGACCTGGCGGCCGCGCTGCGCGCGGCCCGCCCGCGCTAAACGGGACGGCTGCGCGCCGCGCGCGCTTCAGGACGGCGGCGGCAGGTACTTCATCGGGTCGACCGGCTTGCCCGATTTGCGAATTTCAAAATGCAGCTTCGGCTGGTCGCTATCGGTCGCGCCAAGCTCGGCAATCCGTTCGCCGCGGGCAACGGTCTGGCCCTCCTTGACCAGGATCGAGCGATTGTGCGCGTAGACGCTGTTGTATCCGTCATCGTGCTTGATCACGATGAGCTTGCCATAGCCGCGAATTCCGGTGCCCGTGTACATCACCTTGCCAGGCGCCGCCGCGACGACCGGATCACCCGGCTTGCCCGCGATGTCGACGCCCTTGTTGTTCGGCTCGGAAAAACCGTTCAACAGCTTGCCCTTTGCGGGCCAGCTGAAGCTGAGCTCTCCGGGCGGGGCCGCCGAAGTCGCGGGCGCGCTTGCGGTCGGTTGCGCAGGCGCGGACGGTTCGCTTGGCGCAGCGGGCGGCGTTGAACCCGGCGACCCACGCGCGGACAACATCGCCAGGTTCTCCTTCGAGTACGGCAAGCGCAGCGCCTTGGGGCCCGTCTTGGTCGAGCCGTCGCCAGTGCCTTGGGCCGCAAGCGAGCCCGCATCGAGCGGGCGCGCTTCAACCCCGCCGGCCGCGCTCGGCGCACTGCCAAGTTCGACGCCCTTGGGCAGCGTCGCCGCGGCCTGCGACGTTCCCCGGGGGCCCAGTTGCAGCGCCTGACCGACGCGGATGTGCGTGCCGTCACCGAGACCGTTCCAGGCTGCCAGGTCCCGGTAATCCACGCCATGCTCGAGCGCAATGCTGTAAAGCGTCTCGCCGCGTTGCACCACGTGGACGCCGGCCGCGGTAGCGCCTTGACTGGCGCCCCGCGAAGCCGAGGTCGCACCGCGATCGACCACGGGCGCGGAAGTCGGGCGGCTCGCGCAAGCCGCGACGAGCAGTGCGACCGTCAACGCCGCGACATGCCCGATCGGTCTCGCCATCCTCATGCCTTTCCGCTCTCAAGTGGAACAAAACGCACCAGTTCGAGATCCGTTTCCTCGAACCCGCGCCCCACGCGCTCGAGCAGCACAAGGCGCTGTCTGTCCTCGGCCGCGCCGCGCCGCAGCGGCAGCACCATTCTGCCACCCCGCGCCAATTGCTGTAAGAGGGCTTCGGGCACCTCGTTCGATGCGGCCGCAATGATGATCGAGTCGAACGGCGCCGCCTGATCCAAGCCCGCCCGGCCATCGCCGTGCACCAGGCGCAAATTGGACAGCTTGAGCCCAAGAAGGTTTCTCCGTGCACGGTCGTGCATTTCTCGTATCCGCTCGATGCTGTAGACCTCGTGCGCAAGCGTTGCGAGCACGGCCGCCTGGTAGCCGCAGCCGGTACCGATCTCCAGCACCTTACCCAATTCACGCCGTGCTTTCTTGCCCGTCGTGAGGATTTCGATCATCCGCGCAACGACATAGGGTTGTGAAATCGTCTGGCCGTAGTTGATCGGCAACGCAGTGTCCTCGTAGGCGCGGTGTCGCAGCGCCTCGTCGACGAAAAGATGGCGCGGGACAGTGCCCATCGCGGTCAGCACGCGTTCGTCCCGCACGCCCTGCTCGCGCAACCGCTCGACCATGCGCACGCGCGTACGCAGCGACGTCATGCCGATGCCCGACATCTCCCCGGGCGCGCGTACGCTCATCGAGCGAGCCAATCCGGCAGGCGCGCGAGTTGCGCGTGAAACGTGAGATCCACCTGCAGCGGAGTCACCGAGGCATGCCCGTGCTCCACCGCGTAGAAATCGGTCCCGGGACCCGCGTCTGCCGCGCCCCCCGCCGGGCCGATCCAGTAGCCGCTGTCTCCGCGCGGGGTTTCGATCCGCACCACCGGTTCGGCTTTGTGGCGCCGCCCGAGGCGGGTCGCTTCGATACCCTTCAGCTGAACTGCTGGAACGTCCGGCACATTGACGTTCAGCAGCACGGGTTCGCCGATCACTGCGCGCGCGAAGCGTTGTGCCATCTCAAGCGCCACCCGCGCCGCCGACTCCAGATGATGCCCGCGCTTGCCGACCAGAGATACGGCAAGTGACGGGATGCCGAGCAGGAATCCTTCCATGGCGGCGGCGACGGTTCCGGAGTAGATCGTGTCGTCGCCCATGTTGGCGCCGAGATTGATGCCCGAGACGACCATGTCGGGAACGAATGAGAGCAGACCGGTCACCGCAAGATGCACACAATCGGTCGGCGTGCCGTTCACGTAGTAAAAGCCGTTCGCAGCCTGGCGTACCGTCAGCGGTCGATCGAGCGTGAGCGAGTTGGACGCGCCCGAGCGATCCCGCTCTGGCGCCACCACCGTCACCTCACCGACAGCGCGCAGCGTCTCGGCCAGCAACTCGATGCCGGGTGAGAAATAGCCGTCGTCGTTGGATACCAGGATACGCACGCGAGCGCCGCCGGGGCGCCTGATGTCGACCGGTGCCTGCGCTGGCACGCACAGCCGTGCCGGCTCTGGAAACGCGACGCGCCGCGAAGCGGCGCCGATGGTAACACGCGGCTGGTCGCGCGCAGAGCGGCTCCGCGCCAGCCTGCCTCGAGCGCCGCTTCGGCCTGCGCCAGCTCCAAGGCGACCGATGGCGCGGGGTACTTACTCCCTACGGCGCTAGCTCCGCGTGCGGACGTGAATATCCTTCACGCCCGGCACGGTCACGGCGACCTCCACTGCGGCCAGCTTCGCCTCGGTCGTTCCAGAATCGCCGATCAAGGTGACTTCGCCGCGGTCGCAGTCGACTTCCAGCTTCGTGTCGCGTGTCTCGGCAGCGCGGCGCAGCGCAGCCTTAACCCGCGCGGCGAGCGCCAGATTCTCGAGCTGCTTGCGCGCCTCGTCAGTCTCGGCGAATTCCGGCGAACGCACCAGCGCGAGCACCTCCTCGACGCATTCGTCGATCCGGACGCGCTGGGTGTTCAGTACCACATCGTAGTGCTCTGGCTCGGTCCAGTTCAGCCCGAAGTGGCGCTTCATGATCGCCGTGTGCGCCTCGTCGTTGGCGCGGATCTCCTCAGTCACGGCCGCAGCATCTTCCGTGTCGAGGCGCTCCATCATGCGTTCCTCGCGCAATTTCATCGGTGCGCAGACCCGCACGCACACGGCGTTGGGCACATCGCGCAGCAGGTGCGTCGCGCCCCAGCCGCGAATGACGGCGCCGCCATTTTTCATCGCGAGCTCGAAGATCTCGTCCGCGGAGAAGATGGCCATGCTCGTCTTGTCGGCGGTAAGCCGCTCGAGCAAGCCGGCGCTGCCGTCCAGCAAGCGGATGACGTGGCTCTTGCGCACGCGCATGCGGTCGGCCAGGTTATCAATCACTTCGTGGTAGATCACCGGAACGTCCAATGCACGTCCCAGACCGGTGGCCACGTCCTTGCCGAGCGTGCCCATCTCGCGCGTAATCGCAACGATCGCCATCTCGTCTCTCCTCCTCCCATGCGACGCATTTGCGGCGCAGAAGAAAAACCTTATACGTCCTCGCGGCGAGCCACGGCAATCCTCGAAACGTCCCGGTCCCCGCGGACCGGCGTCAGAGGCATTCCGATCCGGCGGCTCATTTTCGAGCCAAGTACTTGATTTTATTTGGTCGGGGCGGCGAGATTCGAACTCGCGACCACCTGCACCCCATGCAGGTACGCTACCAGGCTGCGCTACGCCCCGAGGCGCCGAATTCTATCAGCCCCGGGTACTGAGCACCTCCAGCAGGGCCTGCAGCTCGCGCTTCACCGCGCTCAGGTCGACCACGCCAGCCGTCCCCCGGCGGCCGTTGCCGGAAGTTTCATCGCTTGCCCCGTTCGCAAGCGTCCCATCCAGTCGGTTGCGCGCGCCACTGATGGTGAAGCCCTCTTCGTAGAGCAGCTCGCGGATTCTGCGGATCAACAGCACCTCGTGGTGCTGGTAATAGCGGCGATTCCCGCGCCGCTTGACCGGCTTGAGCTGCGTGAATTCCTGCTCCCAATAACGCAGCACGTGCGGCTTGACGCCGCAGAGCTCGCTTACCTCACCGATGGTGAAGTAGCGCTTCGCCGGAATCGGCGGGAGATCAACCTTCTTGCGGCTCGGCTCCATGGCGCGCCTTCTCCACCATGGCCTTCAA
>Ga0210102_1000420_pt1 | contig 11160 bp, 8 predicted proteins | sample RushOxbow_ThreeS_4_FD_185563 | JGI IMG/M metagenome (GOLD analysis project Ga0210102, IMG submission 185563) | Wetland microbial communities from San Francisco Bay, California, USA, that impact long-term carbon sequestration -... | ecosystem: Environmental > Aquatic > Marine > Wetlands ...
GACGACGATGCCGGTCTCGGTGAGCCGTCCGGTCTCGCCCAGCGCCCGGGCGATGCCGAAGTCCGCCACCAGGGTGGACCCGTCGGTCGTCAGCAGCAGATTCTCCGGTTTGATGTCGCGGTGCACCACGCCGCGTTGATGGGCGAAGTCCAGGGCCCGGGCCGCCTCGGTGGTGATCCTGAGCGCATCGGCCAGGGGCAGCTGGCGCTCGCGGCGAAGCCGGTCGCGGAGCGACTCGCCCTCCACGTACGGCATGGTGAACCACAGGGCGCCGTCCGCCTCGCCCGAATCGAATACGGTGAGGATGTGGGGATGCTGCAGCCGGGCGGCGAGCTCGATCTCGCGGAGGAACCGGTCGGCGCCGAGGGAGGCGGCGAGCGCCGGATCCAGCACCTTGAGCGCGACCGGCCGGCGGTGCTTGAGGTCGCGGGCGAGATAGACCGTGGCCATGCCGCCCCGACCGAGCTCGCGCTCGATCAGGTAGCGGTCGGCCAGGGATGTCTGGAGTGAGGTGGGGACGCCGGGCACGGGGAAAAGATGTGCCCCCGGCGACGGGTTGGCTAGCGTTCTATTGCACGAGCGTCACGGCCTCCACGCCGGGAACTCGTCGTCGGCAGAGCTCGTGGTCAAGCGAGTCAGACCGGTACCGTCCAGATGGATCGAGTACAGATCGTAGTTCCCGTTGCGGTCGGTGTCGAAGACCAGGGTCGTCCCATCGCTCTTCCAGGAGGATGCGAAGTCGTCCGCGGGGTTCTTGGTGATGTTCGTCGGGTTCGAACCGTCGGCGTTCATCACGTAGATCTCGTCGTTGCCGTCCCGATCGGTGATGAACGAGAGCATGGAACCGTCGGGGGACCAAAACGGGGCGCACTCGAAGGCGGGGTTATTGGTCAGGTTCACAGGATTCGACCCGTCGAGGTTCATCGCCCAGATGTCCGCGTTGCCCGAACGGGTCGAGAAGAACGCGATCTTCGAGTCGTCGGGAGACCAGACTGGCTCGATGTCGGTCTCGGGGTCGTTGGTGAGCCGGACCGGACTGGTCCCGTCGGCGTTCATCACGTAGATCTCGTCGTTACCGTCCCGGTCGGTGCTGAAGGCGATCTTGCCGCCGTCGGGCGACCAACTCGGATACCGTTCGTCGGCTGCGTTGCTGGTCAATCGCGTCACCCCGGAGCCGTCCACGTTCATGATATAGATGTCGAAGCCACCCTGACGGTCGGAGGCAAAAGCGATCTTGGACCCATCAGGGGACCAGTCGGGGTCCCAGTCACTGGCACTGTTGTTGGTGATGTTGATGACATCGGCCCCATCGGTAGTCGTCAGATAGATCTCCGCCGCTCCTCCGTCCCGCTCCGTTTCGAAGGCGATGAGGTCGCGGGTGAAATCGAAGCCGGGCGGCTCGGGCTCGGGCTCGGAGGGGCTGTCGCCCCCGCAGGCGACCATGCCGGCAGAGGTGGCGAAGGCGAGGAGGAGTGCCATTCCGGTGGCACTCGCGCGGGTGAATCGCATGCTGTCCTCTCCTGGTCTCGGGTGAGTGGTGACAGGCAGAACGCATTTCCCGGCCCCCTTCGGACATTCCGTCCCCCCCCCGGCCGCCTTCCACCGAGCGTCCCGGACCTTGCCCCGCCCGATCTGCGGCCTAGGTTGAGGCAGTCACCCTCAATCAGAGTGCGTCCCGATCGGCCTGGCCCGCGGAGTTTGCGCAGGTGCAAGACACTCAAGCGGTTACTCAACTGGTGAGGGCCTCGCGCGAGGGGAATCGTGAGGCCCTCGACCGTTTGTTCTCGCTGCTCTACGAGGAGCTGCGGCGGGTCGCGCACCGCCAGCTCCTGGGCCGGCGGCCCGACGCCACCCTGAACACCACCGCCCTCATCCACGAGGCCTATCTGCGGATGGTGGATCAGGGCCAGGCCGAGTGGGAGGACCGGGCCCACTTCTTCGGCTACGCCGCCCGGGTGATGCGCGCCGTGATCGTGGACTACGCCCGCCATCGCGGCGCCCGGAAGAGGGGCGGCCGGATGACCCGCCTCTCCTTCGACGACTCCGATCTCCCCATCGAAGCCCAGGCGGATGCGATCGTCGCCATCGATCACGCACTGACCCAGCTGGCTGAGCTGAACGAGCGGCTCAGCCAGGTCGTCGAATGCCGGTTCTTCGGCGGGCTGAGCGTGGACGAGACCGCGACCGCGCTCCAGGTCGCCGACCGGACGGTCCGGCGGGACTGGATCAAGGCGAAGGCCTGGCTGTTCGAGGCGCTTTCGGAAGAGACCACCGGCTGAGCCTGCCGGGGGAGGGGAGGGACGTCATGCTCAGGATGAGCAGACAGGAATGGGAGCGGGTCGAGGGGGTGGTCGACCTGGCCCTCGAGCTCCCCGCCGACGAGCGCATCTCCTTCATCGAGCTGACCTGCGCGACGGACGACCTGCTGCGGCGCGAGGCGCGAGCCGTGATCGCCGCGGCGGGACGGGCCGGCGAGTTCCTCGAGAGCCCGGTCGGGAACTGTGCCGCCGGGCTGATCCGGGAGATCGCCCAGGAGGCGGAGGCCGCCGCCGAGGACGATGAGAGCGGGTCGGTGTCAGGAGGGCGGCTCGGGCCCTACCGACTGCTCCGGGAGCTGGGGCGCGGCGGCATGGGCGCCGTCTATCTGGCCGACCGGGACGATGAGCAGTACGACCGGCGGGTCGCGATCAAGGTACTCCCGGCCGGCCTGCTGCACCGGGCGCTCCGGTCCCGCTTCCTGCTGGAGCGGCGCATCCTGGCCTCGCTCGAGCACCCGAACATCGCTCGGCTCTACGACGCCGGCGTGGGCGCGGACGGAACTCCCTATTTCGTCATGGAATACGTGGACGGGCGCCCGATCGACCGCTACTGCGACGAGGAACGGCTGCCTGTCCGCGAGCGGCTCGCGCTGTTCGATCAAGTCTGCGACGCGGTCCAGTTCGCCCACCGCAACCTGGTCGTACACCGGGACCTGAAGCCCGGAAACATCCTGGTCACGGGCGAGGGCGTGGTGAAGCTGCTCGACTTCGGGATCGCGAAGCTGACCGAAGGGGCAGACGGGCAGGGGGGCAGCGGGGCCGTTGCCCCCCTCACCCGGCCGGGACCGCAGCCGATGACCCCGGAGTACGCCAGCCCGGAGCAGCTTCGGGGCGAGGCGGTGTCCACCGCGACCGACGTGTACGCCCTGGGCGTCCTCTTGTTCCAGCTGCTGGCGGGTGCCTGGCCCTATCGCCCGAGGGACCGGTCGGTCCTCTCCCTCGAGAGGGCGGTGCTGGAGCAGGATCCGGATCGGCCAAGCGTGGTGGCCACGCGGGCGGAGCGGCGGGCGACCAGCCCGGCCGGCCTGCGGCGTCAGCTCCGGGGCGACCTGGACAACGTCGTGCTGATGGCACTGAGAAAGGAGCCGGACCAGCGCTATGCCTCGGTCCAGCACCTCCGCGACGACCTGCGGCGCCACCGCGAGCGCAGGCCGGTGAGCGCCAGACCGGCGACCTGGGGATACCGGACTCGCCGCTTCGTGCGCCGCCACCGGGTCGGTGTGGCGGCGACGGCGGTGGTCACGGGCGCGCTGCTGGCTGGGTTGGCCGGAACCGCCTGGCAGGCTCGGGTCGCCTCGCGCGAGGCGCGCCGAGCCGACCGGGTTCGGGAGTTCGTGGTCCGGCTGTTCGAGGTGTCCGACCCGGACCGGTCCAAAGGCGACAGCATCACGGCCCGGGCGCTCCTCGACGAGGGTGCCCGCCGGATTGCAAGCGAGCTCGAGTCCGAACCGGCCCTGAGGGCCGAGATGCTGGCCGTGCTGGGTGGGATCTATCTGAAGCTCGGCACCTACGACCGCGCCCGCTCGCTGCTGGAGGAAGCGCTGGCCGTGCGCGAGGCCGGGTCCGGCACCAGGCGGCTGAATATCGCGCAGAGCGCGGCCGACCTGGCCGCACTCCTCTACGAGCAGGGCGAGTACCCCCGGGCGGAGGAGTTGACCAGACGGGCGCTGGCGGTCCGGCGGGAGGTCCTCGGCCCGGACGACACCCTGGTGGCGGCGAGCATGACGGACCTGGCGGCGATCCTGGGGGCCCAGGGCCAGGACGACGAGGCCGAGCGCCTCTACCGGGCGGGCCTGGAGATCGATCGCCGCCACGGGGCGTTGGCGCTGGTCGGGACCGACCTCAACAACCTGAGCGTGGCCCTGTGGCGGCGTGGGAAATACGACGCGGCGCTCCCTCTCGCCGAAGAGGCGCTGGCGCTCCGCCGGAGGCTCTACGGGGACGAGCACACCGACGTGGCGATCAGCCTGCACCAGCTCGGCACCATGCTCATGGCCACCGGCGATCTCGAGGGGGCCGAGCGGCGCTACCGCGAGAGCCTGGCCCTGCGGCGGAAGCTGCTGGGCGACAACCACCCCCACGTCGCCATCACCCTCCACATGCTGGGCCAGCTGCTCCGGCAACGCGGGCGTCTGGAGGAGTCGGAGCAGGCCCACCGGGAGGCCCTGGCGATCCGCCGCGCGGCCTTCGGTGACGATCACGTCATCACGGCGGCGAGCATGAACGAGCTGGGGATCGTGCTCTACTCCCGGGGAGACTGGGCCGCGGCCGTGGGCCAGTTCCAGCAGGTGCTGAAGATCTTTCGCAGAGACCTGGGCGAGACTCACCCTCAGGTCCTCACCGTCATGAGCAATCTCGGCGCGGCCTTGCGGGAACAGGGCGCCCTGGACCGAGCCGAGTGGGTCCTGCGCGAGGTCCTGGCACTGCGGCGAGAGGCCCTGGGCGCCGAGCATCCGGACGTGGCCTCGAGCTACAACAACCTGGGCGAGGTCCTGCTGAAGCGGGACGAACCTGCCAAGGCGGACGCGAGCTTCCGGGCTGCGCTGGCCATCTGGCGCTCGGTATTGGCCCCGGACCACCCGACGGTCGCCTACGCGCTGCTTGGCCTGGGGCGAGCGATGCAGGCGCGGAGACGTTTCCGCGAGGCGGAGCCGCTCCTGCGCGAGGCGTTGGCGATTCGGGAGGCCAAGCTGGACCGGGAGAGCGCGGAAGTCGCCTACGTGCGCCTGGCGCTGGGGAGCTGCCTGGTCGCATTGGGGCGCTTCGGGGAGGCGGAGCCGCTGCTGCTGGCGAGCTATCCGGTCCTGAAGCAGCGGCTGGGAGACGAGCACGAGTCCACCCGCCGCGCCCGCAGCGCGCTCGCCGGGTTGTACCGGGCCTGGGGACGCCCCCCACCGGCCCTGGTTTACGCCGAATAGGCTGTGGGGTGCCTGCTCGCGCCTGCCCCACCGCCTCGGCGGGGGACCGAGCGGCTGGGCCATCTCGCCCTGCGGCTGCTCGGCTGGTCGGTCGTGGGTGCGCGGCCGACGGCGGACCGGCTCGTCATGATCGTGGCCCCGCACACCTCGAACTGGGACTTCTTCGTGGGGCTCGCCTGCGGGTACGGGGCCGGGATCCTGTCCCGCTGGGCCTACGGCTTCTTCGTGAAGTCCGCGCTCTTCCTCGGCCCGATGGGATGGGCGCTTCGAGCCCTGGGTGGCATTCCGATCGACCGGAGCGCGCCTCACGACGCGGTGCAGCGAAGCGCCGAGCTGCTGCGGCGGCGAGCGCGCTATCTGCTGGTGATCACCCCTGAAGGGACCCGGCGCCGCACCGAGCGCTGGCATGCCGGCTTCTACCACATCGCGCGGGAGGCCGGGGTGCCGGTCGTCCCGGTGGCGTTCGACTACGGGCGCAGGGAGTGCCGGATCGGTCCCGCCCTGGAGCCGAGCGGAGATGCCGATGCCGACCTCGAGGCCCTTCGGCGATTCTATGCCGGGGCGAGGGCCAGGTACCCGGAACGATTCGGGCCGATCCGCTTCCAGCACGAATCGGTCGCCGAGGTGCTCGCCCGTCACGGCGAGCGGCTGCTGGGGATTCCGGGCGTGACCGGCACCGGCGAGAGCCGGTGCGGAGGGCGGCCGTGCATCCTGGTGCTGGTGATTCGGAAGACGCCCGAGCTCGAGCGCCGGATTCCGCCGGAGCTCGAGGGCGTGCCGGTGGAGATTCGGGAGACCGGCCCGATCCGGCCGCTCGATCGCGGATAGGCCCCGGGCATGGGGCGGTCTGGCGGCCCCCGGGATCGCGGAGTAGGTTCTCGCCATGGACCCTCCTCGGGAGGAATCCTCCATGCCAGGCTCCCTCGTAGTCCCCCGGCACTTCGTCTCCCTCGCTCTCCTCGTAGCCCTCGCCCTCGCGGCGTCGGGCTGCTCGGATCGCGCGGAATCGCCTACCGCCCCCGCGCTCCAAGGCAGCTCGAGCCGGCCCTCGGTGCCGCCCGGCTTTGAGGCCGCGCGCCAGGCCCAGGAGCGGCATACCGAGGCACTCATGGCCAAGCCGGGCGTGGTCGGCACCGGCGTCGGTCTCGATGCTGGAGGCAGGGCCGTGGTCACGGTGTTCACGGCCAGGCCGGACGTCGGCGGCATTCCGGCCACTCTGGACCAGGTCCCGGTCCGGGTGGAGACCACCGGCCTGATCTATGCCCGGAGCGATCCCACTACCCGCCGCCGTCCAGCGCCGGTCGGCTTTTCCGTGGGGCATCCTGCGATCACCGCCGGCACCATCGGCGGCCGGGTGATCGACGCCCTGGGCAACGTCTACGTCCTGAGCAACAACCACGTGCTGGCCGCCATCAACGGAGCCCTGGGCTCCGCGACGCTCCAGCCCGGGCCCTTGGACGGCGGCACCGACCCGGCCGATCGGATCGGGACGCTCTCCGATTACGAGCCCCTCCACCTCGGTTGGAACCAGTATGGGGTCCCTCCGCCGAGCAACTGGATCGATGCCGCGATCGCGCTCTCATCCTCTTCGCTGCTGAGCAACTCCACGCCCACCGACGACGGGTACGGCGCGCCGAGCGCATCGCTGTACGCCGACGGGAACGGCGACGGGGTCTTCGACGATCTCGCACTGCTGTTGGGAGCGCAGGTGCAGAAGTACGGGCGCACCACTCGGCTGACCCAGGGCCAGATCACCGCGGTGAACGTCACCATCGATGTCTGCTACGACATCATCTGCTTTACGCTGGGCCGGTTCTTCGACCAGGTCGGCATCTGTTGCACCGGGTTCAGCGACGGAGGAGACTCGGGCTCCCTCATCGTGAGCGCCGATGGAACCAGGCGCCCGATCGCCCTGCTCTTCGCCGGCGACCAGAGCCTGACCTACGGCAACCGGATCGACCTGGTGCTCAATCGCTTCGGGGTCCACATCGACGGCGGCGCGCCGCCGGCGCCGGTGACCGATCTGGCGGTGAGCGGCGTGAGCGCGCCGAGCTCCGCTACCCAGGGGACCACGGTCACCGTCGGCGTCACGGTGCAGAACCTGGGCAACCAGGACGTGAGCGGCGGCATCGGCGTGACCCTGACCGACGCGACCGATCAGGTCGTCATCGGCTCGCTGCCGATCGCGGGGGGTCTCACTGCGGGCGCCTCGACCACGCTCGACTTCGCGTGGAACACCTCGAGCGCCTCACTCGGGGGCCACACGCTCACGGCGCATCAGGACTTCGCGGACGACGATGCCGGCAACGACAGCGAGTCCGCCGTGGTCACGATCCAGCCGCCGCCGCCGGGCGGCACCATGCACGTGGGCGACCTGGACGGGAACGCGACGGTGCAGAAGCGCAACTGGACCGCGATCGTCACCGTGCTGATCGAGGACGAGTCCCACGCCCCGGTCTCCGGCGCCACCGTGTCGGGCGCCTTCGATGCCGGAGGCAAGAGCGCGGGCACCTGCACCACCGGCTCCACGGGGACCTGTACCATTACCAAGAGCCGGCTGAAGCCCAGTAGCGTGACCTTCACGGTGACCGGCGTGACCCACGCCACGCGGACCTACGACAGCTCGGGGAATCACGACCCGGATGGCGACAGCGATGGAACGACCTTGACGGTGACCGGACCCTAGGGACGCTCCTCAGGGGTCCGGTCATCCACCTCCTTGGTGCCGAGATAGGTGCCCCTCTCGGCATCGTAGAGGTTGATCCGGATGATCCGCCCGGTCCGTTCCGGATCGGTGACTCGGGCGTGTACCACTCGATTATCGTCCGGTGGCCGGTACAGCACCAACATACCCGGCGCGGCGTGCGACTCGGCCTCATCACACGGCCGGGGAGGCGGCTGCTGGCTCGCCGGGCGTCCGGGATACCAGACGCGGCACTCACCGTCCTTCGGCAGGTCTCCCTCCGGAATGCCCAGCGGTCCGACCCGATCGCGATCGTGGGCCGGCTTCCGCTCCTCTATTGCGAGCACCTCGGGGTCCGGGGCGGGCGGCGTCGCCCGCGGTGCGCAGGCGCCCAGGAGGCACAGGCATGACGTGGCCCAGACGAAATACCAGGTCGGCTGGCTGCAGCGGAGTGTCGAGACCCTCGTGCGTCCCATAGCGGCTCCCCCGGGGTGAGGTAAGCCAGTATGGGCTCCGGGTTTGACCCGCGCGGTGACGCAGGCACCACCCTCCGGAGGAAGGGCAATGGAAGAGCGCCGCAGCCGCGTTGGGTGTGGCGCTCGTGCTTGCGTGGGGTACTGGGAATCGGGTTACTTGGGAAGACCCACCCAGAGAGCGCCGGTCAACTCGCCATCCTCGCCCGTGAGGGGAGCGTAACTGCCCTCGTACTTCCGACCGAACAGGGTCATCTCGCCGGAATAGGAGTGCTTGGCCACCAGAGCCGTGTAGGCCGGACTATCCTGCTCCAGCTTGGTGTTGACCGTGGACTTGCCCTCCTTGGTGAGCAGGGTGGTATGGGTGCGGACGAAGTCGTTCCCATCATAGGAGAGAATGGTGGCCTCGATCTTCTCCTTCACCACCACGGCCGGCGCGTCGGTGTTGGCGTGCGCGACGGCGACCCACGCGCCCGCGAGAGCCAGTCCGACTGCCAGGACGATCCCCGTGCCCACGCGACCCGTGGTCCAGCGATGGCGCCTCATAACTACCCCCTCTGAGTGGAAGCCTTCACCTGCGGCGATGGAACTCCAATGAGATTCCGTCCGGTCAAGGCGCGAATGATACGGATCGGATAGTGCGCGGGCAAGCGACGAAGGGTCACCGAAGGGTGGGTCCAGACTACCCCGCCTTCACCCTCGGAGTCGGCTTGATCCGGGACCCTCCGCCCAGCTCGCGGGCGACCCGGAGCGCTGCCTCGGCGCTCCGGTCGATGTCCTCTTCCTCGGTGGCCCAGCAGCTCACGCTGACGCGCATCGCGGCCCGGCCCCGCCAGCGGGTGCCGCCGAACCACGCCGTCCCTTCCTCCCGCACTCTTCGCATGACCTCCGCGGTCCTCTCGTCCGAGCCGAAGGAGACCAGCACCTGGTTGAGCACCACTTCGTTGAGCACCTCGAAGCCGGCCTCCGACATGTGCTGCGCGAACCGCCGGGCCATGGCGCACGATTGCCGTACCAGACCGGCGACCCCCTGGCGGCCCAGGTTGCGGAGCGCGGCCCAGACCTCGATGCCCCGGGCCCGGCGTGAGAGCTCCAGGGTGAACTCGGTCGGGTCCGCGAGATCCTGGACCAGGTAGCTCGCCTTCAGCTTCAGCGTCTCCCGAAGCGGCTCGCGGTTGCGGACGAAGGCCATCGCCGAGTCGTACGGCACGTTGAGCCATTTGTGGCCGTCGCAGGCCCAGGAGTCGGCGAGGTCGTGTCCGTCCACCAGGTGGGCGAGCTCGGGGCAGGCAGCCGCCCAGAGCCCGAAGGCCCCGTCCAGGTGCACCCACGCACCTGCCTCCCTGGCCCGCTCGATCACGGGCCGCAATGGATCGAAGGAGCCGGAGTCAACGTTCCCCGCCTGCACGCACAGGATGGTCGGACCCTGGTCCAGGCTGGGCAGCTTGGCCGGGATCATGCGCCCCTGCTGGTCCACCGGCACCCGGATCACCTGGTCCTGGCCGATGCCGATCACCCGCAGGGCTCGAAGCATGGTGGTGTGCACCTGGTCGCTGACCACCGCACGGATCGCCGGGGCTCCCGCCATGCCCTGGCGGGCCGCATTCCACCCGTGCCGCTCGAGCACCGCCTGACGGGCGGCCAACAGGGCGACGACGTCGGCCGTCGTGGTACCGGTCACGAACGAGCAATGGATCTCCGGCGGAAGGCGGAGCAGGTCCACCAGCCACTCGCGGGCGACGTCCTCGACGGCGCTTGCGACGGGAGACAGCACCCGCATCGCGGCATTCTGGTCCCAGGCCGCGGCCATCCATTGCGCGCCGAGGGCGACCGGGAGGGTGCCCCCGCAGACGAACCCGAAGAAGCGGGGGCTGGTATTGAGGACCGTCGCCGGGCGGCCCACCCGGTCGAGCAGATCGAGCACCGCAGGCGCCGGCTCGCCCTCCTCCGGGAGCGGCCCGCCCAGCGCCGCGAGCCCGGCCACCGCGGCGGGATCGGGGTCCAGCCGGCGGGTGCGCTGCTCGGCGAGGTGCTCGAGCGCGCGGGTCAGCGCCAGGTCCATCGTTTCGGCCGTGTCGGCTGCGAGAGCGCGCGGGTCGAAGGTCCGGTTCATCGAGCCTCTCCGGCTGGGGACTGGGCTTCCGGGACGGTCAAGCATATGTTCTTTGCACCACGACGCAACGGGATTGCACTATGGCAAACGACTGGTTGCCGTCGCTCCAGCGACCGCCGGAATCCGGTGCCGCGCCTCGGTATCTCACCCTGGTCGCCGCCATGGCCTCGGATGTCGCGCGGGGGCGGCTCAAGGCCGGCGATCGGCTGCCGCCGCACCGGGAGCTGGCCGAGCGGCTGGGGCTGAGTGCAGGCACGGTCGCCAAGGCGTATTCCGAGGCGCGGCGTCGAGGGCTGGTCGAGGGGACCCGGCGGGAAGGCACCCGGATCCGCTACGCCGAGGGCCTGGAGCGCATGCTGTCGGAGTCGCCGCGCATCAACCTTTCCTCCTCCTATCCCAATCCGGCCATCGCCCCCGACCTGGTCGCGGCGCTTGCGCAGGTCCGCCGGCGCGAAGCTGGGCTGACCGGCTATCCGCCGGCTGCCGGTCACGAGCGCCACCGCGCGATCGGGGAGTCCTGGCTCAGGATGACGGGGATCGAGGCCGCAGGATTGGCAGTGCTGCCGACCGCCGGCGCGCAGCATGGGCTGAGCCTGACCATCGCCGCGCTGCTGGAGCCCGGCGACACGATCGCCGCCGGGCCGCTGTGCTACCC
>Ga0210102_1000421_pt1 | contig 11155 bp, 7 predicted proteins | sample RushOxbow_ThreeS_4_FD_185563 | JGI IMG/M metagenome (GOLD analysis project Ga0210102, IMG submission 185563) | Wetland microbial communities from San Francisco Bay, California, USA, that impact long-term carbon sequestration -... | ecosystem: Environmental > Aquatic > Marine > Wetlands ...
GTCGTCTTGCGGTCGGATGTCCGGATTCATGTGTTGCTTGTCGATGCCGAGTCCGAGTGCGGATTGGGTGGGTTCCGCATCCTTGCGCGGAGGCGACCCACAGCCTCCCAGGACCAGCAGAACGATCAACAGCAGTCCAGATTGGATCTTCATGTTCCCTCGCTCACAAGTTTGGCCACACTTTCGAACCCGTCCTTTCGGCACGGGTTCGGTCGACGATCCCCGCGGCACGGCGCGCCCTCCAACGAACACCCTGGGGCATTGGGCGCGGAACGCGAGTATACGTGCGATCGGAAGCTTCGAGCGAATCGGTCGGATACCCCGAACGCATGGCGGATGCAAGCGGGGCGGGTGGTCAGCGCGAGCAGGCGCGAAGCGGCCGTCAATCTCCGTTGGGCCATTCCAGGGCACCCTCCGGCCAGGCGCGGGATTGCACCGGAATCACGCAGAATGCCTGACCGGACGGCGACTTCATGACCCACCAGTCGTCCACGTAGCGCACGCGCTGTGCGCCGAGCTGCTCGAGGCGCGCGACTTCGGCCGCGACATCGTCGGTTTCGATGTCGAAGTGCACACCCACGTGTTCGGGCGTGGTGGCCTGCAGGATGACGTCCAGGGTAGGACCTGCCGGCGTCTCGAGGTGTGCGTAGCGCGCCCTGGAATCGTCGTCGGCACGTCGCGCCCGGCCGAGCGCGCCGGCCCAGAAATCGACATCGGTTTCGCGGTGACCTGCCTCGATGTCGATCACCAATGTTGCGAGGCGGCTGCGGTGCGGCATGGTTTCGTCCCCGTCTCGAAGGCGTGCCCCGGACCGGATCCGCGTGGGCGCCGCGCGTCCGTCGAAAGGCTTGGGGTGTTCGAGCACCCGGTTGCCTCCACGCGCACCGATTTCTGCTCGATTCGGTGAGCGTAGGCGGTAGGATACGGTCTCGGAGGAGCTGCCACCATGCCGCACTTCGCTCGCGGGACCCTTCGTCGGCTCGTTTGGATCGGTGCCTTCGCTCTGATCGGATTCGACCGCATTGCGGCGGCGGAGGCCGTCGAGTTCGAGCTGAAACGCGCGGGTGACCAGGTCTACATGCTCGCCGGCCAGGGCGGAAACATCGGTGTCTGCGTCGGTGAAGACGGTGTCTTCTTGATCGACGATCAATTTGCGCCGCTCACGCCGCGCATTCTCGCAGAGATTCGCAAGCTCTCCGATCAGCCCGTCCGTTTCGTCGTCAACACGCACTGGCACGGAGACCACACGGGCGGCAATGAAAACCTCAGCGGGGCCGGAGCGATCATCGTCGCGCACGCCAATGTGCGCAAGCGGATGAGCGAAAAACAGTTCATGGCGACGTTCGACCGCACGGTCGAGCCCGCCCCGAAGCGCGCTCTACCCGTCGTCACCTTCGAACAGTCGCTCAGCTTCCATTGGAATGACGAAACCATCGAAGTCGTTCACGTTCAGCCCGCACACACGGACGGTGACTCGATCGTCTACTTTCGGAACGCAAACGTCGTTCACTCGGGCGACGTGTTCTTCAACGGCACCTACCCCTACATCGATACAGGTGCGGGCGGCAACCTCCTGGGCGTCATCGAGGGGGTCGAGCGGATCCTCGAACGCTGCAACGGGGATACCCGCATCATTCCTGGCCACGGGCCGCTCGCGACGCGCGCGGATCTGGAGCGGTATCACCGGATGCTCACGTCGGTCCGCGATCGCATCGAGCCGATGGCGCGAGCAGGCAAGTCGCGCGGCGAAGTCATCGCCGCAAGACCCACCGCGGAGTTCGACGCCGACTGGGGCGGCGGATTCATGCAGCCCGACGTCTGGGTCGGTCTCGTATACGACGGCTTCCACTCCAGCGGCCGCTGATCGCCGGGCGCCGGTCGAATCGGCGGCGTGGGACGGAACCAGTCTGTGAGGGTTCGCCCAGCACGCGCTAGAGGCTTGCCAGCATCCGCGCGGTGGCCTGCTGCATGCGCGGCCTGGATCCGATCTTGACCATGGCGTCGAAGAGGGGGGTGTGGAGCAGGCCGCGAAATGCTGCACCCGCGAAGAAGGAAGGCGTGAACTTGCGGGTTGCGAGGCGTTCGTAGGCTGCAAACGCCCGTGGTTCGCTGCTGCGCGCCGAGGCGATCGATTCGATTGCATCGGCGGCCAACATACCCGTATGCATCGCGTGGTAGATGCCTTCGCCTGTTGCGGGATGGGTCATGCGTCCGGCCTCCCCGATCACGATGCGTCCCGGAGAGGTCAGGTGACCGGGACGGTAGCAGTAGACGATCGGATGTCCCCTGAACGTTCCGATCTGTCTGGCGCCGGCGAGCCGCTCCTTGAAGTACCGATCGAGGAATTCGCGAAACAGTACCCGTGCGTTCTTGACCTTCTCGTCATCGTCGTAGGTGATTCCGATGTTGACTCGGCTTTCCGTTTCTGGAAACAGCCATCCGTAGCACGGTCGCACGAGATCGGCCCACAACATTTCCACGTGATGAGGGCGGAAATCAACGTTCTCCCACCATCCCATGATGGTGTGGATCGCGCGCTTGGGTCCCTCGACGGTCGTCAGCGTCGAGTGCGCGCCGTTGGCCACGACGACGAAGTTGGCGTGGATCGCGCGCCCGTCCGCGGCTCGAATGCCCGCCCAGCGCGGGCGTCCGGCGGCGTCTCGCCGCTCGATCGGCGCTTTGGCGCGAAACCGCGGGATGAAGCGCACGCCGTGCTCGAGAATCTGGCGATGAAGCGCGTAATCGAAGTCGCGGCGCAGGCAGATCGCCGCCCCCGCGCGCTCGCCCCCGCTGACCCAGGTCTCGCAGCCAGCGGGACTCACGATTCTCGTTCCGATGATCGGATAGGCGATTGGCTCGATGCGATTCCACACACCGAGTTCCTTGAGCGTCGAGATGGCTCGCGGCGAAAGTCCGCTGCCGCAGGTCTTGTCGCGCGGAAAATCGTGCAGATCGACGAGCACCAGATCGCGGACACCGAGCTGGGCGAGGCGGAGCGCGGCCGCGCTTCCACCGGGCCCAGCGCCCACGATGACGACTTCGGCCCGATCGACGGCTGTAGACGGATTCAAATCGCTCATGGGCGCGCGAAAATGGTGGCGATCGGCGAGATCGCTGTCAATTCTGCGTGCCGCGCCGAGCGGCAGATACAGCAATGGCGCAAATCGATGCTCTCGAAATGCGCCATTGGAGTTGCGTCAGTGGGACGATCCGTATCCCTGCTGCCGATAGTGCTCGACACGACCGGCGGCGAGAACCCAATCCGGCTTGAGTTCATTGGCTCGAACGAAATCCTGGAATGCCGCTTCGGGCTTCTTCCGGGATTCGTTTACCAATCCGCGATTGAAGTACGCGGTGTGTCGCTTCGCGGACCTTTGCGCGATGGCCTTGTTGTAGTCGGCGATCGCCAGCTCGACCTGCCCCATGTAGAAGTACGCGTTGCCGCGGTTGATGTAGGCCTCGGGGAAATCCGAGAACAGCTCGAGAGCTGCTTCGAAGTCCGCGAGCGCCGCGTCGTAGTTGCCCATGTGGTTGTAGAGAATGCCCCGGTTCACCAGGATCGACGCTCTCTCCTTGCGGGTCGTGCGTCGGGTGTTGAGGGCGATGTTGCAGGTTTCGATGGCTGATTCTGCGATCGAGTAGGGGAGCATGGTAGCCCGGTAGCACTCGGTCGCGTCCGGATTGCCGGTCACGACCAGGTTGTCTGCATGGGCCGTTCCGAGAGTAAGGAGCAGAGTGGTTAGCGCGATGGTTCGCATTCGCCGACCTCCTGGATCTCAGTTATGTGACTCAAAAAGTAGCAAGGCGAAACGAAGTCGGTCAACGGAAATCGGGGCCAGATCCGCCGTCGCGTTTCCGATGTCAGCAGAATCCCGTTACATTTCGATATGTTGCAGAAGTCGGGTATCTGCTCCGCGGGTGCCGGGTTCGGCTGTCGACGCGCAATCCGATCAAACGGGGTTTTACTGACGCTGTAGGGATCTTCCATCGTCAGCTATTTGACATCTAATCTCAGCACTTCGATTCAGCAAGCGGGTCTGCGACCGGAACGCGCCCCGCGCTACTGCGCGGCCGGAGACCAGCGGCTCAGGACCCGGTCCCTGATTTCGCGCGGCGCGAGAAAGATTTCTTCCGGGTAGCGGCGATAGCGCGCGATCGATCCATAGATCTGCTGGGTCACATGGCCGCCAACGGCCATTCCGGCGAGGTATTGGAGGCGCAGGCTGTGCTCGCGGTTGATCTCGGCGCCTTCGAGCCACGCGCCGAGTTCGGGACCGCGGCCGATGTAGGCGGCCAGCAGCGTGACGAGATAGCCGAGGTCCACCTCGGCGAGGGACTGCGCGACCCGGGGATTCGCGTCGATCCGCGCGGCGAGCCGACCGACGTCGATCTTGATCGGCCCGACCTGTCCCACCATCAGCAGATCATTGCCGTCGTTGCGCGGGATGTGGCTGCTCCAGAGGATGCCGTCGGGAAATGCTTCCATGAAGGACGCGATCTCGCTCTTTACGCTGGCCTCGTCGGTCTCGTAGAGCGGCACCCATTGCGCGACGACGCCGCCGGGGTTGAGTCGCCGTTTGGCCAGCTCGTAATACTCGACCGAGAACAATGCCGCTGCGCCGTCCATCCATGGGTGAATCGGATCGGAGGTGACGATGTCGAATTTCTCCCGAGTGGTCGCGATGTAGTGTCGGGCATCGTCATAGATCACTTCGACGCGGGGGTCTTCGAGGACGCGATAGTTTGCCGACGCGAAATACTCGCTCGCGACGTCGACGACGAGCGGCTCGATTTCGCAAATCACGATGCGCTCGATCTCCGGGTACAGGACCAGCGATCCCGCCGTCACGCCCGCCCCGAAGCCGACGACGAGCGCGGTTCTGGGACTCGGGTGGATCAGGGCGGGCAGATGTCCCGTCATTCGCTCGATCCGCATGTCTACCTTGCCGGTCGATGCGACCGATTTGCCGTTGATGTGAAGGCTGAGCATGTCATGGCTCGCCGTGTCGGTCACGGCGATCGAGGAACTCACACCCTCGCCCGCGTAGAGAAAGGTGTCGAATCGGTGGTCGATGGCCGACCGGTGTCCCACCGCGATCAGCCTTTTCGAAACGGGCGGGACGATCTGGATCATCAGGAGGGCAATTCCGACGATCGACGCCGCGGCCGCAAGCGGCCGCCAAACGCGCTTGCGGTCCGCCAGCTGGGGCGCGCAATGAGACGCCAGCATCAACAGCACCGCGAACGCCGAGAACGCGGCCAGGATCTTTTGCGCGCCGCTCGTGCCGAGCGTCGGGATCATCAGCGTGCCAAACAGCAGCGCGCCCACGACCGCGCCAATCGTGTTGGCCGCGTTGATTCCGCCCGCCAGGCGGCCGGGTTCCTGGCCGCCCTCCGCGGCAGCCGCGAGGGCCAGTGGAAAGCTGGCCCCCCAGAGGCAGGTGGCGGGCAGGATGGCGACGGCAGTCCGGACGAGATCGTGTGTGTAGCGCTGAAAGAGGTCGCTCGCGAAAGCTGGATTCAGCTGCCAGTACGGCAGCTCCGAGCTGATCAGATGCGCGGCCAGGGGAATCGCTGCCACGAGCGCGAACTGGCACCATCCGAGCGCGACGTAGGGAGACCGGGCCTGGCGGGCCAGCGCCGCCCCCACACTGCTGCCAACGCCGAGTCCTGCGATGAAGATCGCGAGGATGATGGTGAAACTGAAAACGGTTCCGCCGAGAACCTGGGATAGCAGGCGCGTCCAGACGATCTGCGAACCGAGCGCAGTCAACCCGGACAGAGCGATCACAAGGTACACGACCTTGTGTGCGAACAGAGAAGGGAACTCGAGGGAGGATGCATCACTCGCACGAAAACTCGTGCGCGAGGAAATCGCCAGCGCCGCCAGTGCCACCGAGGCGTTCAGCGACACTGCAACGAACGAGGCCACGTAGATGTCGTGGACACGCAACAGGTAGAAACCCGCCAGCAGACAACCGCTCGCGCCGCCCGCGAGATTCGCCATGTACAAGAGACCGAGCCGCGACATGCCGAATCGGGTCGTCTGCAGGCAACGCGCGATGGCGGGCAGCGTCGCACCCATGAGCATCGTGGGAGGCAGCAAGCAGAACAAGCTGACGAGCGCGCGCAGCGCGATCCCCGGTTGGCCGTAACCGACGACGGCGACATACAACTTGCCGACGAGCGGGAGCAGCACGAGCAGCGCGGCGCCAGAGGCGGCGATGCCCGCTTCCAGATAGGCGTAGACGCGCAGGGGAGGGTGGTCGGGAGAGACCCAGCGCGGAAATCCGAGGCTCCCGAGGAACATTCCGCCCATGTAACTCGTCAGTACGATCGCGAGCGAGACCGCCGAGGCGCCGATCACCTGCCGAAGCAGGTGGAACCAGACGACTTCGTAGATCAGGGCCGCACAGCCGCTCGCGAGAAAGAACAGCAGGAACAGCGGCATGGTGCGGCGGAAGGGACCACCCTCGCCGGAATTCTCGCTTCCGTCCATGTCTGCTGCGTCCGCACTGTGGCCCGCCCACCCGTGACCGGCGCGATTGCGACGGGGTTGCTGGAAGCCGATTCAGGTTTCAGGTGCTGGTGGAGGGTCCGTTCAAAATCGCGCTGCCCGGACGCGCTGGTCGTACATCTGTCGTCGAACGAGTTCCGACCAGCGCTCGAGATTAGCGCGAAGTGCCGACCAATAGGGGAATTCGTCCCGGCGAAAGAGATTTTCGCCAAAATCCGCCGAAGGCCGGATGAGCCGGTGCTCCTCGAAGCGGGCAACGGTTTTGCCCGTCCGGCTGTCGCTGAAATCGAGTCGCAGCGTCATCTCGCCGTAGTCATGCACGTAGGAAAGCTCGTTCGCGACCGGCGGCGCTTTGGAGCGCACCACCACGTCTCGCAGTGAGGCGGAGACCCACAGCAGCCCCGGATCTGGAATCGACGCTGGGCCGAATCCGTCCCCGCTCGCCAATCCGGCCTTGAACGCGTCGTAGAACGATTGTTGGAGCCGCTCGTAGTCTCGCTCGGTCAGCAGGACGCCCGTGGACAATGGGTCGATCCGATAATGTCGCGGCTTGTCCTTGTATTCGACGCTGACCGGTCGCAGTGCCACCCGGTCGTAGGCGCGGAGGTCGGTGCCGGGTCGAACCCAGAACTTCACCATTCCTCCGGTGGGAACCGGCTCCAGGCCGTCTTCGTTGGTGGCGGCTTCCGCTTCCGCTTCGGAGCTGTGTGGCGCGTTGGCAGAGGCCTGGTCCCCGAGCCAGAGTGCGAGCAACGCGAATCCGAGCGCCGTCCGTGCGCGATGTGTCGCGTCCCGCTGTGACGAACCCCTCCGGGTGTGGAAAAGATCCTGCATGGCGTCCCCTCCCGTCGTCGCTCCGAGATTGAACTGGGCGCGATTATATCCCGTTGCGCGCTGGGGAGTCCAGAATCGAGTCGGTGTATCGCTGGGGAATTTCGACCCACCTTGCCGCGGGCGCGGGCACGTCTACCCTCGCGTGAGGCTGCCGCAATCGGCCGCTGTGCGCTGGCAAGCTGCTGCCATGACAGGGGTTCTGCCGAGATTGCCCGACTGCCAGGTGATATGAAACGGTTTCTGGTCGCTGCGCTAATCGCCAGTCTGCTCTGCGGTGCGAGCGCGGGAACCGCGTTCGGGCGCGAGCCAGCTGCGGCGTCGGGAACTTCGAGCGACTCCCTCGCGGGTGCCGATCTGGGCATGTCGGTGGCCCCCCTCCTCTCGGCCATCGAAGCGCTGGAATCGGACCACGACGCCAGGTGCCACTCGTCGGCGAACCGCTTCGAGGATCTTCTCGTCGGCACGCCCCTGAGCGACGCCGCGCGCAGCGCGAAAGTCGAACTGCAGGTGGATTGGGTGCGCGATCTCTGGGCTCGGGCGTCCGCGGTCGCGCTACGTGAGGGCGTGTCGGGAATCGAGCTGCGTCACATCCGTCCAGAAATCGCGAAGGCCGTCACGATCGATCGACGCGCCGACGGCCAGTGGCAGGTCGCATTTCCAGCTGTTCCTCCGCTGTCGATCCCCGAGATCCGCGCGAGCCACTACGCGTCGATCGCCTATTCGCTGCGCGCGATCCTCGCCGTGCAGCAGGATTTCATGGTGTCCGGTGGTGCTCCGCTGCTCGACCTCGAATCCGAGAGCATCGACGAACTTCGCGAAGCGCTCGACTTCGTCGTGCTGAGCGCATTGGAGATCGCCGCTCGCGCGGCGCGCGAGCAAGGCGAGTACGAGATCAGCGAGCTCGGGATGAAGGAGGCGTGGGCTCGGATCCTCGCGGGCGCCGCGCAGCGGCCGGCGGAGGCCGGTCGGATCGGTCGCGTCGTGGCGCCCGCGCCCGCCGTGGGCCGGGCGCAGGCGCTCGCGCTCCTCGATGCGATCGTCGAACGCAAGACCGCTGCCCATCGCAATTACAACAACGTCGCGGACCGCGACGAGATTCCGCTCCTCGTGTTCAACATCAGCCGCTTCTATGCGCGGCAGCCCGTGTCGTCGCTGATCGATGATCGCCGCAGGCTCGTCGCAACACTCCAGCAGCAACTCGAAGTTTTTGCGAGCGACCTGTTGCGCGAGGCCGAGCGGCGCGCTCGCGCGGCCAAAGACCCGCTGATCCGGAGTGCTGAAGCCACGACTGCCGCCCAACGGCTGATCCCGAACCAGATCGACGCGTTCGAAGATGTCCGCGTCTTTGGCCGGCTTGCCGACGATGAGCGGATCACCCTCGAGGGCGTCGACTGCGATTCTTTCCGCGACTTCGGCACGCATTGGCTGTCGCTGCGAGAGGCCGCCCGCGCGGCGCCGCCGGATTCGATCCTGCCAGATCCCTTCGCGGCGGAGATTCTCGCCGAGAGCATCTCGCAATACGCGGTTTTGCTGCTGCGCGTGGCGGGAGTCATCGCGCGCGAAAGCGGCGATACCGTTCGCCTGCAGCCCGCAGACCTGGAGGCGGCCGCACCCGTCATCCGCGAGCGGGCGGTCAGGCACCACGCCGCCTCCGCGGTTCCCGAGCCGCAAAGCCAGATCGCATCCGCTTCCGGCCGCAGCGGCGGAGAGCGCGAGAGCGGGAAGGCGGATGCAGGCGCCTTCTTTACCGACGTCACCGCAGACGCGGGGGTCGATTTCACCCACCGCTCGTCGAGGTGGCTGGGCGAGTTCCGCCACAAGCAGCTGAAGACGCCGCCGACGTTTTCAGGCGGTGGCGTTGCCGCGGAGGATATCGATGGCGACGCCGACGTCGATCTGCTGTTCGTAGGCGGGGGCGGAAACGCGTTGTTGTTGAACGACGGACGCGGGGTCTTCACCGACGCGAGTCGGGAAGCCGGCATCGATTGGTTGCGCGCGGACGGCAATCACGGCGAGGCCCGCCAGCCGATCATCGCGGACTTCGACAACGATGGGCGCCAGGACATCCTGATCAGCTACGCGAACGACGATCATCGCCTGTATCGGAACGTCGGCGGGGCCCGCTTCGAAGATGTGACGCAGAATGCGGGGCTCGGGGGGCGAGGCCTCGTCGGCGGCCCGGCCGCGGTCTTCGACTTCGATTCAGACGGCCTCCTCGACATCTACATCGCCTACTTCGGGGATTACCTCCACGGCGAGATCCCGACGACCGATCGAAACAACCAGAACGCGCTGCCAAATCAACTGTTCCAGAATCTGGGTGGCTTGCGGTTCGAGAACGTGACCGAGGGCAGCGGGACGGCGGACGTGGGCTGGACCCAGGCGGTCTCACAGGTCGACTTCGATCGGGATGGACGCCAGGATCTCATCGTCGCCAACGATTACGGGCGAAACGCGTTCTTGCGGAACCTGGGCGCCGGGAGGTTCGAAGATGCAGCTCCGGCCCTCGGGATCATCAAGGCATACCACTCGATGAACGTCGGAATCACCGACCTCAACGACGACGACTACCCCGACATCTACATTTCGAATCTCGCCATGCTCGTGAAGGACGACAAATACGTCTTTCCCGATCCAAACACGCCGATCGATTTCGATCTGCGAGCCATGTCGGGAATGCAGATCAAGGAATCGGACATGTTCTACGTGTCTCGACTCGAGCAGGGTCGGCTCGTCGGATACGAGCCCTCGAACGCTGTCGAGCGCGGCTCGAATTCGACTGGCTGGGCGTGGGACGCGGAGTTCCTGGATCTCGACCACGACGGCGACGACGACCTGTATCTGGTCAACGGGACCAACGACTTCAATACGTTCTCGCTGGTATACCGACCGGTGGATCCCGAACGACACACCCGCGAACTCCTGCTCGACCACCGACGCGAGTCGAACGTGCTGTTCCTCAACCAAGACGGGAAGCTCAGGGATGCGTCACTCGGGAGCGGCGCCGATCTCGCGGCAAACTCGCGAAGCACCGCCTACCTCGACTACGACGACGATGGCGACCTCGACATCGCGGTGAACCACTTCCACGCGCCGGCGACGTTGTTGAGCAATGTCGCCGACAAGCAGGGGAGGGGCTGGATCAAGATCCGACTCGTCGGTGATCCCGACCGGTCGAGCCATCCGGACGCCGTCTGCGATTCGTTCGCCGATTGTGGCTGGAGTTGGTTCGGCGCGCAGGCCCGACGCTGGCTCGACGCGTGGGGAGGTCGCGCACCGGACTGGCTCGTGGAGTGGTTTGCCGTCGAGCCCGATCTGCGCAGCAGTCGAGATGCCATCGGCGCGCGCATCGTCGTGACGCTCGCAGATGGAACGCGCGTTCGCCGCGAAGTGCAGGCCGGCTCGGGCTATCTCTCGATGAACCCCAAACAGCAACACGTCGGGGTCGGGGAATCGCCGTCGGTGGACGTGCAGATCATCTGGCCAGACGGCGAGCGTCAGACGCTACCCGCCCTCGCGGTGAACGCGAGTTACACGCTGCTCCAGGGCGTCGGGGTGGTCGATCCCGCGCGCGCGAGCGAGATCTCGCGGTCGATCCGATGACGGAGCGGCCGCGCCGTCGAGCGGCGCGGTTCGACGCGAGGCCTGCGGGCTAAGGGTCGGATTGTGCCCCAAAGATTGTGCTGATCGCTCCGATTGATCTGCCGATCCGGAGATTTGGCGGATCGCTGGTGAGTGGCGCGAGTCAGTACGCGTAGCGAAGGCGGTGCCGCTTGCCGTTTGGGATGCAGCGGGTCAGCACGT
>Ga0210102_1000422_pt1 | contig 11099 bp, 6 predicted proteins | sample RushOxbow_ThreeS_4_FD_185563 | JGI IMG/M metagenome (GOLD analysis project Ga0210102, IMG submission 185563) | Wetland microbial communities from San Francisco Bay, California, USA, that impact long-term carbon sequestration -... | ecosystem: Environmental > Aquatic > Marine > Wetlands ...
CGAGGCGGCGGCCATGGCCGCGGAGTGTCGCTGGGAGCGCCATTGGGTCTGCAAGTCGCGCGAGGGGCTACCCAACCACGCGATGGCGGAACTCACCTATCGGAACCTGCAAGAGGTCGGTGGCCCGGTGCTCGGCGACGCGGCGATTGCCGTGGCAAGGGAAATTCAAGCCAATCTGGGTCTGGAGCCCATGGACAAGCCGTTCATGGAGGTCTGTGAAGCGTTGATCGATCCGCGGGAAGCCGAGCGCATCCGACGCGAGGAACTGCCGCCGTCCCAGCGCAACTCGACTTCCGATGATTACACCGAGATGTGCTGGCACGCGCCGACCGTGCGGCTGTATATCGGGCGGCCGATGCTGAAGGGGCCGCCGGGTTACCGCTATCCGGCCTGGGCGATGAACGCGCTGGGCGGCATCCCCGCGACCATCGATCCGACGACGCTGTGCGCCGCGAAGGTGATCGGCCTGACCGTGCTCGACCTGCTGAGCGACGGAGACACCCTCGCAAAGGCGAAGCGGGAGTTCGAGCAACGCACCGGTGGCGGGATCGGCGGCAAGGACTGGATACCGCCGCTGTGTGATTACGAACCGCCGATTCATTTCCGCTGGCCCGAATATGTGACCACGCAACGCGGCGAAGAATGGTGGATTCCGGCCGTGCCCGATTGAGCCGGGGCCCGGATCCCTACACGGTGTTCTCGCTGCGTAGCGGGATGAACCTCGAGCTGTCGAGACCGCTTCCTCGGGGCAAACCATGAAGCTTCGCCGGACTCAGCTTCATTTGCCAACCTGGGAGTCGCCGGTTTGCGGCCGCGCTGACCTGGTTCGCGCGTTTGCCCGCTACTTCGCGCGCAGCACCCTCGACGCGCGCGCGTAGTCTTTGGCCTTCACCCACAGGATCATGCCGTAGCGTCCCCGGCCGGCCGCCACCGCGTCGACCGCGGTGACGTTGATCCGCTCGTCGGCGAGTTTCGCGAGCTGCCGGTGGCAGGCCCCGAGTTCGTCGCTTCCCTGCACGAGAAAGCCCTTCTTCGTCTTGCTGAGGCGCCAACCCTCCTTGCGAGCCACTCGGCGGATGCCCGCGATGTCGTCGCTCACGAAATCGAGCTGCGCCTTTCCGCCTCCGATCGGAAAGCCTGTGAAGGCGAGCAGGTTCACGCGCGCATCCCGTAGCTTCGAGAGCATCGCAGCGCCCTGACCCGCGCGGGCACTCACCTTGGCGTAGCAGTAGTTGATCTTTCGGACTTGATCGGCCATCGGAACCTCCATCGCCCCGAAAGCCCGAGCCGCAGGCCCTCGCGGGCGTCAGCTGCATTGCACGGCGAGCATAGCTCGGACCCGTGGTTTCACGCTCGACCTCCTCGGGCCGGTTGGCATCGCGATGTTCGAAATCGCCGATCCACCGGAGTCGTCGCGGTCGTCTGACATGTCGCTCTTGCGTGTGTGGCAGATCCGAGGCTGGAGCCAACCAATTTCTACAGCGACCGCGATCGCTCTGGGGGATTTTTTGGCGGGTTCTGTTTCAAGCAGCGGAAGCGAGGCGCGTCCCCGAATGCCGCTCCGAGCGGGGCGCGATTCCTCAGCCGAATACCTGATGGGTGATTCGGAAGTCTGTGGGTGGGGCAAAAACGGGCAGCCAGGATCGAGGCGTTCTCCGCTTCTCGGCGAATCACCGTAGACCCGTGCTGGCTCGGTCGATCGAGGCATCGGTCGCACGCGAATGGGTCTGGTAGCATGCGATCAGCGATCGGCGCGCCAGGAGACGCGGTATGCGGTTTTCGGTGTTGTCAGGCGAGGAAGCGGGGCGGATCCACGAGGCGGCGCTGTACATCCTGGAAGAGGTCGGGCTCGATGTCGCGCGGCCATCCCTCGTCGCCAAGCTGCGAGAGCACGACTTTCCGACGCCTGGAGCAGATCGGGTGCGGATTCCCCGCGCGCGCGTCGAGGCGGCGCTGAAGGCGGCGCCGCGCTGCGTGCATCTGGGCGCGCGCGCTGCAGACAAGCAGTGCGTGCTGGATGGGACGCGCTGCTTCACGGCCACGGGTGGCTGTGGCTCGAAGACGCTCGACATCGACACGGGTGTGCTGCGATCCGCTTCGCTGGCCGACGTGGCGGCCAGCGCGCGCCTCGCCGATGCGATCGAGCAATACGATGTCTACTGGACGATGGTCAGCGCCCAGGATGTGGATCCCGCGAGCCGCGTGGCGCGCGGCTTTCTCGCGGCGCTGCAGAACACCGTGAAACCGATCCAGCTGATCGATGCGTGCAACTGCGCCGAGGCGGAGACGCTCGTCTTGATGGCCCGGCAGCTCGAGGCCGCCGGCGCTGTGCATGGCCCGCCGGTCTCGATGCTGAATTCCGTCGTGACACCGCTGAGGTTCGACCCGGATGGCACCGAGGCTGCGATGGTCTTCGCGCGCGAGGGCCTGCCCGTGGTCTGCTGCAGCATGCCGATTGGCGGCGTCACGGCACCGGCGACGCCAGCAGGCACGGTCCTGCTCGCGCATGCGGAAGTGCTGGCCTTCGTGACCGTGCTGCAGAGTTTCTCCCCCGGCTGTCCACTCATCTACTGCCCATTCCCCGTCTTCGCGGATCCGCACACGGGCATCACGAACTACTGGGATCCCAGGAGCGAGTGGATGTACTGCGCGTCGCTTCAGCTCGGGCGCAGCACGGGATTGCCCTGCTTTGGCAGCCACTATCTGTTGTCGCTCGTCTCCGTGCCCGACCTCTGCAGCGGGGGTGGCATGCTCGAGACCTCTACGGTGCTCTCCTTCGAGCAACTCGTGATCGATGCCGAACGCGTGCGGGACGCAATGATCAGCGTGGCTCCACAAGACACCGGCTCCGACGCGCTTGCTGTCGATGTAATCCGAAAGGTCGGCCCGGGCGGGCACTTCCTCGCCCAACGACACACGGCTTCCCAGATGAGGGAATTCCCGATTTCGAAATACGCTGGATCTGCCGACGCGGTGGACGAGAAACTCGGGAGCGACGCGGGGTCTCCGCGTCAGCGGGCGCGCAGTGAGGCGCGGCAGATTCTCGCAAGCCACCGCGTGGAGCCGCTCTCCGAAGCGCTGGAAGCGGCGTTGTTGAAGATCGCGGAAGCCAAACCGCGGATGGCGGTCGCGTAATCGGCGCCGATCAGGCGCGCTCAGGCCTGGGATGGCTTCGCGCTCGGGAGTGAGGAATGTTTCCCGCATCGAATGGGTGTGTACTCATCAACGGAAAGGTCCGGATCTGGAGGCAATCGCGATGCGTCGATGGCGACCGGTTACTCTCACGGCATTGGTTTCGATCGCGGGAGTGTTCGCCTTGAGTTGCGCGCGATTTCCCGACCGCCCGGGTTCTTCCGCTGGCGATTCCGCCGCGGTCAAGGATCGCAACGCGCCGGTCTCGCTGCCCAAGGGCGAGACGTTCTACCCGATCGTACGGGGGCGTCGCGGGGCCGTCGTCGGTGGCAATCCGTACACCGCGCAAGCCGGGTTTCGCTTGCTGGTTGCCGGTGGAAACGCGATCGATGCGGGCGTGGCGATGGTGCTGGCCGCGGCGATCACCGAGTTCGACAGCTACGGCTTCGGCGGTGAGGTGCCGCTACTGATCTACCTGGCCGAGCGGGATGAAGTGGTCGTCATCAATGGCGTCGGTTTTGCGCCCCAGGCCTCGCGTGCGGATCTGTTCGACGCCGAAACGGGAATTCCCGGTGTGGGACCGCTGGCTGCGGTGGTTCCTTCGGTGCTCGACAACGCGGTGTTGGCGCTTCAGCGCTACGGCACGCGGTCGTTCTGTGAGGTCAGTGCCCCCGCGCTCGAACTCGCGCAGGGATTTCCGATGCCGGAGGGATTGTCCGAGAGCATCGCCGAGACCGCAGAAGAGATGCGGCAGTGGCCGCAATCGGTGCGCGCGTTTCTTCCGGCGGGGCGAGCGCCGCGGCCCGGTGAGTGGTTCGTGCAGCCCGATCTCGCTGCCACCCTGCAGGCTCTGTGTGAGGCGGAAACGCGTGCGATTTCGCGCGGGCGCGAACAGGCACTGCAAGCGGTCCGCGATACCTTCTACCGCGGGCCGATCGCGCAAGAGTTCGCGCGCGGCGCGCAGGAGGTGGGCGGGATCCTGAGCGTGGAAGACATGGCGGCGTTCGAGGCGCGCGTCGAGTCACCGCTCTCGATCGAGTTCGGGGAGTACACGGTTTTCAAGGCGGGATTCTGGACCCAGGGTCCGAGCTTCCTGCACATGCTGGGGCTGCTGTCCCATTTCGATCTGAAGGGCCTCGGCCACAACAGCGCCGACTACATCCACATCGTGACCGAAGCCATGAAACTCGCGTTCGCCGACCGGGATGTCTACTTCGGGGATCCCGATTTCGCGGATGTGCCCGATCGAGGCTACCTCTCACCGGACTACATCCGCGAGCGGATCGAATTGATCGACCCGAGCGGAACGACGTCCGAGCGCCGCCCGGGAAATCCCTGGAAGTACCAGAATCCATCCTCCGCCTCGGGAGATTCGTCGTCGGAGAAGGATCGCTCCTCGGAGAAACCGATCCGGTACAGCGCGAGGACGTCGAGCCCACGCGACACCACCAATGCAGAGGCTGCAGACTCGCAGGGCAATCTGTTCTCGGCCACCGCGAGCGGAGCCTGGCTTCCGTCGGTGATCGCGGGCAATACGGGGATTCCGATGAGCGAGCGGATGGAGTCATTCGTACTCGATCCCGATTCGCCAAATGTGCTGGCCCCGCGGAAGCGGCCGCGGATCACCCTCACCCCGACGATCGTGCTGCGCAACGGCAAGCCCTGGATGGCGCTGAGCACGGTGGGCGGGGATTATCAAGAGCAGGTGATGCTCCAGGTATTCCTCAACATCGTCGTCTTCGGGATGAACGCGCAGCAGGCCGTCGAAGCGCCCAAGTTCACCACGGACCACCTGGTGGATTCGTTTGCGGGCCACGCGTTCGAGGTCGGTGCGTTGAACCTGGAAGAGCGGTTGTACGACGATTCCCAGCTACTGCAAGAGCTGGAGGGCAGGGGACACAAGGTGTCGTCGACCGAATCCTGGGATAACGGAACCGCTCCTACCGTGATCCTCTACGACGCCGACACCGGGATCATGGAAGCGGGAGGCGACCCCCGCCGCCATCGGCACGCCATCGCCTGGTAGCGACGCGTGTCGGTGTGGATCCAGACACGACTCTTCGTCGGCCCGTGGCCCTCCGCGAGGCGAACTGCTGCTTTCATCCGCCACAGAGGGCAGAGGCGGAATTGTCGCAATCAGCGCGCGCTGACCGAAGGTGTGATTCACTTCTCCCAGAATCCCCGTTTCAATGCTTCACCGTGACTTCCCGATTGTCCTTTCCCAGCCCCACGATTCGCAGCGACTTCCACTTCGCCGGGATTGTCGAGGGGATCTGCGCGATCCCGTCGTCGGTCAATCGGATGCCTCCAAAGCCCGCAAGAACGGCCTGCAGCATCCCGCCCGCTCCGGTGGCAAAGTACGGATTCGTGCCACCCGCCGTCTCGGCAATCACTCCGAATGGTGGCACCAGATTGGGCTTGTAACTCTTGACATAAAGCGCTTCTGCCATTGTTGCGTCGCCAATCTGATTGTACAGAATGGACAAGATGGCGTTTCCCATTGCCGGACCCAGGGGCGACATTCGAGCCGCGTAGTATTCCAGGTCCTTCTTGATCCGTGCCGGATCCGTGATCAGGCCGATCGGATAAGCCAACAGGTTTACATCCGCCTGCTTGATCTCCGAGCCGTCATAGCGGCTGTTTTCCCTGGTCGTTCCATCGGGAAACGTCAAGATGGGAATGTTCCGGGCGATCTGCTCCCACTCTGGCTTGGGCTCGATTCCCAGGACGCTCGCGGCTTGTATGGCATTGCGCAGCGTCGTGATTGCCATCCCATTCGTAAACGCGTTGTTGTCGATGTTCTCCTGCCACTCGTTTGCACCGATCACGTTGTCGATGTTGTGGGCGCCCGGGCCCGTGGGATCGATTCGGCTCGCCCAGAAATCGGCAGCGGCTTCGATCACCGGCCAGCCGCGATTGCGCAACCAATCCTTGTCTCCCGTGACTTGATAATATTTCCAGTGGGCCCAGGCGACACAACCGGTGATGTGTTGTTGAAATGGCCCCGTCAGAGCCCAGACCGGCGTGACCTCGGAACCATCGTCGGCAGATTCCCACGGGAACATGGCTCCCGCGTAACCGTGCGCGAACGCGTTCTGCCGGGCTGCGCCGAGCCTCTGATAGCGGTACTCCAGCAGGGATTGGGCGATGTCCGGCTGCAGCATCAACAGGGGAGGGTACATCCAGAGTTCAGCATCCCAGAATACGTGGCCGTTGTAGCCCAGTCCGGACAGTCCCATCGGCGAAACGCTCAGCGCCGTGCCCGCCCTGGCGAAGGAATACAGGTGATACAACGCGAGCCGGATGTCCCGCTCCGCGTCGACGTCCCCATCGACGAAGATATTGCCGCTGTCCCAAAGCGCTTTCCAAGCGTCACGGTGGCGTCGCGCGAGGCGGTCCGGTCCCTCCAGCGCTGCGAAGACGGTCAGGCGCTCGGCCTCGTTCTGCGGATCCGTGCACTGATTGCTCGCGCAGGTGGAAGCCACGATGCTGAACTGATAGGTCGAGCCCGGTGCAAGGTTCTTGCTGAACTTCATCAGGTGCATGTTGTAATCCCAATCTTCATGGATCAGATCGGGTTGCTCACCGGGCGTTTCCGGAAACACGAAGCTCGTCGATGCCGCGAGCGTATGTCTGCCCGACGGACTCTTCGCGACAGAGGTCATCAGTGGGATCAGCGCGTGTGGCCGTTCGATCGCCGCATAGTAGTTGCGCACATCACGAAGGTGATCGGGCGCCTCGATGAGCGCCATCGGCGTGATCTCGACCGGATCCGAACCATTGGTGATCGTCAGGTTGATCAGTGCCGTATACGGCATGTTCCGCAATGCCATGATCTCGTGTCGCACCGATATCTTCGACGTGGCGAACGTCGTCACGAGCTTCGCTTCTCGCATGTCGAGGGTCTGCTCGTAGTTCCGCAGTTCCTTTCGGCTGACAGGGTCTCCATCCACGTCGAGACTCATTTGCAGGTGATTGAAGCCCTTCAGGATGTTGCTGACACGGCCGCGCTGGTAGTGATCGAAGACACCATTGAGTACGACGTCTTTCACGCGCAGTGGATCCGGAGACGAGACGATGCCGATCATGCCATTGGCAACGGTGACTCCGTAGTAGTCGTTCGGATCGATTTTGCCTGCAACGACTTCCCAGGAAGACTGGGCGATGCAAGCCGGATTCGACAGGAACAGTCCCAGTGTCGACCACGGAATCGCCCAGAGTGCTGTCGATCTCTTCATCTGAACTCACCGCCCAGAGTCTTTTCCATGACCCCCACGGATCAGACCTCAATCCACGATTGGCAGCAGGATGTAGGACGGATGTTCTTCCGAATGGTGAACTGTGTTTTCCGCAGTCACGAATTCGGATTCGTCATGGTTGTTGCCGCCCGTATTCAGGTTTCGGTCCCAGCGCGGGAAATTCGAACTCGAGACTTCCAGCCGGATGCGGTGGCCAGGGCCGAAGTAATTGCTCGTGGCGTGAAGATCCAGCCGGGCCCGATAGATCTCACCCGGGTGCATGCGCAGGTTCTTGTCGAAGCCTTCCCGGTAGCGCATGCGAAGAGCACCCTCCTGTACGTTGAATGCCCGGCCGTCGGGATAGACATCGACCAGCTTCGCGGTGAAGTCCGTATCCCTCACGGACGACGACACCTGCAGGGTGACCTCCAGTGGACCGGTGACTTCCAGGCCGTGATCGAGCGCGGCTGAGGTGTAGACCAGCACGTCATCGCGCAGCTCGATCTGCGATTGGTCGTAGGCTCCCGATTCGGTGTCCGTTCCCGTGCAGCACGCGTGCCCACCGAGAGATGGCACCGGCGTCGCGGGATCGTAGATGAATGTATCCAACGCGACACCGAGCGGCTGCGCGAACGAGAGTGTTCCGTTGCCGTTTCGGCTGTTGGCCCGGCCCTCGCTACCGAGATAGAGCTTCTCGAAGCGCGTGCCGGGCACCGGCCAGGCGTCGGCGGTCTTCCAGCGATTCATCCCCATCAGGTAATAGCGGACTCTGGGCATGTCGGTGACGCCGTTGTCGATTCCCTTCAACCAGTGGTCGTACCAGCGCAACCGCAGATCCAATTGATCGAAACGGGCATCGCCGAGATCACGCGCGCCTACGAACGTTCTTTCGGTGACGCTCGCGTAGGCGCAGTGGGTGACCGGCGCGACCACGACGAATTGGTTTTCACGAGCTGAGGCGCTCGCGGATGTTTCACGCAAGACGTTGAAGAGCTCCAGCGTTTCCGCCGCGCCGTAGTCGTACCAGGAATCGAAAAAGAGCATCGGCAGATCCAATCGGTCTCCGGGTCGGATCCACTCGAGATTCTGGAAGTAGTCCGCTTCCGGCGTGCTCGAAGCGAAGTTCTCGTATTCCGTCGGTGGCAGACCGGCCTTCTTCAAGATGTCGATGATCGGCAGGGTCGCGTAATCGATCTTGCCTGGATCGCCGGAGAACCAGCCTGCCGTCTGCGCCAGCTCGAATACGCCGCCGTCGAACGACGCCCACGGGCGCCCGCGAATGTTGTAACCGGAAGCTGCGGATTGGGGAATGGCGGTGACGTGCAGCGGGTGCCGTGCCGCCGCGAGCAACAGCTGCGCCTCGCCGGGCGAAGAACACCCCGCGCTTCCGACCTTCTGGTTCGACCACGGCTGGCTCGTCAACCAGCTCACTGTGTCGTAGGCATCATTGCGATCGCCGACGCTGGGGTTGAAGTCGCCCTCGGAGAAGCTCCGCCCGCGGGTTTCCTGGATCGCGATCACATAGCCGCGTCTGACGAGCTCAGCGAAGATCGGATCCTGATCGAATTCGCCCGCCTTGGTGTAGACAGTGCGTAACAATACGACCGGAAGCTTGCCAGGCGCACCATTGGGAAAATAGAGATCCGTTGCGAGTCGCACGCCGTCTCGCATCTCGATCATGAGTCCGGTTTCGGCCCGAACTTCATATCCGGCATTCTTGCCGCTTCCGCAAGCCTGTGCGAATAGCACGCCCACCACCAGCAGCGCGAATTTCAGCCTGCGTTGGATGCAGTGCATGCGAAAACGATACCTCCCGCCGCAGATGGCGGCATCATCGTGCAAGGTGATCGTCGATCGGCATTCGCGAGTCCGCCCCACCTGCGTACTCCGGAACACTAGCGAAATGCCGGCCCGGCCCAGCAAGCGGTTGCCACCGGCACGCTCGGGCTCCGGCTGGAAGAGTCGCCAAGCGTGGCTCAGCCATTGGAGCGAAGGCGGAACGGATTCCGAAACTGGACTCGACTAACCGCGCGCACGAGCGCGCAGCCGTTCGAGCGCGATCAAAGCCAGCGCAAGCACGCAGAAGAAGCCTCCGACATGAAACGTCGATGACGGTCCGAATCGGTCCCACAACAGGCCGGCCAGCGGGCTGGCGGCGAGCAACACCAACCCACTACACAGATTGAAGAACCCGAACGCCGTACCGCGCAGATCGTCGGGCGCTGTTTCAGCAATCATGGTTGCGAGCAGTCCCTGGGTGATTCCCAGGTGAAGTCCCCAGAGCGCGACGCCGAGGAACGCCACCCCCCAGGTTTCGCCGCAGGCGAGTACGAGATCCGCGCCAACCAAGACCGCCAGACCGAGTGCCAGCAAGTTTTTGCGGCTCACGTTGTCTGACAATCTCCCGAACGGGTAGGCGGACAGCGCATAGACGACGTTCATCGCGACGAGCACCAGCGGTACCCACGCGAGCGGCAATCCGCCCTGCTGGGCGCGCAGCACCAGGAACGCCTCGCTGAACCGCGCCAGGTTGGCGGTCGCGCCAACGACGACGACCCACCAATACGCGCCGCTCAGCCGGTCGAGTTCGCGCCAATGGATTGGACGCTCACGTCTGGCGCTGACTTGGCGCTCGGGCTCTCGCACTCCGAAGAGCAGCAACAACAAGGCGAGAAAACCCGGTATCACCGCCACCCAGAACACCGCGCGAAAATCGTTTGACCACAGCAGCATCAACGCAATCGCGAGCAGCGGGCCGGTAAACGCGCCGACGGTGTCGAGCGATTGTCGTAATCCATAGGCCGCGCCGCGCACTTCGAGTGGCGCAATGTCCGCAATCAGCGCGTCACGCGGCGCGCCGCGAATCCCCTTGCCCACCCGATCCACGAACCGCGCGCCGAAGACCATGCCCGCGCTCGATGCAATGGCGAACAGCGGTTTGCTCAGGGTTCCGAGGCCGTATCCGATCACGACCAGCGCTTTGCGTCTTCCCAGGTAGTCGCTCAATGTGCCCGAAAACACCTTGACGATCAGTGCGGTCGCCTCCGCGACGCCTTCGATCATCCCGACCGCGAAGGCGCTCGCGCCGAGCGCCGAAACCAGGAACACCGGCAGCAAGCTGTGGATGAGTTCCGAAGAGGTGTCCATCAGCATGCTGACGAACCCGAGAGCCCAGATGCTCGGCGGAATCTGTCGCAAGCGCTTCTCGCGATGCGCACTTTCGGGTTGCACGGTCATGCTTTCGATCGCCGACTTCCCGATTCTGCGCTCACCCGGACGGCAGCAAGAGCGGGCTAATCACCGTCGCGCGCGAAATCATCGCGGGCTCGCTGGGGGAGTTCCATGCCGAGTACGCGAACCAGAAACGCCCAGCGATCGGTGGCTTCCTCGATCAATTTCGTGGTGGGTTTGCCGCTTCCGTGACCGGCCCGCGTTTCGATGCGGATCAGCACCGGCGCCGGTCCGGCCTGCGCGGCCTGCATCGTCGCGGCGAATTTGAACGAGTGCGCGGGCACGACGCGGTCGTCGTGGTCTGCGGTCGTCAGCAGCAAGGCGGGGTAGCGGGTGCCCGGCTTGATGTTGTGCAGCGGCGAGTAGGCGCGGAGCGCTTCGAACTGCTCCGGGTCGTCGGACGAGCCGTAGTCATCGATCCACGCCCAGCCGATCGTGAACTTTTGGAAGCGCAGCATGTCCATCACGCCGACCCCTGCGATCCCCGCGCCAAAAAGC
>Ga0210102_1000423_pt1 | contig 11068 bp, 13 predicted proteins | sample RushOxbow_ThreeS_4_FD_185563 | JGI IMG/M metagenome (GOLD analysis project Ga0210102, IMG submission 185563) | Wetland microbial communities from San Francisco Bay, California, USA, that impact long-term carbon sequestration -... | ecosystem: Environmental > Aquatic > Marine > Wetlands ...
GAGCGCCGGACCCACCGGCGGGCTGGGGTTCGCTTGCCCGGCCGGAATCTGTAATTTGATTTCACCGATGACTTTCTTAGCCATTGCTTTCGATCCTCATAATCAAGCTAATTGCGTTCGACCTGGACAAACTCCAGTTCGACCGGCGTCGCCCGCCCGAAGATGCTAATCAGCACTCTCAGTTTGCCCTTATCCGGTTTGACCTCTTCGACCACGCCGTTAAAATCCGCGAATGGACCATCGACCACCTTGACGTTTTCACCGACGGTGAACGACACGCGCGGTTTGGGCTTGATCGCGCCCTCCTCCATTTGCTGCGTGATCGCTCGCACCTCTTCGTCGCTAACCGACGGCGGATGGGTGCTCCCGCCAACGAAACCGGTCACCTTGGGGGTCTCTTTAACCACATGCCAAGTCTCATCGTTAAGCTCCATCTGCACGAGAATATAGCCCGGAAAAAATTTTCGCGATGAGGTTTTTTTCTTCCCTTTGACCAGCTCAACGACTTTTTCCATGGGCACGAGGATTTCGCCGAAAAGATCCTGCTTGCCGAGCTGCTTGACGCGCTCCTCCAGGGCAGCCTTGGTTTTTTGTTCAAAGCCAGAAAAGGTGTGAACGATGTACCACTGTTTCGCCATAGAGGAGAACCTAATAAATTAACCGATAATGGCCTGGACGGCCTTTGTCAGGGCAAAATCCACAGTCGCCAAGTACAACGACACCAGGATAACAACGACGATCACGACCATCGTCGCCATGTAAGTTTCCTTGCGCGACGGCCAATGGACTTTTTGCAGCTCCTGCCAGGACTCTCTGCAAAATTCGACACCCTGGTGGACGCCGTCCTGAATTTTTTGAATCCAATCTCCCATTTGAGGTTTCTCCAACGCGATAACGTGGCGGGTCAGGCAGGACTCGAACCTGCAACAACCGGATTTGGAGTCCGGCGCTCTACCAATTGGAGCTACTGACCCCTGTATCCTCGTTAAACTTTAACCTCACGATGCAGGGTGTGGGACCGACAAGAAGCACAAAACTTTTTGAGCGCCAGCTTCTCGGTAGTTGTTTTCCGGTTCTTGGTTGACGTGTAGTTTTTCCGTTTGCACTTATCGCAGGCAAAACCTACCAGTTCACGCATGACCCTATCCTCCTGGCGATCGGCGTTGTTGAGTTACTGATTGATCTTCGTAACCACGCCGGCGCCGACCGTCCGTCCGCCTTCACGAATAGCGAACTTTAAGCCTTGATCCATGGCGACCGGGGTAATCAACTCGATTTCGACATTGATATTGTCGCCGGGCATAACCATTTCCGTCCCTTCCGGCAACTTCACCACACCGGTAACGTCGGTGGTGCGGAAGTAGAATTGCGGCCGGTAGCCATTGAAGAACGGCGTATGGCGGCCGCCCTCCTCCTTGGTCAACACATAAGCCTCGGCGTTAAACTTGGTGTGCGGCGTGATGCTACCGGGTTTGGCCAAAACCTGACCGCGCTCAACTTCTTCGCGCTTGGTACCGCGTAGCAGAACACCAATATTATCACCGGCGCGACCTTCGTCGAGCAGCTTACGGAACATTTCGACGCCGGTGGCGACGGTCTTTTGCGTCGGCTTGAAGCCGACGATTTCAATTTCTTCGCCAACCTTGATAATGCCGCGCTCCACCCGGCCGGTGACCACGGTTCCGCGGCCGCTGATCGTGAAAACATCTTCGACCGGCATGATGAAGGGCTTATCGATTTCGCGCTCTGGCTCCTGAACGAACGAGTCGACAGCTTCCATTAACTTCAGTATCGCGCCCTCGCCCATTTCCGAGGTATCCCCTTCCAGGGCCTTGAGCGCGCTGCCGATGACAATGGGCGTGTCGTCACCCGGGAATTTGTACTTGGAGAGCAGCTCGCGAACTTCGAGCTCAACCAGCTCCAAAAGCTCTTTGTCATCGACCATATCGGCTTTGTTCAGAAAAACGACGATGGCGGGCACTCCGACTTGGCGGGCCAAAAGAATATGCTCGCGTGTTTGCGGCATCGGCCCATCCGCGGCAGAAACCACCAGAATTGCGCCGTCCATCTGCGCCGCGCCGGTGATCATATTTTTTACGTAGTCGGCATGTCCAGGGCAATCGACGTGAGCGTAGTGCCGCTTGTCAGTTTCATATTCCACATGAGCAATATTTATGGTAACGCCGCGTTCTCTTTCCTCAGGCGCTTTATCGATCTGATCGTAAGCTAGGAAAGTGGCTCTCCCCGACTTCGCCAACACTTTGGTAATTGCCGCGGTCAAGGTGGTCTTGCCATGGTCGACGTGACCAATCGTCCCAATGTTCAAATGTGGTTTTTTACGCTCGAATTTCGCTTTGCTCATCGCGTCCTCCTAATTGATTTCCGAATCATCACCCTTATGCTACCGCCCCGTTACTCTCACGAAAATTTTTAAACCGAAAGGCAAAGCCCAGGAGCGGGATTGAACCGCTGACCTCGTCCTTACCAAGGACGTGCTCTACCGACTGAGCTACCTGGGCATCTCGGTCGTTGGTTTTTGGCCGCATAGTGCCCACTCACGGGACGAGAGACCGGCCATCACAAAATGCCATCCGTGCAATCACCAAAATGGAGCGGGAAACGGGACTCGAACCCGCGACCCCAAGCTTGGAAGGCTTGCGCTCTACCAACTGAGCTATTCCCGCGGAATTGGTGGAGAGGGAAGGATTCGAACCTTCGAAGGCATCGCCGGCAGATTTACAGTCTGCTCCCTTTGGCCACTCGGGAACCTCTCCTCGACTCTCTTCACCCCAACTTTCACAATCCGATCCACGTTTTCGACGAAGTATGCCCCCAGTGCGGAAAAAAATACCGCAAGGGGATGTGCTATCCGCCTTTCGAAATTCCTACTGCGAAAATCTCCTTTTGAGGTTTGCGTGGTCAACAACAATTGCCGAACCGCGCTTAGCCGCTCCGCGTTTTTAAACTCAGCGCGCTGGAGCTGGCGATAGGACTTGAACCTACAACCTGCTGATTACAAATCAGCTGCTCTACCGTTGAGCTACGCCAGCCCATCGCCCATAGGATTTTCGAAACAGCGAAAAAGTTGCCAAATACCTTACAGGTAACGGTAAAGATACTTATCCCAACAAGGTTTTACAGTTTATTAAGCACGGATCTTTTGCTTGCCAGGCAAACCACGACAACAGGGAGTTTTCCCCGTTTGTAAACGGGTATTTAAACCATCTTCGGCAAGTCATGTCAACAGCAGACCCAGGTTTCGTGCCAAGGTCCGACGACTACCGTGGAAACCGCCCGATTGCCAGCTAACAGCTAATGTCGCACCAACCGCTGCTGGCGCACTATTTCGAATAGACAAATCGCCCCGGCGACCGCCACATTGAGCGACGCAACTTTTCCAAGCATAGGAATTGACACAAGAAAATCACACTCACGTAGGTTGATGGGACGCACCCCAGTAGCTTCGCTGCCAAGCACAATCGCCAGCCTTTCCGGATAAACTCGATCATATAAACATTCCTTCGCGCCGACCGCCAAACCGACGGTCCAATAACCCACCCGCTTGAGATCCTGCAATGTGCGTCGCAGATTCGTCACCTGATAAATGTTCAGATGGTGCGCGGCTCCGGCCGACGCTTTGACAACCAACGGGGTCACCTCGACACTGCGATCTTTAGGAATCAAGACATGCCGGACGCCGGCCGCTTCCGCCGTGCGCAACAGCGCCCCAAAGTTGCGGGGATCGACGATTCCATCCAAGATCAAGATCCATTCGATAATGTCTGCGTCAGCAATGCGTTGCAGCAAACTTTCAAATGCCGGATAAGCGTAAGCTTCAACGATTGCCACCACCCCTTGGTGGCGCTGCCCGCGAGCCAAGCGGTCCAATTCGCGCACGGAGCGAAAACTAATCGGCAACCCCAGGCGCCGCGCTTCAACGACCAGTGCGTGCAGGCGACCATGATCGGCATTGTCACTAACAATAACTTCCCGCACACTCTTCGAGGCGGCGAGCAATGTTTCCTGAACTGCGTTGATGCCGAAGAGATAGTCCGTCGCCATAATTCACTTCAAACGAACAATGGATTTTACAACCAGGAGTACAACAGTTAACATGCCGCAACCGTGAAACGAAAGACGTTAATCACATATCTCATCTCCGAGGTCTTGCCGCCATTTCTTCTCGGACTGCTGGCCTTTACCTTTATTTTGCTAATCGGGCGCCTCTTGAAATTAATCGAGCTAATCGTCAGCCGCGGTGTCCCGCCGATCCAAGTGGGAAAGCTGTTAGTATTGATCATGCCGACGTTCCTGGAAATGACCGTGCCTATGGCGTTCCTTCTCGCCATTCTGTTGGGCTTCGGTCGCATGGCCAACGACCAAGAGCTGCTAGCGATGAAAGCCTCGGGCGTCAGTCCATTGCAGATTTTGTGGCCGATCGCATTCTTATCGCTAATGGTTTCCGCTCTGACCCTGGTGACCACTCTCTATGCTCGGCCAACTGCCAACGCGGCCCTCAAAAAAGAACTTTACAACATCGCCAAGTCTAGAGTCGGAACGGCACTCAAAGAGAAAGTATTTAACGATGATTTTCCCAGGATCCTTGTTTACGTAGAAGAAATCATTCCTCCTGGAAATACCGCTCAAGGCATCCTCATCATCGACAAACGGGATCGTGTGCGCGAAGACATCATACTCGGGAAAGTCGCCCGAATCACCACCGACGACGAATCAAACTCTTTGGCACTCAGGCTTTTCGATGGTTCGATCTACGAACGGGAAAAGAATCGCGAGGGCTTTAGCCAAACTCGTTTCAATATCTACGACTTCAAGCTTGATCTGGACGAACTGGTCGGCCGGGTGCGACAAAAGGAAACTGGACCGAAAGAGTTGCCCTTAGCGGACTTGCTCAAAGCCATCGAAGAAAAACAGCGCCGTGGCGGCAAATCGATTCCGGAGAGAATGGAATTCCATCAACGCATCGCTTTCGGCTTCATCCCACTGGTGTTCGGCGTGCTTGGCGTGGCCCTCGCGCTGCTGCCCCGCACCTCGCGAGCCGGTAGATCATGGGGATTCATGCTGTGCTTGTTTTGGTTGTTGATCTATTATGTCTTACTCTCTTTCGGTAAGGCCTTGGGGGATAAGGGACACTTACAGCCCATTCCAGCGCTTTGGCTACCCAACGTGACTATTGGTTTCATCGCGTTGATTTTCTTTCGCAAAGCGATGCGCGAATCACCCCTCGTGTTGCCGGTGCTTGTATCGCGTATCGGTAACGCCGTTTTACTACAAGTGCAAAGAACAATCAGGCCAACGAGGGGCTAAATCGTTATGACGGGAAGAGCGCACTATCGCACGATGCCCGTGGGGAGCATACTCGACCGCTATGTTTCGGCAGGATTTCTGCGTGTCTTCGGAATCAGCTTGACGGTGATCACCGGACTCTATCTAACCGCAGATTTTTTCGAAAGGATCGGCAGCCTGCTGGAATCCGGCGCTCCGGTGACAACCGTCTTGCGCTATTTCCTGTTTAAAGCGCCGCTGATAATTTCCCGGGTGGTCGGGTTCGCGACATTGTTCTCCACGTTGTTTTGCTTGGGCCTACTAGCTCGGACTCAAGAAATTACAGCGATCAGGTCGAGCGGCGTCAGCGTCCAACGGATCGCCCTTCCGTTGCTGGCGCTGTCCTTAATCGTATCAAGCTTAACATTTTTTTGGAACGAGACGCTGGTGCCTGTTTTCAGCCGCAACGCGGAACAGATCTATCGAACCGAGATCAAACAAAAAAAACAATTGAGCCTCTTCGGCACACGCGACATCTGGATTCGTGGCGATGCCAGCTTCATCAACATCGACAACTTCAATCCACGAACGAATAGCTTGCAGGGGGTCACGGTGTTTACTCTGAACCGGGATTTCAGCTTGCGCTCGTTGATCGAGATTCCCAATGCCCAATGGCGGGAGCAAAGCTGGCATACCGACGCTGCAGTGGAGTGGGAGTTGCACGAGGACGGGAATTTGACCCGCAGAGAAAGTGTTGCAAACATTCCCATTACGGAAACTCCCGAGGATTTAAACCTGCTTGCGCGAGACGCCGAAGAATTCAGTTATTTCGATTTACAGAAACAGATCGGCGATATGAAGACTAAGGGCATCGATACCACTGCCATCGAAGTGGATTTACATACCAAAATTGCGATTCCACTAGTCTCTTTTCTGATGGTTCTGTTAGCTACACCATTTGCGATCAAGCGGCAAATTAGCGGCAACATATCGCTCAGCTTCGGCATGACAATGGCGATCGCTTTCGGGTATTGGGTACTGACGGCCTTGTGCACTTCCTTGGGTCACGGTGGTGCGCTCCCGGCTCTAGCAGCGGCATGGATACCCAACGTGATCTTTTCGATGATAGGGGTGTATTTTTTTACCTCGGAAGAATGAAAACGTCAATTTCGTGATTTGTTCGACTTTATGGCCGCAAGATTCCGGCCGTCAGGTCGATCAGCGGCATGGCATCGACAAATGGACCGAAGCATGGCGGGCGAGTGCTGGCCATCGGCTACTCTCACCGTTCACCTAACGAAGGATGCAATACCGACGCAATACTCGTTTCGGTGTTAGTGAAAAAACTGCCCCGTGCAGTCCAGTCGCCGAATTTTCCCAGCTGTAGAAACCGAAATGAAGGATTTGGTGAGCAAAAAAGCTTGGTCTTGGCGATCGAGCAAGGCCAAGCTCGTTGGCAAATGCATCGCGGAAACTGCGCCGATAAATTAGCGCTTTGAATACTGCGGCCGCTTGCGGGCTTTATGGCGACCATATTTTTTACGTTCGACGGCGCGAGGATCGCGGGTAACAAAGCCGGCCTTCTTTAGCGACGGCCGCAGGTCGGGATTATACTCCATTAAAGCGCGGGTGATGCCGTGGCGAATCGCTCCGGCCTGCCCTGAGTTGCCACCGCCGTCGACATTAACCTCGATATCGAAATTCCCGGCGGTCTGCGTAACTTGAAAGGGCTGCAATACAATCATACGCGCCGTCTCGCGGCCAAAATACTCCTGCAACGTGCGATCGTTTATCCGTAAGCTGCCTTTACCAGGTTTGAGAAAGACCCGAGCAACCGAAGTCTTTCGCCGCCCTGTCGCCACAATCGTTTTATCTGCCATCGATCTAAATCTCCTATGCTTCGACTGCCAGCGGCTGAGGCATCTGCGCCGCATGAGGATGCTCCGGCCCTGCGTAGACTTTTAACTTGGTGGCCAAGTGCCGACTCAACCGATTCTTAGGCAGCATTCCCTTGACGGCTAACCGCACCAATTCTTCGGGCTTTTCCTGAAGCATTTCCGATGCAGACCGTTGACGGATTCCGCCGGGATAGTCAGTATGCCGATAGTACATCTTTTGATCCAATTTAGCGCCGGTTAGTTTTAGGCCTCGGGCATTAATAACGATCACAAAGTCGCCGGCATCTTGGTTCGGCGTAAAAATGGGTTTATGTTTGCCGCGCAGTACCTTGGCAATCTGGGTGGCCATTCGCCCAAGAATCTTTCCTTGCGCGTCGATCACATACCACTGACGTTGAGTCAGCGCGTCTTCCCTATTCATGAGACTTGCTCCAGTCAACTCCAAGTTCGCTCGAACTTCAAAAAATGGCGGGGCCGACGAGACTCGAACTCGCGACCTCCGGCGTGACAGGCCGGCGTTCTAACCGACTGAACTACGACCCCGATTTATTCAAACAATTGGTGGGCGGTACAGGGCTTGAACCTGTGCCCCCCGGCTTGTAAGGCCGATGCTCTCCCACTGAGCTAACCGCCCCTACTTTTTTCATGCGTCAACAGCTTTGGCGGAACCCCAGTCCCATTGATAGCAAAACTACCCTTTGTGCCCGCACAAAACTCTCGGGCACCCCTGCAAACGATCGCTGCCACTACGATCCCCAACTCGATTGGGTAGGTGAAAAAGACCTCGGTTATCTCAGCGACGAGCCTAACGACTATAAGTCGCTAACCTTTAGCAATGCGGTGTTATAACAGCGGAGATGCCGGGTGTCAAATTATCCGGCATCTCCGCATTAGATTGCCTCTGCTCACTGGGGAAGAATTTCGCTCGCAGGTGCCTCGTCTACCTTTTCGGCAAACGGTGGAGCCTCCTCTTTTGGCTGAAGCTCAACCGGTGTATGGCTGAACAGAGAATCAGGATCATCCAGCACCAGTGCTTTCTTAAGCACCTCGTCGACATGAGAAACCAGCTCCAATTCCACACTCTTAAGCACGCTGGCCGGAATTTCCTCGATATCCTTTTCGTTCTCCGCCGGAATCAGGATTTTCTTGATCCCAGCCCGATGCGCCGCCAATACCTTTTCTTTGAGTCCGCCAATCGGTAGAACCGTGCCGCGCAGCGTTATTTCACCGGTCATAGCTAGATCGTTGCGCACCGGAATCTTGATCAACGCAGACACCAACGATGTTGCCATCGTTATTCCTGCCGAAGGCCCATCTTTAGGAATTGCGCCCTCGGGCACATGTAGATGAACATCCAACTTCTGGTAAAAATCTTTCTCGAGCCCTAGTGCAGTCGCACGCGACCGAACATAACTCATCGCCGCCTGCGCCGACTCCTGCATCACATCGCCCAGTTTCCCGGTGATAATGAGCTGACCCTTTCCGGGCATGACTGTGACTTCGGTGGAGAGCAACTCTCCGCCCAATTCCGTCCAAGCCAGCCCGGTCGTCACGCCGACCTTCGTGTCGGCATCGGCCTTACCGTAGCGAAATTTGATTGGACCGAGATACTTGTGCAGGCTCTTCGTGCCGACTTGAACATGGGAGTTTCGGTCTTTTTTGACGACTTCGACCGCGACTTTACGACAAACCGCAGCGATTTCCCGCTCAAGGCTCCGCACACCGGCTTCTTTTGTATAGTGTCGAACCACGCCCATCAGAGCATTATCGGTAAAGACGATGTTTTCCGGTGTCAAGCCATTGGCTTCTCGTTGCTTCTCGATAAGGTATTTCTTCGCGATGTTAACCTTTTCCAGTTCGGTATAACCAGCAATACGAATAATCTCCATGCGATCTTGCAGCGGCCGAGGAATCCGATCCAAGGTGTTGGCGGTAGTAATAAACATGACCTTGGAGAGGTCAAAATCGAGATCTAAGTAGTGATCGTTGAATGCCGTGTTCTGTTCTGGGTCGAGCACTTCGAGCAAGGCCGATGACGGGTCGCCACGGAAGTCAGTCGACATCTTGTCAATCTCGTCCATGAGAAAAACCGGGTTGCTTGATCCCGCCTTTTTCATTGATTGAAGGATCTTGCCCGGCAACGCGCCTATATAAGTGCGACGATGGCCGCGAATTTCCGCTTCGTCACGGACACCGCCGAGCGACACTCGGATAAACTTTCGACCGGTTGCTCTAGCGATCGAGCGGCCGAGCGAGGTCTTACCGACGCCCGGAGGCCCAACCAGACAAAGGATCGGCCCCTTGATTTTGCCGACCAGACTTTGGACCGCGAGATATTCGAGAATCCGCTCTTTAACCTTCTCGAGCCCAAAATGATCCTCGTCCAAAACCTTTTCCGCTTCATTGATATCTAGCTTATCGTCGGTGAACTCGTTCCAAGGTAGGCTGATGATCCAGTCTATATAGTTTCCGACCACCGTCGCTTCTGCCGACATTGGCGACATCATCTTGAGCTTCTTGAGCTCTTTCTCAACTTTATCTTTGGCTTCGGCAGAGAGCTTTTTCTGCTTTAGTTTCTCTTCGATCTCCTGGATCTCGTTTTTAAACTCATCCTTTTCGCCCAACTCTTTTTGGATCGCCCGCATCTGTTCATTAAGATAGTATTCCTTTTGCGAGCGCTCCATCTGTTTCTTAACGCGCGACCGAATACGCCGCTCAACCTCGAGAATTTCGATCTCGGCGCGCATGTGGCCGAGAACTTTTTCCAGTCGCTCGGCGGCATTAAACGTTTCCAGCAGATTCTGCCGGTCTTCCAGCTTGATGCCGAGATGGGCCACGATGGTATCGGAAAGCCGCCCCGGTTCATCGATGGAAGATACCGACATGACCATTTCCGGTGGGATTTTCTTCTTTAACTTAACGTAATTTTCAAAGGTCGTATGAACTTCCCGGATTAGCGCCTCGGCTTCCGTAGTACGATCGCTCGCTTCTTGCGCATCTTCCACATCAACCAGAAAAAAATCCGCATGGGTCACAAAGTTGGCGATCTTAGCCCGCTTCTTCCCCTCGATCAGCACCTTGACCGTGCCATCGGGCAGCTTGAGCATTTGCACCACCGAGCCGAGCGTGCCAATCCGGTAAATATCGTCCTCACTGGGTTCGTTGGTTTTAGCGTCTTTCTGCGAGGACAAGAAAATCAAACTTTGCTTCTGAGTCGCCTCCTCAAGGGCCTTGATCGAGCGTTGGCGCCCGACAAACAGCGGGACGACCATATGCGGAAAAACGATAATATCCCGCAACGGCAGCAACGGCACCCGTGTTCCCCCGGCAGTGGCTTCCGGATCCTTCTTATCGTTCCGAAACAACATACGGTCCCCTCCTAAGCACTCTCTGCGGCCTTGGTGTATACGACGATCGGAGGTTCATGCTTTTCAACAACATCCTCTGAGATCACAACCTCTTTGATATTAGGCTGCGATGGCATGTCGTACATGATATCCAACATAATGTTTTCCATGATTGCCCGAAGTCCGCGCGCTCCGGACTTCCGTTTCATGGCCTCGCGCGCGATCGCCCGCAGCGCATCTTCAGTGAACTTAAGATGCACCGACTCCATTTCGAAGAGTTTGGAATACTGCTTGGTCAAAGCATTTTTCGGTTCCTTCAAAATACGCATCAATGCGTTATCGTCCAACTCATCGAGAGTCGCAATAACCGGTAATCGGCCGATGAATTCAGGAATCAAGCCGAACTTAAGCAAATCTTCCGTTTGGACACTGTGCAACAAGTCCGACGAGCGTTGACCATTCTTTTCGCTTTCTTCCAACTGCCCGCCAAAGCCCATGCGCTTGCGTCCGGTCCGCTTGCGAATGATATCTTCAAGACCG
>Ga0210102_1000424_pt1 | contig 11059 bp, 12 predicted proteins | sample RushOxbow_ThreeS_4_FD_185563 | JGI IMG/M metagenome (GOLD analysis project Ga0210102, IMG submission 185563) | Wetland microbial communities from San Francisco Bay, California, USA, that impact long-term carbon sequestration -... | ecosystem: Environmental > Aquatic > Marine > Wetlands ...
CCCTCGTGCACGTCGGGCATGGCGTAGACGCAGCCGGTGACGCCGGGCAGGGTCGCGACGTTCATCGCCTGCTCGATCGAGCGGTCGCCCTCGATCTGCCGCCACAGCTCGTCGTCGGCGTAGATCCGGACCGGCACCCTCATGTCCGGCCGCGCGGTCGCGGGAACCTCCCGCAGGACCGGGCCCAGGACGGTGACGTCGTGGGCGGCGACTGAATCGTTCATACGTCCAGGATCACCTCACCCTCGTAACCGCCGGGCACCGGAGCCACCCGGAGGCGGTGCAGGGTCGCCGCCTTGACCAGCCCGCGCGGGGACGCCACCGGCACGCCGCGCGCCCGCACCCGCAACGAGCGCTCGTCGGCGGCGGCGAACCGGAATTCGGTGGCCACCCAGCGCTCGGTCTCCGCCAGGTAGATCAGCTCGTTGAGCCATTCGGCCAGGAGCGCCGCGGGGTCGGACGCGGTCACCTCGATCTCGCGCCAGGTCCCGTTGCGGTCCGCGGCCGCCGACTCGGCGAGCTGCAACCTGGCCAGCGCGCGCCCCGCTTCCGCCAGCAGGTCCGCCAGCGAGCCCGCCCCCAGCCGGAGCTGGAGCTCCGAGGTGTGCTCCTCCACCTCGTGGGAAGCGGGGCGGCCCGCTCCGTCCCTCACACCGGTGCCCGTGGTATCGGCGCGACCAGGACGGGCAGGATGGTGCCATGGACGATTCGCTCCGCCACGCTCCCCAGCAGCGCCCGCTCCAGGCCGTGGGGCGCGTGGGTTCCCACCACGATGACGTCCGCGCCGAATGCGACGGCCGGCTCGATCACCCGGTCGGGCACTCCACGGCCGACGATCACCCTCGATTCGACCACGTGGCCCTCGGCGCGAAGCCGGCCTGCCACCTCCTCCACGGCCTGGTGGGCCGCGGCCTCGACCCGCTCGTCGCCCGGAGGCGGCAGGTGCGCGGGATAGGCGGCCAGCGGGCTCAGGACCGGAATCGGTGGCTCGACCACGTGCAGCACGAGGTACCGGACGGGAGGGCCGAGCCGGCCCAGGGCCACCGCGGCATCCACTACGGGCTGGTCCAGCTCGCCGTTGAGCGCCACCAGGATCCGGCGGAACTCCGTCGGCTGGGGCAGCTCCCGCGGATGCAGCAGCAGCACCGGAACCCGAAGCTGCCGCACCAGGGAATCCGCCACGCTGCCCAGCCACCAGCGGCTCAGACCCTTGCGAGCGTGGGTGGTCATCACGACGAGGTCGATGGCCTGGTCCCCTGCGTACCGGCCGAGGGCATCGGCCGCACCGCCGCGGAGCACGGCGGTGGTCGGCTCGCGCTGCTGGGCTTCCCTGGTGGCGCCGGCGATCAGTTGGAGATAGTCGGTGAGCTCTACCGTGGTGGCCGGCTCGATCGACTCGATCGGCACCGGCAGCTCCGCCGGCAGGGCCATGACGGGGAGGGGCTCGATGACCGTGACCAGGTGGAGCGCGGCGTTCGCCTTCCGCGCGATCGCCGCGCCGGCCGGGAGCGCCTGCTCGGCGAACGACGAGCCGTCCAGCGGCACCAGGACCCGGTCGAAGGAGGCGGTCATGAAGACGGCGGTGCCTCGGGCTCAGGCTCGGTCATCTCGTCCTCGTCCGCCAGCCCCTGGCGGTAGACCAACCCGCGCAGGACCGGCTCCTCCAGCGATCGGAGCAGGTCCGCGATGTGCTGCATCGCCCGGTTGCGGCCTTCCATCGTCGCGGTCCGCTCGATCTGCTCCATCAGGAGCCGTACCAGGTGCTCGCGGGATACCATGTCGGCCTCGGCGGCCTTGCTCATCGGATGCCGCATACAGTCACCGGAATCGAAGGGTTGCGGCCAGACCGTCCACCGTCTCGGCGGCCAGTGTCTCGGGGACCATCACCACCCGCGTGCCGAGGTGAAGCGCCTCCTCGATGGCCTCGTCCACCAGGTCCAGCACCGGCCGCGGCTCGCCCTCGGCGCGGCACTCGGCCTTGGCGAGGACCAGGCGGCCGGTGTCGGCGCAACGGAACCCGGCGCCGCTCAGGCCCTCCCGGATATAGAGGGTCCGGGCCTGCCCCCGATGCAAGGCCCGCAGCGCCTCCCGGGGGCCGTTCACCGCCCACCCGGTCCCGAAAGCGTTCTCCAGCGCCAGCAGCTCGGCCGCGAGGGTGGAGCGGGCGCGTTCCTCCACCGCGGCCAGTGCCGCGGCCTGAACCACGGCGGGGCTGGTGGCGGTCGGGTTGAGGCGAATCGTGCCGAAGAGCCGCTCACGGATGGGGTCCGGGAGGAACCGCGCCAGGGCGCCGGTGTAGTCGGTCGGGCCGGCGAGGACGACCCCCCGGACTCGACCGTCGCGGAGCCGCCGCTCGATCTCCGTGACGGTAGCGGCGCAACGGCGGTGCCGCTCTTCCTCCAGTCGCCCGTGATAGTCCCGCTCGCCCCAGCCGGGCGAGTCGCCCCGGTCGGAGTGGAATCTCCCGCCCCGCCGGCTCGGCATCACCAGGCAGGGCAGCTCCACCGCCTTCAGCGCGCTCACTTCGAAGAACCGGGTATGCGCCCGGTCGGACACCACGACGAGGATGGGCTCGAACTCCGCTTCGGCGGCGACCAGCTCCGCGATCCAGGGCGTGTCGTCGAGGATCAACCGCGGGTGGTGGACCTGGGCCAACGGCGCCGCCTCGAACAGCTCCAACGGCTCGCAGGCGAACAGCGCGATCCCGGTCGCATGGGGCAGGCCCCGGGGATTTTCCAGGTACCGTTCCATCCGGTCCAGGTCGCGCTCGACGGCCGACCGGGCCTCGTGGTCGAGCGTCGCCGCGGGGCCGGCCTCGATCGCCTTGCGGCGGCTCCGGAAATCGGTCAGGTACTTCCCCCGCGTGCGATCCCGCGGCCCGAGACGCAGATAGCAGGACAGGACCCGGTGGGACTCCGGTGGAATGGCGGCGAGGCGCTCGATCAGCGGCGGGAGCGCGTCGCACAAATGCGGTGCAACCGCTCGCGGGTCAACTAGCTGGTGTGTCATGACGTGCCCTCGGTCTGACGGTGCGGGACTCCGCTCCCCACCGGAGGCAAGATCGAGCAGCGGCGGTGAAACCCATGTTAAAGCATGGTCAAGAAGTCTTCATCCCCCTCTCAGCCCCGTTTCAGGGCCAGCGAGCGAGCTTCCGATGGGAGATTCTCCGAGGGAGCAGCCATGCCGACCTTCGTTCTTCTGACCCGCCTCTCCCCACAGGCCGTCACGTCCGCCGACGAGCTGGAGCGGCTGGAGCACGAGACCATGCGCCACATCCGGGCGGAGTGCCCCGAGGTGGAGTGGGTGAACAACTGTGCCGTGTTCGGCCCCTCCGACTATCTCGACATCTTCCACGCGCCGGACGTCGAGACCGCGGCCAAGGTGGCGACCCTGGTGCGGATCCACGGCAAGGCGCACACGGAGACCTGGGCGGCGGTCGAGTGGGACCGCTTCAAGGAGCTGGTACGGGAGCTGGCCCAGGAACGGCCGCACGTGCTGGTCGAGGCCTGAACGCCCTGCCGCTCCTGACGGCCAACGCCCGGCGGGTGCTGGAGGCCCGCTATCTCCGCCGCGACCCGGGCGGCGGCGCCTGCGAGACCGCCGAGGAGCTGTTCGAGCGGGTGGCCCGGGCGGTGGCGCGTGCCGAGCTGCTGCTGGGTAGCGCCCGGCGGGCCGCCCGGCGGGAGGCGGAGTATCACGACCTCCTGACCACGCTCGACTTCCTGCCCAACAGCCCGACGCTCCTGAACGCCGGGACCTCGCTAGGGCAGCTCAGCGCCTGCTTCGTCCTGCCCGTCGCCGACAACATGGAGTCCATCTTCGGGGCCCTCACGGATATGGCCATCGTCCAGCGGACCGGCGGGGGCACCGGGTTCGCCTTCTCCCATCTCCGTCCGGCCGGCGATCCCATCGCATCGTCCGGCGGGAAGGCGTCGGGGCCGGTCTCGTTCATGGGGATCTTCGACTGCGCGACGGAGCACATCCGGCAGGGCGGCCGGCGCCGGGGCGCGAACATGGGGATCCTGCGGGCCGATCATCCCGACATCCTGGAGTTCATTCAGGCCAAGCGGGATGGCGGGCTCAGGAACTTCAACCTTTCGGTCTCGGTCACCGACGGGTTCATGCGCGCGGCGAGGGCCGGCGGGCCCTGCGAGCTGATCCATCCCGGCACCGGGCGCACTGTCCGAACCATGCCGGCCGGGGAGCTGTTCGACACCATCGTCACGGCCGCGTGGGCCACCGGGGATCCAGGCATGCTCTTCCTGGACCGGATCAACCGCGACAACCCCACGCCGTCGCTGGGCGCGATCGAGGCGACCAATCCCTGCGGTGAGATCCCCCTGCTGGGCCACGAGGCCTGCACCCTGGGCTCGATCAACCTGGCCCACATGCTCACCGAAGGGGCCGCGCCCGCACTCGACACCCTGAAGCTGGCTCGTACGACGCACCTCGCGGTGCGCTTCCTCGACGACGTGGTCGAAGTGAACCGCTCACCTACGCCGGAGATCGCGCGGATGAGCCGGGGGAACCGGAAGATCGGCCTGGGGGTGATGGGGTTCGCGGAGATGCTCGTCCGGCTCGGCATCCCGTACCAGTCCGACGAGGCGGTTCGCACGGCCGAGAGCCTGATGGCTTGTCTGCGCGAGGCGGCGGACGGCGCGTCCGAGGAGCTGGCGTGTGAGCGGGGGTGCTTTCCCAACTGGGCCACCAGCGTCTTCGCGGCGAGCGGCCGACGGATTCGGAACGCCACCCGCACCGCCATCGCGCCGACCGGGACGATCGGGATCCTGGCCGGGACCAGCGCGGGGATCGAGCCTCTCTTCGCCCTGGCCTACCGCCGCCGGCACACGCTGGGTGGAGAGCCGCTGCGCGAGGTGAATCCGCTGGTAGCGGATGTCGCCCGGGCGCGCGGAATCGATCCGCAGCGACTGCTCGCGGGCATCATGGAAAGCGGCTCGCTGGCCGGGGTGCCGGAGTGCCCCGCGGACCTGCGGCGACTCCTGGCGACCGCCCTGGAGATCGGCCCCGAAGGGCACCTCCGGATCCAGGCCTCCTTCCAGCGGCAGGTGGACAACGCGGTCTCCAAGACGGTGAACCTGCCCGAAGACACCGGTGTCGAGGCGGTAGCCGAGGTCTACCGGCGGGCCTGGGAGCTCGGGCTCAAGGGGATCACGGTCTACCGGTACGGGAGCCGGCCGGGCCAGGTGCTGGAGCTCGGGGCGGACGAGGAGGCCTTCCACTACGACCACGCCGCGCGCTGCGACCCGATGGAGTGTCGGATCTGAGGTCGGGCGCATGAAACCTTCATCCCCGATTCATCCGAGCCAGCATGATCTCCGGCTATCGTGGGGCTGACCGAGGAGACGACCATGACACCCATCTCGCAGGTGTGGGACAAGACGCTCGCCAAGAGCAACGAGTGGCTCAAGCAGCTGGGCACGGAGCTGCGCTGGAAGGCTCCCGACATGATCCTGATGGCGCTCAGATCGGTGTTGCACGCGCTGCGCGACCGGCTGCCGCCGGACGAGGCGGTCCAGCTGGCGGCCCAGATGCCGCTGTTGCTGAAGGGCCTCTACTTCGACGGCTGGGACCCCAGCGGCACCCCGGTGAAGGCCCGCAGCGTCGAGGAGTTCTTCGCCCTGGTGCGGGGCCGGCTCCTCGGTGGTCCCCTGGACCTGGATGCCGAACGGATCACCCGCGCGGTATTCAAGCTGCTCGCCGATCGGATATCGGCGGGCGAGATCCGGGACGTGCGGGGCATGTTGCCGGCCGAGGTGGCCGCGCTCTGGCCCGAGGCGGTCGCCGTCCGCTAGGGCTTCAGCGCACGCCCTTGCGGCGGCGACGGGTTGTCCCCTGGTGCCCCGGATCGGGCGCATGGTCCGCGTTAGGCCCGAGCCGGTGGGCCTCCGGGTCCCGCAGGCCGCGGCCGCGGGTCGGATCGGGGACCGCCTCGGGGACGGGTGGATGCTCCGCGAGCTGGGCAGTTTCGAGCCGGGCGTCCCGCAGCAGCTCCTGCAGCTCATCGGGAGCCAGCGCGACACTGTAGCCCGATTCCCCCCGGATCACTCGCACCCTGATCGGCTCGACACCGGGCTCGAGGTGGGGGACATGCTCCGGAGCGAGGTAGCCCTCGAGGTCGGCGGGCCGGGGATGCAGGTGATACCGGTCGCCGTTCGGGAGCTCGAGCACAGGTGGGGGTGGAGGCAGGTGAACGGGTCGGGGAGCGGTCATAGGGTCCTCCGGTCTGATGCGACATCATAGGGCGGGCGGCGTGAACCGCCCGTGAAGGGTTCCTGAAACCTCCGCGCGGGGGGTCAGCCATGACAGCGGTCAAGGATCTCATGTCAACCGACGTCGTCAGCGTCTCGCCGGAGCTCAGCCTGCGGAATGCGCTGGAACTCCTGGCGGCGCGCCACATCGGGGGCGCTCCCGTGGTGAGCGGGGGGCGGGTCGTCGGGGTCGTCTCCATGAGCGACATACTCTCATTCGAGGCCTCGACGCCGGTCGTGCCCTCGGGCGGCGCCGGAGAGGCGGAACGGGACCTGGAGCCGGCCGAGGAATGGCGGGAGGGAGACGATGCGCCGGCGGCGTTCTTCGAGGACCTCTGGCCGGACGCCGGGGCGGACGTGCTGGAGCGCTTCGAGCAGACCGGCGGTCCGGAGTGGGACCTGCTGGCCGAGCACACCGTCGCCGAGGCGATGAGCCGGCAGGTGGTCTCGGTCGGACCTAGGACCTCGGCCGAGGAAGCGGCCAGGCTGATGAGCCGGCTGGAAATCCATCGGCTGCTGGTGCTCGACGATGGCCGGCTGGCGGGCGTGCTGAGCGCGATGGACCTGGTGCGGGCGATGGCGGAGCGCCGGCTCTAGGCGCGCCGACTCCGCTCCGCCCGCCGCAGCATGGCGGTGAACTTCCGCTCCGAGAGCGTCGTTACCCCGAGCCGGCGGGCGTCGTCCAGCTTCTGTCCGGGATCGGCGCCGACCACGAGGTAATCCACGTCCCGCGAAACCGAATCGCCCGCCCGGCCTCCCAGCGCCTCCAACCGGAGACGCGCTTCGGCCCGGGTGAGCTTCTCGAGACCGCCGGTGAACACGAACCGGCGGCCCGCCAGCGGCCCCTTGCTCTCGGCGACGGGGAGCACCTCGACTCCGGCGTTCAGGAGGGCGGCCACTGCCTTCCGGGTGTGCGGGTCGGCGAAGAACGACCGGACCCCTCGCGCCAGCACCGGTCCCAGCCCTGCGGTGCCTCGCAGCTGCTCGACCCCCGCCTGCTGAACCGACTTCAGCCGGTGGAACCGTTCTGCGAGGGCTCTGGCCGTGACCGCACCGACCCCGGGGATCCCGAGGGCGTAAAGGAACCGGTGCAGCTCGATGCGCCCGGCCTGGCTGATGGCCTCGGCCAGTTTCCGGGCGGAATGAGCGGCGAAACCGGGCAACCGGCGGAGATCCTCGGCGGTGAGCCGGAACAGGTCGGCGGCGGTCCGAACCAGTCCGGCGTCGACCAAGGCCTCGGCGGTTTCCCTGCCGAGGCCGGCGATGTCGAAGCCGTTCTCCGAGGCGAGGTGAACCAGCCGCTCCCGGAGCTGGGCGGGACAGCCGAGGTGATTGGGGCAGAAGGTCTGAGGGCCGCGATCCACCACCCGGGTCCGGCAGGAGGGGCAACGGTGCGGCAGGGCGAACGGGCGGTGTCGATGCCGCCCGGGCTCGGGGATCCGCTCGACCACCTCGGGGATCACATCACCCGCACGGTGGACCCGGACCTTGTCGCCCACCCGGATATCCCGGCGGGCCACCTCCTCGCGGTTGTGGAGGGTTGCCCGTGAGACGGTAACGCCGCCCACATCCACCGGCCGGAGCAACGCCACCGGCGTGAGCACACCGGTACGCCCCACCTGGACCACGATCCCGGCCACCCGGGTGACCTCGATCCGGGGCTCGAACTTGTAGGCCAGCGCCCAGCGGGGGTGGTGCGACGTCGCTCCCACCGCGCGCCGGAGTCCCAGGTCATCCACCTTCACGACGATACCGTCGATCTCGTAATCGAGCCGGTCGCGGACGGCGGCGAGCCGCTCGTGGTAGGCCAGGATCTCGTCCGCGTTCGTCCCGGCCTCCACCCGCTCGGGCGTCACCAGTCCCCATCCACGGAGAGCCTCCAGTACTGCCGCGTCGGAGGTGTAGGACGCCCCCTCGGACGCCAGAATCTCGTAACTGATTAAGCGGAGCGGCCGGGCCGCGGTGATGCCGGGATCCAGCTGCCGGAGCGACCCCGAGGCGGCGTTCCGGGGATTGGCGAAGGCCTCACCTCCCTGCTCGAGCAGCGAGCGGTTGAGCCGCTCGAAGTCCCGGAGCCCGATCAGGACCTCGCCGCGGACCGCGACGCGCCGGGGGACCCCGGCCGCCGCCCTGGTTCGCAACCGGAGCGGGATGGACCGGATGGTCCGCGCGTTCGCGGTCACGTCCTCGCCCTCCCGGCCCGTGCCCCGGGTGATGGCGCGGTCGAGCCGGCCGCCCCGGTAGACCAGCTCGACCGAGGCGCCGTCCAGCTTGGGCTCCAGCAGGAATCGGGCATCCGGTGCCCGCGACTTTACCGAGCGGACGAAGCGGCGGACCGCATCGACCTCGCGCGTCGCCTCGAGGCTGAGCAGCGGCACCGAGTGGGCCACCGTGGCGAAGCCCTCGCGCACGGCCCCGCCGATCCGCTGGGTGGGCGAGTCCGGCGTGACCAGCTCCGGATGCGCGGCCTCCAGCCGCTCCAGCTCCCGGAAGAGGCGGTCGTAGGCCGCGTCGGAGATCTCGGGGCGATCGAGGACGTAGTACTGGTAATCGTGATGGCGGATCCAGCGGCGGAGCTCCTCGACGCGGGCGGCCGCATTCCGGCGGGAGGGCCGCCTCATTGCCGCCGACGGGGACATGCCAGCATCGGCTGCCCGGCGCCCCGGATCACCTTGTCTGCCACGCTCCCCAGGACCAGGCGCTCGGCCGCACCCGCGCCGTGGGTGCCCACGGCGACCAGGTCGGCGGAGTGGGCCCGGGCGGTGTCGAGCAGCGTCTCCGCCACCCGCTCGGCCGGCACCACTTCGCTGCTCACCTCCACGCCGCGGCTCCGGAGCCCGGCCGAAACCCGGGCCAGATGGTTTCTGGCCTCGAGGTCCTGCCGTCGGGCCCAGTCGCCGAGGTGGGTAGAGTACGCCGGGAGGGGGCTCATGATCGGCGTGGCGGGAGGCACCACTCGGATGAGGAAGTAGCCCGCGCCGGCCCCGAGCGAGCCCAGGGCCAGGGCCGCTTCCACCACTCCCTCGTCTGCCTCGCCGTCGAGCGCCACCAGGATGCGCCGGAACTCGGTCGGTTGAGGGGATTCCCCAGGATGGAGCAGCAGGATGGGCGCGAGGCTCCGGCGGAGGAGCCGGTCGGCCACGCTGCCGAGCCACCAGCGGCCCAATCCGCCCCTCCCGTGCGTGGTCATGACCACCAGGTCGATGCCGCGGGTCCGGATGTAGTCCGCCAGGGCGCCGGCGGGGGCTCCATGAAGCAGGCCCGGCGTCACCGCCAGCCCCAGCGCGCGCGCCGCCTCCGCCTTCGCCTCGAGGTATTCCGACGCTCGGGTTCGGGCATCCTGCTCGATGGCCGCGGCCACGGCCGGCCGCTCGGTCGCGAGCGCGAGGGCCGACGGCGGCTGGAGCACCAACGCGAAATCCAGTGTGGCGCCGGCCCGGCGGGCCACCGCCGATCCCACCGGGATTGCCTGCTCGCCCTCGGGTGATCCGTCCAGCGGCACCAGGACGGCGTGGAAGGAGGTCTCGGGCATGGACTCAAGATGGGCGCCGGCGGGTGAACCAACCGTGAAGACCGGCCCAACGGTTCGTCACGGTCGCTTTCACCCGGTTCTCATGGGCACTTCAGCCTCCAACTCGCATCTTGAAGCTCCCAACGACGGGAGGCAATCATGACTCGAGCCCTCCTGGCTCCGGCTGTCGGTGACATCATGAACCGGGCCCCGGCCACCGTCCGCCCCGACACCAGGATCCCCGACCTGGCGAGGCTCCTTCGGACCGAGCAGGCGGACACGGTGGCGGTGATCGACGCGAGCGGCATTCTCCGCGGCGTCGTCACTCCCCTGGATCTGCTTCGGGCGTTCCGGCCTGACCCGGACATGGAGATGCCGGACTCCGAGGCGTTCGCGTCCAGGACGGTCGAGACGATCATGCGGCCCGGGGTGATCACCCTGGAGCCGAGCGACCCCGTCCCCGCCGCGGTGGATCTCATGGTGGAGACCCGGTTCCACGCCCTGCCGGTGGTCCATCGCCAGCCGCAGGGCCCGGTGCTGATCGGCATGGTGGGGCAGCAGGACCTGCTGGCCGTCGTGCTGGGCTGAGCCCCTTGGGAGTGACCCTGGCGGGTCGGATGACCTGGGTCCCCGCTCTCGCCAGCGTGGTCCTGGTCAGCGCCATCCCGCTCACGGGCCTGGTGCTGGTGCGGCTGCCGCCCGCCCGGCTCCAGCGGATCCTCGTGGTGCTGGTCAATTTCGCGGTCGGCGCGCTGCTGGGCGGGGCGTTCATCCACCTGGTGCCCGAGGCCGCGGAGCACATGAGGCCGCTGGCGCTCTCGCTCTATTTCATGCTCGGTTTCCTGCTCTTCTTCGTCCTGGAGCGCGCCCTCACCGGGCGGCGCCGGGCGGGGAGGACCGGCCGGGGGCCGCCCCGCCTCGCCCTGCTCAACCTCTCCGCCGACGCGCTGCACAACCTGCTGGACGGGATGGTGATCGCGGCGGCGTGGTCGGCGGGGGTGACGGTCGGGCTCGCGGCCACCACGGCGGTGGGCGCCTCGCGCGCGACCTCGAGGGCGAAGCTCGGCCCCGAGAGCACGGTGAAGCCCTTCATGCGGCCGGCGCCGAGCGTGTCCCGCAGCACCTCGTCCATGCGGCGCAGCGTCGCGGTCTCGATGCCCTTCGACGCATTGACGAGCTGGCAGCCATCGGGGAGATGGGGCGCCGCGTCCTTCATCACCCGCGCGACGAATTGCGACGGCACCACGTTCACCAGCACCTCGGCGCCGGCGAGCGCGGC
>Ga0210102_1000425_pt1 | contig 11057 bp, 11 predicted proteins | sample RushOxbow_ThreeS_4_FD_185563 | JGI IMG/M metagenome (GOLD analysis project Ga0210102, IMG submission 185563) | Wetland microbial communities from San Francisco Bay, California, USA, that impact long-term carbon sequestration -... | ecosystem: Environmental > Aquatic > Marine > Wetlands ...
CTCGAGCTGCTCCCATGCCTGCAAGGTATTCTGCAGCAGCATGGCGATGGTCATCGGGCCCACGCCGCCGGGGACCGGGGTGATCCAGGAGGCGACCTCCGAGACCGGACCATAGGCCACGTCGCCCACCAGGCGGTAGCCCTTGGGCTGGGACGGGTCGTCCACCCGGTTGATCCCGACGTCGATCACCACCGCCCCTGGACGCACCATGTCCGCGGTCACGAACTCGGCGCGCCCGATGGCCGCGATCAGAATATCGGCGGTGCGGGTGACAGCGGGGAGATCGCGGGTGCGCGAGTGACACACCGTCACCGTGGCATCGCCGCCGGGGCCCTGCTGGATCAGCAGGTTGGCCATCGGCTTGCCCACGATGTTGGAGCGTCCCACGATCACCGCGTTAGCGCCCCTGGTCTCGATCCCCGAGCGGATCAGCATCTGCTGCACCCCGTAGGGTGTGGCCGGGCGGAAGGCCGATTTCTCCCCCGTCACCAGCTTGCCCACGTTCATCGGGTGGAAACCGTCCACGTCCTTGGCCGGGTCGATCCGCCGGAGCACCTTCTCGCTGTCGATGTGCTTGGGCAACGGGAGCTGCACCAGGATCCCGTGGATCTCGGGGTCGGCGTTGAGCCGGTCCACCACCGCCAGGAGCTCCTCCTCCGAGGTCTCCTTCAGAAGGCGGACGGTCTCCGAGTGCATCCCTGCCTCCTGGCACGCCTTCCCCTTGGAGCGGACGTAGACCGCGCTGGCCGGGTCCTCGCCCACCAGCACGGCGGCGAGCCCCGGCTTCCGCATCCCCGCGCCGACCCCGGCCACCGCCGTCGCGACCTCGGCGCGAATCGTCCTGGCCAGTGCCACTCCATCCAGGATCTTCGCGCTCATCGGGCGATTCCCACGGCTCTCGTCTCCCGGATCACGACCACCTTGATCTGTCCCGGATACTGCAGCTCGTCCTCGATCCGCCGGGCGATCGTCTCCGAGAGCTGTACCGCGGCGCCGTCATCGATCCGCTCGGGCGTCACCACCACCCGGACCTCGCGGCCGGCCTGGATCACGCTGCACTTCTCCACCCCGGGGTACCCGTTGGCGATCTCCTCCAGCCGGGTGAGGCGCTTCACGTAGGTCTCGAACGCCTCCCGCCGCGCCCCGGGGCGCGCGCCGCTGATCGCGTCGGCCGCCTGCACCAGCACCGATTCGGCCGACTCGTGAGGCGCGTCGTCGTGGTGGGCCTGGATGCAGTTGATCACCGCCGCGCCCTCGCCGAAGCGGCGGGCCACGTCCACCCCCAGCTCGACGTGGGTCCCCTCGCCCTCGTGGGTGAGCACCTTGCCCACGTCGTGGAGCAGCCCGCCCCGCCGGGCCAGCTGGACGTCGAGATGCAGCTCCGCCGCCATCATTCCCGCCAGCCAGGCCACTTCCTTCGAGTGGTCGTAGATGTTCTGGCCGTAGGAGGTCCGGTAGCGCATCCGGCCGATCAGCTTGATCAGCTCGGGATGGAGCCCGTGGATGCCGAGGTCGTAGGCGGCCTGCTCGCCCAGCTCGACCAGCTGGCCCTCCAGCTCCTTCCGCACCTTGACCACGATCTCCTCGATCCGGCCGGGATGGATCCGGCCGTCCTGGATCAGCGCCTCCAGCGAGCGGCGGGCGACCTCGCGCCGGATCGGGTCGAAGCAGGACACGATGACCGTGTCCGGCGTGTCATCGATGATGACGTCCACCCCGGTGACGGTCTCGAAGGCGCGGATGTTCCGGCCCTCGCGGCCGATGATGCGGCCCTTCATCTCGTCACTGGGGAGCGGTACGGCGGCCACCGTGCTCTCCGCGGTGTGCTCCGCGGCCAGCCGCTGGATCGCGATGGACAGGATTCGCCGGGCGTCGCGGTCGGCGTTGCGGCGGGCCTGCTCCTTGATGTCCCGCACCAGCGCCGCCGCCTGGCCCCGCGCCTCGTCCTCCACGTGCTGAAGGATCTCCCGCCGCGCCTCCTCCGAGGTGAGCCCGGCGATCCGCTCCAGCTTGAGCCGCTGCTCCTGCTCCATCCGGCTCGCCTCGTTCTCCCGCACCCGAAGCGCCAGGTCGCGCTGCGCCAGCACTTCCTCCCGCTTGGCCAGGCTGCGATCGCGGACCTCGACCTCCTCCACCTTGCGGTCGTGCGCCCGGGCCCGCTCCTCCGCCCGCCGCTCCAGCCGCTCCCACTCCTCCCGCCGCCGCTGCACCTCGCGGTCCAGCTCCTCCCGCAGCTTGATGACTTCCGTCTTGGCCGCGAGGAGCAGCTCGGCCCTGGCCGCCTCCGCGTCGCGGGCCGCATCGGCCCGGAGCCGGGCCGCCTCGACCCGGGCCTCGGCGAGAGCTCCCGCGGCGGCGCGACGCTGGCTCCGGATCCAGAGAGCCACCGCGATGGCCGCGAGGACAAGGCCGGCCGCCGCCCCCGCCAACGTGGGGAGGAGCAGGTCCTGAGACATCGAAGGCTCCGTCAGGAAGCGGCCGAGCGCTTGCCGCGCTTGGCCGGAGGGAGGAGTCGGGCGAGATCGTCCGCCAGAGTGGTGATCCGGGTGGCGATCTCGCGGTCGCCCCGGCGGGCCTGGAACAGCTCGTCGGTGATGGCGAGCGCGGCGAGGATCGCGGCCTTCTGGATGTCTACCGAGGGGAGCGAGTCCCGCACCCGCTTGAGCGCGGCGTCGAGGTAGGCCGCCACCTCCCGGGTGTACTCCGGCGGCAGCTCCGAACGAACCGTCAGCTCCTCGCCCCCGATCACGACCCGGACGGCGTTCTTGGCGGTGGTCACGCGGCGTTCCCTCCGCCGTGCTGCTCCAGGAAGGTGAGCCGCGCGGCCAGGCCGCTCAGCCGCTCGCGCGCCAAGTCGATCCGCTGGCGCAGCGCCTGGTTCTCCGTTTCCAGCTCGATCACCCGCTGCCGAGCCTGCTTCAGCTCGGGCCCGGCCACCTTGCCGCCGCTGGCTTTGGCCTCGGCCAGCTCGGCTTCCGCGCGCAGGGTGCGGCGCCGCCACCCGGCCAGCTCGTCGGCCAGATGGGTGAGGACCTGCTCCAGGTCGGCCAGCGCCGCCAGGTCGGGACGCTCGTAGGAATACGCCACGGTCACTCTCCGGGGGCGCTCCCGGCATCGCGCCGGCGCACGCCCAGCTCCTCCGCGAGCGCGGCGAGCAGCCGCGTCTCGGTCTGATCCACTTCCGCGTCGCGCAGGGTCCGGTCCGGCGCCCGGAAGGTCAGCCGGAAGGCGACGCTCCGGGTCTTGGGCGGCAGCTCGGGCCCGCGGTAATCGCTCTCGATGTCCACCCGTTCCAGCAAGGGACCGCCCGCCTTCCGCAGCACCGCCTCGGCCCGCGCCGCCTCGATGCCCTGCGGCAGCAGCAACGCCAGAACCCGCTCGACGGCGGGCGTGGAGGGCAGCGGAGTGAACGTGGGCGCTCGGCGCGGCGAGGGGTCGAGCACCAGCTCGAACCCGAACAGCGGGGCCGCCCAGAGGGGCGCGTCGGCCGTGAGCGGACCGGCGTGTCCCACCACCCGTCCCTCCGCATCCCGGGCAACCCACGCGTTCTGCTCAACTTGCACCGCCCCCCCGGGAATTGCCAGGGCGACGGCGGACTCGAAACGTCCCTTCAGGTCCCAGAGATCGAGCCGGTCCTGCCCGGTCCCCGACCAGTGGGGCGGCTCCCGCCGGCCGGTGATCACCGCGGCCACCCGGAACTCCTCCACCGGGCGCCGGCCCGGGGCCGCCCCGGCGAAGGTGGTGCCGATCTCGAACAGCCGGACGTCCTCGACCCGGTTGGCCCAGTTGGCTTCCACCAGCCGGATCAGCCCGGGGAGGAGGCGGCGCCGGAGCCAGGCATCCTCCGCCGAGAGCGGGTTGAGGAGCCGAACGCTGTCGTCGCCGTCGGCCTTGCCCATCGGGAGGGAGTTCACCTCGTACAACCCCTGCTCCACCAACCCGCGCCGCACCGAGCGGATCGCCGCCTCGATCGGTGCCTCGGCGAGGTTGCCCGGCCGGAACGGCCGGAGACCCGAGGGAAACGCCTCATACCCGTGCAGCCGCGCGATCTCCTCCACCAGGTCGATCTCGGCGACGAGGTCGGGGCGCCAGCCGGGGACGTCCACCGCGATCCGGCCGTCGTCCGGCTTGGAGACCACGGTCGCGCCGACGGCGACGAGGTACCGCTCAATGGCATGCCAGGGGATCTCGACGCCGAGCACCTGGGCCACCCGCGCGGGACGGAGGAAGACCCGGGGCGGGTGCGAAGGTACCGGCCACAGGTCGAGCGGCGCGTCGGCCAGCTCGCCACCAGCGGTGGCGAGCACCAGCTCGATGCAGCGCCGCATCGAGTCGGCGCCGGCCCAGCGATCGATCCCTCGCTCGAACCGGTAGCTCGCCTCGGTGCTCATGCCGAGCGCGCGGCGGGTCAGCCGGATCCGGCGGGGGTCCCAAACCGCGGCCTCCAGCAGAATGTCCCGGCTCACCGGACTCACTTCGGTAGCCGCGCCGCCCATGATCCCGGCCAGCCCGATCACGCCCTCGCCGTCCGCGATCGCGATCATCTCGGCATTCAGCTCGCGCTCGACGTCGTCCAGGGTGGTGAGCCGCTCGCCCGCCCGCGCCCGCCGCACGATGAGCGCCGAGCCGCGGAGAGTCGCGGCGTCGTAGGCGTGCATCGGGTGGTTGAGCTCGAGCATGACGTAGTTGGTGGCGTCCACCACGTTGTTGATCGAGCGGACCCCGACCGCCTCGAGGCGGCGGCGCAGCCAGTCGGGCGACTGACCCACGGTCGCTCCCCGGATCAGCGCCGCGTGGAACCGGGGACCGGACTCCGGGTCTTCGATGGAGATCGCGATGCTGCCGACCGATCCGGAGTCGGCGGTACGGCGGGGCGGCGGTACGTCGATGGTCGCGCTGCCCGGAATGACCGGGAGCCGGAACGGAATGCCGTACGAGGCCGCCAGCTCGCGGGCTACGCCCTTGTGGCCCAGCAAGTCGGGCCGGTTCGGCGTCACGTCCACCACGAGCCGATGATCGCTCAGCGGCACCGCCTCGAGCAGGGGCGTGCCCGGCGCGGCGTCGGTCACGAGCTCCAGGATGCCGTCGTGCTCCTGGCCCAGCCCCAGCTCCCGGGCGGAGCAGAGCATCCCCTCCGAGGTCTCGCCCCGGAGCTTGGCCCGCTCGATCCGCATCGGCTCCCCGCCTTTTCCGTGGGGGATCGTCGTGCCGACCCGGGCGAAGGGATACTTCTTTCCGACGGTGACGTTGGGCGCCCCGCACACCACGTTCCGCCGTTCCGCCGTTCCGTCGTTCACCCGACAGACCCGCAACCGGTCGGCGTTGGGGTGCTGCCGCACCTCCTCCACCAGGCCAATCACCAGCTCGCCCAGGTCGGCATGCAGCGGCTCGATGGCGTCCACCGGAGCGCCCAGCATGACCAGGCGCTCGGCCGCCTCGCGCGGATCGAGCGAGCGGCGCAGGAAGGCCTCCAGCCAGCGGAGGGAGATGTTCACTGCCCCCCCTCGCGCCTTTGCGCCCTCGCGCCCTCGCGCAGCTGTTCCAGAAACCTCATGTCCCCCTCCAGCAGCAGCCGGATGTCGGGGATGCCGTAGCGCAGCATGGTGATCCGGTGCGGGCCCATGCCGAAGGCCCAGCCGGTGTACTTCTCCGGGTCCACGCTCACGTTCTCCAGTACCGTCGGATGGACCATCCCGCAGCCCAGGATCTCCATCCACCCGGTGCCCTTGCAGGCGGGGCACCCGCTGCCGTGGCAAAGCTGGCACTCGACGTCCATCTCCGCCGAGGGCTCGGTGAAGGGGAAGAACGAGGGGCGGAACCGGGTCTTCGTGCTGGGCGAGAAGAACCGGTGGGCGAAGTGGATCAGGGTGGCCTTGAGGTCCACGAACGAGATCCCCTCGTCCACCGCCAGCCCCTCGATCTGGGAGAACGCGGGCGAGTGCGACGCGTCGAAGGCGTCGTTGCGGTACACCATCCCCGGGATCACCACCCGCACCGGCGGTGGGGCCGCCAGCAGGGCCCGGATCTGCACCGGCGAGGTGTGGGTCCGGAGCAGGAGCCGTCCTCCCGGCTCGCCCTCGGCCGGGGCAGCGTCCAGGTACAGCGTGTCGTGCATGTCCATCGCCGGGTGGTCGGCCGGGAAGTTGAGCGCGAGGAAGTTGAACCACTCGGTCTCGACCTCGGGCCCCACCGCGACGGTGAACCCGATGCCGCGGAAGATGTCCACGATCTCGTCCACCACCCGGGTGACCGGGTGCTCGGCCCCGACCCAGCGATGGCGCGCCGGCATGGTCAGGTCGCGCTCGGCGTGCTCCTGGCTCTTGCGCTCGGCCTCCAGCTCCTCCCGCCGGGCGGCGAACGCCGCCTCGAACTCGGCCTTGAGCCGGTTGACCGCGGCGCCGTAGCTCTTGCGTTCCTCGATCGGCAGCTCGGCCACCCGCTTGAGCGCGGCGGTGAGCGCGCCGCTCTTCCGGCCCAGGATGGCGATCTCCTCGGCCTCGAGCGCGTCGGCGCCGAGGGTGGGGATCGCCTGGAGACGGGGGCGGAGCGCGTCGAGCTCGGGATAACCGGTGGACACGGGTGATGGCGTCGCGGGCACGGGTGACCTTGTCGTATCCAAAGGGGCCGCCCGCCGAGCGCGAACGGCCCCAGGGGGCGCTGACGGCGGGCGAGCGGGAACTCGCGCTTACTGGTTGTTCTTGGCGACCTCGGCGAGGCGCCCGAAGGCGTCGGCGTCGCGCACCGCGAGATCGGCCAGCACCTTCCGGTTGATCTCCACCCCGCCCTTCTTGAGCCCCGCCACCAGCCGGCTGTAGCTGAGCCCGTGGATCCGGGCCGCGGCGTTGATGCGGGTGATCCAGAGGGCGCGGAACTCCGACTTCTTCTTGCGCCGGTCGCGGTAGGCGTACCGCATGGCGCGCTCGGCCGTCTCCTTGGCCGCCTTGTACAGCTTGCTCCGGCCGCCGCGCGCTCCCTTGGCGGCCTCCATGATCTTCTTCTTCCGGGCGTGGTGGGCGACACCGGACTTGACGCGAGGCATCGATCGCTCCTTACGCCTGGAGGAGGCGGTTGACGCGGGGGAAGTCCGCCGAGCTCACCAGGTCACCCTTCTTGAGCCGGTTCTTCCGCTTGCGCGACTTCTTGGTCAGAATGTGGCTGTGGTTCGCGTGGAAGCGCTTGAGCTTCCCCGACCCGGTCCGGGTGAACCGCTTCATCGCGGCACGCTTCGTCTTCTGCTTTGGCATCGTCTCCTGGCCTCGTTTGTCGGCGGTACGGCCGTACCCCGCCCCGCCCTACTTCGGCGCGATCACCATCGTCATGTTCCGCCCCTCCAGCTTCGCCTCCGACTCGATCTTCCCCACGTCGGCCAGCGCCGCCGCCACCCGGTCCAGCACCGCCTTGCCCAGATCGAGATGGGCGATCTGGCGGCCCCGGTACATCATCGTGACCTTGACCTTGTTCCCATCGCCCAGGAACTCCCGCGCGTGCCGGGTCTTGAACTCGAAATCGTGGTCGTCGATGCCGGGGCGGTACTTCACTTCCTTCAGCTGGATAATGTGCTGCTTCTTCTTCGCCGCCCGCGCCGCCTTCGCCTCCTCGAACTTGAACTTCCCGTAGTCCATGATCTTGACCACGGGGGGCCGGGCGGTCGGGGCCACTTCAACGAGATCCAACCCTCGGTCCTGGGCCGCGGCCAGCGCCTCCTCCACCGGCAGGACGCCGAGCTGCTCTCCCTGGGGCCCGATGACCCGCACCGGACTGATGCGAATCATGCGGTTGACTCGGACTCTTTTTTCGCGATCGCTTGTGGACAGTGGGTGTGCCTCCGCCGAAAAATGAAAAACGGGCACCCTCTCGCATGGATCGGGTGCCCGAGATGCCCGACACGGGCGACGAGCCGCCGCTGCTGGTCGGAGATGCCAGGACCCGGACGCGCTGCGGCTCCGGGCCGGCAGGCTGAGGGTGGGGGAGCTCCCTCCCCGCTTGATCGACGCGGAAAACCTAGCCGAGGCCCCCGGCGAGTGTCAACCGCCGGACACCGCCGCGGGCGGCCGGGGAGCCTCGATCACGTCCCGCAACGCCAGCCCCTTCCCCTCGGCCACCGGCACCCCCGACGCGATCGCCGGGTCGTGCTCGAAGACCAGCCGCCACCGTCCCCGCACCGCATCGTCCAGCAGACGGCGCTTGCTCTCCAGAGTCCGGAGCGGCTCCAGGTCGTAGCCCATGATCCAGGGCAGCGGAAGATGGGCCGTGGTCGGGATCAGGTCGGCGATGAAGGCGGCGGTCTCGTCTCCGTCGCGCACCAGCACCGCCTGGTGGAAGGGCACGTGGCCCGGGGTGAGCCGCACCGAGATCCCCGGGAGCACCTCGCCGTCGCCTTCGAGCAGGTGGAACCGGCCCGCCGCGGCGATCGGCTCGAAGTTGTGGGGGAGGTAGCTCGCCCGGGTGCGCTCGTTGGCCGTCCGGGCGAACTCCAGCTCGCCCCGCTGCACCACGTAGGTGGCGTTGGGGAACGCGGGCCGCACGTGCCGCCTGGGGTCGTCCTCCAGCTCGGGGTCCATGGTGGTATTGCCCCCCGCATGGTCGAAGTGCAGATGGGTGTTGATCACCCACTTGATGTCCCGGGGAAGGAAACCAGCCGTCGCCAGCGCGTCCTCGAGCTGGGTGGCGCCCTCCAGCCCGGCGTTCTCCACCCCGTAGATGTCGAGGAACTTGGCGTCCTCCTTGTTGCCCAGGGCGGTGTCGATCAGCACCGGGCCGTCGGGATGCTCCACCAGCAGGCAACGCATCGCCAGCGGGATCCGCATCCGCTCGTCCGGGGTCACCCGCCTGCTCCAGAGCGGATAGGGAACCACGCCGAACATGGCGCCGCCGTCGAGCCGCTGGAGCCCGCCTTCCAGGGTGTGGCAGCGGAAGCCGCCGACGGTGAACGCGCGAGCCAGGGTCACGCCATCTCCTCGGGGCAGGAGTCGGCCCGGGGCGGCGTGGGCATCGCCAGCCGGCGGGCCCGGCGCCCGGTGCGGCGGGACTCGATCGCGGCCAGGTCCTGGAGCGTGCGCGCCCCCTCCTGCCGCGCGAGGACCAGGAGACGATAGAGCAGGTCGGCCGTGACCAGCGCGTCCCCCGCGGCGCGGTGCCGGGAGCGGTTCTCGAACCCGAACCAGCGGGTCAGGTTGTCGAGCCCGCAGGAGCGGATCCCCTGCACCAGCCGCCGTGCCAGCCGCACGGTGCAGAGCCGGGGGCCGTCCAGCGCCAGGTCGCGCGAGCGCAGCAGCTCCGCGCTCACGAAGCCCCAGTCGAAGCGGGCGTTGTGGGCCACGAACACGCGGCCCGCGAGCACCGCGACGACCCGGTCGGCCAGCTCCGCGAAGGCCGGCGCCTCCCGGACCATGTCGTTGGTGATGTTGGTGACGGCGCAGATGCCCGGAGGGATCGGCCGGCCCGGATTCACCAGCGAGTCGAACACCACCTCACGCCGGTCGCCCTGGACCACGACCACCGCGATCTCGGTGATCCGGTCACCCGCCAGCGCCCGCATGCCGGTGGTCTCCACGTCCACCACCGCGAAGCTGCACTCCTCCAGCAGGGGCGAGCCCTGGGCCTCGGGAACCAGCCCCCAGCGCCCGTCGGCCAGCTGGCGCACCCGCGGGTCGGCGCCGAGGAGCGCGACCGCCACCCGCTCGCAGACCGCGTCGGGGGCACCGGGGAGGCCGATCACCTCGTGACAGAGTGCGGACGCCAGCTCGGGGCCCAGCCGGAGCCGCTGGTGCACCCGCTCGACCAGGGTGCTCGCGGGATGGGTGGAGGCGCCGATCACAGCGGGCGCCGACGGAGGGGGAGCGACATGCAGCGGGGCCCGCCCCCGCCCCGGGCCAGCTCGGAGCCCTCGACCGTGATGACGGTGCGGTGCTTGGCCTCGCTCCAGTCGTCGAAGGCGAGGAAATTGACCGCCGGCACCACCCGGAACCCGGCCGTCTGCAGCTCGCACAGCGTGGCCTCGTTCCGGCGGTAGCTCACGATCGTGCCCGGCCGGACGGCGAGGAAGTTGCACGACGAGCTCCACTGCTCCCGCTCCTGCCGGGTACGGTTCCCCCCGCCCGCGAACACCGGCTCCAGCGGGAGCCCCACGTCCTTGAGCGCGGCGAAGAAGTTGGGCCGCTCGTGCACCTCCTGCACCCCCTTCCGCCGGTGCAGCACCGGCAGCCGCTCGGGCCCCACGAAGAACGGCGGGTACACCACACAGAGCTCGTGATCCACGTGGGTGAAAATCATGTCCAGGTGGATCGCGGTCGGCGCCTTGGGCATCACCACCACGATCACATCGGTGGCGAGGCCGCGCTCGAACACGGTCTCGCAGAGCTGGTCCAGCGCGGCCGGCGAGGTCCGCTCGCTGAACCCCAGCACCAGGAGGTCGGGGCGGAGGTAGTGGACGTCGCCGCCCTCGAGGGTGTAGTTGCTCCGCCGCTCCTCCGACCCGTCGTAGAGGAACCCGCCGTTGGCCAGCTCGGGATGGAAGAGGAAGAGCGCCTTGACCAGCAGCTCCTCGGTCCAGCGCACCCCGTAGCGCATCGAGCCGATCACCGGGTGCTTTCCGATCACCATCCCGATGTCGCGAGGGAAGAAGAGATTGGGCAGCGGCGGAAAGGCGAACCCCTCCTCGTTGAGCGCCGCGGTCAGCGGCCCGCTGGGCTCGCGGGTCCCCTGAATCAGCATCTCCACGATCTGCTCGGCAGGCATGGTGCCGAGCTGCTGGGCCAGGTCGTCCGAGGGCACGACGTCCATCGTCTTGGTGATCAGGAAGTCCCGAGCCTTGGGCTGGGCCAGGATCTCGGCCAGCAGCTCGCGCACCTGGAGCACCCGGGCGAACCGCCGCAGCACCGAGACGAACTGCCGGTGCTCCCGCTGGGCGATCTCCAGGTCGATGATGTCGGTGTAGAGAAAGTGCTCCCGGTTCCCCGGCGTCACCGCCTCCAGCTCGGGGCCGGGGGTGTGCACCAGGACCGTCTCCAGGGAACCGATCTCGGACGTCACTTCGACGGGCATGGGGGCAAGCTATC
>Ga0210102_1000426_pt1 | contig 11055 bp, 11 predicted proteins | sample RushOxbow_ThreeS_4_FD_185563 | JGI IMG/M metagenome (GOLD analysis project Ga0210102, IMG submission 185563) | Wetland microbial communities from San Francisco Bay, California, USA, that impact long-term carbon sequestration -... | ecosystem: Environmental > Aquatic > Marine > Wetlands ...
GCTCGAGTCGCTCATCATGGTGATCAAGTACAGCCAGAAGGATCTCGCCGGTTTCCTGTACTACCCGGCGGCGATCCTCGCCGCCTCGGCGCTGCTGCTGGTCGCGCTCGGCCTGTTCGTGCGGCTCACCTCGCTGCCGGCCGAGTCGAGCCGGAGCTGAGCGGAAGGCGGGGGCGGGCGCCAGGCTACCCAATCCTGGGTATTTTTTACGCTCGCCTGATGGTCTAGCCTAAAGGAGGCGAAATTTCGCCATCGGTAGCAGGGAGGCGCGATGACAAACGCTCAATTCGCACGATTTCGACCGATACACCGCGCACCGCGCATGATCAGCCTCTGCAGATGGTCGGCTTTCGTCGTCTGCGCCGTGATCGCGGGCGTTGCAGGGGCGCAGCAGGAAACGCTTGGGAGCATTCTCGACAAGGGCGCGAAGAAAATGCAGGGCAGCGCGGTGCGTACGGCCATCGCAGGGGGCATGCCGAAAAGCATCAGACCCTATCCCGAGGCCGAGGACGTCACTTTTTCCATATCCGACGGGAGCATGAAGGGGTATTTTGCGGCGTACAACGTGTGGGCCACCGGCTCCTGGGAAGTCGACGACCAGGGGCGATTGTGCTTCGACGGGTTCAGCGGGTGGGTCAGCGAGGTGTGCTACCACTGGTTCAAGCTCGGAGATGCCATTTACCTGCTGCAATCCGACTCGGACTCGGATCGCGAGCAGGGGGTCGCCAAACTCGATCCGAGCTAGACGTCCGCGCCGGACGGGGAAGCGACCGTTCGCGACGCACTCGCCGAAAACGTCGCGCCGCAGCGCAGCTACGCCGGATGCTCGGCGATCCAGTGCCGCGCGATGTCCTCGCGCCTGCAGATCCACACCGCCTCGCGCGCCTGCGCGTAGTCGAGAAAGCGCGCGAGCGCCATCGCGCGCGCCGGATGGCCGCTGATCCTCGGGTGCAGGCCGACGCTCATCATCTTCGGGGTCTGCTCGCCCTCCCGCCAGAGAAGATCGAAGGCGTCGGCGAGGGTGCGAAAGAAATCCTCGCCCGAGGCGAAGCCCTGCGGCATCAGGTAGCGCGCGTCGTTGTTGACCAGGGTGTACGGAACGACCAGCTGCGCCGGCGAGCCCGGCGCCCAGTAGGGCAGATCGTCGTTGTACGCGTCCGAGCTGTAAAGGAAGCCGCCTTCTTCGCGAATCAAGCGGCGGGTGTTCAGGCTCAGGCGCCCGGTGTACCAGCCGACCGGGCGCCTGCCGCAGAGCTTTTCGATGATCTCGACGGTCCGGCGGATATGGCGGCGCTCCTCGTCCTCGGGCATGCCGTGGTAGTCGATCCAGCGCCAGCCGTGCCCCGCGACCTCGTGTCCATCGGTAGCGAGCGCGCGGCCGATCGCGGGATTCAGCTCGAGCGCGCGCCCGACGGCGAACGCGGTGAGCGGCAGGCCGCGCGCGCGGAACAGCTCGAGGATGCGCCACACCCCGGCGCGCGATCCGTACTCGTACAGGCTCTCGATGCTCGGGTCGCGCTCGCCGCCGCGCGCCGGACGCCCCGCGAGCTCGTGCAGGTAGGCCTCCGATGCCGCGTCGCCCTCGAGGATCGACGACTCCGCGCCCTCCTCCACGTTGAGCACGAACTGCAGCGCGATGCGCGCGCCGCCCGGCCATTGCGCGGCCGGCGGGCGGCCGCCGTAGCCGACGAGGTCGCGCGCGTCCATCAGCCGAGCTCGAAGCTGGTGACGCCGAAAACGCGCGCCTCGACAATCGCGGGCTTCGGGCCGAGGTACATGCGCGCGCAGCCGAAGACCTCGGTCATCCCATGCGCGCGCACCAGTCCCATCGCCTCCGGATTGTTCTCGGGCGCATCGAGAAAGAGCGGACCGCCCGCAGCGAACCCGGCTAACCGAAGGTAGAGCGCCTCCGCCGCCGCCCGATCGTCGGCGAACAGCGGACCGATCTTGCAGCCTTCGCGGCAGCGGCGCACCACGCCGTAGCCCGCGAGACTGCCCTTGCGCCGCAGGCCGAGCGCGAGCGCATCGGCCTGCGCAATCCAGCCTTTGAGGAAAGTCGGGCGTGGCGCGGGAAAGCACCGGCGGTCGTACGCGGCGAGCTCGTCGTACGCCACGGTGGAGAGCGCGACGACGTCCTCGCCGTCCGGCTGCGCCGGCGGCCGATCGACTTCGACGCGAAACCGCAGGTTGCGGTGGGAAAACACGAATCCGCCCCTGGCGTAGTAGGCCTGCATGTCGAACACGCCGTCCATGCCGATGCTCGCGCCCGGGCGCAGGCGCGCGAGCAGCCGCTCGCGTCGCGCCTGCCACAGCTGGTTGCCGAGGCCCCGGCCGCGGAATTCGGGCCGCATGATGAAGAACCCCATGAAGCCGAATTCGCCGCCGTAGGCCGTGATCGCGCCGCCGCCGATCATCTCGCCCGCGAGCTCGGCGGCGATGAACGCCTCGGGATCGGTCGCCCAGAACAGCCCGGCGTCGTGCAGGCCCGGGTTCCAGCCCTCGCGCGCGGCCCAGTCGACCAGCGCGTCGACCTCGGCAGGGGTCATGTTGCGTATGACGAGATCCGCCGGCATCGCGCACAATCTTTCGCGCTGCGGGCGCCGCGGTCAACCCGGAATTCGCCCGCGGGTACGCAATAATCCGCGCGACGCGGATTTCGACGACCGAGGCCACATGGACTTCCCGCAGCTCTTCTCCCCGATCCGCATCCGCAGGCGCGAGCTGCGCAACCGCATCGCGCTGCCGGCGACGCTGACCAACTACGGCGCCGCGCAGCGCGTCACCGCGCGCTGGATCGACTTCCTCGCCGCGCGCGCGCGCGGCGGTGCCGGGCTGATCGTGAGCGAGATCATCGCGGTCGACCCGGAGGCGCTCGCCCACGGCGCGATCGTCACCGGCTACGACGACCAGAACCTGGAGGGCTTCCGGCGCGCGGCGCAGGCGGTCGAGGGTGCGGGCGCCTGCCTCGTCGGCCAGCTCTGGCACCCGGGCCGCCAGCAGCTCTGGCATCCGACGCGCTCGCCGATGGGGGCGTCGGACCAGCCCGATGCGCTGAGCTGGACGGTGCCGCATGTCATGTCGGCGGCCGAAGTCGAGCGCCTGGTCGAAGCCTTCGCCTCGGTCGCGCACCGGCTCGAGCGCTGCGGGTTCGGCGGCGTCGAGCTGCACGGCGCGCACGGCTACCTCATCACCCAGTTCCTCTCGCCCTGGTCGAACACGCGCGGCGACCGCTACGGCGGATCGCTCGAAGGCCGCGTGCGCTTCGTCGAGGAGATCGTCGCCGCGATCCGCGGCCGCTGCGGCGCCGATTTCATCGTCGGCCTCAAGTTCCCCGCCGACGAAGGCGTCGCCGGCGGCATCGACCCGATTGAAGCCGAGCGCATCACGCGCCGCCTCGCCGCGCTCGGTACGCTCGACTACTTCGCCTACGGGCAGGGCAACTTCAGCCTGAGCCTGGAGAACCACGTGCCGGACCTCAATTTCCCCGAGGCGCCGTTCATCGACCTGCACAAGCGCATGCGCGAGGCCGCCGGCGGCATTCCGGTAATGGCGCTTGGGCGCATCGGCACCCCGGAGCTTGCCGAGAAGGTGGTGCGCGAGGGATATGGCGACCTCGCAGGGCTGTGCCGCGCGCTCGTCAGCGACTGCGACTTCGCCGACAAGGCGCGTGCCGGGCGCGTCGCCGACATCCGGCCCTGCGTGTTCGACAACTGGTGCTGGGGCGAGGTGCACGCGGGCAGGCCGCTCGCCGAGTTTCACAACCCGCGCCTCGGCATGCCCGACGAGTCGGGCTGGCAGCCCGCGCCTGCGGCGCATGCGCGCAAGGTCGCCGTCGTCGGCACGGGGCCCGCAGGATTGGAAGCGGCCTGGGTCGCCGCCGCGCGCGGGCACCGCGTCACGCTGTTCGGCGCGAGCCCGGCGGTCGGCGGCGCGCTCGCGCTCGAAGCGCGCCTGCCGGGCCGCGCCGAAATGGCCAAGGTGCCTGCGTGGCAGCTGCGCCAGTGCGAGAGACATGGCGTCGAGCTCAGGCTCGGCGAGCGCGCGGGCGCCGAGACCATCCGCGCGCTCGGCGCAGACGCCGTCGTGCTCGCCACCGGCGCCGAGCTGCGGCCGCCCGAGCTCGAAGCAGCCGACGGCGCGATGCTGTCGGTGCGCGATTACGCGCGCGAGGCGACCGCGATCCACGGCGGCACCGTGGTGCTCTACGACCATGACCACAGCGCCGCGACCTACGCCGCGGCCGAGGCGCTCGCGGCGCGGCACCATCGCGTCGTCCTGCTCACCCCGCGCACCCAGATCGCGCAGGCGGTCAACTACTGCAGCGCGATCGGCGTGCACCGCCGCCTGCGCGGCCTGGGCGTTGAGATCATCACCGGCGCGCGCCCCCTCGCCTTCGAGCGCGGGACCGTCCGCACCGAGGACGTCTTCACCAAGCGCGTCACCGAGATCCGCGACGTGAAGCTCCTGGTTTATGCGACGCCGCGTCGCGTGCGCGATGCGCTGGCGGGCGCGCTCGCAGACCTCGACTGCCGCCTGATCGGCGACTGCATGGCGCCGCGCAACCTGATGATCGCGATCCACGAGGGCCACGCGGTCGGCTGCACCCTGTAGTCGCCGCTCCGCTGAGTTCTGGCTAAAATCTGGCCAGAATGCGCTTTGAGATCATCCTGGCGCCCGAGGCCTTGCTAGACCTGAAAAGATTCAAGGCGAGGGACCGCGCGGCCGTCAGGAAGGCCCTTGAATCGCACCTCAGGCACGAACCGACCAAGACCGGCAGAAGCCGCATCAAGCGCTTGCGCGGCCTCGCCCGGCCGCAGTACCGGCGGAGGGTCGACGAGGTACGTGTGTTCTACGACGTTACGGGCTCGAGCGTCGAAGTACTTGCGATCGTTGCAAAATCGGAGGCTCAGTCATCGCTCGCCCAGTTCGGAAAATGAAGGAAGTACCGCTGTCGGTGGTCAAAGATGACCTGTCTCGTTTCCTGCGCGAGGCCGAAACGCGCGAGCTCGTCATTACGCGCCACGGCAAGCCGGCGGGGGTGCTCATCGGCTTCAAGTCGGCGGACGATTGGTTCGACTATCGTCTCGAGAACGACCCGCGCTTCCTGCGACGGATCGAGCAGGCACGTCGAAGCGTCCGAGCCGGTCGCGGCAGGAGACTGGAAGACCTCAAGTGATCGCAACCCACGAAAGCTACGCCGTCGGCGGCGCGTTGTAGCAGCGCCGGCGTCAGCGGGCTCCTGTCCGACGGCAAGGACCTGTTCTATTGCAGCGGCGGGCCGACCGGGAAGGCGCGCGGGCGTCCGGTCCCCAGGTGCGCGGCGCCCGGCCTTCCTCGGCCGGGCGCGGCTTCATTCGCGCGAAACCTCTATCGCGTCGACCTTTTCGGGATAGAAGGCCACATAGTCCTTGATGGCCGCCATCTCATCGTACGGCTGCTCGTAGCTCCAGACCGCGTTCTCGGGCCCGCCGATGATCGAGAAGTACGAGGCTTCGCCCTTGAAGGGGCAGTAGGTCCGGTGCAGCGTACGCGCGAGGCGCTCCATCTTCACCTCCGTGCGCGGGAGGTAGTACACGATCGGCGCGACCGTGCTGCCTTCCATCGCCTCCTCCATCTGCACCGCGTTTCGGGTGTCGGCGATGACTTCGCCCCTGAACGTGACCCGTACGCGCGCCCGCGCCGGCCTTATCGCGAGGCGATGATCGGGATGCTTCTTCCAGCCGGGTCCGCTGTTCGAGCCGCTCGCCTTATCGATCATGGACGTATCAGCCGAGAAACCTGGTCCGGACCGCGTAGTTCTCGTATACCGCGGCATCCATGGTGGCCTTCATGGAGCGAACAATGGTATGGAAATGGCATGCGCGCAACCATGACCTGCAGCGGCGATCGCGCGAGCGGCGCGCCGGCGCCGCTCAGTACTCGATCCGGTCCGCGTCGCTCGAGCGCGGATGCTTGCGCCGCTGCTCGTGCGCCTCGCCCGCGTGCTTGCCGAGCGTCCAGCCGACCGCGCGCAGGTTGGCTTCGGCCCAGTCCACCGATTCCCGGTCCGTGACCGTGGCGATCGAGTTGTTCCATCGATTGAACCAGCCCGCCAGGCTCACGACCGCGAGCATCTCCACGATCTGGCGGTCGGTGTAATGCCGGCGCAGCTCGGCGAAATGCGAGGGCTCGACCGCATTCGGCACGGCTGCGCCATCTCGCGCCAGCCGCAGGGCGGCTTTCTCTGCTTCGGTGAACCCGGACGACTGCTCGAACGTCCAGATGTCGCGGATGCGGTCGGCGTCGACCCCCATCAGGTGCAGGGTGTAGGCGCCGTGCGCCTGGCAGTGCTGGCAGCCGCCGGCGAGGCTCGCCATGGTGAAGAGCTCGCTGCGCAGCTGCCGGGTCAGGTTGTTGGGCGAGACCATGACCAGCTCGATGAGGTCCGTGAAGATCTTCATCAGCTCCGGCCAGCGGAAGACTTCGAGGTTCTGCCGGTTCTCGTATTTCGGGTCTGACATGTCGAGTCCTCCGCGCCGGTCCCGGCGACGCTAATACATCCGATTGCGAAACAGCCAGCCGGCAATCGCCAGGCTCGCCACGCCGATCAGCGCCATTGGCCAGAGCTGGTGCAGCAGCACGTCGAAGGAAACGCCCTCGAGGAACAGCTTGCGCAGCACCACCAGGAAGTAGCGCAGCGGATCGAGCAGCGTCACCGCCTGCACCGCGGGCGGCATGTTGGCGATCGGGGTGGCGAAGCCAGACAGGGTCACCGCCGGCACCATGAACAGGAACGCGCCTAGCAGGCCCTGCTGCTGGGTCACCGCGATCGAGGAGATCATCAGGCCGACGCCGACCGCCGAGAGCAGGAACAGGGCGAGACCGGCATAGAGCACTTCGAGGCTGCCGCGCAGCGGGATCTCGAACCACCAGGTCGCAATGAGGATGATCGCGGTGGCCTCGGTCGCGCCGATGATGAATCCCGGCAGGGCCTTGCCGATCAGGATCTCGACCGGGCGCAGCGGCGTCACCAGCAGCTGGTCGAAGGTGCCCTGCTCGCGCTCGCGCGCGACCGACATCGCCGTGACCAGCATGGTCACGAGCAGCGTGATCACGCCGACGATCCCAGGAATGAAGAACCAGCGGCTCTCGAGGTTGGGATTGAACCAGGCGCGCGTCTCGACCTGCGCCGGCGGCCCCGCCAGGCCGCGCGCGGAGGCCCAGTCGCGGTTGTAGCGGTCGACCACCGCGCGCAGGTAGTTGATCGCGACCAGCGCAGTATTGGAGTTGCGGCCGTCTACGATCACCTGCAGCGGGGCCGGCGCGCCGAGCAGCAGCTCGCGGCTGAAGCGCGGCCCGATGTGCACCACCATCAGCACCGCGCGCGCGTCTACCAGCGGCGCGATCTCTTGCGCCGAGGCGATCGTGGCGACGCGCTCGAAGTGCGGCGACCCGTCGAAGGCCGCGGCCAGCACCCGCGCGGCGCCGCCCGGATCCTCGTTGTACAGGGCGTAGGGAATCCGGTTCAGATCGAAGGTGGCCGCATAGCCGAACACCAGCAGCTGGACGAGCGGCGGGACGACCAGCACGATGCGCCCGCGCCGGTCCCTGAACAGGGCGAGGAACTCCTTGCGCACGAGCGCCGCGATGCGCTGCCACATGGTCGCGCCGGCGCTACTCCAGACGCTTGCGCGTCTTGCGCCAGGTCAGGCCGAGGAACAGCGCCGCCATGGCGGCGAGCGCAGCCGCGTTCGGCACCACCACCGCCCAGACGTCTCCGGCCAGGAACAGCGTAGTCGCGATCGCGACGAAATAGCGCGCCGCGATCGCGTGCGTGATGCCCTGCACCACGGCGGGCATGCTGCCGATGTCGAAGATAAACCCCGAGAGCAGGAAGGCGGGCAGGAAGGTGACGATGATCGCCAGCTGCCCGGCGATGAACTGGTTCTTTGCCACGCTCGAGATCAGCAGCCCCATGCCAAGCGCGACCAGCAGAAAGAGCGACGCGGTGAGCCACAGCAGCCACAGCGAGCCGCGCAGCGGCACGCCGAACAGCCAGACCGCCATTGCGACCGACAGCAGCATGCCCCCGGTGCCGAGCACGAAATAGGGAATGAGCTTGCCGAGCAGAATTTCGCTGACCGAGGCGGGGGTGACCATGAGCGCTTCCATGGTGCCGCGCTCCCACTCGCGCGCCATGACCATCGCGGTGAGCAGCGCGCCGATCAGCGTCATGATCACCACCACCAGCCCCGGCACGAGGTAGTTGCGGCTGCGCAGCGCGCTGTTGAACCACACGCGGTGCTCGACTTCGACCGCACTGCGCAGCGCCTGGCCCCGCGCCTCGGCGCGCTGGCGCAGCCAGCCGGACCAGGCGCCCTGCACGTAGCCCTCGATCAGCCGCGCGGTGTTGGCGTTGACACCGTTTACGATCAGCTGCACCGGCGCGCCGCCGGCTCGGCGCAGGCGCTCCGCGAAATCGGCGCGCAGGCGCACGATGGCGTCCACCCGGCCTTCGAGCATCCGCTCGATCGCGAGCGGCATGGTCGCGACGTCGGTAGGCGCGAAGTACTTCGAGCCGCGAAACGAAGCGACGAAGTCCGCCGTGTCAGCGCTCGGCTGCTCCACGACCAGCGCCACCGGTACCTGCTCGGCGTCTAGCGACACACCGTAGCCGAACAGGATCAGCAGGAACACCGGCATCAGGAGCGCGATCGCGATGCTGCTCGGATCGCGCACGATCTGCAGGAACTCCTTGCGCACCAGGCCGCGCAGGCGCATGCCGGCGCCGCCGCGCGCGGCGTGCGCGCCGGTGGGGGCGCGGCGGATCACGCCGCCGCCCTAAGCGCATCGGCTGCGCCGATGAGGCGGATGAAGGCGTCCTCCATGGACGGCTCCGGTGCCGCGGGATCCTGCCCGCTGCGCGCCTGTGACCTGATCGCCGCGGGCTCGCCGATCGCGAGCAGCCGTCCCGCGGCCATGATGGCGAGGCGGTCGCAGTACTCGGCCTCCTCCATGAAGTGGGTCGTGACCAGGACGGTGACGCCGGCGCGGGCGAGCGCGTAGATCCGGCGCCAGAACTCGCGCCGCGCGAGCGGATCGACGCCGGAGGTGGGCTCGTCCAGAAACAGGATCTCCGGCTCGTGCATCAACGCGCAGGCCATCGCCAGGCGCTGCTTGTAGCCCAGCGGCAGCTCGGCGCTGACCTGTTCACCGATCTGCGCCAGGTCGAACTCCGCGTTCGCCCAGGCAAGGCGCGCCTGCAGCCGCGCGCCGCGCAGGCCGTACACCCGGGCGAAGAATTCCAGGTTCCTTCGCACGCTCAGGTTGCCGTAGAGCGCGAACTTCTGCGACATGTAGCCGATCCGCGCGCGCGCGGCCGCCGCGGCGTGGCGCAGGTCGACGCCGGCCACGCGCAGCGACCCGGCGCTCGCCGGCAGCAGCCCGCAGAGCATGCGGAAGGTGGTCGACTTGCCGGCGCCGTTGGCGCCGAGCAGGCCGAAGATCTCGCCGCGCCGCACGTCGAAGTCGATGCCGTCGACCGCATAGAACGCACCGAAGCGCCGCTTGAGCCCGCGCACTTCGATCACGCTCGCGCCGGGACTGCCCGGCGCGGCGGCGTCGGCGGCGGGGCGACGCTCGCGCTGCGCGGCGGCGGGCCGCTCGACATGCAGCATCACGACGAAGCTGTCCTCGAAGCGCGGCGGCACCGGCGCGGCGCGCGCCGCGGGGATGTCGGGCAGCAGCGCGCCCAGATCGGGCGCCACGGGCTCGCGCGTGATCACCCGCACCCCCTCGCCCTGCACGATCGCGTCGACGACGCCGGGGGCGTGGTCGAGGGCGCGCTGCAGCTCGCGCTTGGGCATGCCCGGCGCGGTCACCGCGAAGCTGCACCCCTGGACGCGGCCCCGGAACGCCGCCGGCGCCCCGCGATCGAGCACGCGCCCCTCGTGCAGCAGGATCACCGCGTCGCAGCGCTCGGCCTCGTCGAGGTACGCGGTGGACAGGAGCACGCTCATGCCCTGGTCCTGCACCAGGCGATAGACGATCTGCCACAGCTCGCGGCGCGATACCGGATCGACGCCTACGGTCGGTTCGTCGAGCAGCAGCAGCCGCGGCGAGCGCACCAGCGCGCAGGCCAGGCCGAGCTTCTGCTTCATGCCGCCCGAGAGGCGTCCGGCGAGCCGGCGCGTGAACCCGGCGAGGCCGGTCATGCGCATCAGCTCCGCGTAGCGCGCGCTGCGCGCGCCGCGCGGCACGCCCTGCAGGTCGGCATAGAGATCCAGGTTCTCCTGCACGCTCAGGTCTTCGTACAGGCCGAAGCGCTGCGGCATGTAGCCGATCCTGGCCTGCACGGCGAGCGAGTCGCGCGTCGCGTCCAGACCGAGCACCCGTACCGAGCCGGCGTCGGGCGCGAGCAGCCCGGCGGCGATGCGCATGAGCGTCGTCTTGCCGGCGCCGTCCGGCCCGATCAGGCCGGTGACCACGCCGCTGCGGACCTGAAAGCCGACCCCGCGCAACGCATCGATGCTGCGCTCGCCGACCCGGAAGCGCTTGGCGAGGTCGCGAACCTCGAGCGCGCAATCGACAGGGTGCGGCTGCGCGACCGCGTGGCCGGAGCTCACTGCGCGTCCTTGCAGGGATCGGCGCCGCTGGAATTCGCCGGCGGCGCCGCTGCCGTCTGCGGGCCGAGCGGGATGACCACGGTCGCCGGCATGCCCAGGCGAAGCTGCTGCAGCGGATCGCATACGAACACCCGCACCTGGTACACGAGCGAGGTTCTGACTTCCTGGGTTTCCACCGACTTGGGCGTGAACTGCGCGGTCGGCGAGATGAAGCCGACCCAGCCGCGCTCGCGCTGCGCCGGGTAGCTGTCGGTGCTGACATCGGCGCGCGCGCCGACGCGGATCTTGCCGAGGTCGGGCTCCGCGACGTACGCGCGGACCCAGACCGGTGCGGTCAGCGCGAGCGTGAAGACCGGCTTCTGCGGCGAGGCCATGTCGCCCGGCTCGAGGATGCGGTTCTCGATGACGCCGTCCGAGGGCGCGACGAGCGAGCCTTCCTGCAGGTCGCGTT
>Ga0210102_1000427_pt1 | contig 11052 bp, 9 predicted proteins | sample RushOxbow_ThreeS_4_FD_185563 | JGI IMG/M metagenome (GOLD analysis project Ga0210102, IMG submission 185563) | Wetland microbial communities from San Francisco Bay, California, USA, that impact long-term carbon sequestration -... | ecosystem: Environmental > Aquatic > Marine > Wetlands ...
GTAGGCGTCGAGACCCGCGTGCTCGGCGACGTGCAGCGTGGCGACACCGAACGCGCCGACCGCCTCCGCGGCGGCCTCGCCGCCCGCGCCGAGCACGGCTGCGTGCAGTGGTAGACCCGCTGCGGTCGCGTAGGCGGCGCTGAACGACAGCACCTGAGCCGACACATCCGTGAGCGCAGCGTTGTCGTGCTCCAGCACGGCCAGGATCGGCATCTAGATCACCCCGATCTGGCGCAGGAGTTCGACCACCGCCGGCGCCGCCTCGGGGCCGCGGCCGAGGATCTCGGTCGGCTTGTCGTCGCCGGGCGGCAGTTTCAACCGCACCCGCTCCAGCGCCGCCGGACGCGCTTCGGGAATCTTGCGGTCGATCGGTTTCTTTTTCGCCCGCAGGCGCCCCGGCACCGACGGGTAGCGCGGGAGATTGAGTCCTTCCTTGACCGTCACCACCGCCGGCAGGGCGACCTCGTAGACGTCCCGGCCCTCACCGATCGCCTGCTCGCAGCGCGCGCGGCCGTCGACGAGCGCAAGCCCCTTGAGGCCGGTCACACAGGGCCGGCCGAGCGCGTGCGCGACGCGGATTCCGACCTGGTAGTTGCCGCTGTCGGCCGACTCGTTGCCGAAGAAGATCAGGTCGTACTCGATACCGGCGGCACGCTCGTCCGCGATCGCGGCCACGATCGCGGCGGCGGTGGCCTGCGCGTCCAACTCTTCGGATGCCTCGAGCAGGATGCCGCGGTCGATGCCGACCGCCATCGCGTCGCGGATCTGTTCTTCGGCCTCGGGCGGCCCGAGCGTCAGCACCGTCGACTGGCCGCCGTTCTGCTCGATCAGACGCACGGCCTCCTCCACCCCGCACTCTTCGTGCGGGCTGATCGCGAATCCGAGGTGGCGGGTCTCGATGGCCTGCTCGTCGTCGCGCAGGAGGATGCGGCCACCGGTCACCGGGACGCGCTTGATGCAGACGAGGATGTTCATGCTACGACCGGATCCGTTTGTTCTCGGGATCGAACAGCGGCAACGCCCCCGCGACCGCGACGGTCACCGGATAGCGCTCGCCGAGGTACTCGACCTGCAGCCGCGCGCCCTCGCGGGCCTGCTCGGGCGGGAGATACGCCATCAGGAGATGTTTTCCGAGCGAGGGTCCGGTGCCCGCGCTGGTGACGTACGAGCGCCGCCCCTTCGCGTCCACCAGCGCTGCGCCGTCGGGGCCGAGGATCGGCTCGCGACCGAGCATGTAGCGCTTGACCCCCGAGGCCGACGTGTGGTCGTCCACGGTCAGCGTGCACAGGATCGCGGCAGGTTCCTCTTCGCGGTGTCGCAGGCAGGCGTCGCGGCCGATGAAGTCTTCGCGCTTGAGCGCGGCAACGGACATGCCCGCTTCGACCGTGTTGTACTCGCTCTCGAGTTCGAACCCGTAGGCGCGATAGCCCTTCTCGAGTCGGCCGGTCGTGCCGTAGACGCCGATTCCGACCGGCACGGCACCGTGCGGGCGACCGGCCTCCCAGAGCACATCCCAGAGTTTCTGGCCTTGTTCGATCGGCAGGTAGAGTTCCCAGCCGAGATCGCCGACGTAGGAGATTCGCGACGCGAGTACGCGCAGTCCATCGATTTCGATGTTGCGGCAGCTGCCGAACTGGAAGCCCTCGTGCGAAACGTCGTCCGACGTGACGCTCGCGAGGATGTCGCGGGCGCGCGGGCCCCACAGCCCCAGGGTGCAGATGCCGCTCGTGTGATCGGCGATTTGCGCGCCGCCGCTGGCCGGGCGGTTGTCGGAGAACCACTTCAGGTCGGCCATGCCGTGGGCGGCGCCAGTGACGACCCGGAACTGCTCTTCGCCCAGACGCATGATCGTGAGATCCGACCGGAAGCCGCCGCTCGGCGTCAGCAACGGGGTGTAGACGACGCGGCCGATCGGAACGTCGAGCTGGCGCAACGAAACCCGCTGCACGGTCTCGAGTGCCGCGGGGCCGAGCACGTCGAAGATCTGGAATGCGCTCAGGTCGAACAGCCCGGCCCGGTCGCGCATGGCCAGGTGCTCGGCGCTGATGATCGGCGACCACCAGCGTGATTCCCATTCCGCATCGCGGCGGCTGACGCGATCGGCATACTCCTCCAGCAGGGGTGCGTTCGACGCGTACCACTGCGGCCGCTCCCAACCCATCGTTTCGAAGAAGACGGCGCCCAGCTCCTTTTCGCGCGCATGGAAGGGCGAAAGCCTGACATCCCGGTTCGACGCCCACTATTCGGCGGGATGCACGATGCCGTAGGTCTTGTTGAAACCCTCGGCGGCGCGCGCGCGTATGTGGGTGCGCGTCGTCTGATGCGGGTAGAAGCGGGCGATGTCCGACGCGTGCAGGTCGATCTCGGACTCGCCGTGGGTCATCCACTCCGCCACCGCGCGGCCGATGCCGGGCCCTTCCTTGATCCACACGGCCGCCACCGACCAGAGACCCTTGACGTCGGGCGTCTCGCCGAGCAGCGGCATGCCGTCGGGGGTGAGCGAGAGCAGGCCATTGATCGCGTACTTCACACCCACACTCTCGTCGCCGACGATCTCGGGCATCAGCTCGAGCGCGTGCTCCATCTGCAGGTCGAAGTCGGCCTGGGTGAACGGCAGTTCGGTCGGCGAGAGCGCTGACTCCTCGATCGAGGGGATTTCATCCGGGTCGTGCAGGATCGGGCGGTGCGCGTAGGAGCCGATCTCGAGACCGGCGCCGTCTTGCCGCTCGTACATGTTGGTGTCCATGTCGCGCACGATCGGGTACTCGATGTGCTTCTGGGCGTTTGCGAAGCGGGGCACGGGGCCGACGTCGATCATCTGGTGGACGGCGGGGGTGAGGGGAATGCAAGCGCCAGCCATGCGCGCGATGCGCGGGCTCCAGACGCCACACGCGACCACGATCACCTCGGTATCGATCTCACCGCGGTTGGTGCGCACGCGGCGCACGCGTCCGTGCTCGACGTCGATCCCGAGGACTTCCGTCTTGGCCGAGACGTGCAGCGCGCCCGACTTCTGGAATGTCTCGCGCATGATCGTGCCCGCGCGCAGCGAGTCGACCACGCCCACGCTGGGTACGTAGAAGCCGCCCAGGATCACCGACTCATCGATGTACGGCACGAGTTGCTTGACTTCGGCCGGCGTGATGATCGAGGCCGGCTCGATCCCCCAGGCGCGCGCCGATGACATGCGCCGCTGGAGTTCCTGCATGCGCTCCTCGCTGCGCGCGACCTCGATCCCGCCGCTCTCGGTAAACACGTCCATCGCTTTGTACTGACGCACGCTGTCGAGCGTCAGCGCGGTCATCTCTTTGGAGTGGTCGACCGGAAAGATGAAGTTGGAGGCGTGGCCCGTGGAGCCGCCGGGGTTCGGCAGCGGGCCCTTGTCGAGCATCACGAGATCCGACCAGCCGAGCTTTCCGAGGTGGTAGGCGATGCTGTTCCCGACGATTCCCGCGCCGATGATGACGGCGCGGGCACTGCTGGGCAGGCTGCTCATCGATGTCCTCCCGCGCCGCTTGCGCGCGCTGCGCCGCGCTTTCCGCGAGGCGGTGATGTGCTAGGGTGGCTGAACGACATCTGATATATCAGACGCCCAGAGGCCATGCAAGAACCCAACCGCCCACAACCGCTTGCCGACCCGAGCCTGCTGTCGGATCGGGCCTATGCGGCGCTTCGCGACCGGCTCGTGACGCTCGAGATCCCACCGGGCGCCCCCATCGATGAGGACGCGCTCACGCGCGAACTGGGCGTCGGCCGCACCCCCGTGCGCGAGGCCGTGCGTCGGCTCGCCCTCGAGGGCCTCGTGCTCGTCTACCCGCGCCGCGGCACGTTCGCGAGCGCGATCAACATCACCAGCCTGTCGGACATCACCGACGTGCGCGCGGTGCTCGAGGCCCACGCCGCCGCGCGCGCCGCAAGCCTGGCCGACGAGGCGGACGTCGCCGAGGCGCGCGCGCTGGTGGCCGAACTCGAGTCGCTCGAGGCCGCGCAGCGGCCGATGATGGAACTCGATGCGCGCATCCATCGCTTCGTCCACCGCTGCTGCCGCAATCCCTACCTCGCGCAGGACCTCGATCGCTATCTGAACATGTCGCTGCGCATCTGGCACCTCACCTCCGATCGGCTGCCGCCGCTCGCAGACCGGGTGCGCGACCACCGCGACCTGCTCGAGGCGATCTGTCGCGGCGATGCCGACACGGCCAGCCAGATTGCTGGTGAGCACGTCAAGGCCTTCGCGGCAGAGATGCGCGCGGCGCTCTAGCGGGCGGCGCGCGTCGGTGTGGGCAGCGCAGGCGTGCGCGGCACGGATTCGCCGCGCCGGGCCCGCCCGCTCCAACCGCCCCTGCGTCAGCCGAAACTCCGCGCCGAGTGCAATCGGGACGCTGGGCGTTTCGCAAGCGCTGGGGTCTTTCAGTAGCCTCCCCCCGACGCCCCCGTAGCTCAGAGGATAGAGCGACGGTTTCCTAAACCGCAGGTCGGAAGTTCGAGTCTTCCCGGGGGCGCCAGGGATTTCGGGCGGGCGCGGAAGCCATCGCTTGCGCGCGCAGCGTCTCGAAAACGGACTCGCGTCCAGACGGAACCGGACTCGCGTCCAGGCGAAAACGGACTCGCGTCCAGACGGTGAGAGGCAGATGACCGATCTCACGACACTCGCGAACTTCGCGGAGATCTTCGGCGCGCTCGTCGTGGTCGTCGCCTTGGCGTTTGGCGTCGCGCAGATGCTGGATTTTCGCAAGCAGCATCGCGAGGCCGCCGCCATCGAGTTGCTGCGCTCATTTCAGAATCCCGAGTTCTCGCGTGCGTTGCGGGCGGTTCTCGTGCTACCCCGAGACGTGCGCAGAAGCGATATGGGCGAGCACAGCGCGGGGGTGCTGGATTCCATCATGGTGGTCGTCCTGACCTTCGAGTCGATTGGCGTGATGGTGTTTCGGGGCATCGTGCCCCTCGAGATGGTGAACCAGCTCGTGGGCGGGGTGTGCGTCGAGTCGTGGACGAGGCTCATCCGATACACGCAGGATTATCGCGAGGAAAGTGGTCGAAAGACGATGAGCGAGTGGTTTCAATGGCTGGCGGAGCGACTCCAGGAACATCACGCGCGCTACGGGCGCCCGCCCGCCTACGAGCAATATCAACACTGGCGTCGTTGAGGCGGAGAGGTCGTGCTTGATCCGGATCTGGATTCTCTCGTGACGCTGCTCCGGAGATGTCGTTGACCGAATCGACGGCCGTCCGTCTCACGAAGGCATCCGTGTTCCGGATCTTCAAGATCGTCGTCTTCGTGATCCTGATGCTCAATCTCTTCTACTACCTGTACGAAGATGTGACCGCGTACCTGTATCTCGCACCCGACGCGACATTCCTGGACGCCGTGGAGAGTTTCGCCGTCACGATCGATTACGTGGCCTGGATGCTTCTCATCGTCTTGTTCGAGATCGAAACGAGCGCGCAGGCCAAGGACCAGTTTACGGGCCGGCGCAAGTGGGTGATTGCCGGCCTCACGGCAGCTTGTTACGCGGTCCTGATCTATGCCGCGTACGGCTACGCGGCGGGCCTGGCCAATACCTTCGATTTTTCGCCGGTCGAGCCGGAGGCGGTCTGCGACCTCACGACGCAGAGCTACGCATACCTGACCGACGAGGGTCGACCGATCGAACTGACCGCCGAAAATTGCGGCGCGTTTGCAGGCAAGGAGGTTTTCAAGAGTCCCGGTGACAACCTGATTGCCTCCGAGACCGCCTTGCTGGCAAACCGCAAGCTCGGTTGGATCGACGTGATCAATGCGAGCGCGTGGCTCCTCGTGGTTCTGCTGTTCCAGATCGAGCTTTCGCTCGAGCAGGCGAACAAACTCAGCAGGCACCGGCTCAGCATCCTGATGGCATTTAAGGGAGCCGCTTACCTCGCGCTGTTTGGATGTGCGGTCTACTGGACGGTGTACAGCGCGTTCATCGACTCCTGGGACGCCTGGTTGTGGCTCCTCGCGTTTCTGCTGATCGATCTCAATCTGCTCGGACTCGACGAGGCGCAGAGACAATCGACGCACTCGGGCGTTGTCGAGGCTTGAGTCGCAATCCAGCTTGGCGCAGGCGAATCCCCAGCAGTCCCGTCGTTCCAAGGCCGGAGCCGGCGTCACTGGCTCTCATCGGCCGGGGATGGCGAAGAAGGATCGGATTCGCGCGGTACGAACGGCAGGATCACGCGTGATGGATGGGACGGATCGTGATGGATGCTGACGGCGGCGGTCTGCAGTCGGGTTTCCTGCGCAATCTCGCCACCCGTGTTGGGGTTCGGGTCGTAGTGGGGAGCGCGACTGCTCGTGATCTGGAGGCGAATCCGATGGCCTCGCTTGAAGACGTTTGAAGTGAGCATGTCGCCAATCCGGATCGGAACGATCCGCCCAGGCTCCATCAGCACCTGTCGATCGAGACCCTCCCGGTAGCGCAGGCGCAGGTAGCCCGCTTCGGGGCCGTTGATCGCGTACGACGTCCCGTCGGGATGCACATCGGTCACGCGAACGGCGAGGTCCGTATCCGGCCGATCGATCGAGACGAAGAGTTCCGCGACGATCTCTCCGGTGATCTCGAGGTCCTGCTCGAGCGGGTCCGAGGTGTAGACGAGGACGTCTTCGCGCGATTCGAAGCTGGCCTGGTCGAGCGCGCCCGAGACTTCGAATTGCGCGTCCCAGACCGGGTCGGCGGGATCGAACACATAACGGTCGGCCGGCTCCACGCGGTCGGGCAATTCGGGCGAGAGCCGACCGTCGCCGGCTGCCGCGACCGCGTGCCCCTGCCCGCGCAGATACCACGACGTCGGCTGCGCGCGCGCGAGCGGCCACTCGTTTTCGAAGCGCCAGACGTTGTCGCCCATCACGAAGATCTGGACGGCCGGCTCGGCATCGATGCCGTTGTCACGGCCCTTGAGTCGCGCATCGAACCAGCGAAGCAGCAGCGCGTCGAAGTCGAGCCCGGCGTTGGGGCCGAAGTCGATCGCTCCGAAGCGGGTCTCGAGCACGTCGATGCTGCTGTGCGTCCACGGTCCGATGATCAGCCGGGTGCGGTCGCGCGCTTCGGAGGTCGCGGCTTCACGCCGCATGCCGTTGAAGCCGCGCGTCGCGCCGATCGGGCCGTAATTGTTGTCGTACCAGCCGGTCACCAGGTAGACCGGCACGCGCATGCGTCCAAAGTCCTGCTCGACGTCCGCGAAGCGCCACCAGTCGCTGTCGTCCGGGTGCTGCACCCATTCGTAATAATAGGGAGCCCAGCGCCGCAGCAGATCCACTCCGATCAGTGGCCGCCTCATGTAGTAGTCGCGGCGCTGCGGCAGCCACGCTTCGTAGGCGGTCTGGAAATCCCAAGGGCCCGAGTCGTCGCGCGCGCGGCGCCGTAGATCGGGAACGATCAGCGGCATGAACCAATCGAACCAGGTCAAATTGAATGCGCCGCCCTGGAAGAAGAAATGGTGGCTCGATGTCGGGGTCATGGTCGGCACGGCCGTCACGTAGTGCGGCGGATCCTGGGAGAGCGCCAACCACTGGACGAAGCCCGGATACGATTGCCCGTAGGATCCGACCCGGCCGTCGCTTCGCGCATGGGACGCAGCCCATTCGATGACGTCGTAGCCGTCCTGCTTTTCATTGCGGTAGGCCTCGAATTCACCGTCGGACGTGTAGCGGCCCCGAACGTCGACGAGGAAGACGAGATAACCGCGACGCGCTGCCTTGATCGGGAATTCAGGTTCCGCCGCGTATTCTTCCTGGCCATAGGGCGTTCGATAGACGATCGCCGGAAAGCGCCCGGGGGCGTCGGGCCGGAACAGGGTCGCCCGCAGCGTGACGCCGTCGCGCAGCGGAATCTCGATCCGCCGCTCCACCACGATGTTCGGGTACGACTCGATCGCAACCGGCTGCCGGCGAGATGAATCTGGAGGGGATGCTTCGGCTGCGGAGAACGAGATCGAACAAAGCGCGATCGCGACGAGCATGCGCGGAATCCGCGGCGCGGGTGCGATTCGAACTCGCGATCGGTCGCTTCGAGGCGCGCCTGGCCGTCGATGGACGCGCAAGCGGTGCTCAGTTGTAATCCCAGCCGACGATCCGCTCGGGCGATACCACGACCAGCGCATTTGGACCCTCCGCTTCGATGGAAGACTCCCAACGGTGTGCGTCTTCGTCGCTCTCGTGGTACCGACGCAGGATGCGCCACTCGAGATCGGCGCGCTCGGGGCTTTCCGCGGTGATGAGTTCCGCGGTACCGGTGATGGAGACCGCCCGTGCATCCGGGTGGCCGGCGTCGATGCACAGCGCAATCCGGGAGTCGTGTTGGAGCTGGCGGCACTTGGCGCTGCGCAACAAGGTCGAGAAGTAGAGCCGCTCGTCTTCGTAGAGAAACCAGATGGGGCTCAACTGGGGCGTGCCATCGGTTCGGAGAACGGCTGCGATCGCGTGGCGCGGAGCGTCGAGAAACGCCCGGATCTGCGCCGCGTTCATCCGATGCGGGGTGTCTGACATGGCTCCCTCTGCGCGGATTTCGATTCTTGAACTTGTGGCCACGGTAGCGCTTCTCCATGATGGGAGCGCGGAGGAGTGTGCACGAAAATGGGGGGCGTCCGATGCTGCGCATGAGGTCGAGGCGGATCTTCCAATTCTTCCAATGCATGGGCGCGTGCGCGGCGGCGCTGATGCTCGCGGCATGCCCGCGGTCGCTCGATCCGACCCCGCATCCGCCTGAAGGCCAGGCTGCGATCGCTCGGATCACCGAGGCGCGATTGTCCAGCCACATCGAGACGCTTTCGGACGATGCCTATGAGGGGCGCGGACCGGCCACGCCGGGAGACCTGCGCACCCAGCGGTATCTCACGGAGCAACTCGAGCGGATCGGACTGGAGCCCGGAGGGCCGGATGCTGGTTGGGTCCAGGCGTTCGACGTCGTCGGCATCACTTCCGGTGTGCCCAAGCAATGGTCCTTTCGGCGCGGTGCCGAGACGCTGACGCTCGACTACTGGGAGCAATTCATCGCAGCGAGCGGCGTCCAGCGGCCGAGGTCCGGGATCGAGAACGCGGAGGTCGTCTTCGTCGGCTATGGCATCGATGCGCCGGAATATGCGTGGAACGATTTCAAGAACCAGGATCTGCGCGGCAAGGTGCTCCTGATCGTGAACAACGATCCCGATTGGGATCCTGAACTGTTCGCCGGGATCACCCGGCTCTACTACGGTCGTTGGAATTACAAGTATGCGACCGCGGCCCGACAGGGCGCAGCCGGTGCGATCGTCATCCACACGATCCCATCGGCCGGATATCCGTGGCAGGTCGTTCAGACTTCGTGGAGCGGAGAGCAGTTCGAATTGCCGGCAGCAGAAGAGCCGCGTCTCGAGATCGCGGCGTGGGTCACCGAAGCAGCAGCGGCGGATCTCGTACGACTTGCGGGCCGCAATCTGGACGAGCTGGTCGAGTCGGCGAAGCGCCGCGATTTCGAGCCGGTGCCGCTGGGCGTGACGACTTCGCTGTTGCTTCAGAACCGATTGGCGCAGGTCAGCACCGCCAACGTGCTCGGCCGCCTGCCGGGAAGTGATCCCGAATTGCGCGATGAGGTCGTGATCTACACCGCGCATCACGATCATCTGGGCATCGGAACCCCCGATGATTCCGGTGATCGGATCTACAACGGCGCTCTCGACAATGCGGCCGGCGTCGCGCAGGTTCTCGCGATCGCCGAGGCGTTCGAGGCGCTTCTGGAGCCCCCTCGGCGCTCGATCCTCTTCTTGTTCGTCGCAGGTGAAGAGCAGGGATTGCTGGGTTCGAAATACTATGCCGCGCACCCCACCTATGCTCCCGGCAAGATCGCTGCCGCCATCAACTACGACGGCGGCAACATCTGGGGCAAGGCCAGGGACGTCACCTTCATCGGGCTCGGCAAGTCGTCGCTCGATGTCGTGGTCGACCGCCTCGCGGCCCGCCAGGGGCGAGTCGTCCAACCCGACCAATTTCCCGACCGAGGCTACTACTATCGCTCCGATCAGTTCAGCTTTGCGAAGATCGGCGTTCCCGCGGCATTCTTCGATACCGGTACCGACTTCGTCGGTCGACCGGCGGACTGGGGGCGGCAGCAGGTCGAACGATACGAAGAGATCCGGTACCACCAGCCCGGCGACGAAATCGACGGCAGCTGGCGCTTCGACGGCATGATCGACGATGCGACGCTCGGCTTCTGGCTGGGTCTCGAGATCGCCAATACGGACGCGATGCCGAGCTGGCTTCCGGGCGACGAATTCGAAGCCGTGCGCAAAGCCGCCCTCGCCGCCGCCAGCGCTCCCTAGGAGTGCGACCCGGGGACGGGTCGCGGGACGCCGCAAGCGAATCCGCAGGATTCGCCCCGTCGTCCGGCCTCCTACCAGCCGCAGCTCCGACCCGCGTTCTGCTCGTCGAGCCAGGCCTGGAGTGGCGCGAAGTAGTCCCGTATCGCGCTGGCGTCTAGTTCGCGTTCGCCGGTGAGCACCTCGAGGGCATCCGGCCAGGGTCGGCTCATCCCCATCTCGAGCATTTCGTTCAACCGGTGTCCGGCTTCGACGCTGCCGTAGATCGTGCAGCGGTTGAGCGGTCCCTCGTAACCCGCAAGCCTGCACATCGCTCTGTGGAACTGGAATTGCAGGACATGCGCGAGGAAATAACGGCTATAGGGCGTGTTTCCGGGGATGTGATATTTGGCTCCGGGGTCGAAGAGGTCTTCGCCGCGCTCGGCGGGTGCGCGAATTCCCTGGTATTGCTCTCGCAGCGCCCACCAGGCCGCGTTGTATTGGTCGCTCGGAATCTCACCGGAGAATACGCCCCAGCGCCACTGGTCGACGAGCAGCCCAAATGGCAAAAAGGCGATCTTGGCGAGCGCATCGCGCAACAGCAGACCGATGTCCTTCGAGGGGGGAGGTTCGCGGTCGAGCAGGCCCAGTTCGACGAGATAGGCGGGCGTCACGGAAAGCGCGATGGCATCTCCAATCGCCTCGTGGAAGCCATCGTTCGCGCTGTTGCGGAACAGGTAGGGCTTGTCCTTGTAGGCCCGTTGG
>Ga0210102_1000429_pt1 | contig 11009 bp, 9 predicted proteins | sample RushOxbow_ThreeS_4_FD_185563 | JGI IMG/M metagenome (GOLD analysis project Ga0210102, IMG submission 185563) | Wetland microbial communities from San Francisco Bay, California, USA, that impact long-term carbon sequestration -... | ecosystem: Environmental > Aquatic > Marine > Wetlands ...
GGGGTCTTCGAATTCGGGGTGCGACGAGAACTTGACCACGACCGTGCGCGTCGGGTGATGGATGAGCAGCGCCTGCCCGTTGACCCCCAGGCCAGAGTAGATGCCGCGCGCTGCGTCGTAGATCCACCAGTTGTCGTGGTAGAACGCTTCCGGCTTCGCGGCGTCGTATTCCGGCGCATCCGCGTAGGCGTCGATGAGTGCCTGATCGCGAACCCGCAGCCGCGCGAGCCAACTGGCGGGCACCAGCTGACGCCCGGTCAGCTCGCCCGCTTGCAGGCACATCTGCCCGAATCGCCCGAGGTCACGCAGCGTGGTGCAGATGCCGCCCTCTACGATCGAAAATCCGGCCGCGTCGAGCAGGATTTGCGCATCGAACTCAGCGCCGATCGCAGACCAGATTTCGCGCGCGAACAGATCCGCGAAACGGCCGCCGCCCGCGCGCTCCATCACCCATCCGAGTACATCGCTTTCGAGGGACGCGTAGCGAAATGGCCCCCCGTGTGGGTGTGAATTGTCGATCGAGCGGATCCACGAAGCGGTGTCTGACGGGATGTCCCGACGCGAATGCGTTCGATAATCGGAAACGTCGCAAATCTTCGTCTCATCTTCCTCGTAGTTCCAGCGCGTACCCGCTCGCATGTCCAGCAGGTGTTGGACCGCGCAGTCCTCCCAGGCCGTTCCCCGCAACTCTTCGACGTAGTCGACGACGGCCCGTTCCGGCTGCACGAGGCCGCTCTCGACGAGCACGCCGCACAGCGTTGCGGTGAGCGACTTGGATACGGACATCAACAGGTGGGTGTCCGACGGCTTCATCGCACCCCCGTAATACTCGAAGACGATGGCACCTTCGTGTAGGATCAACATTCCATCGGTATAGGTGGACTCGAGCATCTGTGATAGCGAAATCGTTTCGGCTTTGAATGGGAACGTGAACGAATCCAACCCGCGTTCTTCTCGGGGCAATTCGAAGACGGGCCCGTCGCCGCGCGAGATCGGCTCCGTCCGAGCCAGTTGCGATACTCGGACGAACCCCAGCCGATTGTAGGGTGCGTCGAGCCAATTCCCCTTCGTCACGTCCGATCGTTCGATCACGCAGAATCCGCCAGACCGAAATCGCCTGCTCGTTTCGGGAGATCGTCGCATCGATGGCATCTCCGCGCACCAGCGAGACTTCACCGCACAATTACCGCTCACAGCCGCGAAATTTCGCTGCGTCGCCAGACTCGCGGCATCCGATAGGCCGCGGAGCGACCGGGAAGGCCCCGATCCGAGATGCCTCCTTCACGCGAACACCGTGATCGCAGGGTTCGTGATATCCTCGCGAGGGTGGAGCCCGCGGGGGCACCCGCGGATGCCTCCGCGGATGCCCCTGCGGACACCGGGAGATTCTGGACGATGGATGCCGACACGAATTCCGCGGAGTGGGAGGTTCGTTGCGATCTGGCGGCCTGTTACCGCGCATTCGTCCAGTTCGGATGGACGGACTTCATCTATACGCACATCTCGGCCAGGCATCCGAATCGGGACGACTGTTACCTCATCAACCCGTACGGGCTGCTGTTCGAGGAAATCACCGCATCGAATCTGATCGCGGTCGATTTCGACGGCGACGTCGTGCACGGCGATCACGCGGTCAATCCGGCGGGCCACCCCATCCACAGCAGCGTGCTGCTCGCGAGACCCGACGTCAATTGGGTGTTGCACAGCCACACGCGTGCAGGAATGGTCGTTTCGTGCATGAAGTGCGGCCTGCTGCCTCTGACCCAACAGGCGATGTTTCTCCGCGATCACATTGCCTATCACGACTGGGACATGCAGACCGCCGAGGGTGCGTGCGAACGACTGGTCGCCGACCTGGGGGCCGACAACATCGCGATGATCTTGCACAACCACGGCCTGCTCAGCTGCGGGGCCAGCGTCGGGGCCGCGTTCACCGCGCTCTACAACCTCGAGATTGCGTGCAAAGTGCAAGCCGACGTCGTGAGTGCGGGAGGTGAGTGGATCATTCCAGAATCCAGCTCGATCGAGCGCACGGTCGCTGCGGGCGGACCGGAAGGCCTCGATGGAGAACTCGAATGGCAGGCCATTCGACGGCGGCTCGATCGACTCGATCCCTCTTACAAGACGTGAATCAGCCGCAGGGCGATCGGACGCAGGCGTGACGGAGAGATCGAACCAACCGGATGCGCGCAACGAGGCCGCTCGCGTGCTCGTGACGGGCGCGAACGGCCAGATCGGCCGCCGCCTGATCGAGCGGTTCGCGCGCACGATTCCCCGTGTTCCCGTGCGCGCGGTCGTTCGGTCGATGCGGGCGGTCGAAACGCTCGAGCGTCTGCCCGCGGAAATCCGACCCGAGGTATCCATCGTCGACTATCGCAACGCGGGCGAACTCGCGGAAACCGCTCGGGGATGTCGATACGCGGTTCACCTCGTGGGCATCCTCAAGGAGACCTCGACCAGTCGCTACGAGGACGCACACGAAGCGTCAGCTCGCGCGATCGCACACGCGGCGGCGGTGGCCGGCATGCGTCGCGTCGTCTACCTGAGCATATTGGGCAGCGATCCGAAATCCGCCAACGCGTGCCTCGCATCGAAGGGGCGCGCCGAGCAGATCCTGCTCGACGCGCAGACGCCCGCGCTGATCCTGCGCATCCCGATGGTGCTCGGACCGGGTGATTCCACCTCGAACATCGTCCGACGGGAGGCGCTCGCTCGCGTGCTCCCGTTGGCGGCGGGAGGCCGACACCGGACCCAGCCCATCGATGCGAGAGACGTCGTCGACGCCATCGCAGCGGGCCTGGAGCGAGGCAGCCTGGACGATCTCACCCTCGATCTCGCGGGCCCGGAATCCCTGCCCCAGCGGGAGTTCATCGAGCGCGCTGCGCGGCTCTACGGGCGCCGACCGCGTGTGATCTCGGTTCCCGCAAGCCTGCTCGCGTGCATCGCCGGACTCGCCGAGCGCTTTCTCGCGAACCCACCCCTCACCCGATCCGCGCTCGAGGTCATCCTCGCAGACGATGACATCGACCCGAAACCGGCGGCCGAGAAACTCGGCATCCGTCTGACCCCGCTCGATGAGGTCCTGCGGCGCTGTGTCGGACCACAAGCAGAAGGCAGCGAATCGAATGGAGCAGGGAAATAGCGTGACCATGAGCGATACACCGTCGACGAGGAGCATTGAACGGCCGGCGGCCCCTCTCTGGCAACGCGCTCTTCCGTGGCTGATCACCGCTGCGTGTTTCACCTACCTCTACGGTCGGATCAACGCGCAGGCCGCGCGGGATGGGAAGACCGCGGTCGAATTCCTGCTCGCTGTATTCGCCAACGTGAGCTGGGGGCGCTGGCTCGCGCTGATGATCCCCTACTCGGCGCTCTACTTCGCGATCGACTCCCTCGTGGTGTGGCGCGTCGTCAATTGGTTCAATGCGCGGGTTCGTTACGTCGACATCCTGCCGATCCGCGGAAGCACCTACATCCTCTCGATCCTCAACGAGCAGATCGGCAAGGGCGCAATGGCGCTCTACCTCAATCGCCGCGACCGCGTCCCGGGTTGGCAGGTCGCGTCGAGCATGCTGTTCATCATGTTCTGTGAGTTCTACTACCTGCTCGCGTGGGCATTGGTGGGCGTGTCGATCGGCTGGGACCGCTTCCCGGAGATCTTCCACTGGATTCCCTGGATCGCACTAGCGGCCTCAGGCTTCTTCGCGATCTGGCTGCTCTACTTCTCGGGCGCCCTCTCCCCGCGCAGCGCTCTTCGCGAGCGCGCGATCCTACACGCGTTTCGCAACGCGAAGCCCTGGCAATACGGGATCATCGTGTTGCTGCGCACACCGGCACTGCTCTCCGCCGTGGTCGTCTACACCACCGCGCTGCGCCTGTTCGGCGTCGAAGTCGGCTACCTCGAAATGCTCGGCTACCTGCCGGTGATCTTCTTCGGCGCCGCGACGCCCGGACCGATGCGCGCGGTCGCGATCCTGCTCTGGGTGACCCTCTTTCCCGATCGCGCCGCGGAGATGACCGCGTTCGGACTCGTCCAGCACAATTTCTTCATCTTCTTCAACGCCGCGATCGGCCTGCTCTTCCTGAAACGCGCGAATCGCGAACTCATCGGCTAGGAGCATGAGCCCGGCACGGGGTCATGCGACGCCGCAAGCGAATTCGTAGAATTCGCCCGCTAGCGACCGGAGGTGCGTCCATCCGGAAATCGGGAAGTTCTCGCGCTCGCGGCCGGCGACGCTCGAGCCCGCGATCGGGATGCGATCGCGTCGAAGAGTGGGAAGTTCTTCGATCCGAGATCGGGGAGCGGCCGTCCAGCCGACGCGATCGATCCGTCTGGTGATCCCGGAATTCTCGGTCAGCGATCTGGATTGCCCGAGCGCCAGCGAAGGGAGTGTCCCGCAAATCGCTCTGCCATCGATACGAGCGTCGAGCCGATCAACAACCAACCGAGCAGCATGACCAGCGCTGCGCCAGGCCATTCGATGCCGAGAGCATCGCGGACGATCGGAATCGCGACGATCGCGTAGTAGGCGATCCCGTTCCAGCGACCGAGGGTACTCGGGCGCGGGCCGGACGCCTTCGCGATCTTCGTATCGAGTGCGTACTGGATGAAGGCGGCGGCGATCAGCGTGGGAAGCAGCGCGGGAAGAACCCGAGCGTGGGCGAGCGATGCCGTTCCCGCGGTCACAAAGGCCGCATCGGCGGCGTGATCGAGCAGCCGACCGAGTCCGGACTGCTCATCGAAGCGGCGCGCCACGATGCCGTCGGCGACGTCGCTGGCGACTGCGAGCGCGAACACCGCGGTCGCCATCCCAGCGGCATCGGCGTCGATCGCCGCCACCAGGGCCGGTACCGCGGCCAGGCGAATTCCGGTGAGCGCGTTGGCGCGAGTCCGCCACCGGCCTCGGGTCTGCATGGTGTAAAGCGTACTCGATTTTCGACCCCGAGTTCCGCGCTGTAGGCGCTACATTGCGAAGCTTCTGGGGGAATTCGGGTGGTGAGACGCGACAGCAGCGGGTTGGGCCTGGCCCTGATTGCAATGGCGGCGCTGGCGTGCACGGGGGAACGCGAGGATTCCGGGGATCCCGCGGTCGTGAGAGGCGAGAAGATCTACCGGAACATTTGCGTGGCCTGTCACAACGCAGATCCGAATCTGGCGGGCGGGCTCGGGCCGACCATCGCTGGCGCTAGCCGTGAACTGCTCGAAGCGAAGGTCTTGCGCGGGCAGTATCCAGCGGGATACACGCCACAGCGCAGTACACAGCAGATGCCCCGATTCGAATTTCTCGAACCGAACCTCGACGACATCGCGGCGTTCCTCGCACACGCGAGACAGTCAGTGCCGCGAGCAGATCCCGTCGACGCAAACTGAACCCGAAGGATTCAGCAGCGAGACGGGACCGGAAAGGTCCCGTCGACGCAAACTGAATCCGAAGGATTCAGCAGCTACCGCAGCAGGAAGAACTGAGCCGCAAAGAGGACGATCGACACGGCGAAACCCGCATGGATCGTACCCTTCACGGAGGCCAGCGGTTTCTGCGTCGGAAGCCCCGGGCCCAGCAGCGCGCCGGCCTCGAAGACCGCGATCACGATCAGCGCGATGATCCAATACAGTCCGAGCTGGCCGCCGCCAACATCGAGCGAAGCGGTCAGCGAAGGGAAGTGGCTCGCTGCGGCCATGAAGAAGAGCATCGGAATCGAAAACAGGGTGTTGGTGCGAGAAGCCAGTCCTGCGCGCGCTCCGCACGCGGCGGCCTTCGGGTCGGCCTGGCCGCCTCCAGCGACGCTGTTCGCGTTTGCGATCACGATCTGCTGCGCGGGCCAGATCACGAACCACACGTTCGCCCACATCAGCGTCCCCATGAGCCCGCCTGTCAAGATGCGGGTCATGTAGCCACTCGAGAGCGGCATTCCGTCGTGACCAAATTTCATCAGGAGGATCAGCACACCCGTCGCGAAGGTAACCATCGCGCCCCATCGGAACCACCAGAGCGCGTTGGGTACGAGACCCCGCGTCATCGCGCTCTTGGCTTCACCGCCGAGATCGGTTCCGAAGAACGGGGTTTGAATGAAATTGAAATAGTAGAGAATCCCGATCCAGGTGATCCCAGCCAGAAAGTGGAACCACCGGAGTAGGAAGTATGCGAACTCTTCCATCGCCCGTTCCCCCTCGATTTGCAGTTGGTTGGCTCCGACGCGCCCGCCGCTCCGCGCGACGTTCGCCGGCGATCCATACTACCGGATAATCAAAGCAAATGAGCGGCGTTTTCGCGCGGGGTTGACGCGCACCGTGCGAGTTCGGCGGCGAATACCGATATCTGCGGGGCCAAGTAACTACACCCGGCAGGACCGAACGGGCCCCGCCTCGCAACGACACCAGAAGATTGGACGACCATGAACGCGACGGGATTACTCGGAGATCGGGACGCGAGCGAATTCGCCAGCCGAGCCGAGGTTCAAAGGCCCGGGCTGAAGGCGCGCTCTTCGAGCACCGCCTCCGCGACCGTCGCCACGGCTTTGTCGAAGGCGACATTGCGCGACTTGCGACCGCGCCGTTCCGCGATCTCGACGATACCCTCCGCGAGCCCTTTGGGTCCCACGGTGATCCGATACGGGATTCCGATCAGGTCGGCGTCGTTGAATTTGACGCCGGGTCGCTCGTCGCGGTCGTCGAGTAGCACGTCGATGCCCTCCGCGACGAGCGCGTCGTACAGGGCGCCCCCCGCGTCCGCGGCGGTCGCGTTCTTCGGGTTGACGACGCTGATCACCACCTCGAAGGGCGCGACCGCAATCGGCCATACCATCCCCGCTTCGTCATGCCGGCTCTCGACGACGGCGGCCATGGTGCGCTCGATGCCGATCCCGTAGGAGCCCATGATGATCGGACGCGACTTTCCGCTCTCGTCTTGAATCATCGCTCCGAGCAGCTCGCTGTAGCGGGTGCCGAGCTTGAAGATATGACCGACCTCGATGGTCTTGCGCACCTCGAGGGGCGCATCGCAAAGCTGACAGAATTCGCCGGACCGGACTTCCCGCAGATCGAGCCACTCCGCGTTCGGGATGTCGCGCTCGACGTCCACGCCGCGGAGGTGAAATCCGTCGCGATTTGCGCCCGTCAGCATTCCTGAGCGACCGCGCAGCGCGAGATCGACCAGGATCCGGCAACTCGTCACGCCGACCGCCCCGAGGCTCCCCGCGGAGGCACCGAGCGCGTTCCCGATCTCTTGACTGGATGCGTGGCGAAGCTCGGTTGCGCGGGTCGCGTCCACGAGCTTCTGCTCCGAGAGCGTGTGGTCACCACGCAGCAGGACGAGAACGGTCTCACCGTCCAGCACCACGACCAGCGTCTTGATCTGATGTTCCGCGGGCGCTCCTTCTTCGAACACGGCGAGATCCTCGATCGTGCGCACGCCTGGCGTCGCGAAGGCTTCGGGCGAATCGAAGCCGGGCAAATTCTCGACCGGCGCGAGCTGCGACTGCGCCTTCTCGATGTTGGCCGCGTAACCACACGCCGCGCACGAGACCACCCAATCTTCGCCGGCCTCGCTCGCGACGGTGAACTCGACCGACTCGGATCCACCCATCGATCCGGAAGACGCCTCGACCGCGAGGCTTTCGAGCCCGCAGCGGGAAAAGATCCGGCGGTACGCGTCGAAGTGACGCTGGAATGCGGCGTCGAGTCCTTCGGGATCGATATCGAGAGAATACGAGTCCTTCATCGTGAACTCTCGGACGCGAAGCACGCCCGACTTCGGACGTGGCTCGTCGCGGTACTTCCGCTGGATCTGATACCAGATCTGCGGGAGTTGTTTGTAGCTGCGCAACTCGGCGGCCAGCGATGCGAAGACCTCCTCGCAGGTCATGCCGAGCCCGATATCGGCGCCCTTGCGATCTGTCAGCCGGAACATCTCTTCGCCCATCGCCTCCCAGCGCCCACTGCGCCGCCAGAGATCCGCGGGTTGTATGGAGGGAAGCAGAAACTCCTGGGCTCCGATGGCATTCATCTCTTCGCGGGTGATCTTCTCGATCTTCCGACAGACGCGAAAACCCAGCGGGAGCAGGGAGTAGACGCCCGCCATGAGCTGGCGGACGAATCCCGCTCGCACCAGGAGTTTGTGGCTGATGGCTTCGGCGTCGGCGGGATCATCGCGCAGTGTCGGAATGAATAGTTGCGACCAGCGCACGGAGACCTCCTCGAAACGATGACGGAAACCTAACGGATGCACCGGAGGCACGCCCCTCCATCGGATCCGTTGGTACCGCGCGACACGACGCGAGTCGGCGCCACCGCATCGAACGCTGGCGTCGGCGCTGGTGGAGGGCGCTAGAAAGGCGTTCCGCGGCCGGGGGCGGACTCGAGGAACGCAGACCAGATCTTCTCGTAGACCGGACCTGGACCCGCGGCACCGATGGATCGCCCATCGAGTGAGCGAACCGGCACCAGACCCGCGCCGCTACCGGTCAGGAACACCTCGTTGGCGGCAAAGAGATCGAAACGCCCGAGGCTTCGCTCCCTGGCTGGGATCGCGAGTGACGCGGCGAGTTCGAGTACGGTCGCGCGGGTGATCCCCTCCAGTGCACCGTCGGTCGGCGGCGGCGTGAACAGGTCGCCGTCGCGAACCGCGAAGATGTTGGCCACCGAGGTTTCGGCGATCGAGCCGGCCGCGTTGAGAAGCAGCGCTTCGTCGGCTCCGCGCTGCTTCGCTTCGAGCTTTGCCATCACGTTGTTCAGGTAATTGAGGCTCTTCACGCGAGGGTCAAGAACGTCCGCAGGCGGGCGACGCCAACTCGATGTCAGCAGATCGATTCCCGCCGAGCGCTTGTGCTCCGGGAAGACCGCGATCCGATCGACGATGCAGATCAAGCGCGGCTCGGGACACTGGGTGGGATCGATGCCGAGGGGGCCATCACCACGGGTGGCAATCAAGCGCACGTACGCCTCATCGGCGCCAAACGCTCGCGCCGTTTCGAGTACGATCTCGCGAACCGCCGCAGCCCCTTCGGGCAGCGCCAATCCAAGGGCCTTCGCGCCCGCCAAAAAGCGCTGCAGATGGGCTTCGAGCCGGAAGACGCGGCGCCCGTAGACGCGAATTCCCTCGAACACGCCATCTCCGTAGAGCAGGCCGTGGTCCAACACGGGAATCCTCGCTTCGCTGCCGTCGACCACTCGCCCATCCATCCAGACCTTCATCGCGCCACCCCCTCGAATCGCGCGGCAACGCGCGCAGCCGCTGCCAGCATGCGCCGACCCATCTCGTCACCGCCGAGCGACCGCATCCGCGGAGTCGGCGCTGCCACCGCGAGAGCCGCCAGCATACGCCCCGCCGAAGTCGTCGCGAGAACCGGCGCCGCGACCACCGACAAACCCGGAATCCACTCGTCGGTGTTTTCCGCAAAGCCGCGATCTGCGGCGCGCGCCACCGCGCGGTCGAGTTCGCCGCGATCGGTGATGGTCACCTCCGAGAATCGCGTGAGTTCACCCTCGGGCACTTCGACCGATCCGCCGCCGAATGCCAGGTAGAGCTTGCCCACCGCCGTCGCGTGAACCGGGACCACCGAACCGACCCGCGGCGCCGCGCGCAGGAAGCCCTCGCCCTCGGACTTGTCGAGTACGATGACCCGGCCCGCGCGCGCCACGACCAGAAAGACGGTTTCTCCGAGGGCCTGCGCCTCGGCCTCGAGAACGGGACGGGCTGCGGCCGCGATCGGTTCCCGATCCAGCGCGCCGATGCCGAGCGCCACCAATCCGATGCCCGGCCGGTAGCGCCCTCGATCGTCCTTTTCGACGAGACCGCGGCGACTCAGCGCGGTAAGCAGTCGGTGTGTGCTCGATTTGGAGAGGCCGAGCGTTCGGCCAATCGCCGTGACCCCGCAGGCGCGCGGCTCGGCGTGGAGGTGGAACAGCACGTCGACCGCCTTCTCCACCGTGCTCTGGGCTTGCATCGGGACCTCGGCTCAAATTTCCACCACCCGCGATCCGAAGGTCGGCGGGGCGTGGACGAATGCGTTCAATCGCGTTTGATTACGTTCCATATTTAGGAACAATATTCCTACTATCGGAACCCATATTATCGCGAAGACCCGCGAACGCAAATCCGCGGGTGCAGAAATCAGTCGTCGACGAGGGCCAGAACACCGGTGTAGGTGAGCAATTCGACGCGCGAATCGCGGGGATCGCCGATCGGGCCCAGCTCGTGGGATCCGAACATCCCGGCGATCGGGGTATCGGAGAACGCGTTCTCGAGGTAGGCGGCCTCGAGCCCGGGAACGCCGAAGAACGAGGCGCCGCGCGCGCAGCAGTTGAAATAGAGCCCGAACGCCGGGCGCCCGCCCGCCAAGCCCGCGAGCATCATTTTGAGATCCGCCCGCGCAGACTCGGGTTCTCGCACGGCGAGCGCGATCCGATCGCCGCGCTGGGCGGCCTCGGGCAGCGCAAACGCGCGTTCGTCGGGAGCGAAGCCGACCACGTGGCGGATCCGATAGCGGCCGGGAAGGAGCGAGTCATCGCAGTCGCTCGGAAGGGCCACGAGCACGAATGCGGCGGCCCGCGGAAGGTCATCCGCCAGCGCTCCGAGCGCGGCTTCGCGATACACGTCGAGCGCGGGCCGACCGTCGAGCTCGAAGACCCAATTGCCCCGGGCTCGGGTCACCGTCAACAAGCCCGTGGTCGGGCGGCACGCCTGGGTGACGCCGATCCGGACCGCACCGCCGCGCAACACGACGCCCGCGACGGATTCCGTTTCGACCCTCTTGCCGAGCCACTGCGCGGGGGAATTCGAGAACGGATCGGCGGCGCCCGCCCCGACGACTTGCGCCGGGCGCAGCGCGGCATCGAGACCGCGCACCAGTGCGGCCGTGTCCAGCCGCGGATCCGGAAGGATTGCGACGAGGTCCCCGCGTCGCGGCCCGCCCGGGAGCCGAGCGGCGATCTCGGCGCCGAGCTGGGATTCTTCGCCCCGCACATCGGAAATCAAGAACGGCTCGGCCTCGATGCCGGTGAGCGCCAGAAC
>Ga0210102_1000430_pt1 | contig 11004 bp, 10 predicted proteins | sample RushOxbow_ThreeS_4_FD_185563 | JGI IMG/M metagenome (GOLD analysis project Ga0210102, IMG submission 185563) | Wetland microbial communities from San Francisco Bay, California, USA, that impact long-term carbon sequestration -... | ecosystem: Environmental > Aquatic > Marine > Wetlands ...
CCGAAAGAGGTGATCCACCACGCCAAGCGCGCCGTGGTGGACTGGTGCGCGTCGCTCCTTCCGGGCAGCCGCATCGCGCCGGCGACGCTGCTTGAGGAAGCGCTCGCCGACGAGCTCGATCACGGGCGCGCGCGGCTCGCGTCGGGACGCCGCGCCACCGTGCGGGCCGCGGCGCTCATCAACGGCGCCGCCTCGCACGCGGTGGAGTTCGACGACATCTGGCGCGACGCGGTCTACCACCCGGCGAGCCCGGTGATTTCGGCCGCGCTCGCCGCGGCGCAGGCGCAGGGGGCGAACGGCGAGCGTTTTCTGCGCGGCGTCATCGTCGGCTACGAGGTGTCCACCCGCATCGGCGACGCCGTGATGCCGTCCCACTACAAGTTCTGGCACACCACCGGCACCGTCGGCACGTTCGGGGCCGCCGCCGCCGTCGCGACGTTGCTCGGCTGCAGCCGCGAGCAGTTCGCGCATGCGCTCGGCAACGCCGGGACCTTCGCCGCCGGCTTGCAGCAGGCGTTCCGCTCACAGGCGATGTCGAAACCACTGCACGGCGGCCACGCGGCGGAGGCCGGCGCGCTCGCGGCGCTCGCCGCGGCGCGGGGCGTGACCGGCGTCGCCGATATCCTGGAAGGCGAAGTCGGCTTCGGCGCCGCAATGAGCGTCAATCCGGACTGGTCGCGGGCAACGCGCGGTCTGGGAACCGACTATCACATCACGCGCATCACCTTCAAGAACCACGGCTGCTGCGGGCACAATTTCGCCGCGCTCGACGCGGTGCTCGCGTTGAAGCGCGAGCATGGATTCGCGCACCGCGACATCCGCAAGGTCCGCATCGCGACCTACCAGGGCGGCCTCGACATCGTCGACAACCCGCGCCCCGAGGGCGACTACCAGGCGAAGTTCAGCATCCAGTACACGGTCGCCCACGCGCTGGTGCACGGCAGCGTCCGGCTGAATGCGTTCGCTCCCGAGCGCCTGCGCGACCCGGAGGTGCGGGCGCTGATGCGGGAAATCGAGTGCGTGGCCGACGCCGAGCTGTCCAGGACGTTCCCGCGCCAGCGCGCGGCGCGGGTCGAGATCGAGCTCGCCGACGGCCGCAAGCTCGCCCACTTCCAGCCGACGCGCAAGGGCGACCCGGAGATGCCGCTCACGGACGCGGAGCTGAACGAGAAATTCCTTGAGCTGACGACACCCGTATTGGGCGACGCGGCAGCCCGCGACCTGCTCAACCGCCTGTGGAAGCTGGAAACCGAGAAGAGCGTGGACCTCGCGCCGGACGAGCGCGTTCCCGCCCGCGTCGCCGGTTAGCCCCGTCACGCACGGCACGTCATCAACTTTTCAGGGAAGAGAATGGCCGACCCGAAACTGCCTTTGAGCCGCTACACCGTGCTCGACTTGACCAGCGCCCGCTCCGGGCCGACCGCGGTGCGCCAGCTCGCCGACTGGGGCGCGAACGTGATCAAGATCGAGGACCCGGGGGCGTGGAGCGGCGGCAGCGGGCCGTGGGACCGGCGCCACGGGTCGGATTTCCAGAACCTGCAGCGCAACAAGCGCAGCCTCACGTTGAACCTCAAGACGCCGGAAGGCCTTGCGATCTTCAAGCGTCTCGCCGAGCGGGCGGACGTCGTGGTCGAGAACTTCCGCCCGCGCGTGAAGCACCGCCTCGGCATCGACTACGAAACCCTGAGGAAGATCAACCCGCGCCTCGTCTACGCCAGCATCTCCGGCTTCGGCCAGGAGGGTCCCTACCGCGACCGGCCGGGGCTCGACCACGTGGTGCAGGGCATGGGTGGGCTGATGTCGGTCACCGGGCTTCCAGGGCAGGGCCCGGTGCGCGTGGGCATCGCCATTTCCGATTCGAGCGCGGGCATCTACTGCGCGTTCGGCATCGTGCTCGCGCTGCTCGAACGCGAGCATTCCGGCCAGGGCCAGTGGGTGAACACCTCGCTCCTGCAGGCGCTGATCGCGATGCTCGATTTCCAGGCCGCGCGCTGGCTGATCGCGCACGAGCTTCCGCCGCAAGCCGGCAACGACCATCCGACCGCCATCCCCACCGGCCTGTTCAAGACCGCGGACGGCTACATCAACATCGCGGCGTCAGGAAAGCTCTACGAGCGCCTGTGCAATGCCCTGGGGGCGCCGGAGCTCGCCACTCACCCGGATTTCAACGAATACCGGCTGCGCTCCAAGCACCGCGTCGCGCTCAATGCCGAGATCGAGAAGCGTACCGTCAAGCGCACTTCCGCCGAATGGATCGAGCTCCTCAACGAAGCGGGGGTGCCGTGCGGCCCGATCTATACCATCGACAGGATGTTTGCCGACCCCCAGGTGCAGGCGCTCAACATGGCACAGCCGCTCGTGCATCCCCAGCTCGGGCGGCAGGACGTGGTCGGCCAGGGGGTCAATCTCTCGCGCACGCCGGCGCAGATGCGCAAATACGCTCCCGATTCCGGCGAGCACACGCGGGAGATACTGGAGGAGTTCGGCTACGACGCCGCCGCGATCGAGGACTTCAAGAAGCGCGGCGTGGTGTGATGGCTGCGGCGAGCCAGGCTAGCACGTCAGCAGCGTTGCGGTCGGGCGGAAACACGGGGTAGAACACCTTCACGATCGCGCCGTCGCGCGCAATAAGCGTCACGCGCTTGATCAGCTTCATGCCATCCACCTCGAAGGTCGGGAGATTCAGCGCGCCCGCCAACCGGAGCCCGGTGTCGCTCAGGAGCTCGAAGGGCAGGTGCAGCCGCTCGGCGGCCTCGCGCTGGTAGGCGGTGTCCTGCGTGCTCAGGCCGAACACGTTGGGGGCTCCAACGCGCTGCAGTTCGGCGTAGTGGTCGCGGAATGCGCAAGATTGCGGCGTGCAGCCGCGCGCGCCGGGAATGTCGTTCCAACCCGTCGGCACTTCCTGATCGGGCCGGCCGGTGCGCGGATAGACATAGACCACCGTCGTGCCCGCAAGCCGCGACAGGTCCACCACCCGCCCGCGCGTCGAGGGCAGCCCGATCGGGGGCAGCGTCATCCCGGCGAGGTGATCGCACGCGCCGTCGTCCTGCGGCACCGGCAGGTCCTTCGGCAGCTCGTAAAGGTTGTCGCTGCGCATGCGGTCACTTGACCAGCAGATTGACGAGAATCTGCTGGTAAACGCGGCGCAAGGGCTCGATGTCGTCCACGCGGATGCACTCGTTGACCTTGTGGATCGACGCGTTGGTCGGGCCGAACTCGATGACCTGCGGGCAGATGTCTGCGATGAAGCGGCCGTCGGAGGTGCCGCCGCCGGTCGAGAGCTTGGTATCGACGCCGGTGACGGACTTGATCGCCCGGGCCACGGCTTCGACGAGATCCCCCGGTTTCGTCAGGAACGGCCGGCCGTCGTAGCTCCACTCGAGGTCGTATTTGAGGCCGTGCCGGTCGAGGATGCCGACGACGCGCGTCTGCAGCGACTCCAGCGTGCTCGCGGTGGAGAAGCGGAAGTTGAACTTCACGTGCACCTCGCCGGGAATCACGTTCCCCGCCCCGGTGCCGGCATTGATGTTGGAGACCTGCCAGGTGGTGGGCGGGAAGTGCTCGTTGCCTGCGTCCCACTGCGTGCGCGCAAGCTCGGCGAGCGCCGCGGCGAACTCGTGCACCGGGTTCTCTGCCAGGTGGGGATAGGCGACGTGGCCCTGCACGCCCTTCACCACCAGGTTCCCCGAAAGCGAGCCGCGGCGGCCGTTCTTGATCACGTCGCCCAGGCGCGCCTCGCTGGTCGGCTCGCCGACGATGCAGTAATCGAGCTTCTCGCCGCGGTCCCGCAGCGCCTCCACCACCCGCACGGTGCCGTCCACCGCGGGTCCTTCCTCATCGGAGGTGAACAGCACCGCGATCGACCCCTCATGACGCGGGTGCTCGACGACAAACGCCTCGATCGCCGCGACGAACGCGGCAATTGAGGTCTTCATGTCGGAGGCGCCGCGGCCGTAGAGCACGCCGTCGCGCACCGTGGGCGTGAAGGGGTCGCTCGTCCAGTGCTCGAGCGGCCCGGTCGGCACGACGTCGATGTGGCCGGCGAAGCAGACGAGCGGCGCGCGAACCCCGCGCCGCGCCCAGAGATTGTCCACGCCGTTCGCGTTGAAGCGCTCTGAGCGGAAGCCGAGCGGCACGAGGCGCGCGGCGAGGATGTCGAGGCAGCCGGCGTCCTGCGGCGTCACCGATCGGCGTGCAATCAACTGGCTCGCCAGTTCCAGCGTAACCTGTGCGCTCATGATTCGTGGGTCGTGCATCGTCGGTCGCCGAAGCGTCGCATCTTAGCAGAGCACAGAGCAGGTAAAATGCCCGCAAAAAAACGGCGCCAGCCTTGCCGGCTCGCCCCGTGTCATGAGGAATTCCGCACGTGACCGCCCTGCTCGTATCGCACCAGCTCCACGCCGCTCACGGCGCACGAATCGCCGAGGCTGCGGCGCGCACGGGTTTCCGCGCCGAGTTGATCACGCTGCCGGCCGACCCCGCGGCGCGCCTGTCCGACGCGCATTGCGCGCGCGTCGAGGCTGCGTTTTTCTCCAGCGACGTCTTCCCCGAGTATTCGCGCCAGTTTTTCGCAGCGGCGCGCAAGGCGCCGAGCCTCAAGTGGCTGCACGTGTTCAACGCCGGCGTGGATCACCCGATCTATGCCGAGATGCTCAAGCGCGGGGTGCGCCTGACGACATCCTCCGGATCGACCGCCGGACCGATCGCGCAGACTGCCATCACGGGTCTGCTCGCGCTCGCGCGCGGCTTCCCGCGCTGGCTCGTCGCGCAACGGAGCCGCGAGTGGAACCCGGAGCGCAAGAACCCGCCGCGCGACCTGCGGGGACAGACCGTGGTCGTCATCGGGCTCGGCAACATCGGGGCCGAGATCGCGCGGCTTGCGCGAGAGCTGGGGCTCAAAGTGTTCGGCGTGCGCCGCAGCCCGCGCCGCGCGGCGGACCCGGTGGACGAGCTGCACCCGCCGGCCGCGCTTCCGGGCCTGCTTCCACGCTGCGACTGGCTCGTCATCGCCTGCCCGCTCACGCCCGGGACGCGCGGCCTCGTGGATGCCCGCCTGATCGCCGCGCTGCCACGAGGCGCGCGCATCGTCAATGTCGCGCGCGGCGAGATCGTCTCCGAGCAGGCGCTGATCGCGGCGCTGGAGAGCGGCCACCTGGCGGGCGCTTACCTCGACGTGTTCGAGACCGAGCCGCTGCCGCCGGAGTCGCCGTTGTGGGACCTGCCCAACGTGCTCATCACGCCGCACGATTCCGCGGCGGCGGCGGGAAACGACGAGCGGGTGCTGGCGATCTTTCTCGACAACCTGGGCCGCTGGCAACGCGGCGAGCCGCTGGTGAACGAAGTCCGATAGGCGGGGTTCATGGCCGACGGCATCGCGCCGCAACGAGCCGCTGGCGCCCCCGGTGCGCGCCACTTAGAATGGTGATCTGGCCCCAAAAAGATCCCGACAACCGAAGGAGGAATGATGAAATCACCGTACTCTATTCTGGGATGCGTGCTGCTTGCGGCAAGCGCGAGCGCGCTCGCCCAATCCTGGAGCCCGCAGCGCAACGTCGAGATCGTCGTCGGCTCCGCCCCGGGCGGCAGCAACGACAAGACCGCGCGCACGGTGGAGCGGGCGCTCGTGGACATGAAGCTGGTGAGCACCTCGGTTTCCGTCGTCAACAAGCCCGGCGGCGGCAGCAGCATTGCGTTCACCTACGTCACCCAGCGGCCGGGCGATCCCCATACCCTGCTCGTCGGCACGACGGCGCTGCTCACCAACCACATCACCGGCAGGAGCAAGATCCATCACGGCGATTTCACGCCCATCGCGTCGCTCTTCAACGATTACGTGGTGTTCGCGGTGAATGCCAACTCCTCCATCAAGGACGGCAAGGACCTCATCGAGCGCCTGAAAAAGGATCCGCAGTCGGTGTCGATCGGTTTCGCGACCGCACTGGGGAGCCACAACCACATTGCCGCGGGGCTGCTGATGAAGGCGATCGGCGGCAGCGCGCGCGACCTCAAGGCGGTCGCCTACAAGGGATCGTCGGAAGCCATCACCAACCTCCTCGGCGGGCACATCGACCTCGTGACGACCGCCGGCGGCAATGCTGCCGGCCATGTCGCCGCGGGCCGCATGCGCGTCGTCGGCGTCGCCGCGCCGCGGCGCTTCGGCGACGCGCTCGCCGAAGTCCCCACCTGGAACGAGCTCGGCATCAATCTCGTATACGGCGGCTTCCGCGGCATCGTGGCGCCGAAGGGATTGAGCGCGGAGCAGGTCGCCTTCTGGGAAGGCGCATTGCGCAAGGCGAGCGGGACCCCGGAATGGCAGGCCGATCTCCGGAAGAACTACTGGTCGAACGATTTCCTGACCGGCGCGGCATTCCGCAAGGACCTCGACGAGACCTACGCCGCGATGCGCTCCGTGCTGGTGGACATCGGGCTCGCGAAGCAATGAGCCATGGCTGACCTCGTCCTGCTGGAACGCCCCGCCGAAGCGGTGGTGCTGTTGCGCATCAACCGCCCCGAGGCGCGCAACGCGCTGAACCTCGAGGTGCGGAAGCTCCTCGCGAAGCATCTCGCGGAATGCGGCGAGGACACGACGACGCGCGCCATCGTGCTGACCGGCAACGAGAAGAGCTTCGCCGCCGGCGCCGACATCAAGGAGATGGCCGATCTCGGCACCATCGAGGCGCTGCAGCGCGGCGTGCACAAGCTGTGGCGCGCGATCGCCGGCTGCCCGAAGCCGGTGATTGCTGCGGTGAGCGGCTACGCGCTCGGCGGCGGCTGCGAGCTCGCCATGACCTGCGACATCATCGTCGCCGGCGAATCGGCGCGATTCGGGCAGCCCGAGGTCAACATCGGCATCATTCCCGGCGGCGGCGCCACGCAGCGCCTGACGCGCGCGGTGGGCAAGTACAAGGCCATGAAGTACATCCTCACCGGGGAACTGTTCTCGGCGCGCGAAGCGCTCGAGATGGGGCTCGCGAGCGAAGTGGTGCCCGACCCCGAAGTGGAGGGACGGGCGATCGATCTCGCGCGGCAGATCGCGGCGCTGCCGCCGCTCGCCGTGCAGCTCGCGAAAGAGGCGGTGCTCGCGGGGATGGAAGCGCCGCTCTCGAGCGCGCTCGCGCTCGAGGCCAAGTCCTCGCAGATCCTGTTCTCGTCCCAGGACCAGAAAGAGGGCATGCGCGCCTTCATCGAGAAGCGCAAGCCCAGATTTTCCGGCCGCTGAGGCGCCCGGAAGATTTGATTGAATCCGCCCGGTTCCCATTCGCAGGACTCCCGGCGCGGCATCGCCGTCGCGGCCCTGCTCGCAGGAGCGGCGGCGATCGCCTCCTCCGCGCTGTTCGTCAAGGTCAGCGAAACCGGACCGGTGGCAACCGCGTTCTGGCGCGTCGCACTGGCACTGCCCGTCCTCTGGACGTGGTCGGTGATCGCGAGCCGCGGCGGCCACGTCGCGGAATTCGCGGCCAATCGCCGTCTGATCATCGCTGCCGGGCTCTTCTTCGCCGGCGACCTCGCGGTGTGGCACTGGTCCATCATGCTCACCTCGGTGGCCAACGCCACGCTCCTCGCCAATCTCGCGCCTATCTTCGTCACGCTCGCCGTCTGGCTGCTCTGGGGTCGGCGGCCGACGCCGCTTTTTTTGGCGGGGCTGGTGGCGGCGCTCGCCGGCGTGACCGTGCTGCTCGGCGGCGATTTTCGCGCGGGCGGCGGGGCCGCGCTCGGGGACTGTCTCGGCGTGGTGACCGCGATGTTCTACGGCGCATACCAGCTCACCGTCACGCGGGCGCGGGCCCGTTCGGCGACTTCAGTCATCATGGCGTGGACCGCGCTCATCACCACCGCCGCGCTGCTGCCGCTCGCGCTCGCATCCGGCGAGCAGATCCTGCCGCACTCGGCGGCGGGCTGGGCCAAGCTCGCCGGGCTTGCGCTGATCTCGCAGGTGGCGGGCCAGAGCATGATTGCCTATGCGATGGCGCACTTGCCGGCAACCTTCTCTTCCGTAGGGCTTCTCGCGCAGCCGGTCATTGCTGCAGCCCTTGCGTGGGTCCTGCTCGGCGAGACCCTGGGATGGATCGAGATCGGCGGCGCGCTCGTGGTGCTCGCCGGCATCCGCATCGTCCACCAGGCGGAACTCGGGAACCGGAAAAGCGTGACATGATACGGCGTGACATGATAATGCGTTGCCAATCACGCTTCACCATGTCACGCTTCACCATGTCACGTATCGGGAGATAAAGTTGCCATACGCCGTTACGAATGGAGTGCGGCTGTATTACGAAGAAGCGGGGAAGGGCGTTCCCATCGTGTTTGTCCACGAGTTTTCGGGCGACCTCCGGAGCTGGGAGGCGCAGATGCGGCACTTCAGCCGACGCTACCGCTGCATCGCCTTCAACGCGCGCGGCTATCCGCCGTCCGATGTGCCCGCTTCGGCTTCGAAGTACTCCCACGTGATCGCGGCCGACGACATCGCCAACGTGATGCGGCGGCTCGGCATCGGAAAGGCGCACGTGATCGGCTGTTCGATGGGCGCTTACGCGACGCTTCAGTTCGGGCTCCGCCACCCCCGCCGCGCGCTGTCACTCACCGCGATCGGCGCGGGCGCGGGCTCCGATCCGGGAAAACGCAGTCAGTTCCTGCGCGACCGGGCGGCCATGGAACGCCGGTACCTGGAGCAGGGCATGAAGGCTGTCGCCCGGGTCGTCCAGCATGCTCCGCACCGCATCCAGCTCGCCATCAAGGACCCGCGCGGCTTCCGCGAATTCTGGGGGCATTTCGTCGAGGGCTCCGCGCTCGGCCATGCGCTGACGCTGCGCGGCGTCCAGGCGCGTCGCCCGACGCTCTACAGCCTGGGAAGCCGCTTCGCGCGCATGAAGGTGCCGACCCACATGGTCGTCGGCGACGAGGACGACGGCGCGCTCGGACCGGCGGTGTTCGTCAAGCGCGTCTGTCCCGCCGCGCGGCTCACCGTCGTGCGGGCGACCGGCCATCTCGTAAGCGTCGAGGAGCCGGACTTCTTCAACCGCATCACGGAAGATTTCCTGAACCTCGTTGATTCCGGCCGGTGGCGCCCGCGCGATCCGAGATCGCTGAATCCCTCGACGATGGCGAGGAAAGCCTGATGCCGTTCGCCGATTCCAGGGGGGTGCAGCTTTACTACGAGGAGGCCGGAACGGGCTTTCCGATCGTGTTCGTGCACGAGTTTTCGCACGACCTGCGCAGCTGGGAGCCGCAGCTGCGCTACTTCAGCCGCCGTTATCGCTGCATCGCCTTCAACGCGCGCGGTTATCCCCCTTCGGACGTGCCGGCCTCGCCATCGCAGTATTCGCAGGTGATCGCCGCCGACGACATCGCCAACGTGATGCGCGATCTCGGCGTCCGCAAGGCGCATATCGTGGGCTGCTCGATGGGCGGCTACGCCACCCTGCACTTCGGGCTGCGCCACGCGGGAATGGCGCGCTCGCTCACGGTAATCGGCGCGGGCTATGGCTCGGACCCCGACAAGCGCGCGCAATTTCTGCGCGACACCGAGGTGATGGCGCGGCGCTTCGAGCGGCTCGGCACGCCGGAAGCGATCACGATCTACCAGATCGGCCCGGCGCGGGTGCAGTTCCAGAACAAGGATCCCCGCGGGTTCCGGGAATTCTGCGAGACGTTCGCGGGCCACTCTGCCCTCGGCTCGGCCAACACGCTCCGCGGCGTGCAGGCGCGGCGGCCGACCATTTACAGCCTGAAGCGCGGCCTCGCCCGTATGAAGGTGCCGACCCACATCATTTCCGGCGACGAAGACAACAACTGCCTGGAGCCCGGGATCTTCATCAAGCGCGTCTGCCGCTCGGCGCGGCTGACCGTGGTGCCTGCGACCGGTCACGCGGTGAACGTGGAAGAACCCGATTACTTCAATCGTCTCACCGACGAATTCCTCTCTCTGGTGGACTCCGGCCGCTGGCGCCCGCGCCAACCGGCCTAAATCGCGTAGCTCGCCCTCGCATCCCGAGCAACGGGCGGCTGGACACCGCCGGAATCGAGCGGGCTCGTCACGCCGCGCCCGCCTTTGTTCATGACGTGGGTGTAGACCATCGTCGTTTCCACGCTGTCGTGGCCCAGCAGCTCCTGGACGGTCCGGATGTCACACCCGTTCGATGACGCCGGTGCGCGGGTCGGCGGAGAGCTTGTAGGACGGAAACACGAACTTCCAGCCCCATTCGTAACCCGCGCGGGGGTACTTGCGCCCCAGCGCGTCGGGCAGCTCCACATCACCGAACCCCGCGGCGAGATCCTTCTCGTGGAGCGCCCTCACCCGGACCAGGTGCTGCCTCAACGCCTCGAAAAGAGTTGCGGGCAGAACGGTCACGCGGTCCTTCGCGCCCTTGCCATCGCGCACGATGATCTGGCGATACTCGAAATCGATGTCCTTGACCCTGAGCTTGAGACATTCGCGCAGCCGGAGTCCCGCCCCATAAAGCAGGCTCGCCATGATCCACTTGGTGCCTTCGAGGTGGGCGAGAAGCCGCTGCACCTCCCCTGCAGTGAGGACCGTGGGGACACGCGCCGGCCTCCGCGCCCACTCCAGTCCTTCGAGCCACCCCAGAGGTCGCCCCAGCGCCTCCTTGTAGAGGAACACAATCGCCGAAAGCGCCTGGTTCTGGGTGGATGCGGCCACCTTGCGCTCACGCGACAGGTGATTGAGGAAGGCCGTGACCTCGGCCTCGCCCATGTCGTCAGGATGGCGCTTGTGGTGAAAATAGATGAAGTGCCTGATCCAGTGGATGTAGGTCTCCTCGGTTCGGTAGCTGTAGTGACGGCGGCGGATGGCGTCCCGCACCCGATCCAATAGCTTGGGGCGCGCCAGCTGTGGGGCCGGCAAGTTTTGTGTGGCCATGGCTGCTCCTCGCAAGTCAGTGTTTTTTAGACGCTACCAGCGATAACGCCCTGATCCCATTGAAGGATGACAAACACCAGCACAGAATGACGCCTTATAAACCGCCTTTTCGGACAACTAATACCTGTTAG
>Ga0210102_1000432_pt1 | contig 10973 bp, 4 predicted proteins | sample RushOxbow_ThreeS_4_FD_185563 | JGI IMG/M metagenome (GOLD analysis project Ga0210102, IMG submission 185563) | Wetland microbial communities from San Francisco Bay, California, USA, that impact long-term carbon sequestration -... | ecosystem: Environmental > Aquatic > Marine > Wetlands ...
AGGACCGCTTGCAGCGTGAACATTGGAACCGGGGGATCGTGCGCGGCACGCACTTGCGGTGAAACGATCCAGCCCGCCGGTAGCGCCAACCCTGCGTCGTGTGGTGGTAAATGCAGCTCGGATTGGGGCAGAACGGCGGACGGAAGTGACGCAGCGAACTCTGCATCCACGACCCGAGAGCAAACTGCGTGCCGAGCACAATCTTTGGGACACAACCGAAGAAGTAGGCGCAGCCGCGACACGAACCGCTCGGAACGGAGCCAGGCCCGAACCGCCGGAGCAGGAGACCCCCGCCCGGGACTGCGGGTGCGGGAATGGGCTTCCGTGGGGAGCGCGGGTCGGACTATAATCAAGGGCCATGCCCCCCGTCTGCCCGATTCAGCGGCTGCGGCGCGCCGCCGCTGAGCGCCCCGTACGTGCACTCCTCGCGCTCTGCGCGCTGCTCGCGTTCCCGCGGCTCGCGTCGGCCTGGGGGAGCACGATGGACCCCGTATTCGTCTTCTACCCGCGCCACTCCTGCAGTGGCGATCGGATCGCGCTCGAAATCTGGGATCGCGACGAGCAGCGCTGGGCCGAGCACCCGCGCCACCCCGTGGTCCCCGTGGACAGCTGCCAACTCGAAGACGCTGGCGTGCTCTTGAACGAAATCCGCTGGCGCTGCCTCGAGGGCGACCGCTCCGATCCGGATCGGGGCTGGAGCGTGGGCGTGCGCGTCTTCGAGGCCGCCGTCATGCAGCACTGCGACGTCGCCCGCACCGGCAGCGGGTTCGGCGAGACCGAGATCCACGTCTCGACGCCGAAACCGGGCGAGACGATCATGGACGCGGATGGGAACGTCGAGATCGAGGGCAGCGTCTGGGTCGGGGGCCTCGCGGGCGCGGAGTACGACGTCGTAATCGCGATCGATACGTCGAAGGCCGACAGCGGCAGCGAGGACGCGGCCGCTAGCGCCGGCCGCGAGGCCCGCGAATCCGGTTCCGGCGACCCCCTCGCCGCGCAGGTGCGCGCCGCCCGCCACTTTGTCGATTCGATCCGAGATCGCCTCGGCGAAGTACGCATCGGAATCGTCAGTTTTCCGGGCTCCGCGGCAAATGCGGCGAAGCGCGAAGCCGCCGCGGGAAGCACCGTATCGGCGGGCGGGTCGGAAGCACTGCTTGCCCGCCGCGAACTCCCGCTCACGAGCGATGCGGCCGCGATCGAGCGTGCGCTCAAGCGGGTGATCGAGCGCGGCCGGGCGGGCCCCATGAGCTTCAGCGACGGATTCGCGCTGGCGCTGGACGAACTCTACCGCCCGCCGGGCTGGCCCGGTGCCGCGCGCCCCGGAGCGCGGCGGATCGTGATGCTTTCCGCCGACGGAAGGGGTGGATTCCCGTTTGGGCCGAGCGCCCAGGCTGATCGCGATTTCCGCGAGCGCAACGTCGCGCGCGCGCGAAATGCTTCCCAACGCGGGGTGGCATTGCACCTGTTCGCCCTCGGCGGCCTTTCCGAAGCGCCGCCGGCCTTCATCGACGAGCTGCTCGCCCACAGCGCGAGCAGCTTCACGCGCGTGCGCTCTCCCGATCTCGAAACGTTCTTCGCGGAGCGCGTGTCGATGCCCTACCTCGAGAAACTCTCGATCTTGACTGCGGCCGACGGTCGGGAGATCGGCAATCCGTCCTTCGAGGCAGACGGGCGCTTTGCGGCCTCGGTGCCACTCTCGCCCGGCGAGAATCAGCTGACGCTGAGAGCGCGGACCAGCGACGGCGACGAGCGCGAGAATCTCCTCGTGGTCCATTTCGACGCGAGCGCCTACCGGGAGCGCCTGCTGGCGCAGGAAGCCGCGCGCATCCGGCGTGCGCGCACCAAGCACCTCGTGCTCGAGGTCGAGGACTGAAATCGAAGGGCCCTGCCGGCAGCCGCGCCGCGAGTCTCCGTCTGGGGCAATAACGGACAGCTGTCGTCGGCATTTCCTGTTCTTGAATGGCGCAGCAATCAAGTGGCGTCGCTGGCGGCGTGCCCGCGTCGAGCGTGACGACTTCGGACGGAGGGATCGGACCCGATCTCTTGGCGCCGTTTTCCATCAGCTTGCTAGTCTCCATGCTGCACGAAATCAGCGATTCTTCATCGCATCCCCTGGGTTTGCTCATAGAGAAGCGATCATGACAGGCACCGGTTCCTTCCCATCCGCCGCGCGAAGGCTCGCTCGCGCTCACCGATCTGCGACCATGCAACAAGGAGCCTTCCTGCAGGAGGGCTGGGTTCTCGCGAATCACATCCTGGTTTCGTTCCACGCGGCCTTCATCTCATCGGTCCTCGTGCTGCCGTCGATCGACGTGTCCAAGGACGAGGTACTCCGGTTCATCTTCGTCAGTCCGGAGACCGTGGTCTCGGCGCTGTTCGTCTACATCAGCTTTCATGTGTGCATCGCAGTCCACGAGATTGGCCACTTCCTGACCGCGGCTCGGCTCAACGCGCTGAACGATTCCATCGCCGAGCAAGTCGACATCGAACTGCATCGGCGCGGTGCACAGCGCTGGTCCTACCTGGCGAAGCTCTTCGTGCTGGCGCCGTGGGGACGCGCGACCGGCATCAAGCGACAGGGATTGAATTTCTACCCCGACGCGCCGTTCAATCTGGCCGTGGCAGCCGCCGGCCCCAGGGCCAGCCGCAACCTCTCGCTAGCCACGCTGCCGTTGGCCACCCTGTTGATCGGCGTCGGGCTCTGGCTGTCGGCGATCCCGGCAATCTACGTCGGCCGCCTGCTGCTCGGAATCGGCATCGTCTCCGGCCTCGATTTCCTGATCGCGGATCGCGGCAAATACCGCGAATTCCAGCAGCGCGAACGCAAGGCGCGCGAGACCGCCGCGGCGCTGCCACCGCCAACCGGCTGGTTCGCGCAAGCCGCACAGGCGAAGCAGCGGCTCGTCGAAACGCACATGCAGGAGGTGCTTCATCCGCAGCTCGGCCCGGTCACCGCACCCTGGCAGTTTCGCAACTGCGGCATGGGTGGGCGCCACACCGTCAAGGAGTATCCAGAGTCCAACGTCAGCATGCAGGAGGCGATGTTCCTGATCCGGGGAGCGCGCAACTACCTCGACGCACAGGAGATGACGGTCGCGCTGCAGTCCCGACTCAAGGAGGTGATCGAAAACGCGGAGGGGTGCCGCGTGATGGGCATCGGACTCGAGGGCGGTCTCGCCCCGTACATCGACCGCGGCGAGTATCCACTGCCCGAAGTTCGGCTCTGGGCGATGATGAAGCAGGCGATCGAAGAGTGCGGCTACCGGCCCGGCGAAGAAGTCGCGATCGCTCTCGACCCCGCGATGAGCGAACTCGAGATCGCCTACCGCGAAGAGTTCGGCATGCCCGACAGCGTCGGTACCTACCTGTTCTGGCGTGACGAAAGCAAGACGGTGCTCGATCGGGATGGCGTGCTCAAACTCTACGACCACGCCTTGCGCGAACTCGATATTCCGCTGCTGTCGATCGAGGATGGCTTCTCGGAGGACGATCACGAAGGCTGGAAACGGCTTCACGAGGCCCAGGGCGAGCGGCTGTTGATCATCGGAGACGATCTGATCACCACCAACGATGCCACGATCGAGAAGGCCGCCGACCGCGGACTGGTCAATTCCGCGCTGATCAAGGCGAATCAGATCGGAACACTACACGAAACGGTTCTCGCGATGCTGGTCGCGCTCAGCAAGGGATTGACACTGGTGATCTCACACCGCTCGAAGAGTCCCAACGACGACATGGAGGCGCACATCGCACTGTCGACGAACGCGCTCGGCCTCAAGGCCGGCGGTGGCGCAAATACCGAGCGCCTGGTCAAGTACCACGCCGTTGCAACGCAGATGGCGATGATCGACCGGGGTGCCTCCGCCACCGGAGCCGTGGACGGCAGCGCGTTGATCGTCGACCTGTCCGCCAACGAGGAGCCGACCAACGCAGGCATTCCAACCGTCGGCGTGGAGGTGGATATCAGCGTTCCCAGGGGCGATGTTCACCTGAGTTTCCGGGGCGCCACGCCATTGGGAACCTCCGCCGGCACCGGCGAGGCCGTCCATCTCGTGGATGGCGTGTTCGAAGGTGCCGAACACGCCGAAATCGTTGCATCACACCGCGCGCTTCTCGACGAGGTCGAGACGGGCGTCTACGCGTTTCGCAAGGACGTGACACTTGCACAGGTGCGAGACCTGGGCGACGACGCGCTCGTCGACCTGTTCGTGCGGGCGCGGCGCTACCAGGGCAAGGGCTGCCTGAACGCGGTCGACAATGTCCACGAGATCATCGCGCCGTACTTCCGCGGTCGCGATCTCACCGTCACTTCGTTCCTCGACATCGATCGCGCCTTGCTGCAACTCGAGCGGCGCACCGCGGAGCGCCGCGGAAAACTCGCCACGGATGCGCCTCGTGATGAAGTGGTCGCGGTCATGCAGCGCAAGCAGAACCTCGGCATGAACGCCGTGCTGTCGGCCTCGCTCGCGATGGCGCGAGCCATCGCGAGTGTGCGGGGGAAGCAGTTCTGGGAACTGATGCGCGAGGAGATGTGCGTCATCATCGAGCGGTTGGCGAACGCGCACGGTGTTCCAGTCGATGGGATCCGGTGGGAAGACTACGTCGCGGCGCTGCGCGCGGTCGGCGCGATCCTCGAGCGCAGCGGCACTCCGATCCATGCCGAGCTGCGCCGTTTGACCGGTGTCTACGACGACCCACAGCTCGCCCCCCCGTCGGCGCAGCAACTGCGGAAGCCGCCCCGCCCCGCGCCGGACGTGGCTTCAGCAGCGGCGCTCGAGCGCCCGCAGCCGATCGCCGAACCTGGCCGCGCAGCCGCAGACAGCGCGCGTGCGCGACTTTCGCCGGGCGCTGGAACAGCGCTGACCGCGGCGCAACACCAGGCGATCTGCGAGGTGAGCACGGCCCTCTATCGAAGCTACGCGACGGATGCAGATCCCGAGCAGCTCCGGCTCGCGCTGCGCCAGTATCTCCGGGTCCGAACCGAAACGATGAAGACGGTTCGGCCCTTTGAAATCGCCAACGACAAGATCGTTCGCACCGAAGATCGGGTGTTGGTCCCCTATCTGGCCGGCGACGACCTTCTCGTGCACGACGTGCGCGCGGGCGAAGTCACCGCGAGCTCTCGACCGCTGCGGTCGGGAACGATCATCACCGACGATCTCCTGACCGAGCTGACCGGGGTACGCGGCGATGTGATCGACTTCGACGGCGAACTCTACGGCTATGCGGTAGATGCGATTCCAGAGATCCGGATCTCGCGGGTGCGCGACATGACGGCGCTGCTCAAGGAACTCGGAGCGTCCGCCAATTATTACGGTGCGGCCATCTATCTCCGCGGCATCGTGGTGCGGCTGTGCGGGCGCTCGTTCCGCGGGTTCCTGGACGCCAAGAACTTGCGATCCGAAGTGCATCAGCTAAATGCGGAAATCGTCGAGGTGCTGAATTGCCCGTTCGCGGACCGACTCCGGCTGGCGATGCGCATACTCGTGCGCAAAGCGTCCGGCCTGTTGCTGCGACCGAGCCTGATCGACCAGGTCTGGAACGATGCGATCGATCTCTCCGAGGTCCAGGTTCGGGGCAGCCGTATCGCCAACGAACTGCGTCGGAGCAGCCACCACGCGCTCGGCAAGGCGACGCTCGACCTCGCAAGCGCCTACCTCGAATACCTCGAGAGCGGGAACCTCGAAGGCCTGACGGCACTCGGATTCGGCGAGGTATCTGCCGCAGACGAGGCAGCCAGGCAGCAGACCGCGCCGCGCGAGAATCTCGAGCGGATGGTACACGGCCTCGAAAAACTCCTCGGCAGCGCGCAGATTGCCACCCGAATCCGCGAATGGAAGGACGTCTACGCCGAAGCCCTGGTCCGCTGCGAATTCGGCGAGAGCCTCGACGAGGAGGTGGAGACGATCGTCGAGGGCGGCATCCGGGCGCGCAACCGCTGGGTGTTCAGCCACCACCTCCGGATCCTCGGCAAGAAGGTCGAAGAAGTCGTCGTGCTGCTGCGCGGAACCGAATATGGGTCCGAGCTGAAAATGCTCGAGCAACTCGACCCCGCGGATACCAGGTTCGACGCACCGCGCGCCGAAGAAGCCGCGCGAGACATCGTGGCGAGACTCACGCGAACGCTGCGCGAGCGCTGTCAAGATCCGCTCTTTCGCTCGCTCGACGCTGCGCTGGCTGCATTCGAGAACGAAGACTTCCTCGCAACCGTGCGGTTGTTGGCGCAGCAGCGCAGGGACATCGATGCGCTGGCCGAATCCGGCGGTTTTCCCGACCAGCGCTACCTGCTCTATCAACTCGACTGCCTGCTCGAGGAGATGGGATACATGGCAATGCGCCACATTGCGAGCGACTACCAGAAAGCGGGCGTTCGGCTCGACGAGTGTTTCGAGATCCTGGCTACATCAGCGGAAAATCTCGCGCACGATGGGTTGCACTCCGATGAGCTGTGTGAATTGACGCGCATGCTCCGGGTTCCGGGCCGCAACGATGCCGAGTTGCTGAATGTCCTCGAAGCCCTGCAGCGCTGCTACCACCAGGTGTTGCAGCGCGCCTGCCTGTCGTACGAAGCCCTCGGCGAACCGCTGGGGCTCTCCGAAGACGAACTGCGGATCGTGCTCGCCAACATCCAGCGCTACATGCACGATCTGAACAGCATCGCGAACCTCAGCGACCTGGCGAAGGCCGACCTGTGCGCTCGCGTGGAGAGTTCACTGAAGCCCGTAGCCGAAGCGATCGAGCCACCCGCGACGTTCGACGTTCTCCATCTCTCGCACCGCGACGAGATCGCGGCACACCTCGCCAATCCGAAGCTGGCCCTGCGAGAAGTCTACGGCAACAAGGGAGGTGGGCTGATCCGCATCAGCCACGCCGGCATTCCCACGCGCGAGGGCTTCATTCTGCCGACCGACTTCGCGCGTTCGCGAATCCACGAGCGCGATCCGGAGCGCTTCGCGAGCGAGATCGCGCAGAACCTCACCGTTCTCGAACAGGACCTTGCACGGCACCAAGGTGATGCGCCGCAATTCGGCAACCCCGAGCGCCCGCTGTTGCTCGCGGTGCGCGGAGGCTCGGTGTTTTCGATGCCCGGGATCCTGAATACGATCGTTTTCGTCGGGATGAACGACGAGATCGCCGCAGCGCTGGCGGCTGAAGATCCGTGGTATGCGTACGACACCTACCGCCGCTTCCTGACGTCGTGGGGTGAGTCGGTGATGGGGATAGACCTCGAACACTTCGATCTCGTGGAGGATGCCAAGCGCAGTCGCGGCATCCGCTACAAGAACGACCTGCCGTGGGAGGCGATGCGGGACATCGCGCAGACCTGCAAGAAGATCCTGCGCGATCACGGACCCGCCGAGGTGCTGGATGCGGCACTGGAGAACCCCGAGCGTCAGCTCGTGACCGCGGTGACCGCCGTCATCGAATCCTGGAACACGGAGCGGGCGAAGCGCTACCGCGCGATCAAGGGCCTTTCCGACAGCTGGAACACCGCGGTCATCATCCAACAGATGTCTTCGGGCAACCGCCGCAACCCCGAAGTGCGCGATGGCATGGACGAAACCCGTTGCTCGCTGACGGGTGTGATTCCGCAGACGATGGTCACCCGGCTCGGTCTGCGGCGACTGACCGGCGACATCAAGTTCTCGGCCTCGGGCGACGACCTCGTCGGCGGCTTGACGGCGGCCGACTCGTTCGAACCCGTCGCCCGTTTGCGCAGCCTGATGCCCATGCTCGAGCGCCGCATCGATCACGCGGGAACACGCATCCGGATGACGCGAGGAACCGACGTCGAAATCGAATTTACCGTCGAGCGCGGTGTGCTCAGCATCTTGCAGATACGCACCGCGGTAACCACCCGGAACGAGGAAGTGCGTTCGTTCGAAGAACCCGGCGAGGCGATCGCCAAGGGAATCGGCGTTCGCGGGGGCGCGTTTCGCGGGCGGGTGGCGTTCGGCGATGAAGATCTCGCCCGGCTTTCGGCGCTGAAGGACGCGAACGCCGACGGCGTGCTCCTGCTGCTCGAGAACCCGACGCCAAACGAGATCCCGATGATCCTGTCTGCCGACGGATTGCTGTCTGCACGAGGCGGCTCGACTTCGCACGCCGCAGTGGCGGTGCACGGAATCGAGGATCGCCCATTCACCGCGGTGCTGGGCGCGATTTCGCTGCGCGTCGAGGCCGACAAGCGGCGCGCGCGGTTCGTCGACCGCGATGGTCAGGCGGTGGCGCAGATCACGAGCGGTGACGTGGTATCGATCGACGGTCGCACGGGTTCTGTCTGGATCGGACCGCGGGATTACCAAGCCTAGAAGCGCGATTGCTGGCAGCTCGAGAGCTGGCGATTCGGCGCGCTACGATCGGTTGAAGCAACCGGACCGCAGCTCGAGCTCTCCCGACGCATGCGTGTCAATGGGTCTCGAGGTGTTCGAACTTGCGTTCCAGCGGTGTCATGTGCTCCGCATACTCTCCGGCCATCAGGGCCTCCTCCCATCCTCCATAGATCGGATTGGGCAGCAGATACCAGCCCGCGCCCCAGCGTTCGCGGTGCGCAAGAGCGATCTCGATTCGGGCGTGATCGTCGCTGTCCTCCGGCACGGGCACGAAGTCGCGCAGGTCGTCTCCGACGATCTGCAGCACCCGGAAGTGCTGTGCGATCCAGGCGCGGCGCGAGGACTTTGCGATTCCCCAGCCGGGCCTCTCTTCGCGGAGCAGCACCACGTCGATGTCGTCCCGGAGCGGGCAGCCGATCGCCTCCAGGTTTTCGCGGGTTGGCTCTTCCAGATCGCGAAAGCGGTTGGACACGTAGAAGACCGCGATTCCCATTGCGTCGGCGCGACGCAAGTATTCCACGGCACCTGGTACCGCAGGCGCCGCGGCTTCCCGGACCCAGGCACGCCAGAGGTCCTGCACGAAACCCTCTCTCGCGATGATCGCGCGAGCAGCATGGCCAGAGTTGTCGAGCACGGTCTCGTCGATGTCGACGATGATCGCCGGCGACAGGTCGCCGTTCGGGTTGCCCCGCTCGACCGCGACATCCCATTGGGGGTCACGATATGCCGCTTCGAGGTCTTCGAGAGCCATCGTGTAGACCTGGTTCGTCGACACCACGTACTCGGCACTCGTCTGCACCCAGAGCGTACTGTGCAGACGCTCGTCGGGATGGCCCGTTGCACAAGCGCCCGCGAGCCACGGCGCCGCGAGTGCCAGCATGGCCCCCGCCCGGCGCCGACCACCCGAACCCGACAACGATTGCATCACTTTTCCCACGGACACCCGCCTATTCCGATCCTGTCGCCGAATTATAGACGCATCACCGGCTCGTACGCGCGCCCCTCGCGCCGTCGAATCGATGCCCGTTCGACCCCGCCCCCGGCGGTCTCGGCCTTCCACCCGCGCTCCGAGCCGAGGGCACGAGAAAACTGCATTTCATGCGAGTCCCGCTATTCCGACCCGAGTGGAGGGAGACGTTCGATGACCGTCAGGAGCTGTCAGATCACAGATGCGAGATTCATCGCGGAATTGCCAGTCGAGGAAGCCTCACCTGCCTGGATTGCGGCTCCGACCCTTCGACTCACGGGCCATATCCACCTGAAATCAGCCACCACCTCGGCCCTGATCTACCAGGTGAACCGTCGGTTGGCGAGTGAGAACTTCTCGGCCTTCGCCGCCTGTCGCCGTGACCACGACGAACTCTCGAAGCAGATGATCGAAGATTCGGACAGCGTCGAGCAGGAGGATCTGTTCAGACTGCGGCGGCCGATCACGAACATCGGTGGTACGAACGAAGACCACACTTTCTGTGTCGATCTGCTTCAGAAGCTGGAGAGCGATTCCTTTCGCGCGCGCGAGCTGCTGGAGCACTTGAAAGATCTCGATCGCAGCTTCGAACGCCACCAGCGCTCGATGGATCGGCTGGAAGACGACATCAAGGACCTGTATCAGCAATTCCTGCTCGCAGTCCATGACAAGACGGGCAATCGATTGGGGACCCTGACGATCCTGTCCGCCGTCTTCCTGCCGCTGACCCTGATCTCGGGCATCTACGGCATGAATTTCGACAACATGCCGGAACCGAATACGCCATACGACTATTACGTGATCCTGGGCTTCATGGCACTGGCGGGACTCGGCATCCTGGGATTCTTCTACATCAAGGGCTGGTTCGACCAACGGCCTGCTGCCGCACCGAAAACGCCCGGACCGAGTCGGCCAGGCAATACCGAATTCAAGCAGATTTCACGGTCCGCGGTGCTCCGCAGGAGGCCGGCCGCGCGCAGCGCCGGCCTCCTGCGAATTGGGTTCGGCTCAACCGATTGCGCTCACTTGTTGCACTTGAGCGTTCGGGTTGCGACGAGTTCTCCGTCTTCGGTCGTCGCAGTGACCGTGACCTCGGCCCGGGAGTGCCGTCCCCGCTCGTCGGAAACCTCGCAGTTCTCGGATCCATAGGTGGCCATGAATTTCTCCTGACCGACCCGACGGTCACAGGTGAGACCGGTTCGGGTCTCGTCGAGGATCACGTCTCCGTCGTCGTCCACCATCCGGAGTCGGAGCGAAAAGGTGTCCGCGCTCCTCCCGGGGCGACACGCGCCACGGGTCGTCTCTCGCGCCTTCAGGACCACGCCGACCTTCTTGGTCTGCTTGGGTCCATTCCCGTGTCCGTTCGTCATCTTCACGGTGGCCAGGTTGCCAGACGGCACGATCCTGTGCGGCACGCATTGACACTCATTCTCGGGAGCCGGCGTCGCGGTCGGCGTTGCCGTCGCGGTCGGCGTCGGCTCCGGCGTCTCCGTCGGCTCCGCGGTCGGTGTCGCCGTCGCGGTCGGCGTCGGCTCCGGTGTCTCCGTCGGCTCCGCGGTCGGTGTCGCTGTCGCGGTCGGCGTCGGCTCCGGTGTCTCCGTCGGCTCCGCGGTCGGTGTCGCGGTCGGCGTCGGCTCCGGTGTCTCCGTCGGCTCCGCGGTCGGCGTCGGCTC
>Ga0210102_1000433_pt1 | contig 10969 bp, 14 predicted proteins | sample RushOxbow_ThreeS_4_FD_185563 | JGI IMG/M metagenome (GOLD analysis project Ga0210102, IMG submission 185563) | Wetland microbial communities from San Francisco Bay, California, USA, that impact long-term carbon sequestration -... | ecosystem: Environmental > Aquatic > Marine > Wetlands ...
ATATGTTGGCAATAGACGTGGTCGAACCAATTGTAGTTAAAGAACAAATAATCAAATCTGCTACTGAGGCAGCCTGCATGATTCTTAGAATTGATGATGTTATTGCTACTTCTGGAGCACCAGGTAGTCGTTAATCAGCAAACAATCATTCTTTAAAACTTAAGCATCCTAGAAAAAAAGATTTATCGTGTTCAAAATCGGAATCGATCTTGGAGGAACCAAAATTGAAGGACTATTGTTGGATGAGACCCTCAATGTTGTTCATAGAATCAGAGTACCTACTCCTCAGAATGATTACCGGAAAATTATAGATGAAATTTCTTCACTAGTACTCGGTTTTTCAAAAAATATTGGTGATTATACCATTGGAATTTGTACCCCTGGATCAATTTCTAAAAAAACTGGTTTGATAAAAAACAGCAATACACAATGTTTGATAGGAATGCCACTTAAAGACGATTTAGAAAATATACTAGATAAGAAAGTCTCACTAGAAAATGATGCTAATTGTTTTGCAATATCAGAGGCAACCATGGGATCAGCAAAAAATTATTCGTTAGTTTTTGGCGTTATTATGGGGACAGGGGTAGGCGGAGGAATAGTGATTGATCAAAAAATCCATCATGGAAGAACAAACATTGCTGGAGAATGGGGTCATCATACTTTGCATCAAAATGGAAACAAATGTTATTGCGGAAAACAAGGATGTGTTGAAACTTATATTAGCGGACCTTCCTTAGAAAGGAGGTGGAAGGAAATTGCAGGAAAAAAAGAAATTCTGCCAGATATTGTAAAGAATTACAATTCCACCCAATTTAGTCAATGGAAACAAGAATTTTTAGATAATTTTGGAACGGGACTTGCAAATGTAATTGATATACTAGATCCTGATGTTATTGTTCTTGGTGGAGGTCTCTCAAATATTGATTTTTTATATTCTGATGGAATCAAAAATGTATATCAAAAAGTGTTTAGTGATTTGGTGGATACTCCCATTTTGAAAAATTCACTTGGAGATTCTGCAGGAGTATTTGGAGCAGCTTTACTTGACTAATTATTTAGAACATCCTTCCATTTTTGAAATAAAATAACCATTTGTCATTATTTCTATTTCAATTTCTTCTGGAACAGTTTGACTGTGACAAAACCTACACTCTTCTAGAGATACTTTTGATTCTTCCTCCCCAATACTTTTGAGCCATTCTTTAGCATATTCAATTGCTTTTTCATTTTCTTTTTTGTCAGTAATTACATCAAAATGCATTGTACGTCCGTCCTTCGATTTAACATGCGTATCAAAAACATGAAAGTCCATATTGATTGGAACTTTAAAGATTATTTTAGATTACTGTCAAAATATCTGTGTAGAATCTATATCAGATCCGATAGACATATCTGAATATTCTTCAGGGTTAAGGGAGTAACACACCTTCATATCAAACTGAATTACCTCTGCTTCTTGTGAGGATAATGACTTTAGCTTATCTGATGAGCTTCGCTCAAGAGTATCTTTTATGATCTGATTTCTAATCTCCGATTTAGTTGGTTCATCAGTTATAAAACTTACAGTTCCACGAAATTGATATCCCTTTAAATTTTCTTTATTGAAAACTGCAATTGTTACCCAAGGATTAACCTTGTAATTTTTGTAAGATTTATGTTTAAAAAAATCAAGCCAATAAATCACCTCTTCTTCAATTTTAAAGAAAATTCTGGGAGACACATTTGTTAATTGACCTCCTCCTGTAGTTCCAACAACAAAAACACCTTGTTCATCAACGAATTTCCGAATTTTTTCCGGAATTTTTACCATGCAATTCCTATCACAAGTCCATATTAAAGGAATTTTACAAAATTCAAAATTAAAACTAATTTAGTCAGTTGAATAGGCAGACTGAATCTTTAGAATTTTTTCTACCACTTCATTTACATCGGCTTTCAGTTCCATACTTAGCAAAATTAATCCAGCTCCTCCTATTGGAATAGTCACTCGGTAAACTTTTTCGTATTTAGCCATTGCAAAAATAGGCTTTCCTATTTTTGATGTAGTTTTCTTTCGTGTAGACCACCTATAAATCGCATGAGATAATGAAGTTTCGGTTTCTTCCCTTGTAAGATAACTTGTAATCCCCGGTCTCATTTTATCATATAACTCTCCATAGTCATAAATTGCTACATAGCGAATTTGTTTATCGCAACTTAAAATCTCATCACAGATTTTCTCATAATCCATAAAAAATAACTTTGATACTCAAATAATAATTTGATCTTAATTGTTATTAGATTTTTTATTGAGGTTCAATAGTTGCAGGAGGTTTGCTAGAAATAGCATATGTTACCCATGTTACATCTTCAATTTCATTTGTTATTCTGTTACTTATTTTTTCTAACAATCCATGTGGAAGCCTTGTCCAATCTGCAGTCATGGCATCGATTGAATCTACTACTCTAATCATTACAATATTTCCATATTTTCGCTCGTCACCTACCACTCCTACTGCTTTATCATCTCCAACTGCAGCATAAGCTTGCCAAACATTTTTGTAAAGATTTGCTTCCATTAGCTCTTCCTCAACAATTTTACTTGCAAGTTTTGAAATTCGGAGTTTTTCAGGTGTTATTTCACCAATTATTCTTACCGCCAGTCCAGGTCCAGGAAATGGATGACGCATGAATAGTTTTTCTGGGACATCTAGGATTTTTGCAATTTCTCTTACCTCGTCTTTGTACAATTCTTTTAGGGGCTCTAAAATATCCAGGTTAAGCCACTCAGGAAGTCCTCCTACATTGTGGTGGGATTTTATCACAGAAGCAGGTCCTTTTGATACTCCGCTTTCAATAACATCTGGATATAGTGTTCCCTGAGCGAGCCATTTGAACGGCCCATTTTTTTCTGCAAACTCTGAAAAAACAGTAACAAACTCTTCACCTACGATTTTCCTTTTTTTCTCAGGATCTTCAACTCCTTTTAATTTGCCAAGAAAAGTTTCTCCTGCATCAATTGAAGTAAAATTAACTTTGAAATTATTCTTAAACATCTCTTCAATTTCTTTTTCTTCATTTAACCTTAAGAGACCATTATTTACAAAAACACACTTTAATCTATCACCTATTGCTTTGTGAATCAGCAAAGCAGCTACTGTAGAATCTATTCCTCCACTTACACCACATAAAACATTTCCTTCAATTTGGGATAATTTTTCTACTTCAGCCTCAATAAAACCCTCCATAGTCCAATCTTGTTTTGCTCCACACACTTTCAAAACAAAGTTTTTGAGAATTTCAGTTCCCTGTTCAGTATGAACTACTTCAGGATGAAATTGAATCCCATAAATTGATCTTTCATCAGAAGCAATTGCAGCAGCTTTGGCACTCTCAGTATGTCCAATCACTTGAAATCCATTTGGGATCTCCTCAGCTTCATCTCCATGACTCATCCATGCCCTAAGCGATTCCCCAACACCACTTAGGAGATTTTTATCATCATCAATTGTAAGCAGTGAAGAACCATACTCTTTGTTTGCGCGCTTTACCTTTCCGCCAAATTTGTTAACAATCAATTGATGACCATAACAAATTCCAAGAAGTGGAAGTTTCAATTCAAAAATACCATCATCTGGAATAGGAGCATCAGGATTGTATACACTTGATGGTCCTCCTGAAAAAATTATCCCCTTTGGATTGTGTTTTTTTAATTCTTCTAACGTAATGTCAAAAGGAACTAATTCAGCATAAACTGAAAATTCTCTTATTCTTCTGCAAATAAGATGACTGTATTGAGAACCAAAATCTAAGACAACAATTTTATCCATTCTATCACTTTTTGATGTTTTCTAGCATACGAGTAAGTGACCAGCCTGCTGTGTTAATAATCTCATTTACCCTTTCCTTTTCCTTATAGTTTTTAATTATAATTTCACGAATCTCTGAACCACTTTTATTAATTACATAATCAATTATGGAATCTTTTTGAATTTTTCCACTATCAGCGTCTTGTGTGTCTTTTCTTTTCATTTCTCCAATAATCCTATCTATAAAAAACGACTTGAAAGGAGGGATATCAACATCAATTTTCAAATCTTCTTCTAAAACTATTTCAACTTGTTCAGGGGTGACAAAGGCATTTGCGATTATCCTCCCATCACTTCCCTTGGTAATTGGAATTGATTTTTTCTCAATCTTTATCTTTTCTTCAATTGGTTTTTTGATACTCTCAATAGATGATGCTTTGGTAAAACTTGATTCTTTTAACATAGAGTCTAAAACTAAAAGTCGTTTTTGAAGAACTTCGATTGCCTGAGTATGTCTATCGATCTGCTTGACTAATTCCTCTCTCCAGCTAGCGATTTCTTTAATTTGTTCCTCAGATTGCTTCATAATTAAACTCTAGAAGTATGGCTATTAAATGCATTCTAGGTAATTATAATATCCAAATTTTTGTACTTGATCTTTTTAAATCCAGGAATTGGATCTGAGGTAGTAAATAATTCAGATGGTGTTTTTAATGCAAGCCACTCCAAGAGATATCTTCCCATTTTTAATTTTTTTATTTTGATTTTTCTTTCATTTGGTTTTGTTTTGGAAGATTGTCCAATCTTGTTTCCAAAATCCATACCAAATAAAATTATTTTTTTTGCATTAAAATAACTAGCAAGAAAGACAGCTCTGTCTCCGTCAGTAAATCCTCCAAAATTGTATAGTTTTCCAAAAGGTTTACCTTGAGTTGTTCCAAGGCAATTTTTAATTTTTTTTGTAAATCTTAGTTTGTCTATATTGTCTCCATGAGCATGAACAACAAATATTGTATTTGTTTTGCCAATTTTTTTTAAAACTTGTTCATCACCATCAAGATCTGTTACAATTATGTCTGGTCTTATTCCTTTTTCCACCACCGATTTTACTGCGCTATCTGCCACAATTTTTATGGTTTTTTTGAAATTTTTTAATACTGGAATAGATTTTGAAAGTGACGGTCCAGATCCGACAACTAGTACATTTTGATTTTTAATCATTTGTTCAAGTTTTTTAAATTGGTTTTTACCCATTAACATGGTTTCAAGTAAAATAGCAGATTGAACATCAGCTTTTTTGTCATATTTGAATTCCTTCAAGATTTCATTATATTTTGCAACCCATCCTGAAATCATCATATAGCTCAAATTGATATGGTTCATCATAAACCATATGGCAAAACTTGGAAATGTAAGCATCGGAGGCAAAAACCCAGTCAAAATTATGGGAATTTTGAACACCAGCAGAGAATCTTTTTTTAAAAAATCCATTAAAGTATCAAAAAAAGACATTTCCAATACCATAAAAGAGATGGAAATTGATGGAGCCAACATTGTGGATGTAGGAGGAATGTCAACTGCTCCATACCTTTCAACACTAGTTTCAGAAAGAGTGGAACTAGAAAGGATTTCAAAGGCAATCAAAATCATTCAAAATGTTTCAAATATCCCAATCTCTGTAGATACTTGTAGAGCCAATGTTGTAAAATCAGCTCTTGATTTGGGTGTTGAGATAATTAATGACATTTCGGGTCTGAAATACGATAAAAAAATAATTGATGTAATTTCAGATTATAATCCCTCTTTAATTTTGTGTGCGTTTGATACTAAAACAGTACTGGGCAATCAGATTTATGCTGCAAAAAATCTTTTAAAACAAAGTATTGACATTCTTAACAAAATTGAGTTCCCTTTAAACAAAGTTGTTTTAGATCCTGCAATCGGATTTTTTAGAAGTTCAGGAAAGGGACCTTTTTTTACCAAAATAAGATCTGATTGGTTCAAAAGAGATTTACAAATTTTACAAAATTTAAATTCAATTAAACAGCAATACCCAATTTTGATATCGGTTTCAAACAAGTCATTTATTGGGAAAATAATTAAAAAAGAAGACCCCTCTGATCGACTCTTTGGATCTATTGCAGCAGAGGTAATTGCAGTATTAAATGGTGCTGACGTAATCCGCACTCATAATGTTCCTGAGACAAAAGATGCCATTTTAGTAGCATCTCAGATCTCTGGTAGACACAAAGGCTTATAATCAATATTTCACTTTCTTTACAAGGTTTAGTTGGAATTTAAAGAAGGATTAACTTTTGATGACGTTCTTCTTGCACCCAAATATTCTGATATTACAAGCAGATCACAAACCAATTTAAAAACACAATTATCTCGAAACATTTCACTAAACATTCCATTTGTAAGTGCAAATATGGATACTGTAACCGAATCTGCTATGGCAGTAGTTATGGCTCGTGCTGGCGGAATAGGCATTATCCACAGATTTTTGACTATACAAGAACAGGCCAATGAAGTTCTTAAAGTAAAACGATCTGGAAGTGTCATTATAGAAAACCCCTATACCATTAATCAGGACAAAACCGTTCAGGATGCAATTGATTATGCTGAAGAAAAGGAAGTGTCTGGACTTTTAGTAATAGATTCAAATTCTAAACTTGTAGGAATAGTAACTGATAGAGATTTATTATTTGAGAAAAATACTTCACATCTAATTAAAGAGGTAATGACCAAAGACCTTGTTACAGCTAAACCTGGAATCAGCTTGGAAGAGGCCAAAGACATTTTACATAATAATCGAATTGAAAAATTGCCAATTATAGAAGATTCAGGATTAATTAGTGGACTAATAACAAGTAAAGACATCACCAATATCGAAGACTATCCTTCAGCATCAAAAGACAAAAAGGGAAGACCACTTGTTGGCGCTGCAGTTGGAGTAAAAGGAGACTTTTTGGAGAGAACCGAAGCCCTGTTGGATGCAGGAACTGACGTTCTGGTAGTTGATATTGCTCATGGTCACAGTGAAAATGCAATAAACACAATTAAGAATATCAAAAAAGCTTTCCCAAACTGTGAGCTGATTGCTGGAAATGTTGCAACGGCCAAAGGAACTGAAGATTTAATCAAAGCTGGAGTTGATGCAGTAAAAGTCGGGGTTGGTTCTGGTTCAATTTGTATTACTAGAGTAATTACTGGCTCTGGCGTTCCCCAATTAACTGCCGTAATGGATTGTTCCAAGATAGGCAAAAATCATGGAATTCCAATTATCTCTGATGGAGGAACTAGAACATCTGGTGATGCTACTAAGGCCTTGGCGGCAGGGGCATCTTCTGTAATGGTTGGAAGCATGTTAGGTGGAACAGATGAATCTCCGGGTACTGTTTTAACTAAAAATGGAAAGCGCTTCAAGGTATATCGTGGAATGGCCTCACTTGGAGCTTCTTTGGGGAGGAAATCTAAGGAAACGGGTTCAATATCTTTTGATGAGGATCTTAATGATTATGTTGCAGAAGGAGTAGAAGCTCTAGTGCCATACAAAGGAACAGTAACTGACATTCTCAAACAATTAACTGGAGGAGTTCGTTCCGGTCTAAGTTATTGTGGTGCACACACCATTCCACAAATGCAAGAGAATGCAGAATTTATTAAAATGTCAAGAGCAGGTTTTGCTGAAAGCCAGCCTCATGATGTCTCTGTAATGTAGGTAATTTTTTAGCTGGTATCAATTTGTATTGGTTAATCATGTAAAAAGATAATAATTCTATTTTAAAAATGACAAGTAATTACATTAAATCAAAATTTTCTAATTAACTTAATATCACAAACGAATTCTTTCGTGTTAACATAGGCTTGAACCATTATCACTCAGGCCCAAAATTATTTTTGTTTTAGAACCAAAAGGAGCATTAAATATAAATCCAGAAAATGGAAAATACTTGGAATAAATGAACTCTTATTTTTAGTTTGACTAAATATGAAACTCAGCATCAATTAATCTCTGTTCAATTGTTTGTCTGTAAAAATGATTTAATGAATATGTACGACCTTCCTTTAACTTCAGAACTAACCTGTCCTTAACTAATTTCTTTAATTGTTTATCCGTATTCTTACCGTTATTTTTGACCACCATTCCAACACGTCTTTTCATTTTTTCATAATTAGTATAATCTTCACCCCATGCCCCCTCCTGCCACAAGTAAAACAAAATTGTATCTTGTATCTCAATATCTGTCATTGTGCTTTTAACCAACAGTACTCAAATGATACTATTCAAGATTAATCTTTAAGTATATTGATTATACAACTCATAATATGGCCGAAGCAGAATCAGGTATAATTGCACTTTATGGGGGTTCGCCACGTATGAAATTGGTTGATTTTTTCATGACTTTTCCAAAAAATGAATTTACTGCACCTGAATTAGTTGAGGGCATTGGCATGAGTCGTACTACTGTATTCAAAGAAATTAATAAATTATTAGATAATGACATGGTCATAAAAGCTGGCAATATTGGAAAATCACCAACTTATAAAATCAACAAAAATAGCTCAATAATCTATTTGATGCAAAAGATGGTTAGTCTTAGAAGTAAAACAGCTGCTACATCTCAAATAAAAAATAGAACAATAAACACACTGTTAAGAAAACAACTAGAGTCGATAGACCAATTATATAATAGAGAGGCAATGCTCAAAACAGAACTCAAGTTAACACGTAATATGATTAAAGAAATACCGGCAAAATAATCCTTATGTATGTTTCAAACATATAGTATACTCTTCTGATTCTTCTTTTCTAATTCTGATAATCTCATTTATGACTTCATTGGAGGATTTTTTGAATTTCTCTTGTGCGAATCGCTCAAACATTTTTACTGCATATTCTTTGTTACGTTTGGTCGATTCTGGAAGAGAAGCAATTTTCTCCGCATAAGATTTCTTGTCTTTTCTTGCAATCAGGTAACTAGCCAAGTCTACCACCTTTATGTTCTCCATATGATAAAATCTCAAAGAAAATAACGGGTTTTAGGGTTATTATCTGGTATTTTTTGGGATTCGCTAATTTTTTAAGCGGAATATAGCGAGAATTTGTTATGCTAGCAAAGAGAACTTTAATTGGATTTATTGTTGGAAGTGCTATTATCGGAATTGGGGTATATTCTTTAGTTACGGGTCTTGGATTTCAAACAGTAAATGTTGATGAAACCTTTGGAATTGGAGAATCAACATCTTATCAAATTAGTGCAAATAAAGGTGCCATACAACAAATGACAATTACTGGAGAAAAATTTGATCTTAAATTAGCTAGTCCAGGAGGAGATCCAGAAATACCATTAACAACATATTCCAAAGAGGCATCCCTTAACTGGGCTCATCTTGAAGATGGCATTACAAGAATACAAATTCAAAACACCGGTTCATCAGAGTTACATATACTTGCAACGCTTCAGATTACATCTGATCCAATATTGTTCACATATCATCTAGTTGTAATTACTTCCGGAGTTGTAATAATTGGATTCAGTATGGGTTTTACATTAAGAAAGCCAAAAGGATTTTAATTTAATTTTGCAGATGGGTATGATCCCAAAATTTTCATAAAAGAGGTTTCACCTTTAATCTTCTCAAGCATTTTTGAAATTTGTGGATTGTTTGAGTGCCCTTCAAAATCTACATAAAAATTGTATTCCCATGTTGTCGATTTTGTTGGTCTAGATTCTATTTTTGTAAGATTTATGTTAAAATCATTGAAATTTTTGATAATTCTAAAAAGAGATCCAGGTTCATGTTTTATAGAAAATATAATCGAAGTCTTGTCATTTCCTGTGCGGTGCGGAAACTCCTTTGAGATGACCAGAAACCGGGTTATGTTCCGCCGGTTGTCCTGGATGTTCCTCTCAAAGATGCTCCAATGTCCCTCCATTCGAAAATCCAAAAACGAAAGCACTATCTTTCCACCGGGTCGCAAAACTCTCCTGGCCTCACGCAGATAAACGTACGACTCCTCATGCAAGAGATGCGTAAAGACCGAAAAGAAGCAGACCATGTCGGCCTGCTGGTCCTGCTCCGGAATGGTGAGCCCCTTCGCGATCTCGAAACGCCAGTCGGGTCGCTGGACCAGGTTGCGCGCGTAGCTAAGCAGGTCAGGCACAACGTCGATTCCCAGGTACTTTCCTTCGAGAAACTCCGAGAGGGGGTTTGCAAGACGGCCTGAGCCGCAACCCACGTCGATCAGGTAAGCATGCTTTCCGAGACCGTGATGGACAAGCGTCTCGCGCAGCACAAGACCGATCGCTTCAAAGTCTCCGCCCACCGCCTGCTTTGCCGCCTCATCGAGTGAGTAAGCATTTCTAAGTATTCTGAATTGCTGGTTGTGGGTCTTGCGAAAATCGGTTTTGGATGCCCAGTTTGTTGCGTCCCGTCCTGTGAGCGGACGAATCAGGCGGTAGTGGATGCTATTGATCGTTCTGCGAATTAGTCTGCCGGGAGTCACGGTCATTCACTATCCCTCTTTAAGGGCTGACAATTGTGGTGGTGAGAACGCAGAATTTACGCAGAGAACAGTTTGGTTGCGGCCTGCTGCTCTGCTGTGATCTCTGCGTCTTTGCGCCCTCTGTGTCAAGTCTTTTGCACGATGAATGTTAACGCAGAGTGTCGGAAAAAATAAGATCAGACTGAAACATCCGAAACTTTTGATGTGAACCGGCAATCTACTGTTCAGCGGTTGCTCGACCTCACCGGCAATGCGATTTGAATGAGACCTAGAGAAAGAGCGTGAATCTGGAACACACCTTCCGGTTCACGCTTTGCTTGAGTCTCGGCTTTCACTGGTGTTGGGTCATTGTAGGGGTGGCCCTCCGTGGCCACCCCCTGGTACGCATTTTGTGAGAGATGGGGCGGCCACGGAGTGCCGCCCCTACAACCATCCAATTACGAATTGGCGGCTTATTCGGTGGTGGGGAAACTCACGCAGACCATTGTGTCAAAGCTCGCTGCTCCAACCCGCAAACCGGTGATTTCTGAAACTATTACACCTCTTCGACGGCCTTTATTCAGGTGAGAAGAAGGGCACGGTCGTTGCTTCTACTGCCGTTTATAGGAGGAGAAAGGGAGAGGTAGTATGCGAGAGAACATTGACCCCTTGTCGTGGCAATCTG